>ENA-OZGD01000109-OZGD01000109.1-human-gut-metagenome-genome-assembly--contig:-NODE-109-length-43862-cov-12.017988_pt1 | contig 43862 bp, 39 predicted proteins | sample MGYA00244653_ERZ653652 | MGnify/ENA primary metagenome ERZ653652 (study PRJEB26926, sample SAMN06164983) | human gut metagenome | biome: ENVO:00009003; feature: ENVO:2100002; material: ENVO:00002003... | reverse complement strand
CTCTCAGTCACCTTCGGTGACAGCTCTCCCAGAGGGAGAGCCAAGGGGCTGCATACGTTGGCACGAGAAATGGAGCGCATCTGTACCGATACGCTCCATTTACTGTTTTACGTCCACCCATCAAAGGCGGGGCGTGGTCTTTTATCCGTTAAAAGTTTTCCTCAAGCAGCGCCCCGAACGCATCCCGGGAAAGCGGGTCCGTCACGGAAATGGAGTAGGCGTAGCTTCCGTCCGTCCAGATGGCCAGACTGTACGCGCCGTTGCCGCCCTTTAAGGTCACGGCGTTTCCGGAGATTTCCAGTGTTTCCTCCTGCGCGTACACATTGTAGTCGCCGGAATTGTCCTCCGTTCCGGGGGATTTGCGGTAGCACAGGCTGTCACTGCCGCCGAAATACTGGATTTCCGCCAGTTCGTCCCAATAGGACACATATTCCGTGCGCTCCACCGTAAAGGGAACGCCCGTCAGCTCGTTCATGGGAATCCCCGTTTTTTCGGTCAGCGCTTCCAGACTGTCCACGGTGTCGATCTGGGCGACCGCCATCATCCCCTGTTCCGGCGGGTCTGTCTGCTTCGGCTTCCAGACGTACCAGCAGCACACCACGATGGCAAGACAGGCCGCCAATGTAACCAGCCGCCGGGTCAGCTGACGCTTCTTCTGCTTTGCCTGTTCTGCTTCCACATTGCGGAGGACTCGCTGCCGCATTTCCGGCGTCACTTCGATTTTATCCATGATCTGCTCATACTTCAAAGTCATAGCCCTCCTGCAAAATGGTTTTCAGCTTTTCCCTGCCCCGGCGAAGGTCGGAACGGACAGTGGACGGATTCCGCTGTAAGATTTTTGCGATTTCCTCCGTGGAATAGCCCTCGTAATAGTGCAGGTGGATCACCTCCCGGAACTGCACCGGCAATTCCTTCACCGCGTCCCAGACGAAGGACAGGTCTTCCCGCCCTTCCTCTGCCAGCTCGTCACTCAGCTCGTCGGAGGTTCGGAGGGCGTTGTACTCGATGCGGTTCTTGCTCAGGTTCGCCGCCACCCGCAGGAGCCACGCCTTTTTGTGCTCCTCGCTTTCAAAGTTGGGGGCGGCGGTCAGAAGCTTCAGAAGCGTGTCCTGCAAGACTTCCTCTGCGTCCGCCATGTTGTGGAGATAGCTGTAGGCGCAGCGCAGAATGGCGTTTCCGTAGGTATCCAGAGCATCCGCCGCCATCTGCCCCGCCCGGTCATCCGCCTTCGTCTGCTGCTTTTCCTGCGGGAGCAGGCGCAGAGCAAACGCGTACAGCCGCCCCAGAAGCCGCCACCACAGGGGCATGGGAATTGCTATTGCTTCCATTCCAAAGGTTCCTTCCTTCTAAAATTCAGGCTGTTTTTCAGGCCAGAGCTTCCACCCAGACGCTCAGCTGCTCGGCGCTCATACCGGCGTTGCACATTACGGCGTAGGAATAGGTGCCGTCCGTCCATGTCGCGGTATAGATCAGGCCGTCGTTGCCCTTGCAGAGGACAGTGTGCCCGTCGATGGTCTGCTCCTCGGTAACATCGTAGGTGTTGTAGTCGCCGCTGATGTCGTCGCCGCCCAGTCCCTTGCGGAAATACAGTGTGGAATCATCCTCGCCGCCGTTGCTGAAAATCACCTGTGCGATGTCGCCTTCAATGGCCGCAATGTAGCGCTCGGTGTAGCCGTCCACGGTCTCGGGGGCAGTGAAGGAGAAACCGGCGAGCTTGCCCGCTTCTTCCAGACTGCCGCATTCCTGCCAGGGATTGGGAATCTGTACGTTTTCGCTTTCATCCGCAGGCCCCCAAGTTTTGGGGTCGCTTCCGGGAATGACCGTACCGTCCGCTGTGAAAGATGCATTGTCCTTGTGGGTGGTGGGCGCGGGAGCATTTGCGTTTCCGCTGCATCCCACAATAGCCAGCGCCATTACCAAACTAAAAATAACAGCAATAAACTTTTCCATAATTAAAACATTCCTTTCTTTTTCCCGGCATTTCCACCGTTCTATCCTGTATACAGCCGGGCAAAGGAAAATGTTGCAGCCGTCAAAAAATTTTTGATAGCTTTTCCCCACAATCTGCGGTATCATGATATTTAAGGAAGTGAGAAACATGTACTTTGCATATGGGGAAACGGAAGTTTCCTATCTGCGCCGGAAGGACAAGCGGCTCTGCGCGGTCATTGACCAAATCGGCCACATCGACCGCGCCGTAGATACCGACCTTTTTTCTTCCGTCATTCACCACATCATCGGCCAGCAGATCTCCACGAAGGCGCAGGCGACCATCTGGCAGCGGATGCAGGACGCGCTGGTGAAAGTGAACGCCGAGACCATTCTTGCGGCGGGCATCCCGAAGCTGCAGGCGCTGGGCATGACCTTCCGCAAGGCGGAGTACATCACGGATTTTGCCGAAAAAGTCCACACCGGCGCTTTTGATCTGGCCGCCGTGGAGCGGATGTCCGACGAGGACGCCATTGAAGCCCTGCGGGCGCTGAAAGGGATCGGCGTGTGGACTGCGGAGATGATTCTGCTGTTTTGTATGCAGCGCCCCGATATTTTCAGCTACGACGACCTTGCCATTCAGCGGGGCTTGCGGATGGTCTATCACCATCGGGAAATCGACCGGGCGCTGTTTGAAAAATACCGCCGCCGTTTCAGCCCCTATTGCAGCGTGGCAAGCCTGTACCTGTGGGCGGTGTCCGGTGGGGCGATCCCGGAAATGAAGGACTATAAGTCCAAATCCAAATGATCTTCCGGGGTCGCAAACGCTTTTTCAAAGGCCGCCGCGTCGGCCTGGGACGTTTCCCAGCCGTATTTTTTCAAATCCACACACCAGCAGTGGCCGTTCCAGTATGTGGGAACGCCGTCCTCCGCCAGAAGCGTGCGCTGCAAATCGGAAATGACAAAGTGCTGCGCCCCGCTCAGCTCACCCCTGCCGTTGACCACCCGGAAAGCAGGGATGCCCTCCCCGGCCAGATTCTCCCGCAGTCCGTAGCCCACCTGTCTGGAATTTCTGGGCTTGCCGCAGAGCATGGCGATCTGCCCGTAGGTCGCGACTTTCCCTCTGGGGATGCGCAGGCAGACGAGCCGCATTTTTTCGTAAAACGTCATGATTTTCCCACCTTCGACCGTTGTCAGATTATTGTAGCACCGAACGGGGATTTGAACAACGGAAATTTATGCAAATCAAAAAAGGGGTGTTTTGTAATGAATAAAAAGGTACTGATCCTGTCCTCCAGCCCACGCAAGGGCGGCAATTCGGAGACGCTGGCCGCGGCCTTCGCCAAGGGCGCACTGGAAGCCGGGAATCTGGTGGAAACCGTACATCTCCGGGAAAAGAACTACGGCTTCTGCCGGGGCTGCCTTGCCTGCCAGAAGCTGGGGCACTGCGTCATCAGGGACGATGCCGTGGAGGTAACCGCAAAAATGCACGACGCCGACGTGCTTGTGTTCGCCACGCCGGTGTATTATTACAGCGTCAGCGGCCAGCTCAAGACCATGCTGGATCGCGCCAACCCGCTGTACGACACGGACTATGCCTTCACCAAAGCCTACCTGCTGGCGACGGCGGCGGAGGATGAGCCGGAAACGGTGGATGGCACCCGGACGGCCGTGCAGGGCTGGGTGGACTGCTTCCCCCGCTGTGAATTGGCCGAGACGGTATTCGCAGGCGGCGTCAACGATGTCGGCGACATTGCCGGACATCCCGCGCTGGAAAAGGCCTATCAGGCCGGAAAATCCGTGTGATTCCGGCATTTTTTACCCAGAGAAAAGGCCGCATTCCCCTGACGGGGAATGCGGCCTTTGAAATTGATTCGCTGTCAGAGAGGCAAGCCCGGATTACCGGCCCTCGCGGATCGCGGCCTGCGCGGCGGCGAGACGGGCGATGGGCACACGGAAGGGGCTGCAGGAAACATAGTCCAGACCGATCCGGTGGCAGAACTCCACGCTCATGGGGTCGCCGCCGTGCTCGCCGCAGATGCCGCAGTGCAGCTCCGGACGAACCTTCTTGCCCTTCTCCACAGCCATCTGCATCAGGGCACCGACGCCGGTCTGATCCAGCTTGGCGAAGGGGTCGTTCTCGAAGATTTTGGCGTCGTAGTAGGCGTCCAGGAACTTGCCCGCGTCGTCACGGCTGAAGCCGTAGGTCAGCTGGGTCAGGTCGTTGGTGCCGAAGCAGAAGAACTCCGCTTCCTTGGCGATCTCGTCGGCAGTCAGGCAGGCGCGGGGGATCTCGATCATGGTGCCGACCTCATAGTGCAGCTGGGCACCGGCTGCGGCGATCTCGGCGTCTGCCGCCTTGACCACCACGTCCTTGACGAACTTCAGCTCCTTGGCGTCGCCGGTCAGGGGGATCATGATTTCAGGCACCAGCGTCCAGTCGGGGTGACGACCCTTCACTGCCAGCGCCGCGCGGATGACGGCCTTGGTCTGCATGGCGGCGATTTCGGGGTAGGTGACCGCCAGACGGCAGCCGCGGTGACCCATCATGGGGTTGAACTCGTGCAGGGAAGCAATGATATCCTTGATCTGCTGAGCGGTCTTGCCCTGCGTCTTGGCCAGCTCGGCGATCTCTTCCTCGGTGTTGGGGACGAACTCGTGGAGCGGGGGGTCCAGGAACCGGATGGTCACGGGGTAGGACTCCATGGCCTCGTACAGCGCCTCGAAGTCGGCCTGCTGCATGGGCAGGATCTTTGCCAGAGCGGCCTCCCGCTCCTCAACGGTGTCGGAGCAGATCATTTCCCGGAAGGAGGCGATACGGCCTTCCTCGAAGAACATGTGCTCGGTACGGCACAGGCCAATGCCCTCGGCGCCCAGCTCTCTTGCCCGGATGGCGTCACGGGGGGTGTCGGCGTTGGTGCGGACATGCAGACGGCGGTACTTGTCAGCCCAGCCCATGATGCGGCTGAACTCACCGGCGATCTCTGCGTCACGGGTCTCGATGATGCCGTCATAGATGCAGCCGGTGGAGCCGTCCAGACTCAGCCAGTCGCCTTCGCGGTAGGTCTTGCCCGCCAGAACGAACTTCTTGTTTTCCTCGTCCATCTTGATCTCAGTGCAGCCGGAGACACAGCAGCGACCCATGCCGCGAGCCACAACGGCAGCGTGGGAGGTCATGCCGCCCCGGACGGTGAGGATGCCCTGGGCGGACATCATGCCCTCGATGTCCTCGGGGGAGGTCTCCAGACGAACCAGAACCACCTTTTCCCCTCTGTCAGCCCAGGCCTTGGCGTCCTCAGCGGTGAAGACGATGCGGCCGCAGGCGGCTCCGGGAGACGCGGCCAACGCGCGGCCGACGGGCTGCGCGGCCTTCAGTGCCTTGGCGTCGAACTGGGGATGGAGCAGGGTGTCCAGGGTTCTAGGCTCGATCATGGCAACGGCCTGCTTCTCGTCGATCATGCCCTCGTCCACCAGGTCGCAGGCAATCTTCAGCGCGGCGGGAGCGGTACGCTTGCCGTTACGGGTCTGGAGCATATACAGCTTGCCGGCTTCCACGGTGAACTCCATGTCCTGCATGTCGTGGTAGTGGCTTTCCAGAATCTGGCAGACCTTGGTGAACTGGGCGAACGCCTCGGGGAACTTCTCCGCCATTTCGGAGATGGGCATGGGGGTACGGACACCCGCCACCACGTCTTCGCCCTGCGCGTTGGTCAGGAATTCGCCGAACAGCTTCTTCTCGCCGGTGGCCGGGTTGCGGGTGAAAGCAACGCCGGTGCCGCAGTCGTCACCCATGTTGCCGAAGGCCATGGACTGGACGTTGACGGCAGTGCCCCAGGAATAGGGAATGTCGTTCTCACGACGGTAAATGTTGGCGCGGGGGTTGTCCCAGGAGCGGAACACGGCCTTGATGGCGCCCATCAGCTGCTCCTTGGGGTCGGTGGGGAAATCCACGCCCAGCTTGCTCTTATATTCGGCCTTGAACTGGGAGGCCAGCTCCTTCAGGTCGTTCGCATCCAGCTCCACGTCCTGGGTCACGCCCTTGCGCTCCTTCATCCGGTCGATGAGGGCTTCAAAATACTTCTTGCCCACTTCCATGACCACGTCGGAGTACATCTGGATGAACCGGCGGTAGCAGTCCCACGCCCAGCGGGGATTGCCGGACTTGGCGGCCATGACGTTCACCACGTCCTCGTTCAGGCCCAGATTCAGGATGGTATCCATCATGCCGGGCATGGACGCCCGGGCGCCGGAACGGACGGAAACCAGCAGCGGATTCTCGTGGTCGCCGAACTTCTTGCCGGTAATCTCCTCCAGCTTGTCCACGTAGGACATGATCTCGGCCTTGATATCGTCATTGATCTGACGACCGTCTTCATAATATTTGGTACAGGCTTCCGTGGAAATAGTGAACCCCTGGGGGACCGGCAGTCCAATGTTGGTCATTTCGGCCAAATTAGCGCCTTTTCCGCCCAGGAGTTCCCGCATTCTACCGTTTCCTTCGGTGAATAGGTATACATACTTGTGAGACATACTTCCATTACCCCTTTCAGTTCTTTGCGTGTGCCATTTTCAATTTTAATGTTGCATTTTTGAATCCTATTTTGTGTCGCTCACACAGTATAACACGCTCTTTCACAAAATGCAAACCTTTTTGCAATTTTTATGCAGAATTCCAAAAAAAGCCGTTTGGGAATATGCAGTTTGACAGCTTTCCTGCAACACATGGAGGTTTTGTGCCGCAGATGCAAAAAAAGGACACGCTTTCGCGTGTCCTTTGGACGTTTTTGAGTGGTCATACGATTTCTCGATAAAATGGTTAACACCATTTTATCCCGCGAATCCTTCGCAGGCCGCCGGTGGCGGCGAGAAATGTATGGACTTACGTTTTTTGCGGCTACGCCGCTGGCTGCTGAAACAGCAGCCGAATAAAACGGTTTTTTAACCGTTTTATGAAAAACTAGTATCAAGCGCCGGGGGTGTAGGTGTATTGCAGCACCTCGCCGCTGCTGTCGTTGCAGACGATCACGGCCGTACCCAGGCGGGTCAGATTCTCGTTCTTGGCCGCCGGGGTCTTTTTCAGACTCCAAAGCCCTGTCTGGTCAAAGTCCTCCGCGGCGGAGCCGTCGGCGGGGGTGATGGCGTAGTAAGCCACGGTGTAGGTCACTTCCTTACTCAGGAAGGGCTTTTTCGCATACTCGACCACGGCCACGGAGGGCTTGTTCCCCCGGGTGCGCTGGGAAATAATGCCGTACATCTCCTGGTTCTTCTCCACCACCTGCTCGGCAGAGTAATTCTTCGTCAGGGAGTTGTTCTCATAGTAGTAGCCCAGGTATCCTGCCACGCAGCCGCAGCCCAGGACAAACAGCACCGCCAGGGTGGCGATCTGCTTCTTGTTGAATTTCAGGGCTTCCTTGGAGCGACCTACGCTGTAGGTCAGGCCGAGACGGTTGGTGATGGGCAGCACCACGCCCAAAAACAGCGTCAGCAGCACGGACTCGATGGGGAACATAAAAATGTTCTTGATCATGCCGGGGACGACCATGGCAAGGGTATACTGCTTGCCGTCCATGTAAAGGGCATAGTACCACATCATAATGGGGGTCTGGAGCAGCACATTGATGACCAGGCTGACGGTAAACCGGCTGAGCAGGACCCGGGTCGTCGTGACCTTTGCCCGGTACAGGAACAGGGCGAACACCAGGGAACCGCCGACCTCCGTCAGGATAAAGGGCAGGAAATAGATGCCCTCCGGCCGGATGACGTAGCCCAGCACGTCCGTGATGCAGGCGGACAGCATGGCCATCACGGGGCCAAAGACCATGGCACCCAGGGCATTGACGAAAAACGCGGTGTTGATCTTCAGGAAGGGCGTAATGGGAATGGCCAGCTGCTTCATAACCAGACGCAGGGCGATCATGAGCGCTGCGAACACCAGCATGTGGGTGTCCTTCAGCTCGGCGGCGGCGTCACGCCAGTAGGCTTTGGAAAACGGATGGGAATACAGGGTATTGCTCTTTTGTGATCTGGACATAAAAAGTCCTCCTTTCATGCAGCGATGATCCCATGCTCCCGCATTGACCCTACGGAATCGTGTATGCAAAAACTCCCCTTGCGGCTTTTCGCCGAAAGGGGAGGCAGACTGCAGACACATATAACCCGTGGGGAAGGGCAACGCTTAAAGCCGCGACCATTCGCCCGACCGAGTATCGTTGCTACATAAAGGAGGTTATCCCATATGCAACAGCGGGTGCGGTGACCCCATCGTGGAACATTCCTTCGTCCGCCGGGCAAACTCCCCGTCCCGATGGCACTTAACGCGAGGTCTCCTACTCTGTTCGCAGACAAATATACACGAAAGGAGCGGAAAAGTAAATAGGTTTTTTACATTTTTTCGGAAATTTCCGCAATTTATTCGGCGTTCGTCTTTGCCATGGCCGCCCGCATCAGCACCATCCGGTAAATTTCCCCGTAGGACAGGCGCTCCACCTCCTGCGCCGCTACCAGCGGGACTTCTTTCAGCACCAGATCGCCGGACTTTACCGTGAGCGTCCCCAGACGCTGACCCCGGCTGACGGGGGCCGTGACGGTCGGCTCCAGCGTCACCTCGCTGGTAACGCCGCTTTTCTGCGCCTTGTCGATGAGCAGCGCCATGTCCGCCTCCGGCACCGCACTGACCCCAGCGTCTTTCCCCAGCCGCACCGGGATCTGGTTGTCACAGTCGCTCAAATCCGGGCTGACCACCGCGAAATTGGCGAAGCCGTAGTCCAGCAGGGACTTGCAGGCGGCGTGCCGGGACTGGCTTGTCTCCGCCCCCATGACCACGGCGATCAGCTCCATGCCGTCCCGCATCGCCGACGCCGACAGGCAGTACCCCGCCCCGGAGGTAAAGCCGGTTTTCAGTCCCGTGGCGCCGGAGTAGAAGCGGATGAGCTTGTTGGTGTTGGACAGGCCGAAGGTGCCGTCCCGCACGGTGTCCATCCAGATGGTCGTGTAGTTTTTGATGAGGGGATGGTATTTCAGCAGCTGCCGGGACATAAGGGCGATGTCGTAGGCGGAAGTCCGGTGATTCACGGCGTCCGTCCCGTCGTCCAGACCGGTGCAGTTGACGAAGGTGGTGTCGTTCATCCCCAGCTCCTGCGCCCGCTGGTTCATCATGGCGACGAAGGCGCTTTCGCTGCCCGCGATATGCTCCGCCATGGCGCAGGCACAGTCGTTGGCCGAGGACACCGCGATGGACTTGAGCATGTCGGAAACGGACATGGTCTCCCCTGCCTTCAGGTAGATCTGGCTGCCTCCCTTGGCGGCGGCGGTCTCGGAGGCCGTCACCGTATCCGTCAGGGCGATCTTCCCGGAATCCACCGCTTCCATAATCAGCAGCATGGTCATGACCTTGGTCACGCTGGCGGGGGCAAGGCGCTCATGAGAATTGGACTCATACAGAATGGTTCCGGTGGCAACATCCATCAGCACCGCGCTTTTCCCCGCCACATCCAGCTCCACCGCCGACGCCGGCAGCGCAATCTGGCACAGCGTCAGCACAAGCGCCGCGACACATATCATCCGCTTCATAGTCATCCCTCCAAACGATTCGTAGTACAACCTATGTCCGCGGGGGATGATTATGCCGGATTTCTTCACCGGTTTGTGCTGTTTCCCGGCCGGTATATAACATTTTGTTGTGCAGCCCCATATTACATTTTGTTTTGTATATACTTGATTTCAGGGGAGGTGTAGGCCATGTATGAACGCATTCGGAATCTGCGGGAGGATCACGACCTCAAGCAGGAGGACATCGCGCGGCTGCTTCACTGCACGCAGGCCTGCTATTCCAATTACGAGACCGGCAAGCGGGACATCCCAACGGAGGTGCTTCACACCTTGGCAGACTACTACCACGTCAGCATCGACTATCTGCTGGGGCGAACCAGCCGGAAAGAGCCGTACCCTAAATAATAACCGTCCCCGGCAGCGTCAGCCTGCCGGGGACTTTTCCGTATATGCAGCGCCAACGGACATCCTCTGCGGGATATTTTTCGTGTCCCGCCTGCCCACTGCACATTTTTTCGCCGCCGGAATACCATGGAATGAGCGGCAAAGCTCAAAATTCGATATCGGAGGTAACTTCTATGTGCAACAACAACGGTCTGTGCGGCTGCCTGAACAACAACTGGTGGTGGATCGCCATTCTGATCCTCCTGCTGTGCAACTGCGGCGGCTGGAACGGCTGCGAGAGCAACAATAACAACGGCTGCGGCTGCGGCTGCTAAACAGAGAACGGGCGCCCTCTCCGGGCGCCCATCCACATGCAAAACGAGGGAGCGGCAGAACCGCTCCCTCATTTTCAGGAAGATTACATATCGAAGGGTTCCATGCTGAGGACGGGGTGACCCACCTCGGACAGGAAGTTCAGCAGCTGCTCGGGGTCCTCGGTGCAGATGGTCTCATCGGCGATCATGTCGGTGAAGTTCTCTACGCCGTACATTTCCAGAGCGGTCTTGTCCAGGCGCTCACGCATCTGATCCTTCAGGATCTTGGGCAGCCAGACGATACGGCCGGGGCCGCCTTCGGCAGCGATGAACTTGTGGGAAGCAATGAAGTGCTTGCCATGACCCATGAAGCCGGGGGTCTGCACGCCGCCGCCGGTCATGGAAGCCATCTCGGAGAAGGTCATGCCCAGGGGGGTCATGCCCGCGTGCTCACGGCAGGTGATGACGACGCCCATGGAAACAGGCTCGACGCCGCAGATACACTCGAAGCAGCCGCAGGAGGTCATGGGATCCTGGAACAGGGAGTACAGAGTAACATGCTCCAGAGCGCCATGGCTGTACTTGTTGACGGCCTCGTCCACGCTGGCGTAGCGGCCCAGCTTCTCGTCGGTGCAGCCTTCCTTGAGGATGGGCTGGCAGGGACCGGCAGGGTCCAGCTCCTTGGTGGCCTTGGCGTCCAGCCAGGAAACGGCGCCGCACAGACCCAGACGCTCGGGGGTGACGATGCACACGTGGCTGGGGGAGAAAGCCTGACACATGATGCAGGTGTAGTACTGATCCACGGACTCGTCGGTCATGGAGGCCAGACGGGCGTCACGCTTGTCAAACACTTCGTTGGCAGCGGCGCGGAGAGCGGCGTTCTTCTCGGGATTGACCACGATGGTGACCTGGCACTTGTCCACAACGGCCTCAAACTCGCTCTTGACCTTGGCGTACAGCACTTCGCCCAGGTGCTTGAACTTGAAGCCGGCCTCAAAGTCGGCCTTGGAGATACGGATACGGATCATGTCGCGCTGGCCGGTGTGCATAACGCCCTCGATGCAGTTGATCCAGGAGTGCATCTTACGCTCCATGACGGACTCGAAGTCGGGCTGCATGGCCTTGCCGGCGACTTCCACCGTGTAGCTCAGAGAAATCTTGGAGCCAACGGGGATCTCGTCAATCTCGGGGCCGTCCACAACGATCTTGTGGTCTTCCACCTCGGAAGCGTCCCGGGTCTGCACCAGCTCGAAGCAGTCCACACGGGAGCCGTCCACTTCCACCTGCATGTCGCCGCGGCGGATGATTTCGCCCTCGAAAGCGGTGGCGAAGGCCACGGGGATGTCGATGTTGGTGATCTTCAGCTTGATGTCGCGAGCTTCCAGAGAGGTGGCGTTCCACTTGGAAGTATCCAGCTGCTGGATCAGGGACTTGGGAACACGGAACATGTTCTCGGTCTCGTTGGAGATAACGGGGAAGCCGAGGCAGATAGCGCCTGCGCCGTAGGAGACAATCTCATCAGACAGGGGCTTGTAAGCGTTGACAAACGCCTTGACGCGGTCCATGGTGTACTTGGCCAGAGAGGCGAAGTCGCCGGGGGTCACGTTGCCGAAGATCAGCGCGGCACGGACGGCCACGGAGACAACGTGAATAACGGACTGCATTTCGTAGCCCAGAGGCACCACGCGGACGTTCTCGCCCAGCTTCATGCCGGCGTCGAAGCAGTGCTTGATGGAGTCGCCGGTGAGGGTGACCAGAATACCCTGCGCCTGATAGGACTTGGCCAGAGCCACAGTCTCGGCGGGGTCTTCCGCGCCGCCGATGATAACGGCAACGCCGGGGATGTCGCCGGTGACCAGCGGCACGCCCAGATTACGGACGAAGGCGTCGGTCAGGTGGCCCATTTCCGGCTCGGCATAAGGCTCCGCGCCGTGCAGGTACTTCAGCGCTTCCAAAAACTCGGCGCACAGAGCGGATGCAATGCCGCTTTCAAAGGCGTCGTGGAGGCGGTTGTTGCGGGTCATCTTGGACTTGATGGTGTCCATGGCGGCCTTCATCTCACCCAGAGTGGTGATCTTCACGCCGGTGACGCCGTAGTAACAGGGCAGGCTGTAAGCGGTGCCGGGGAAAGATACAGGCTCGCTCTCGCCGTAAGCAGCGATGGCCTCATCAATGGCGGCTACAGTACGGGCGTAGTTGTAGTCGTTGCCGCCAAAAACTCTTTCAAAAAGTGTCACGGTATTTCCTCCTAATTTAAGATTCATCACGATCCAATATCGCTTTGATTTTCCGAATTTCTTCGATTGCCGCGGGACTGAAATCATAGGGGGATTTCCCCTGCCGGTCGGCGTCTATGATGTCAGGGTTGTAGTGGATGAAGCCCAGCAGGTCTTCCGCCGGAATGGCGGAGCGGATGAATTCCTCGTCGCCGTCGTCCCGGATCTTGTTTGCCACCACCCGAACGCGGGTAATGCCCAGATCCTTTGCCAGACGCTTGACGTTGTGGTAGGTCTGCACCGATCTCGCGCCGGGCTCGATCACCACGATGAACTGATCCATGTTGGCCGCCGTACCCCGTCCCAAATGCTCCAGACCCGCTTCCATATCCATGATGACCACATCGTTCTTCCGATAGGTCAGCGCAGAGAGGATGGCCTTCAGCATCACGTGCTCGGGGCAGACGCAGCCGCTGCCGCCCACATCCACGGTACCCATGACCAGCAGCTTGACGCCGTTGATCTCCTTGGAGAAGGTGTCCGGGATATCCGCCACATAAGGGTTCAGCTTGAAGAACTTATTGGCGGCATTGGCGCCGGTGCGCTCCTCCACCAGAGTGCGCATTTTGGAGATGGGGACGATGGCGTCCACTTCCTCCTGACTCAGTCCAAGAGCCAGTCCCAGATTGGCGTCAGGGTCCACGTCGGCGGCCAGAACGGTACGTCCCTCGTCGGCGTAGAGCCGCGCCAGCGTGGAGGCCAGCGTGGTCTTTCCCACGCCGCCCTTGCCGGTAATCGCTAGTTTCATTGGAAAAAGACCTCGTAAGTAAAAGTTATCCCGAATTCAAATCGCTTTTGTTCGGGTGACGCAGGCTCCTTAGATGCCCAGTGCGGCGCGCTTGGCCTCGATGCACTCGATCATCTTGTCGCCCAGCTTCTCAATGTCGGTTTCCACGACGAACTTGGCCTCGACCCAGTCCTTGACGCCATGCTCGCCCTGAAGCAGCGCGGTGACTTCCTCGGAGCCCTTGGTGTAGGGGTCAACGCCCAGGAAGGTCTCGATGCCGGTCGCCACGACGTAGTTGCCGATGGAGACGGCCTTCTCGGACATCCATTCGGGAGCGCAGCCCACGACGGGAACCTGAGAAATGTTGATGCCCCAGTCCTTGGCGATATCGGAAGCCAGGATCATCATACGGGAAATATCCACGCAGGAGCCCATGTGCAGGACAGGCGGGATACCGGCCAGCTCGCAGACGCGCTTCAGACCTGCGCCGCAGTAGTCCTTGGCCTTTTCGGGATCCATCAGACCGGCCTTGGCGGCAGCCTGGGCGGAGCAGCCGGAGACGATCAGGATGATGTCGTTTTCCAGCAGCTTCTTCATCAGCTCAATGTGAGCGGTGTCGGGACGAACCTTGGGGTTGTTGCAGCCGACCATGGCCACAGCGCCGCGCAGAACGCCGGAATGCACACACTCGATCAGAGGCTTGGTGGTGCCGAACTCGTCCACCTGAGAGTTGGCGACGCCGTCGAGAACCTTCTTGATGGCTTCCACAGAGTAGCCGACACGGGCATTCTGCTTCATGCTGGGGATGTTGACCAGCTCAGGCTTGCGGTTCTTGAAGTTCTCGATTGCCATCTTGACAATGGCCTTGGCGTTCTCACCGGCGGTCTCGGCATGGAACTGGATGAACTCGGAGTCGGGCATCCGGGCGATGGGAGAGGTGGTGATGAACTTGGTATGGAAGCACTTGCTCAGGGGGCCCAGAGCGGGGAAGATGCACTGCACGTCCACGACAATGGCCTCGCAGGCGCCGGTCAGAACCACGTTCTCCTGATTCAGGAAGTTACCGGCCATGGGGATGCCGTGACGCATGGTGACTTCGTTGGAGGTGCAGCACACGCCGGAAACGGTGATGCCCTTGGCGCCCACGGACTTGGCATAAGCGATCATCTCGGGGTCGTTGGCATAGTAAACGACCATTTCGGACAGGCTGGGATCATGGCCGTGAACAACGATGTTGACATTGTCCTTCTCCATGACGCCGATGTTGGCGGTGGTGTCGATAGGCTTGGGAGTGCCGAACATAACGTCGGAGAACTCGGTGCCCATCATGGAGCCGCCCCAGCCGTCGGACAGACCGGCGCGCAGCGCCTGACGGATCAGAGCTTCGGGCAGAGAAGAGCAGCCCATGTGGGTCATGTGCAGCGCGGTGGAGACTTCCCGGTCGATGGCGCGGGGTTCGATACCGGCTTCATGCCACAGCTTCTGGGTGTACTCGGGGGCGCGCTTCAGGAAGCGCTGTACGCCAAAGGGCTTGCCGTACTCCAGCAGGCCGATCTCGGCCATTTCATGGGCCAGATCGTAGATGTCCTTACCTTCGGTCTCTACGCCCCACTCCTTGGCGATGCGGATCAGCTTCTCAGGGTCCTTGACCTGATAGTTGCCGCCTTCCTTGGTCTGGTACAGGGTGTGCATGATCTCGCGGCCATGGTCGGAGTGCGTAGCAGAGCCGCCGGCGGTGAACCGCAGATAGTTACGGCCGACGATACCATGTACGTCGCAGCCGCAGATGCCCCGGGGGGCCTTCTTGGTGATGCGGCACGGGCCCATGGAGCAGATACGGCAGCAAGTGCCGGATTCGCCGAAGCCGCAATGGGGGGTCTGGTTCTTGACCCGCTGCTGCCAGGAGTCAGCGCCAACCTTGCTGCCGTTTTCCAGCAGAGAGTTGGTAGCTTGCTCCATCTCCTCAACAGTTGTCAAATAAGCCCAATCCTTCAAAGTGATTTCCTCCTAATCATTCGATTCTTTGAAAAGCCTGTGCGTACCCTACGATAGGTCATAGTGTATCGATAGTATTGTACTCATTTAGCGTGCAGTTGTCAATCGTGCAATTTGACACATTTCACGTGTTTTTTTCATCCCCCAGGGGGGGATTTTTGCTATTTTCCTTAAAATTGTGGAGAAAAGGTGCTTTTTGGGAAATTATTCACAAAAATGTAAAAAATTTTTTGCTTGAAAACGACCGTCCATGGCAGAAAGCGGCGGGGAAGCGCCGCCGCTTCCCCGCCGGAATATCCGATTTTTGCGCACTCATTGAATTGTCAGCTTATGGCAGTGGCCCTCTCCCAGAACGTGCTCGACGCAGGTCTTGAAGCGCGCAAACCTGTCATTGGGGACAAACGCCAGCGCCGTACCGGCAAAGCCGCCGCCGTGGATACGGACAGCGCCCTCGCCCTCCAGCAGCTGCTGGCACAGTGCGATGGTGAACGCCATATCCTGCTTCTGGATGTAGCCCGCCGGGGTCACGTTCTGCAGCAGCGTCCATGACGCCATGCCGGAAGCGTTGACGAGGTGCAGGAACGCGTCAAAGTCGCCGTCCTTCAGCGCGCGCACCTGGGACTTCACCCGGCGGTTCTCGTTGAAGAAGTGGATAGCTCTGAGCACTGCCCGGTCGCCGGTGACCTTGCGGACTTCAGCGATGTGCCTGTAGAACGCCGCCTCGTCCACATCGTGGAGGACTTCCTTACCGAAGAACGCCGCCACCGCCTTCATTTCCACGGGCATGGCCGCGTACTCGTCCGTCAGGTCAGCATGATCCGCACCGGAATCGATGGTGCAGAGGGTATAGCCGCTGTGGGCGAAATCGTAGTCTACCTTTTCCACAATGGGGTTTTTCGGGTCGGCAAAATCAATGTACACCAGTCCGCCCACGCTGGAAGCCATCTGATCCATCAGGCCGGAGGGCTTGCCGTAGTAGACGTTTTCGGCGTACTGGCCGATCTGGGCAATTTCAATGGCGGAAACCGCGCCGGCCGCAAACAGGCCGTTCAGGATACGGCCGATCAGCACCTCAAAGGCCGCGGAGCTGGACAGGCCGGAGCCGGGCAGGACGGTAGACCTGACCTTGGCTTCAAAGCCGCTCAGCTTGTACCCCCGCCGGGCAAACGCCGCCGCTACGCCGCGGATCAGCGCCGCCGTGGTGTTCTTCTCGGACTCTCTGGCATCCAGATCGTTCAGGTCGATCTCCACAGGCTTGTAGCCCTCGGAATCCACGCGGATGATGTTCGTGCCGGTCAGGGTGACCTCCGCCGTGGTCTCCATGTCAACTGCTGCCGCCAGCACACAGCCGTGCTGATGGTCGGTGTGGTTGCCGCCGATCTCCGTGCGGCCGGGGGCGGAAAAATGATAGGTGTCAGCCATTTTGAACCTCCGTCAAAAATCGTTTCAGGGCAGCTCTGCCCGATTCGGTACACTTGTAAACGCCCGCGCACTCCAGAACCTGCGCAAACACCTGACCGATCTCATACTGAATGATCGCCTCGGCGTTTTCGGCATTGAATTCCGGATGACGCGCCATGAACGCATCCGCCCAATCGGCGTGCTTGGAAAGCTCCTCGCTTTCGTGCAGGTTCTCCCCCTTCAGCAGGGCTTCCCGCAGATCGGCCATTTCCTTTTTCAGTCTGCCGGGAAGCACGGCAAGACCCATGACCTCGATCAGGCCGATGTTCTCTTTTTTGATGTGGTGGAGTTCCTCGTGGGGGTGGTACAGCCCCATGGGATGCTCCTTCGTCGTCAGGTTGTTCCGCAGGACCAGATCCAGCTCATACCGCCCCTCCCGCATACGGGCGATGGGGGTGATGGTATTGTGGGGCTCGCCGTCGGTCTCCGCGAAAACCGTCGCCGCCGGATCGCTGTAGGTGCGCCACTTGGCGAGGATCTTGCCCGCCAGATCACAGAGGTGGTCTTTGTTCTGAGAATTCAGGCGAAGCACCGTCATCGGGTATCTCACCACGCAGCAGTCCACGTCGTCAAAGCCGGGAACCTCGAAGCCAAACTCCTTCTCCGCCTTTTCCATGGGGAAGGTGTGGTGGCCGCCCTGAAAATGTTCGTGGGACAATATGCTGCCGCCCACAATGGGCAGGTCCGCGTTCGACCCAAGGAAATAGTGGGGGAACTGCTCCACAAAGGAAAACAGCTTATCGAACACTCCCCGGTCAATGACCATGGGCGTGTGCCGGGCGTTCATGACGATGCAGTGTTCATTATAATAAACGTAGGGCGAATACTGGAAGCCCCAGAGCTGGCCGTTCACCATTACCGGCATGACCCGCAGATTCTGCCGCGCCGGGTGGGAAATGGTTCCCGCATAGCCCACGTTTTCGGGGCAGAGCAGACACTTGGGGTAACCGGACGCCTTTTTCAGCTTCGCCGCCGCGATGTCCCGTGGGTCTTTCTCGGGCTTGGACAGGTTGATGGAGATCTCCAGCTTCCCGTATTTGGTCTCCGCCGTCCAGCGCTCGTCCTTCGCGATGCGGTCGCGGCGGATGTAGTTGCAGTCCTGACTGAGGGTGTAGAAGTAGTCCGTCGCCGCCTTGGGGGACTGGGTATACCGCGACCGGAATTCCCGCACCACCTCCGACGGGCGGGGCGTCAGGAAGCCCATGAGCTTCGTGTCGAACAGGTCGCGTTCGGCGATGGTATCCGCGATCATCCCCTGCTGGGCGGCGTAATCGCACAGCAGATTCAGGCACTCCGGGAAATCAAAGCGCTGCTCCTGCTTTTCGTAACTCTCCAACCGCAGTTCAGAAAGAAGGGTATTCCGTGCGAACGTCTCGTCCAGCGGGTGGAGAAGGCCGCAGTTTTTCGCGTAATCCAGCAGCGCATCCAGCGCCGCCCAAACAGTTTCAGTCGTCATAGCCATGGGGATGCTCCTTGTGCCAGTTCCATGCGGAACCAATGATGGTCTCAATATCGTCATATTTCGGCTTCCAGCCAAGCACGGTCTTCGCCTTTTCGCTGGACGCCACCAGCTGCGCCGGGTCGCCCGCGCGGCGGGGGGCCATCTCGCACTTGATGGGCTTGCCCACGACCTTTTCCGCCGTGTCGATGATCTCCTTCACCGTGAAGCCCACGCCGTTGCCCAGATTGAAGACGTTGTTTTCCCCGCCGTTCATCAGGTACTCCGCCGCCAGAATGTGGGCGGAAGCAAGGTCAGTGACGTGGATGTAATCCCGGACGCAGGTGCCGTCCCGGGTGGGATAGTCGTCGCCGTAAATCGACACATGGTCCCGCCGTCCGTTGGGAACCTGCAAAATAATGGGGATCAGGTGGGTCTCCGGGTCATGCGCCTCGCCGATCTTACCGGACATATGCGCGCCGCAGGCGTTGAAGTAGCGCAGCGCCACAAACCGGATGCCGTGGGCAACGGACGCCCAGTAGAACATCCGCTCCATGGAGAGCTTCGTCTCACCGTAGCAGTTCGTCGGGTGGGTGGGGTCGGTCTCCAGAATCGGCACATGCTCCGGCTCGCCGTAGGTCGCCGCCGTGGAGGAAAAGACGATGTACTTTACCCCATGCTCGATCATGGATTGCAGCATCGTCCGGGTGCCGCCCAGATTGTTATCGTAGTATTTCAGGGGATTGACCATACTCTCGCCCACCTGAGAATTCGCCGCGAAGTGGATGACCGCGTCGATCTTCTCGGAGGAAAACACATGGTCGCAGAATTCCTTACTGCGGATATCGCCCTGATAGAATCTGGCCTTCGGATGCACCGCCTTGCGGAAACCGGTTTCCAGATTATCGGCCACGACCACGTCGTAGCCGTTGTCAATGAGTTCATACACGGTGTGGCTGCCAATGTAGCCCGCGCCGCCAAGTACCAGAATCGTTTTCATTTATACTGCCTCTTTTCTCCACAATAGCGGCAGATGACCTTCATCTGCCGCTATTATAAAACATGGTTTACTTCTTGGCAAGATATTTCCGCATATCCAGCGAGCAGGCCGCCAGAATAATGCCGCCCTTGATGATGTACTGCATGGAGGGGTCGATGCCCAGCATGGACAGTGCCACGAAGATGATACGCAGCACGAACACGCCCAGCACAATGCCGCTGATCTTGCCGGTGCCGCCGACGAAGGAAACACCGCCGATGACGCAGGCCGCGATGGCGTCGCACTCGTAGTTAAGGCCCGCCGACTGGGTGATAGAGCTGATGCGGGCGCCCTCAATGAAGCCCGTAACGCCGTACATCGCACCGGCGAGGGTGTGGACCATTACGGTCGTCCAGAACACGTTGACGCCGGAGACCTTGGCAGCGTCGGCGTTGGAGCCGACGGCGAACATGTTCTTGCCGAAGGCGGTCTTGTTCCAGATGAACCACATCAGCGCCACGAAAATCACGGCGTACAGCACGTACCACGGAATGGAGATCTTCGCACCGGAGCCGGTGGTGAACTGGATCATGGGTGCGGAGACCACGCTCTTATACTCCTGAGACAGGCCGGAAACGGGCTGGCCGTTGTTGCCGTTGAGCATGAAGAAGATCAGGATCAGGCCGTAAGTAATGAGCTGGGTGGCCAGCGTCACGATGAAGGGGTGCAGGCTGAATTTGGCTACGAAGAAGCCGTTCACCATACCGATCAGCGCGCCGATGGCGACGACAATGAGAACCGTCAGCAGAATCCAACCCGGGGTAATGGCCGGGAGGTTGGAGAAAAGCTTCCGGGAGATGGTGCGATCCTGCAGCAGCGCGCCCGCGACGGCTGCGGTCAGGCCGACCACACGTCCGCCGGACAGGTCGGTACCGGTCAGGACGATACAGCCGGCGATGCCCAGCGCCATGGGCAATGACGCCGCCACAAGGGAAACGATGTTCGCGATGGAACCCGCGGACAGGAAGTTCTTATTCTTGATTGCCGTATAGACGATGAAGATCACCATCAGAATATACAGCGCGTTATTCAGAATGCCGTCCGACCAGAACCGGCGGCGATCCGCCTTGTCTAGCCTCTGGTATTCTTCACTCTTTCTCTGAAGCTGTTTGACTGGATTTGCCATACCGCTGCCTCCTTATACATACTTCGCCGCAAGACGCATGATGTCTTCCTGCGTTGCTGTCTTTGCATCGACTTCACCGGCCAGCCGTCCGCCGGACATGACGAGGATCCGGTCGCACACGCCCAGCAGCTCGGGCATTTCGGACGAAACCATGATGACCGTCTTGCCTTTGTTCGCCAGATCGAGGATCAGCTGGTAAATCTCGTATTTCGCGCCGACGTCGATGCCGCGTGTCGGCTCGTCAAGCAGCAGCACGTCCGGCTCGGTGAGCAGCCAGCGGCCGATGATGACCTTCTGCTGGTTGCCGCCGGACAGGCTGCGGATCTTCGTCTCCTGAGAGGGCGTCTTGGTGTGCATGGCGTCGATGGACCACTGGGTGTCCTTCTTCATGGACTTGTCGCTGAGGACAAAGCCCGCCCGCTTGTGCCTGTCCAGACTGGAAATGACGGAATTCTCCCGGATGTCCAGGATTCCGAAAATACCCGTCGCCCGGCGCTCCTCGGTGAGCAGGGCAAAGTTGTTCTTGATGGACTGCCGGGGATTCAGATTCTTGCACTCCTTGCCGTCCAGCAGAATGCGGCCGCTCTTGCGGGTGGCGACGCCGAACATGGTTTCCAGCGTCTCCGTCCGGCCGCTGCCGTCCAGACCCGCGAGACCCACGATCTCGCCCCGCCGGGCGGTGAAGGAAACGTCCCGCAGATTGTTGTACAGCCCCGTCAGGTGCTCGACCTCCAGATAGACCTCGCCGGGCTTATTCGTCTTCGGCGGGAACTGGTTGCCAAGCTCACGGCCGACCATCAGACGGATGATGTCGTTCATCTCCAGCTCGGATGCCGGACGGGTCGCCACCAGCTGGCCGTCGCGCATGACGGTGATCTCGTCGGAGATGCGCTTGATCTCCGCCATTTTATGGGAAATGTAGATGATGCCCATGCCGCGGTCGCGGAGCATGTTGATGATCCTGAACAGATGCTCAACCTCTTCCTCGGTCAGAGAGGACGTGGGTTCATCAAATACGATGACTTTCGAGTGATAGGAGACAGCCTTTGCGATCTCCACCATTTGACGCTGGGAAACCGGCATCGTACCCATGACCCGATGGGGGTCAACGTCGATGCCGAGCTCTTCAAAAATCGCTTTGGTATCGCGAAGCATCTTGTGCTCGTCCACAATAAAGCCCGCGATCTTGGGATAGCGCCCCAGCCACAGGTTGTCCATGACAGTCCGCTTGAGCGCCTGATTCAGCTCCTGGTGAACCATGGCGACACCGTTGTTCAGCGCCTCCTTGGAGCTGGTGAAATTGACCTCGCGGCCTTCCAGATAAATATGGCCGCTGTCCTTGCTGTAAATGCCGAACAGGCATTTCATCAGCGTGGATTTGCCGGCGCCGTTCTCGCCCATCAGCGCGTGTACGGTGCCCGCCTTGACTTCCAGGCTGACATGATCCAGCGCTTTTACGCCGGGAAAGGTTTTTGTGATATCCGTCATCCGGAGCAGTACGGTTTGCTCCACCTGGATTCCCCTCCTTTTTCGCTAGCATGCTTAGCTGTGAAGGGCAGCCGCCGACACAGCAGCGGCTGCCCTTTTTGGGTTTATAACTTACTTGGTGTAGGCAGCGTAGGCGACGAACAGCTTGTTGGCAATGCCGTCGGCGATGGAGTACATCTCGGCGTTGGTGCCGGCGGTGGCGGCGACGGCGTCAGCCATGGCGGTGCCTTCACCGGCGGCCTTGACGACGGAGGCGATGGCGACGGCCATGCCCTCGGCATCCTGCTTGACGGTACCGGTCATCTTGCCGGCAGCGATCAGTTCCTTGGCAGCGTCGGTAGCGTCAACACCGAACACGGGGATGGTGGTCGCGCCCTCGGCGCCGGTGTTGTAGCCGGCAGCCTCCAGAGCGGAGATAGCGCCTTCAGCCATGTTGTCGTTGTTGCAGATGATCAGCTCGATCATGTTGCCGTTGGCCTCGTTGTACTGGGACAGGTTGGTGTTCATGTAGTCCAGAGCAGCCTGTGCGCTCCAGGCGCCGCCCAGATCCACCTGATACTTGGAGGCGTTGGAAGCGTCGAAGTACTCCAGAGCGGGCTTGCCGGCCTCGGTCAGGACAGCGTCGGCATCCTCAACACCGAACTGGGTGCGGTAGATGGCCTCAACGTTGGCCTCGTCGCCCTTGAACATGGCATAGGAGATCTTGCCGTCGCCGTTCAGGTCAACGGTATCCCAGTTGGCCAGCAGGTACTCGCCGACCATCTTGCCCTGCAGGTGACCGGCTTCGGGAGCGTCGGTGCCGATGAAGCAGATGTTGGCGTTGGCGTTCAGGACGGTGCCTTCCTCGCCGTCAGCCTCGATGGCGCGGTTGAAGAAGATAACGGGGGTGCCGTTTGCCAGTGAGATGATCTCGTTGGCAACGTCGGGGGAGCCGGAGGTGACCATGTTGACGACCAGCAGGTTGTAGCCGTCGGTAACGGCGGTCTGGATCTGCTCGTTCTGGGTGGTCTGGTTGTTGTTGCCGTCGAAGTTCTGGTAGGTAACGCCCAGATTGTCCAGCTGTGCGTCCAGAGCGGTACGGACGCTGGAAATGTAGGTGTCGGCGAAGGTGTAGTAGAACACGCCGACCTTCAGCTCGGAAGCTTCGACCTGAGCCTCGGTCTCGTTCCCTGCGGGGGCGGGGGTGGTAGCGGCGTTAGTGCTGGGGGTGGTGGTCTTGGAGCCGCAGGCGGCCATGGCGACTACCATGACAAGCGCGAGCAGCAATGCAAGTGCCTTTTTCATTGCTTTTTTCCTCCATAAAATTCATTTTTTGGTTTCGCCGGGTTGGCTTCACCGTGACTATATTGTATCAGATACGGATTTTTTTCACAGTCATTTTTCCTCGCGGATTTTCTCAAAAATTTTTGCCACCTCCAAAAAACGCGCCGTGTTTTTGTGCAAAAAGCCCTAAGAGACGGTGAAAATTGCAAGTACGCCGATCAACCGAAAGAAAACATGGCCTTCTGGCTCTCCATGGTAAACATATTTTCTTTGGTGACGATGGTGGTCGCGGTGTCGATGAGCGCCGTGGAATCGAATTTTTCCCCCTGCAAAACCTGCCACGCCTTTTCTACGCCCAGATACCCCATGGCGTAGGAATTCTGCACCACCAGAGCGGCCACCGCCCCGGTCTGCAGCAGCTCGATGCAGTTGACGTTGCTGTCGAAGGACACGGCGTGTACCTGACCTGTCAGCCCCAGGGAGTCCACCGCCTGAGCCACGCCCACGGCCAGCGGCTCGTTGAAGCCGATCAGCACGTTGATCTCCGGATGCTCCCGCAGCAGCTTCTCCGCCGCCAGACGGGCTTCCAGAGCATCGGTGGAAACATTGACGGCGTAAATGCCCTTGACCCGGCTGTCCCCAAGCAGCACCTCCCGGAAGCCCTGCTCCCGCTCCCGGCAGTTCTGGGTCTCGGCGTAGGCGTTGACAATGCCCACAACGATTTTCTCCTGCGCCGTTTTCAGCGCGGCCTCCCCGCTCATGCGCCCGGCCGCCACATTGTCCGTCCCGATGCGCACGGAAACGCCTTTGGAATCCACATCGCTGTCAATGACCACCACCCGGACGCCCGCGGCCACGGCTTCGTCGATGGCGGCGGCGTTTTCCGTGTAGCTGATGGCGGAGAAAACGATGGCGTCCGCCCCGTCGGCCACGGCCTGCCGGATGTAGTCGTTCTGTACTTCAAAGTCCTCCTCCGTGTCCGGGGCAAGGATGGTCAACTGCACGTTATATTCGGATTTCGCGGCGTTTGCCCCGGAAAAAACCGCTTTCCAGAACTCCGTGGTGGAGGATTTGGCGATCAGATAGATATTGTACGACCCGCCGCTCTGATGCGTACCGGCGCAGCCGGAAAGGCACACCAGCAGCGCCAGAAAAACGGCGATCCTCTTAATGCTTTTCATGCTCCGCCTCCTCCCGCACCTTCGGCATACGCACCGTTACCCTCGTCCCCTCGTCCGGGACGCTTTCGATGGTGATGCCGTAGGCGTCGCCGAACCAGATCTTCAGACGGTCGTTGACATTCTTGATGCCGATGCCGGACTTTCCGTCAGGCTTGCGGCGGAAAATTTCCTCGATCTGCTCCGGTTCCATGCCCACGCCGTTGTCCTCCACCGTGAAGAGAACATCCTCCCCGTCGGCGCGGACACGGATCTCAATATGTCCCTCGTCCACCAGACCGTTGACGCCGTGGTAGATGGCGTTTTCGATGATGGGCTGGAGGGTGATCTTGTTGCAGAGATACTCCGTGCAGTCTTCCTCCACGTCGAAGTGGTAGGAAAACTGCTCCTTGTAGCGCACGCTCTGGATTTGCAGATAGCTCTGAGCGTGCTGCACCTCGCTGCGGATGGGGATCAGCTCGTGACCCTTGCTGATGCTGATGCGGAACAGCCGCGCCAGCGCGTTGACCATCACCACGGCTTCCGCGTTCTTCCCCTGCTCGCACATCCACGAAATGGAATCCAGCGTATTGTAGAGGAAGTGGGGGTTGATCTGCGCCTGTAGGGCTTTCAGCTCCGTCTTGCGCAGGTTGACTTCCTCACTGCGCACCGTGGCCATGAGCTTCTGAATCTTTTTGACCATGTGGTCAAAGGACGCCGACAGGTTCTCCACCTCCCGGACGCCGGTGACGGGTTCATAGGAAAAGCCCTCGCCGGTTTTCTCAAAGCTCTGCATGGCGACGATCAGATCGTGAATGGGACTGGACAGCACCCGGGAAAGCATCAGGCTCAGCAGCACCGCCGCAGCCAGAATAAACAGTGCGCCGATGAAGGTAATGCGCATGATCTCCCGCAGGGCGTCGGTAATCAGCTCCTGAAAGGAGCTGACGCCTACGACCCGCCAGATGCCGTTTTCCAGCGTCTGGACGGTGTAGATGGTGCTCCCCTCCACGTGCGTCCCGTCCGGGAGAGAGGCCGTCAGGTCGGTATTCTCGCTTTTCAGCTCGGAGTAAATGAGCTGCTGCTGGGGGTGGTAAACGAGGTTCCCCTCCGTGTCCTCCAGGAAGCAGTAGCCCCGCTGGCCGATGCCCACGCCGCTGATATAGGTGGAAATATTGGAGCAGCTCACGTCCACGGCGATGTACCGCTCCCCCTCTCCGGTGGTGGCAGGGCGGATGATGGTCACGACCCATGGGTAGTCCTCCACAAAAATCGACATCACGTGGGGCGCGGAAATGAAGCCCGTCTCGTAAAGCTCCCGCTTGTCCGGGTCAAAGGAAAGGTTTTGCAGGATATCTTCCCGCAGACGGCGGCCAAGGCTGTAGCAGTTGCGCATTTCCCCCTCCGCGTCGTAGGTGGTGACGGCCACCACGTCGGCGCGGATTTCCAGAAACGCCTCGAACCGGGCTTCCCGTTCCTCCGCCGGCAGGTCGAGATAACCGGTCAGCAGCGTCACCGCGTCGTTCATGTCCTCCAAATATTCATTCATGGTGCTGCCGGCCTGTGCGATGGCCTGACGGCTGGTGGTCTCGGCGTTGCGCAGCAGCGTCTGACGGTAGGTCTGCATAAAGACCAGATTGGCGCACAGCAGCACGCTCACCGCGACCGCCGTGAGCGTGAGCGCCATGATAAGATTCATGCTGAGACCCTTTTTCTTCATGCGTTGGCCTCTTTCTGCTCCTGACGCATCCGCGCCGGGGATTTTCCGTAGTATTTTTTGAAGCAGTAGCCGAAATAGCTCTGGTCGGCGTAGCCGCAGCGGCGGGACACCTCGGCAATGCGGCTGCTGCCGCTCCACAGCAGCTTCAGCGCCACGTCCATCCGTTTTTGGATCAGCAGGTTCATGAAGGTGTCGCCGTAAAATTTCTTGATGTTCGCACCTAAGTAGTTCGCGCTGATGTGCAGCCGCTCGCTGACGGATTGCAGCGACAGCTCCTCGTCCATGTATTCCTTCTCGATGATCTTCAGCGCCCGGGCGCAGAGCATGGCCATGTCGTCCCAGCCCCCGGCGGCGTACAGTCCGCCGCCTCTGCGGGCGATTTTCAGGGCTTCCATGGCTTCTAAGTAAGCGGCGTGTCCCTCGCCGAGAGAGGCGTACTCCTTGCTTAAGCCTGCCAGCGCCTCGGCGCCCCATGCCCGGCGGGTAGCCTGCCGCAGCTCGTCCAGGGAAGCATACAGCCGCCCGAATCCGTTGCCGGAGGCCAGCAGGAGAACCGTCCGGTCGCCGCTGGAAAATCCGCAGCAGGAAAACGCCCGGGAGAAAATCCGCTCCGCCATGGGCAGTAGCTCCGGGTGCGCCCCGTCGGGCAGGCTGAACGCCGCCACCACGATATGCTCGTCCCCCCGGATTTCCATTCCGGCGCTTCGCAGGGATTCCGCCGCGGCCGGCGGCTCCGGGCGGGCGTACTCGTCCAAAAGCATCGTGGCCGTGACCATCCGCAGCGCTTCCGCGCCGCCCTGAGGCCGGGTCAGGCTGGCAAGGCGCTTTTCGATCTTGTCGTGAATCTTCCGCAGTTCTTCCGTCAGCTCCGCCATGCTGATGGGCTTGAGAAGGTAGGCCACGATCTCGTCCTCGATCCCGGCCTTGGCGTACTCAAAATCGTCGTAGCCGCTTAAGAACGCCACTTGCAGCAGCGGCTGGACGGCCTTCGCCTGTCTGGTGAGAGCCGTCCCGGAAATAAACGGCATCCGGATATCCGTCAGCAGGAAATCCGGCTGAAGCGCTTCCACCAGCTGCAGCGCGTCCAGCCCGTTCCCGGCGCGTCCCACAAGGCGGAAGCCCAGAGATTCCCAGTCGATCAGCTGGCAGACGGCGCCCAGCAGCTCCGGCTCATCGTCCGCCACCAGAACGGTCAACACCTGATGCTTTTCCATGCTCAGCCCTCCATTCGCATTGTTGATTTGATTATAAAAGATTTCCCGAAAAAACACAAGCCCGGAATGTTACATTTTCACATTCCGGGCTTGCCCCTTGATTTGATTTTTGGTTATTTTACAAGTGCATCAATATTCGCTGTCGTGATCTTCTGCCACGGAATGGTCAGGGGTTCCTTATTGGTGAATATCCCCGCTTCCCATTTCTCGTAGTCCGCTCTGTTCATGAACCGCCGCTCTCCGTTTTCCGTTATCAGGTAGACATAGCCGTCATGCTCGGTGTCAATGTCATCCGGGTAGGGCGTTTCCGTATAGGAATCGTAGTCGGTGATATCCTTGCACCATGCGTCCACATAGAAGGCGTCTTTATAGCTATCCTCCGCTTCGTCATAATACGCAATGGCGTAAGGCCAGAGGACATCCCCCGCATACCCCTGATTGTGGGACGCCTCCACCTTGAGCATACCGGGATAATGGGTCACTCCCACATAACTGTAGGACTCAATCCGCACGCCGTCGGTTTGGGGGTCATAGCCATAGATGATCTCACACATTCCCGCCATGTAGGTGTTGGATACGGAAACCAGCAGTTCTTCCTCCCCGTCTCCGTCCACATCCGTAACGGCAAATTGTTCGTCTTCAATCGTACCCGGTTCCCACACTTCAATATTCCCCGAGTCGGGCAGTTCCGGCCAGCGCAGATCGTCATGGACAGTCCGGAGCGCCCGCTGGAACGCGCTGCGGGCAGCGTCGTTCCGGTCAGGGGCGGCGGTTTCCGGCTGGGTGGGTTCTGCCGTTGTCTCCACGGGGATACGTTTCGACGGAGCGAAGTACTGTGCCATGGTGGGCTTCGGTGCGGTTGTCCTGCTGCAGGCGGAAAGAAGCAGCAGCATCACCGCCAGCATGAGACACAGTTTCTTTTTCATCGGTCTTCCCTTTCTTTAGTTCAGCACAATGGGCGCTTCCTCCACGACCTCTTCCGTCAGGCAGTCGTGCTCCCGCATCCACTCCAGCGTATGCGCGGAGTCGGCAAAGACGGACAGGTACGCGCCGGTGGCATACACATCGTTCTCCCCCCAGAGGGATATTGTCAGGGACTTTGTCTTGTAATATTCCTCGTTGTACTTGTCGTAGTCCCAGAAATATCCCAGATGGTAAGCACTTCTCTGGGTCATGGTGCGCTCATCGCAGTCGGCCTTGACGGCGGCCAGCAGAGACTCCACCAGCTCCGGCGTGATCTGGTATTCATGCAGAGTCATGTCTCCGATGTTCATGGAGGTGATATCCTCCGGGTTAAAGCCATCCTGATAGCCGTACCGTGACTGCTTCCATACCTGTTCCCAGCGGCTTGCGTACTCTTTTACGATCTTGCCCTCGTCCAGATTTGCCCAGATGTTGTAGTTACGGGTCATGGTGCAGCCGTTTTTCAGCTTATAATAAATGGTGATGTCATCTGTGGTCAGCATCGGCCCGTCGGCGTTGTAGCCGCCCTCACCGTAGACGAAGCCGCCCTCCGGCATGACCGGGTGCTTTTCCTTTTCCTCCCGGTGCAGGATGTAGGCCAGCGGGTAGTCGCCGTAGCTCTCGATGCGGTCTTCCAGCGCCATGGCGTGGAGGGTGGTGATCTGCCGGATGTCTTCCTCGTCGGTCAGCTCCAGCCCGTCAAAATTCAGGGTCACGGAGCTGACGTCCTCCACATCCGGAATGCGATCCTCAATGCCCAGCACGTCAAAGCGGGTAGCGACCAGGCTCACGGCGACCATGGCGGTCAGAATCCCCAGGCCGACCCAGCTGCGCAGCTGGAACACCCGTGTGGTGCGCTTCAGAAGCATTTTTGCGCCGAACCAACCGGCGGCGCCGCCGCAGAACAGAAGAAGATACAGCATGGACATACCGGCGCCGATTCTGTACGCGAGGAAGGCTTCCACACCCATAACCACCAGCGTACCGACCCCCACAGCGCAGACCAGCTGAAACAGCGGCTGCAAAATGGGGAATGCAATGGCGTCCCCGGCGCATTCCAGATTCCGCTTCCGGTACAGCAGCAATCCCACGATGGCAAAGACGATGCCCACCGCCGCGTAGATCAGCAGGGACGTGAATTTCCCCTGATCGACGCTGAACGCCGCCACCATCTCACTTTCCCGGCCGTAGAACCGCAGCGACAGCTGGTGAAAATCCTCCACCGCCACATAAGCGCCGCTGGTCATATCCGCCACGGGCGTCAGCAGGCTGACCCACCTGTCCGGCGTGACCACGCCGAAGAGCATGGGCGTGTAAAGGGTATTGATAATATAGTAGAGGATAAACGCGCCGCCGTTCAGCACCGCGTACACAACTGCCATGGCAAAGCGGTTACCGGTGCAGAACACGCTGAAAATCGCCGCGCCGAAGAAGGTGATGAATTGCAGGTTGGTGCCGACGTACCATAAAAGCGCGATCTGCCACGCGTTTTCCACAATGGTGGCGTTCAGCAGCGGCACGGACAGCAGCGCCATCACCGCCGTGGGAATCATGGAGAACAGCAGTCCGGAGACCACGTTGGTCAGAAACAGCGTCTCCCGGCGCATGGGCATGGCGTGCAGGGCGTTGCACATACGGGAATTGTACAGGTCGCCGAACAGCAGCATGGCGCACAGCGGCGCAAAAAGCAGGTTCACCAGCCCCATGAGCTGAAGGTTCCCGGCTATCCGGGAAGCAAACCAGAACGTCCGGCCCATTTCCTCATTGTTCTGATATAGCATCATCATGCCCAGAATCAGGCACAGGGTGTACACCGCCATCACCGGGGCGAACCGGGTCAGGTTCTTTTTGAACACGGTTTTATTAAAGAAGGATGTCTTTGATTTCATAGTCCACGCCTCCCAGCTCGTAAATGAAGATTTCCTCCAGGGACAGGGGCAGCACGTCAAAATACGCGGGCTTGCACGCCGCGATTTTCGCGCCGACCTCCTCGGCCTCCCCCCGGACGATCAGGGTCTTCAGGCGTCCGGAAACGGACGCGTTGAGGATGTCCAGCTCCTGAGGGGCATCGCCCACCAGCTGCAATTTCACGGTGCTGCCCTGCATGTCCGCAAGGCTCTTTTCCAGCAGCATTTTGCCCCGGTTCATGATGCCCACGTAGTCGCACACGTCCTCCAGCTCCCGCAGGTTGTGAGACGAGATCAGCACCGTGGTGCCGTGCCCCGCCACGTCGGAGAGAATCAGACCCATGACCTGCCGCCGCATCACCGGATCCAAGCCGTCCACCGGCTCGTCCAGGATCAGCGTCTTCGGGCGGGTGCAGACGGTCAGGTGGAACGCCGCCTGCTTCTGCATACCCTTGGAAAACCGGCGGATGGGCGTCCGCTTGGGAAGCTGGAACACGTCATACAGCTTGTCAAAAAGCTGATCGTCAAAGGTGGGGTAAATGCCCCGGTAGAACTTTCGCATATCCTCCAGCGTCGCGGAGGGGTAGTAGAAAATCTCGTCGGGGATATAGCCGATGGCCGCCTTCACGGCGGGATTTTCGTAGATCGGCTGACCGTCCATGGTGACGGCGCCGCTGTCCGGGCGGTAGACGCCGGTGAGGTGCCGGATGGCAGTGGACTTGCCCGCGCCGTTGGGGCCGACGAGGCCGTAGACCCGCCCGCTCGGGACGGTCAGGGTCAGGTCGTCCAGCGCCTTAAAATTGCCGAAGGTCTTGGTCACATTCTTCATTTCAAGCATGTCTATGGTCTCCCTTCTCGATTCTGGCCACCAGCTCGCCGTGGCTCGCGCCCATGGTCAGCAGCGCCGCGGCGGCTTCGTCGAAGCTCAGCAGCAGCCGTTTTTTCTCCCGTTCTCTGATCTCTCCGTCGCCGCAGACGAAGCAGCCCTTTCCCGGCACCGTGGCGATCCACCCTTCCGCTTCCAGCCGCCGGTAAGCGCGCTGGATGGTATTGGGGTTAATGGCAAGCTGAGCGGCCAGATCCCGGACGCTGGGCAGCTTCTCCCCCGGACGCAGCACGCCGCCGGTGATCTGCTCCCGGAATCCGTCCACGATCTGCGCATAGATCGGCCGGGAGTCCCGGTAATCCAAGTGTACCATGGTATTCCTCCTTAACTGTATTAGTTGTACTAGTACGGTTAGGATAACGCAGGATACAGGATTTGTCAATACGAGGGGAGATTAAGAGTTTATTAAATAACGAGCCGTTCAGGGACAGCAAAACCCCGGCAGGCCGTCTGGCCTGCCGGGGCGTGTACCTGAGAAGGAAATTTGTCAAGGATATTTTTGCTGACTGTCATGTATCTCCAGACATAGAAGCAGCACCTGCGGTTTCATACTGAACTCCAATTAAAATCTTTAAAAAAGATTTTAATTGCCTGAAGGGCATGGAGTTCATATGAGACTTGTTTTGTGATTTCTTTCCTTATAAATCACAAAACAGGCAGCGCCGTCAGGCGATGCCTTCCTGATTAAAATTAAGATTTTAATCAGGAAATAGTATCAAAAGAAGCACCTGTGCTCTGTCTGCCATACATCAGCGGTAATAGTATGCCGTAATGCTGTGATAGGTACAATCTGCTTTCGCAATGGGCTGCGGCCAATGCGGGTGGTGGATGCTGTCCGGATAGAATTGCGTTTCCAGACAGATACCGCTGCGGGGGCCGTAGAAAACGCCATCCTTACCCGGGACATTCAGGTAATTTCCGCTGTACAGCTGAAGTCCGGGCCGGTCGGTGATGACCGTCAGCTTCCTTCCGGAAGCGGGATCGCTCAGAACGGCGGCTGGATTTCCGGCAAGAACAAAGTTGTGGTCGTAACCCCCGGGCGGCGTCGGTGGAGCGCTCAGAGACCTGCCCTCGGTAAAGTCCAGACAGGTGCCGGATACATCGGCAATTTCTCCTGTAGGGATACCGGTTTCATCGGCAGGGGTATACTGCGTGGCATTCAACCAAAGGGTATGCACCATTGCCTGCTCCGGGTGCTGATGGCCTGACAGATTGAAATAGGCGTGGTTCGTTAAATTGAACACCGTGTCCTGATCGCAGATCATTTCGTAGGCGATTTCCAGAGCTTTGCCGGTCAGGGTATAAGTGACCGCAATTCGGGCATTGCCGGGAAAGCCCTGATCGCCGTCAGGGCTGAACAGCCGGAAGCGGATGCTGCTTTTGCTGTAATGGGTAACATCCCACAGACGGAGATTATAACGGTTCGGGCCGGAATGAATATTATGCGGGCCCGAGGTGGGGGTAAGAGAATAAGTCGTGCCGTTCAGGGAATATTGCGCATCTTTGATCCGATTGGCATTGCGGCCAACGATTGCGCCCATCATGCCGGGGTTCTGAAAATATTCCTGCGCGGAATCGTATCCCAGCACGATATCGTCCTTCCGGTCCGCGGCATCCGGAACCAGCCAGCGGACAATGGCTGCCCCCAGATTTGTGAAGGCAGCCTGCGTATATTCATCCCCAATCCAATACAGATCGGCCTGTCGGCCATCCGGGAGCCTTCCAAAGTTCTGCTTCATTGGGACACCTCCTGTGACAGATGAGGGATCAACGCTTTTTTCAGCAAAAGGCAGTTTACATAGGCGCTCAACGCAAAGCCAATCACCAGATAGACCCAGAACAAGAGCAGAAAGCCGTATGTCCAGCACAAGACCAGCGCCGCGGGAAGGACATTTATCACGCAGACCAGCAGCGTTCTGGGCAGCTGCTGCATGGACAGCGCAAAGGCAGTGAAAAGCTTGGCCTTGCACTTCCCGCCGGTGACAAGTAGAGGGAACAACCAGCTTCCGGTGCTGAGCAGAAGAAACAGTGTCAGAACCAGCAGACCGACTGCGGCCGGTTTACCGGCGTGGTTCCAGAACAGTCCCACGATGATTAAATCGGCCGCAGCGACAGCAACCACGGTCAGCCAGAGAAGCCAGAATACCGTCGTCTGCTTGAAACGTTTTAGAAAAATCCGCACGAACAGCGTGTAAAGATGCCCTTCATCATGAAGCAGAGCCAGAACCGTTCCGTACAGGGCAGTGGTTGCGGCGCCGATGGTGACGACGGGAATACAGCACAGTACATACAGAAGATTCAGAACCACCAGATCGGTCAGGGTACACAGAATATGGAAAATGCGGGATTCAATAAAACGGTTCATGACGGCTCCTTTTAACGGGACCCAATGGGGGAGCCGGAAGAATCCCGAAGCACCAGATTGGTTTTCAAGCGAACCTTCTGGGAAAGAATGATGGGATTCTCCAGCATCTGGATCAGCGTGGCGGCAGCAATGGCGCCCATTTCCTGACTGGGCTGAGAGACGGTGGAAAGAGACGGCGTCACATACTTGCTGGCCTCGATGTTGCCGAACCCAATGACGGCGAAGTCATCCGGGAGACGCAGACCGCCTTCCGTCAATGCCCGCATACAGCCTATAGCCAGCGGATCGGATGCGCAGATGGCCGCCGTAGGCCGGTGCAGCATGTTCAGGATCGTCTTGCCCTGCTGGTAGCCGGAGAATTCGCTGAATTCACCGAAAAGGATATGGTCGTTTTCCAGAGGAAGGTTATGACGTTCCATGGCGATCTGGTATCCCAGCAAACGGTGCTTGGTGTTCTGGAAATTCTTATTGCCGCCGATGAAGGCGATATTCTGATGCCCCAGGGAGATGAGGTGCTCCGTGGCGTCCATGGTGGCGGCGGTATCGTCCACGTTCACACTGCTGGTATGGAGATCCTTGGCCTGACGGTTGATCAGCAGGCTGGGCAGCCCGGCTTCGCTGAGCAGAGGCACCAGCGTCCGTTCCTGCTCCTCGCTGGTACCGATGATCAGGTAGCCGTCCTTGGGCGAAGCGATCAATGACTGCGGGGACATGGTTTTTTCGTCAAAGATAATGGTGGTATTGGATACAGAACGGCTGGACAGAGCCTCTACGAAGCTGGTGATGATGGTGAACAGCGAGGGGTGCCCTGCCAGATCCGCTGCGGAATGGGCGGGCATAATGATCCCCACAGAGAACCGGCTGGACTCCTTCGCCGGGGTGATCGCCTTTTTATTCTGGAGAATCTGCTGAGCCGCAATGACCTTGGCGCGGGTGTTGGGGCTGACGGAAGCACCTGAATTCAGCACCCGGAATACTGTGCTGGGGGAAACACCGGCTGCCTTTGCAATCTCACGGATGGTAGCTGGCTTGGATTCCATAAAACCGCCTCACTTTTCAGAAAATGTCCTGTTTTTCTGTTCTATCAGAATGAAGCCATTGTATCAAAAGAATGATAAAGATGCAACATCCACATTATAAATTTTATAATTTTTGGAAAATGAAACAAAAATCGTTCCATAAATGAAGTGAATATTACCAAAGGAAACTGTCAGTTTTCGTCAAATCTGGTAATTGCAAAACCGGATTATTTGTGATAGTATCAAATCAGCAGCAAATACAGCCGTGCAAATACGATACCGTGGGATTTGCGGTTACGGAATGAAAATGAAACAAAATTGAAGAATGGAATGAAACGATTTTGTTTCACAATTCTGCATTTACGGGTTTGCTGACTAAAAAACAGGAAGGATGCAAAACAATGAAAAAGATTCTCGCCATCGTACTGGCACTGGCCATGATTCTGTCTCTGGCCGCCTGCGGCTCCAAAGCTGAGGAAACCAAACCTGCCGAATCCGTCAAGACGACGGAAGCTGCCAAGACGGAAACCGTCAAGGAAGAAAAAGAACCCGTCACTTTGGAGTTCCTTTGCTGGGGCGCTGCCGAAGAAACCACTGCCGATGCTTTCAAGGCCATGCTGGACGGTTTCATGGAAAAGTATCCCTGGATCACCGTGGAAGTTACCGAGAGCAACTATGACGCCGTGAACACCTCCCTGCTGACCCGGATCGCGGCGCAGGATGCGCCTGACGTGGCGCAGGTTTCCAACCAGTGGGTGGCTACCTACTACGAAATGGGCGGCCTGCTGCCGCTGGACGAATACATGAGCGCCGAGACGCTGGCGGACTTCTACCCCGGCACCATGTCCGGCACGAATATCGACGGCCATCAGTATTCCGCGACCTGGATCACCCAGCCCTTTGCCCTGTACTGCAACTCCGACCTGCTGGCCGCGGCCGGCTATGACCACACCCCCACCACTTGGGATGAACTGATCGAAATGTCCTACGCCGTTGCCGCTCTGGGCAAGAACGCTGACGGCAATACGGTTTACGGCCGTACTCTGGGCACCAAGGTTCTGGCCAACGCCGGTTACATGTCCCTGATCGACGTCTGGGCCAACGGCGGCGACTACTACGCCGAGGACGGCACCATCGCTTACGGCGACGAGGCGACCGTGGCGGCTCTGACCGAGATGCAGAAGGAAATTCAGGAAGGCGTCATCGCCGCGGGCAACCAGATCGTTGACAACCGTACTCTGTTCGGCAACGGTCAGGTGGCGTTCCACATCGACGCTCCCTCCCAGCTGAAGAATTGGACCGAGGTCAATGTTACCACCTCTCTGATCCCAGGCTCCTACTCCTTCTCCTCCGACCATCACATCATTGCTTCCGCCAACACCGAGCACCCCGAGGAGTGCGCGCTGTTCATCGATTACATGACCGGTATCGAGGCGATGGAGAAGTACACCTCCTTCACCGACGTCATGCCCGGCCGTACCTCCGTGGAGGCTCTGGATTACTACAAGAACCTGAACGACAACATGAGCGTTTTCTATAAGGCCGCCGCTCAGTGCAAGGCTCTGCCCGTGAACAGCTCCAACTTCGTGGCTGCTATGGAACTGCTGGCCACCGCTGTTCAGCGCGTGACCATCGGTAATGAGGATCCCGCGACCGTGGCGGCAGAAACGCACGATCAGCTGGTTGAAATGTACAAGTAAGATTTTACAAAATCTTCTGTACGAGGCCCTTAAACAAACGGGGTGTGCGGTTTGTACACCCCGTTTTCTCACCACCCTCAGCAAAGGAGAGATCAAGTTGAAAAAACGTCAAAGCCCCAAAAATGGGATCGCCCTGACGGAACGGGCGAAGGACGTCCTGTTTGGGTACGGGCTGCTTCTGCCTACCTTTCTGGTATTTTCCATCGTCATTCTCTACCCAATTATAAGTGCGGTGATCCGCAGTTTCTGCGATTATACCTTTTTGACGGTAAATAAGCCCCTGAAGTGGAACGATTTTGCCAATTACAAGACCATTTTCAAAAACGGCTTCCTGACCCAGCTGTGGACGACCATGAAGTTCACGGTTGGCACAGTGGGAATCGAACTGGTGCTGGGCATGAGTATTGCCCTGCTTCTGAATACGAAGATCCGCGGACGCAATGCCCTCCGCTCTGTTTTTTTGATGCCATGGTGCATCCCATCCATCGTCACGGCGCTGCTCTGGTCATGGCTGTTCCAGGCGCAGTACGGTATCATCAACTACGTTCTGTACGGCCTTGGCCTGATTTCCAACCCCACTGCGGAATGGGTGCTGAACCCCTCCACGTCTCTGGGCGTGGTGACCATTGCGGTGGTCTGGAGGCAGACCCCCTATATGCTCGTCATGATCCTTGCCGGTCTGCAATCCATCAATCATGATCTGGTGGAAGCGGCCTCCATTGACGGCGCCAACAGCTTCCGTGTGTTCTGGCATATCACGCTGCCGGGAATCCGGGTAGTGCTGGGCAATACGATCATCACCTGTATCATGGCGTCCTTCCAGCAGTTTACCATTATTTACAACATGACGGCCGGAGGCCCGCTGGGCAAAACCACCACACTGTCCATTGCAGCCTACAAGCAGGCGTTTACCCAGCTGGATCTGGGCGCCGGTTCCGCCATCGGCGTTATCTGGATGATGCTTCTGGGTGCGGCCATCGCCATCTATAACATGAAGACCAAACGCTTCGACGAACTGTAAGGAGGGTCGTTCATGGTTTCAAAAAATTCACTGGGGAAGAAGATACTGACCTATCTGGTCATTGTCATTGCGCTGGCGGCGTTTATCTTCCCGATCTACTGGATGTTCATTGCTTCGTTCAAGGAAAACAGCATCCTGATGCGGGTGCCGCCCCAGCTGTACCCTACATTCAAGACCATTGATAATTACATATCCATTATCACCAACACCAAATATCTGAATTACATCAAGAATTCCTTTGTGGTCGCATCCTTAACGGTGATCGTCGATCTGGCGCTGGCGATCTTTGCCGGATACTCCCTGTCCCGCTACCGCTATCCCGGCCGGAAGACGATCATGACGCTGACATTGTCCGCGCAGGTGTTTCCCACGGTGGTCATCATCATTTCCCTGTACAGCCTTTTCTCAAAGCTGAAGCTGATGAATTCTTATCAGGGACTGATGCTGGCGGACGTTGCCATGTCCCTGCCGCTGTCCGTCTGGATGATGAAGTCCTTCTGCGATTCCGTACCCAAGTCGCTGGATGAAGCAGCCAGGGTAGACGGATGCAGCCGGTTCAAGACCATGACGCAGATCGTGATTCCGCTGATGAAGCCCGGTATGCTGGCGGTGGGCATTTATGCCTTCCTGCAATCCTGGGACGATTACATGATCGCGCTGGTGGTCATGAATAAGACGTCCATGAAGACGCTGCCTGTTGGCATCGCGGAAACTTTCCTGGGCGAATTCGGGTTCGACTATGCGGGCATGATGACCGTTTCCGTGGTGGCGTCCCTGCCGGTTCTGCTGCTGTTTCTGTTCTTTAACAAGTACATGGTGGCCGGCCTTACCGGCGGCGCGGTGAAGGAGTAGGGAAATATGGAACGAAAAACTGCTATCGTTACCGGCGCCGGTACGGGCATCGGTCAGGGCGTGGCAATCACGCTGGGGCAGAACGGCTACGATGTCGTGGTGCATTACAACAGCAGCGCGGAGGGGGCGGAGGAAGCCTGCCGCCAGATCCGTGACTGCGGCGGCAGGGCATGGCCGGTTCAGGCAGATCTGTCCGCCATGTCCGGCGTGCGGGAACTCTTTGCACAGGCCATGGACAAACTGGGACATCTGGATTTGTATGTGAACAACTCCGGCATCACCCGGAAAAGCGATTTTCTGGAGACTACGGAAGATTTCTTCGACCGGATGGTGGACGTGGACTTAAAAAGCGCCTACTTCTGCGTTCAGGCGGCGGCCAGAGAGATGGTTTGCCGGGACACAAAAGGAAGCATCGTCATCATCACGTCCAACAACGGCATCCAGCAGCGGCCGAATCTGTCCGTCTACGGCACATTAAAGGCGGGGCTTATCAAGCTGGGACGCCATGCGGCCATGGAGCTTGCCAAATATCAGATCCGTGTCAATACGATCGCTCCCGGCTGGACGGCAACGCCCAGAACGATGGAGCTGGACGAAACGACCACCTACAACACCATCCCGCTGAAGCGCTGGTGCAGACCGGAGGAGATCGGACACATGATCCTGTTTCTGGCATCGCCATGGGCGGCTTCCATCACCGGAAACTGCCTTGTGGCAGACGGCGGCGCGGTGCTTCAATCCGACCTTGCGGAAACCTACGGCTTATAGAAAGAGGAGGAATATCCCATGAAAAACAATACTTCCGAGGAATGGAAGCATCCGGGTAACCGGCAGGAGCTGCTGCGCAGCGCCCTGCTTCAGGCCATGGGCTACACCGATATCGATATCAGCAAGCCCATCATCGGCATTGTCAATACCTGGGCGGAGACAAACCCCGGCCACCTGCATTTCCGCCAGCTGTCCGAGGCGGTCAAGCGGGGCGTCTGGGCTGCGGGCGGCTTCCCGCTGGAGGTCAATACCCTGTCCATCTGCGAAGTCTTCTTTGACCTGTCCAGCCTGATCTACCGGAATCTTCTGTCCATTGAGACCGAAGAGCTGATGGCGCGGCACCCCTTTGACGGGATCGTCCTCATCGGCGGCTGCGACAAGAACATCCCCGCCCAGCTCATGGCGGCGGTGACGGTGGACAAGCCCACCATTTTCCTTCCCGGCGGCGCCATGCTCCCGGGCAATTACAAGGGAGAGACGCTGTGCTGCGGCACCGATACCTTCAAGCTGTACAACCGCTACATTTCCGGCGAGCTGACGTGGCAGGAAATGATGGACAGGGCTGGCTGCCTGTACGGCAGCGTCGGCGCCTGCCCCATCATGGGCACCGCCAACACCTGCCAGACGGTAGCGGAAGCGCTGGGCATGGCGCTGCCCGGCAGTGCTTCCAGTCTGGGTGTTTCCGCGGAAAAATCCCGGCAGGCGGAGCTCAGCGGCCGCCGGATCGTGGAAATGGTCAAAGAAAATCTTACCGTCAGCAAGATCATTACCCCGGACTCCGTCCGCAATGCCATCCGGGTGCTGATGGCCTGCGGCGGCTCCACCAATCTGCTGATTCATCTGAAGGCGATCATGGGCCGCGCCGGATTTGACATCGACCTGATGGAATTCGACGCCATCAGCAATGACACGCCCCTGCTGGTCAACGTCAAGCCCCACGGCACCAACCCGGTGGGCGCAGAATTCCACAATGCCGGCGGCGTTCCCGCGGTGATGAAGGAGCTGGAAGGGAAGCTGAATCTGGACTGCATGACCGTTACCGGAAAGACCGTTGGGGAGAACCTGAAAAAGGTGGACTATGCGTATGACCGCCGGGTGATTCGCTCCATTGACGACCCCATCTCCCCGGTGGGCGGCATGTGCATTCTGAAGGGCAATCTTGCGCCGAACGGTGCAGTCATCAAGCGCAGTGCTGCCACGGAGCGCCTGCTCCACCATCGCGGCAGGGCGAAGGTCTTTGACGATCTGTCCGTGGCGGAAAAGTGGCTGGCGGACGAGAATTCCGATGTGGATGAAAACACCGTTATCGTCCTTCGCGGCTACGGCCCCAAGGGCGCGCCCGGTATGCCGGAATTCGGCAATTATCTGCCCGTACCGCCTGCCCTGCACAAGAAGGGGATCGACGATTACCTGCGGGTGACGGATTCCCGGATGTCCGGCGGCTGCTTCGGCTCCATCATTCTCCATGTTTCTCCGGAGGCGGAGGAGGGCGGCCCTCTGGCTGCGGTCAGAGACGGAGACATCATCCACGTGGAAGCGGATGAGAACCTCATCGAGGTGGAGATCAGCGACGAGGAGATCGCCCGCCGCCTGAAAGACTTCAAGCCGAAAGGCCACCCGGATATCAAGCGTGGCTTTGTCCGTAATTTTATTGACCATGTTTTGCAGGCAGATCAGGGCTGTGACCTTGACTATCTGCGCTATGTTGAGGAGGGTTAACCATGGAACTGAAAGGTATTTGTCCGATTATTGCCACCCCCTTCACCAAAACCGGTGAAGTGGATTATGAAAGTCTGGAACGGGAAGTCAGCTTTATGGCGGATAATGGCTGCCACGGCGTGACCCTGTTCGGCATTGCCGGAGAGTATTACAAGCTCACCGACGCGGAATCCGAGCGAATGGTTCGGGTAGTGGTGGATACCTGTAAGAAAAAGGGCATTCCGTCCATCATCTCCGTGACCCAGCATGCCACTGAGGTTGCCGCCAAACGGGCAAAGCATTATCAGGACTGCGGCGCTGACAGCCTGATGCTGCTGCCCCCTTACTTCCTGAAGCCCGGCGCGGGAGCCATTTATGAGCACATGAAAACCGTGTGCAACGCGGTGGACATTCCCGTGGTGGTGCAGTATGCCCCGGAGCAGACCGGCGTAGCCATCGCCCCGGAGGTTATGGCAAACCTGAGAAACGACTGCAAAACGGAGCTGTACTACAAGATCGAGTGCAAGCCTGCGGGCGGATACATCTCCAATCTGCTGAGACTCACCGACAACGGCGTAAAGGTCTTCATCGGCAATGCCGGTTATCAGTTTATCGAATGCTTCGACCGGGGCGCGATCGGCGCCATGCCCGGCGGCTCCATGTTCGATCTGTACCTGCAAATTTACGATAAGTATGTTACCGGCGACCGGAAGGGAGCCATGCAGCTCCACGGCAGCGTGCTGCTGCCCTTCCTGAACCACATCCGCCAGAATGTGGAAATGATCATCACCTATGAAAAGCGCATTATGATGCGCCGGGGCATGATTGAAACGGACTACTGCCGCAAGCCCACATTTGCCACCGACCCGGTCTTTGACAGCATGTTCGATGAGTTTTACGAAATGACGCTGCCGTATCTGAAATAAGCCCTATGAAGATCAAGCTTTTGGGACAGGCCGGTGTCCAGATCGACCTGAAAGACGGGACGCGAATCCTGTTTGATCCTTATCTGACGGATACGCTCCATGAAACAAAGGGAGAGCGGTTCGCGAGACTGATCCCGCCGCCGGAGGATATTGCTGCGCTGAATCCGGATATTCTGGCCATTACCCATGACCATGGAGACCATCTGGACATGGCAACTCTGGAATATTGGCTGGATGGACAGCGCGCCTACCCGGTGCTGGGGCCTTATTCGGTATACAAGGCAATCACCGGCCGATGGCCTTCTAAGCACAATGCCATGGTTATGCGTCCGGGCGTGGAGGTAACGCTGGGGGAGGCACGGTTCTGCGCCGTGCCTGCATTCCATGAGACCTTGGAGGCAGTGGGGTATTTGCTGAAAGCGGAGGGAAAAACCGTCTATCTTTCCGGGGATACCCTGTATCACCGGGCGATTCCGGAGTTCCTGCGGGAAGAGTCCATTGATCTTGCGCTGCTGTGTATCAACGGCTTCGGCAATAATATGAACGCACGGGATGCCGCCCGACTGGCACAGGTATTACAGCCCAAGCTGGTGATACCGATTCACTGGGATATGTTTGCGCCTTTTGGCGCGGACCCGCAGGATTTTGTGTCCGCTTTGCAAAATGTTCAGGCAAAAATTCTGAATGCCTACGAAGCGTTGGAGCTTTAGAAGACAGCGTAGAGAAATAAGCATATTTTTACAGGAAAGGCGACCGCCCGCCTGCACGGGGCTTCATTGCCTGTGCCGACGAAAGCGGTCGAATGGTTGATGAATATGAAAAATGTTACACAGCTTGTTCAGGAAACAAAGGTGGTTGCCATTGTTCGGGGACTGGACAGCGGCTATGAGCAGCTGGCTCAGGCGCTGTATGACGGGGGAATTCGGGCTATCGAAGTGACCTTTAACCAGAAGAACCCTTCTACTTGGGTTCAGACGACAGGCGCTATCCACGCAATCCGGGAAACCATGGGAGAGAAGATGGCGGTAGGCGCGGGAACGGTCACCACCGTGGAACTTGTCCAGCTGGCGTTTGATGCCGGTGCGGAATTTATCGTTTCCCCGGATACCAATGAAGCTGTGATCCGCAGAACCAAGAAACTGGGAATGGTTTCCATGCCCGGTGCTATGACGCCTACGGAAATTCGGCAGGCTTATGCCGCCGGTGCGGACTTTGTCAAGGTGTTCCCGGCGGGGACTCTGGGGAGCGCCTATATCAAGGCCATCCGGGGACCGCTGAACAACATTCCGCTGCTGGCCGTGGGCGGCGTCAGCGAGAAGAATGCCGGAGAATTCATGAAGGCCGGATGCGTCGGCGTGGGCGTCGGCGGCAATCTGGTAAACAAGGATTGGATCACGCAGGGACAGTGGGACAAGATCACCTTGCTGGCGAAAGAGCTTTGCGCCAGTGTGAATGGCTGACAGGAGGATAACCAGATGAAAAACGCGAAAAAAGTTGTCACTTTCGGTGAAATCATGATGCGCCTGAATCCGAAAGGGAATGAGCGGTTCCTTCAGGCGGAAAGCTTTGAAGTTTCCTACGCCGGAGGCGAAGCCAACGTGGCGGTGTCTCTTGCCAACTACGGCATGAAGGCTTCCTTCGTTACAAAGGTTCCCGCCCACGAGATCGGTCAATGCGCCCTGAATGCCCTGCGCAGGTACGGCGTCAGCACCGACGACTGCGCCAGAGGCGGCGCAAGGCTGGGATTGTATTTTGTGGAAAAGGGGGCTTCCCAGCGCCCTTCCAAGGTCATTTATGACCGTGCCGGATCTGCCATTGCTCTGGCACAGCCGGAGGATTTTGACTGGAATGCCATTTTTGAGGGTGCTGACTGGTTCCACTGGACGGGAATTACCCCCGCTCTGGGCGGCAATCTGCCCGAGATCTGTCTGGCAGCCTGTCAGGCTGCCAAGGCGAAGGGCATCACAGTTTCCTGTGACCTGAACTTCCGGAAGAAGCTGTGGACCAGCGCGCAGGCGAATGAAGTGATGTCCCGGCTGATGCCTTATGTGGATGTTTGCATTGCCAATGAGGAGGACGCCAAGGACGTCTTCGGCATTGAGGCGGAGAATACGGACATTGATGCCGGAAAGATCGACCATCAGGGTTATATCTCCGTGGCGCGGCAGCTGTCGGAGCGGTTTGGATTCCGAAAAGTTGCTATCACCCTCCGGGGCAGCATTTCTGCCAGCGACAATGACTGGGCGGCTATGCTGTACGAAAACGGCGAAGCGGTCTTCTCTCCCACTTACCGCATCCATATTGTGGATCGTGTAGGCGGCGGCGACAGCTTTGGCGGCGGCCTGATCTACTCGCAGCTGGTCGGCAAGTCCAATCAGGACGCGATCAACTTTGCGGTGGCAGCATCCTGCCTGAAACATACCATTGAGCATGATTTCAACCTTGTCAGCGTGGCTGAGGTAGAGTCTCTGGCTGGCGGCAACGCCTCCGGCCGGGTTCAGAGATAACCGCCCGCCCAATTTCTGCCAGTGGCAGGGGAAATTATCCCCTCCTGTCACAGCCCCCTGGCGGAATTCTGTCAGGGGGCTTATGAATGTATCGATATACGGAAAGGAAGATTACAATGGCATATCAACACTGGTCCTATGACACCCTGCACCGGCTGTGCATGGAAGCGT
>ENA-OZGD01000103-OZGD01000103.1-human-gut-metagenome-genome-assembly--contig:-NODE-103-length-44749-cov-33.527968_pt1 | contig 44749 bp, 60 predicted proteins | sample MGYA00244653_ERZ653652 | MGnify/ENA primary metagenome ERZ653652 (study PRJEB26926, sample SAMN06164983) | human gut metagenome | biome: ENVO:00009003; feature: ENVO:2100002; material: ENVO:00002003... | reverse complement strand
CCCCCCATCCCGCCCCCGGAAGGGGGCGGTTCCGGGACGGTCACGAAAAAAAGCAATATGGCGGCGTAAGCCGCCCGAAAAATTTTTGAAAATTGGCTTTTTCCCCTTTTTGTGCTATACTTTTACGGTAAGCCCGGAAAGGGGTGAAACCATGTCTGTACTGAAACAGAAAAGAACCACAAGCAAAGCCGAATTTATCAACACGGCCAATCAGATTTATGTTGAAACCTTGAATTTCCTGACCAGACTTTCAGCCCGGTATTCACGCTTGATCGCTGAACCGGTTGCAAAGCTGGCCGGTGAAGTGATAGATCATGCTGAAAAGGCCAACAGCATTTTTCCTTCAGACCCCCAGCGAATTGAAATGCGAAAGGCCCACTTGCTGGAAGCAAGGGCTTCCCTGATGGCGCTTGATGTGCGCCTGACCCATTGTTATTTGATCTTGAACCAGAACCCGGAAGGTGCCTTCACCAATTCCAAAGGGGTTGCTGTGAAATCCAAGGACGCAATGGAAAAGCTGGACAAGATGGCCCAAAACTTGGGTGAGCTGATCGACAAGGAAAATGAACTTTTGAAAGGGGCAATCAAAAATGTAAGCGCAAAGCAAAAGCAATGATGTTCATTAGGTGTATCTCTGGAAATTTGCCTTCGGGCGGTTCGGTGGGGCCTTCGTTCTCCTAATTACAACAACAACAATAACTTCTGCAATGTCTATACGGACGGCACAATCAACAATAACAATGCCAATCGTTCCTTGGCTCTGCGCCCCGGATTTTACTAATATACACGGTCAAATGTAGTAACAGGAAGCCACGGCTTTTCAGGTGAAAGACGACCGATGTAAAAGGAGAGATACTTCCTTGGGTTTCAATCCCTAAAACTGCCCTTTGATGCCCTTACACGGACGCTTCTTGCATGGTGGGGTATGTGCCTAACCCATTTCATGTGTCAGGGCAAAGCAGATTAGACGGCACCCGACAATTCATCTGTACGAAAGGCGAATACTTTTTATTATGACAAGCCAAGAACGGCATGAAGCCCGATACCAGCGCCGCAAAGCAAAGCGGCAAGAGAGAAAACAGGCCCGGAGTGATAACCTTGGGCCGGTGAATAAAGTGTTCAGTTACCGAAAGATGTTCTTCTATGGCCGCAAGTGCTGTAATGGTGTGCGGTGGAAGCAAAGTGTTCAGAACTTTGAAGGACACCTGTTTTCAGGAACAGCCAAACGGCGGCGGCAAGTGTTGAATCAGAAATGGAAGCCTATGAAATGCACCCATTTTACGCTGTGTGAGCGTGGAAAGGTGCGCCCCATTGATGCCCCGCACATCACAAATCGCCAAATTCAAAAGGTGCTTACCAATGAAGTTTTGATCCCGTTATACCGACCCTGTATGATCTATGACAACGGGGCAAGCCAACAGGGAAAGGGCCTTCATTGGCATTTTCGCCGCCTGAAGGAACAGCTTCATTGGCATTACCGGCGATATGGCCGGGAAGGTGCCATACTGCTGTTGGATTTGAAAGGATTTTTCCCCAATGCGCCCCATGCTTTACTGTATCAGCGCCACCGGGAATTGATTTTGAATCCTGAACTTCAAAAACTTGCTGACACCATCATTCAGTATTCCCCATGCCCTACACCGGGCCGGGGGATGCCTTTGGGTGTGGAGCCTTCACAACAAGAGATGGTTTCTATGCCCAGCCGAATTGATAACTGGATCAAATGTCAGGCCGGTGTTCACTGTGCCGGTCATTACATGGATGATTACTATGTGATCTTGCCCGATGTGGAAGAACTGAAGAAACTTGGGCATGAAATAGTAAGGCGGTTTGAAGCCGCTGGAATCCGTGTGAACAAGAAAAAATGTAAAATCATCCCCCTTACAAAGCCGTTTCGGTTCTGTAAGGCAAAATTCACTTTGACCGAAACCGGAAAAATCAAGGTGAATGGGAACCGGGATGGTGTGAAACGGGCAAGGCGAAAGCTGAAGCTGTTTCACAGAGAATTCAAAGAGGGAAAGCGAACCTTCTTTGATATTGAACAGTACATGGAATGCCAAAGCGCATATTACCGGAACTTCAATGACCATGGCCGGTTATTGCGATTGCGGCGGCTGTATCATGCTATCTTTTTCGGAGGTGCGGAATGTTTAGAATCATCAAAGACGGGGCCGGTATTGGCCTGACGGAAAATCTGAACTACATCAAAAAAGCCGAAAATGGTTGCTATGTCCTTTGCCCGGAGCCTGACGCTTCGGGCATTGTTTTTGGCGGCACCGTTTATCATCTGCTTGGGCGGGAGGCTTTGGAAGGTGTGGAAACCGTCAGCTTGGAAGAAGCTGATGGAGGTAATGAGATCACCAAAGCCGCTGAAGCTGGCGGGATCATGTTTGTTACCTTGGCGGAAGCCGGGAGCATTGACACGGTAACGGCGGCGGAACACGCTGATCTGTTTGCTGAATGGGCCTATCCTATCGCCTACAAAACCGGCCAAATCCGCCGTTTTGGTGGGGTGCTTTACAAGTGCGTTCAGGATCACACTTCCCAAGCTGACTGGACACCGGACACCGCTTCCAGCCTGTGGAGCCTGACCGCCAATCCCGCTGAAGAATGGCCCGCTTGGGCACAGCCGGTGGGGGCGCATGATGCCTATTCCAGCGGGGCGAAAGTTGCCCACAATGAAAAGCATTGGGTTTCCACCGTGGATAACAATGTTTGGGAACCGGGTGTGTATGGTTGGGAGGAAGTAACCGATGCAGTATAAAAATTATCTGTGCCGAAAACGGGCAAGGTTTGACGGCATTTCAGGCCAAGTGAATATTCCCTATGGAACCGCCCTGATCTGTCAGGACGGTTTTTTGATGCACCAGAACAAACCGCTTTGCGGGATCACCAGCCAAAACGCCTATGATTTCTTCAGTCAGAATGATGATGGGATGGGCCGGGAACGGGGTGATCTGGTTGGGCGCATTCTTTCCAAACTGCAAAAGCGGGATTCCGGGTATCAGGCCCGGTGGAACAAGGTTTGGGAGGATGCCCGGTGCCAAAAGTACAAGCGCCCGGAGCATGAAGATCATTGGATTTGGAACTTTGACTTCTACAATGGGCCTGTGGAGGATTTGCGCCATATCGCCGGTTTGATCGGAGCATAAGACAAGGGAGGAAGAATAGAAATGACGGTTTATCAATGGTTGTGCTTGTTCAGCGTCCCGGCCCTGATTCTGATGATCGTGAAGTATATGCTGAACCAGATCAAGCAGAACAGGAAGGACACGGAAGCGGTGAAATTGGGCCTTCAGGCCCTTCTCAGAAGCCAAATGATTTCAGACTATAACAAGTATTCTGAAAAAGGCTTTGCCCCTGTCTATGCACGGGATAATTTTGAAAACTGCTGGAAGCAGTATCATTCTTTGGGGGCCAATGGTGTGATGGATGATCTACATGAAAAATTCCTTGATCTTCCCACAGAAGCCCCCAACAAATGAAGCGGGTGCAAAAAGCCAAGAGGGAATTTTCAAAAACCATATTGATGTTCATTGGGGGCGGTTACCGTTGTGGTAACCGCTTTCACTTTAATCATGATTTGGAGAACCAATGACCTTTCCCCTTTGGCTTATTTGATCCCCGCCGTTTTTGCCGAACTTGCCACCGGAACCGGATTTTACTATTCCAAGGCCAAGGCCGAAAACCGGATCAAGTTGCGGAAGCTGTACGGCCCTGAAATCTACAATGACGCAAAAGAACCCTAAATTACAACACAGAAAGGAAAATGAAACATGAACACCGAACAGATTATTTCCCTGATCGTGGCCCTTTTGAGCGGCCTTGCCACCTGTATTCCTCTGGCCTATAAACTGGTGCAGTATGTCCAGAAGGCCGCACAGGAAAAGAATTGGAATGCCCTGTTGGGTTTGGTCATTGACCTGATGGAACAGGCGGAAAAGAAATTCACCGATGGTGCAACCCGTAAAGAATGGGTAATGGCTATGGTGCAGACTTCCGCCGAATACATCAATTACCCGGTGGACAGCGTAGCCCTTGGCAAACTGATTGATACCCTGTGTGATATGTCCAAGATCGTAAACTATGACGGTGTACCGGCCATTGAGCCTGAACAGGTGAAGGGAGATGGGGAAAATGAGTAATTCCGCCCTTGCAACCTATACTCGGATCACGAAAAACAAAACCAGCCCCCGCAATCACACCATTGACACTATTACCATCCACTGTATTGTTGGACAGTGGACAGCAAAACAGGGGTGTGATTATTTCGCCACCACAGACCGGGAATGTTCCGCCAACTATGTTGTTGGTAAGGATGGTTCCATTGGCCTTTCCGTGGATGAAAAGGATCGTTCTTGGTGTTCCAGCAACAGCGCCAATGACCACCGGGCAATCACCATTGAAGTTGCTTCTGACACCACACACCCCTATGCCGTAACGGATGCCGCCTTTGCCGCCCTTCTCAATTTGGTGGAAGATATTTGCCGCCGCAACGGGATCAAGAAGCTGGTTTGGAGTACGAACAAGAATGATCGTGTGAATCACCTGAACGGGTGTAACATGACTGTTCATCGGGACTACGCAAACAAGGCTTGTCCCGGTGATTATCTTTACAACCGACATGGAGAGATCGCCGCAGAAGTCAACAGGCGGCTTCAGGGCGCTTCTTCTGGTGGTGGGGTAGTAGTTACACCCCCGGCCACAGAAAAGCCCACAGACGGCGGCACAGGGGCCACAGCAACGCCTTATTTGGTGCGGGTGACAATCTCTGATCTGTATATCAGAAAAGGCCCCGGCACCAACTACGGGAAGAATGGCTTCATCAAGCCGGGTGTTTATACCATCGTGGGGGAAAGCACTGGCACCGGGGCCACCAAATGGGGCAAGCTGAAAAGCGGTTCCGGTTGGATTTCCCTTGACTACGCAAAACGGGTGTGATAGCGTGTTACTATGTTGTTACTATCCGTTTTGGTTTCACCGGGTTCCTGTGACCTGAAAATTCAGTAAATTCAGCCCATTGGGGCCTACAAAAACTCAAAAATTCATGGTACAATAAAAACAGATGAAGCGGGAACTCTTGATTTTTCAGGGGTTCCCGCTTTTTTTGTTACTAATGCGTTTATAGTTCAGTGTTCAGCGGCTAAAATGTTCAACATTGTATCAGGGCCACAGTTGCTTTCAATTCATCAAGGGTTTTGTGATTATAGACCCGGTTTCCCGTGTCCTTGGACACATGACCCATAAGAAGATCAATACATTTTCGGTTGGCCCCGGCGCTATCCAACTGCGTTTCAAAGGTGTGGCGGCATTCGTGCGGGGTGTGGTTCATGTTCAGAGCCTTCATAATGTCCGCCCAAAATATCCGGTATTGGGTTTGATTACAGGGCCTTCCGTTATAGCTGATCAGCCGTGGGCCACCTTCAGCAAGACGGGCTTCAATGAATGGCCTGATCTTGGAATGGATGGGAACCACCCGATCTTTACCGGCCTTTGTTTTGGTGCCGCCTTTCATCGTCCCGGCATAAAGATCAATATCTTCAGGTTTCAGGTTCAACAATTCGCTGATCCGCCACCCGGAATAAATCAGGATCAGGACAGTATCAACCCAAGGATCAGACTGGTGTTCCCAAAGCCGTTTGATTTCATCTTTGCTGAAGGGAAGGCGGCTTGTGGGCGGGATTGGATCAGAAGTCAGAAGATCAGAGTAACAGCGGGTGATTATATCCAATTCAAGGGCGAACCTGTCAAGATGCCCCCAAAGGTTTTTGATTGCCGCTTGGGTGCTGTACCCCTTCCCACAGTTATCAATGGTTTCTTGCATTTGGTATGAACGGATTTGCTTATAAGGTTTGTTCACCAACTTTGAACAATGGTTGAACGCTGAACAAAGTGAAGAACGGTTGGATTCCCCCAGCTTGGGGGCCTTCTTTTCTTTCCATAGATCAAAAAGCTGTTGGAGGGTGATTTTCGCCCGGTCAACATCCCATGGATCACGGTTGTATTCCGCAAGCATGATGTTTCCCGCTTCACGGGTTTCCGCATAGCCGATTATATCATAGATCGGTTGGCGCTTTTCATTCCATCCAACGGTTTTCTTCACTATGTATGGGCGGCGGCGCTTTCCTGATAGCTTCGCAACCGTCCCATAGCCGTTGGGATTTCGCATTATATCACCTGTCTTTCTTGGAAAAAGGGTATGGCAAAGCTAAACCCCATGTGATATAATGTTCAATAGTGGTTGAAACATTAACTTCAAAAGGGTTTGTTTCGCCTGACCGCTTCCGGTGTGCAAGACCGGGGGCGGTCATTTTTTTGCTTATGTGTTCTGATCTGTTCCGTTGAAAATGCCTGAAATTTCTTGAAAATCTTTGAATAGAACAGATAGAACAGATGTTATATTATTCAAATCAAAAATATAAAAAAAATATAAAATAGTATATCAGAGATAGGAAAAATATCTGTTCTATCTGTTCTAAAGAAAGGATTACTGATCCATTGCGTTTTCCAGATAGTCAGAAGCCTTCAAAGGGGGCCTTGCTATTGAAACTGTTGTTTTCAGACCGTTGATATTCAGATCAACATAAAGGATCGGAATTCCGCCCACTTGTTTTGTTTCCTGCTTGGCGGTGGATGCCCCAACAACAGCCCCGGTAACACCGAATAAGGCACCGCCAACAACGGCCCTTCCAACGCCACCTTTGGTTTTGGTAATGGTTTTCTGCCCCACCTGTTCAATTCGGAATTCATCAATTTCAGAAAACTTGAAAACAACTGGTTCCAATTTTGGCTTTTTGGTATTGGACAGATAGAACATTTTCTGTTCTGTGTCAATGAATAAGAAACCGCTTCCAAAATCCGAAACAGTTATACCAGCATTGAAAGATTGAAAGCGGCGGTGATTTTCTTCCCACGCTTCTTTCAACTGTTCCGCTGTGCATAAGGGTGAGCCTGTGGAAAGACGGTTGCAAATTGGGCAGACAGCGCCACCATTGATTTGAATTCCTGTTCCTGACAGCTTTTCGCCGCAGATGGCGCATTTCTCTTTTTTGCCAAACATGACCTATAACCCCCTTTTACTTTATATCGCTTTGGAACGCAACAGCTTTACCAATAATCCTGATGTGATCCAATTCTTCACCACTGAAACGCATGGTTTTATATTGCGGGTTTTCTGCGAAAAGCTGAAGAACCCCGGCTTCCTGATCATAATAGACCCGCTTTAGCGTGGCTTCATCGTCAATGATAACAGCGGCAATTTCACCATCTTCAACCATGGGCTGTTTCCGAATGAAAACAATGTCACCATCATATATTCTGGCCCCGATCATGGAATCGCCCTTTGCCTTCAGGCAGAAATCAGCCTGAATGTTGGCCCCGGCTTCCACATACAGATCAACTTCTTCATTTGCCATGATCGGTTCCCCACAGGCAATGTTCCCCAACAGCGGGAACTTCTTTGTTTCGATCCTGAACAGGTTATCCACGGTGATTTCCCGGTGGGGTTCATCAATCCAGCCCATCAAATAGGCCGGGGTGGTGTGCAATGCTTTTGCAAGGGAAGCGATTTTATCCCGGCGCATATTGGCAATCATACCGGTTTCCCATTTTCTGACCGTGCTTTTTCCAACGCCAACTTCATTGGCAACCTGTTCTAAAGTAAGATTCTGCGAAACCCGCAAATCCTTTATTCTTTGGGCCATATCTAACTCCGCCATGGTCAACACCTCTTTCCTGTTGTTACTACCAATATAGCATACTTGTGTCTTTTATGCAACATAAATTTCAAGAAAAATAAAAAAGTTTCTTTTAAGACAAAAAGGGTGTTGACAAGCTACACCGGGTATGGTAATATGAGAGTGTCCTAAAGGACACAACGAAACTTTCAAAGGATGTGATGAAATGAACAAGGCCCGTCTGGAATACGAAATGAATCTGCGCCATGTCAGCAAGTCTGATATGTGTGCCATGCTTGGGATTTCCCGATCCGCCTTTTACCGTAAGTGTAACGGTGAATCGGAATTCACCCAAAGCGAGATTCAGAAGATCGTGGATTTCCTGAATCTTGACAGCCCCATGGGAATTTTTTTTACCGAAAAAGTGTCCTAAAAGACACGGAAGGGAGAACGCCAAATGAGTGAAGCAAGCCTGAAGCCGGTAATTGCAGAACTTGAAACCTTGTTTTCAAAATTCAATGCCCGGTTCTTTGAAAACAAGCTGGAAAGCCCGGTGATCACCGTTTCCCCGGATCATACCCGTGGGGCTTATGGCTGGTGTACCAGTTGGAAGGCTTGGCAGAATGGAACCAAAGAAGGCGGGTTCTATGAAATCAACCTTTGCGCTGAATATCTGAACCGGCCCTATGAAGAAACCTGTGGAACCTTGCTTCATGAAATGGTTCATCTTCAGAACCTTCAGGATGGCGTTCAGGACACTTCCCGTTCTGGCACCTACCACAACAAGAAATTCAAGGAAACCGCTGAAGCCCACGGCCTGACCGTGGAGAAAGGCGAAAAGTACGGATGGCATAAAACCACCCTTTCCCCGGAAGCCCTTGAATTTGTTCAGAGCCTTGGAAAGCAAGGGTTCACCCTTGTAAGGCCCCGGCCACTTGGCCTGAAGGGTTCCAGCAAAAGCGGCGGATCATCTTCCAGAAAGTATGTTTGCCCCTGTTGCGGAACCATCATCCGGGCCACTAAAGAGGTTCATGTGATCTGTGCCGAATGTGAAGTTGAATTTCAGGAGGAAATCTAAATGAAGTTGATTAACGCCAAAGATTGGAAGGCCGTTCACTTTGAGAATCGAACAATTTTGAAAAGTGATCGCAACCTGTACCCGGAAGCTGATTGGTGGGCGCTGATTTCTTCGGTGGATGTAGAACCGATGGATGAACCCGGCCATTACAAGGCTATCTAACAGGAGGTTTACCCCAATGAATGTGAAGCTGACCAAAAGAACGGCGTGGGAACTGATCAGCCGGATTTGCCCCCGGCTGAATATCAGCAAAGACACCACCCCGCCTGATGTGGCAATCTTCCGGGCTTCCACCGGCCCCGCTGGTTTGGAAATCCGCTGTGAAAATGACTGGTTCAACCATAACGGGCGGATCAGGTTGACCCTTTCCGATGGTGAGAACCAGATCATCCAGTATTATCACCCCGACACTCTGAACCGGGACTATGTGGCGGAACAGGCAGAAAAAGAAGAATCCGCAAGAGAAGCCCGGAAAGATTGGGTTCAGTCAATGGGCTTGGAAATGGCCCACAAGCTGGTTGATCGTTATTGGGAGGGTTGAAGATGTATGTGCCTAATACCCCCCCCAACCTGAATATTGGGTTCTGTCCCTTTCAGGTGGTAAGGATTCCACGGCCCTTGGCCTTGAATGGCTGAAGCGCCACCAGCAAGACCCCGTTACATATCCGCTGGATGAAGTGGTGTACTGTGACACATGGATGGAGTTTCCTGCCATGATGGAGCATATCAACCGCCTTGAACGGATTTTCAAGGAAGCCGGGATCAAGTTTACACGGGTTCAGAACCCTAAATCCTTTGAATGGTATATGTTCGATTATGACCCCAAACGCCACAATCCCAATCTTCAGGGAGTGAAAGGCCAAAGCTGGCCGGGGCCAAAAGCCCGTTGGTGTACTGCTGAACTGAAAACCAGAATCATCAATAAGTATCTTGCCCAGCTTCGTGAACAGTACACCGTTATTCAGTTAGTTGGCCTTGCCGCTGATGAAGAATACCGGTTGGAGCGGGAACACAATCAAGATCCCACACACCGCCACCCATTAGCAGAATGGGGGTGGACGGAAGCTGATTGTTTGAAATACTGCTATGATCACGGCTTTGATTGGGGCGGCTTATATGAGATTTTCCACCGGGTTTCTTGTTGGTGCTGTCCGTTGCAGAGCCTTGAAGAATTACGGAACTTGCGAAAACATTTCCCCGATCTGTGGGCAAAGCTGTTGGATATGGAACATCGAACTTGGCGAACCTTCCGGGCCGATTATTCGGTGGATCAGCTTGAAATCCGCTTTGCCTTTGAGGAAGAACGGTTGGCCGCTGGCCTTCCGATTAACCGAACCTGTGAATTTATGTCAGAACTTCGGAAACGGCTTGAAGAAGCCGGTTTCCCACAAAAACAATAGGAGGTTGAGCAAGAATGAAAACTTTTGCAGAGCGTTTGAAATACGCAATGGGTGAATCTGGCCTGAACCAATCCACCCTTTCTGAAAGGACTGGTGCTTCCAAGGCCGCTATCAGTCAGTATCTTTCCGGTAAGAACATCCCCGGCCCGGAGCGTGTGAAGGTGCTGGCCGATGCCACCGGCGTTTCCTTTGATTACCTGATGGGGTATGAAGCGCCCCCGGCCAAGGAACAGAAGGTTTCCGTGAAGAAGATCACCACAGCAGATGCGGCCCGGTGCCTTGGGAAAAGCAAGCAGTTTGTAAGGATTGGCCTTCAGCGTGGCCTTCTTCCTTTTGGGAATGCGGTTCCCGGCGTGGGCGGTTCTTACAACTATTACATCAACCCCGCCAAATTCCGTGAGTATGTCGGAGCTGAACAGTTTGATGCCTTCTTTGGGTTGACGGCATGATCACACTATTCCAGCACCAGCAAAAAGCCCTTGACCAAACAGAAGGTTACAACCGGTGTGCCTATTACCTTGATATGGGCCTTGGGAAAACTTTTGTTGGTTCAGAAAAAATGATGAAGCTGAACACCCGGATCAATCTGGTGGTTTGTCAGTGTTCCAAGGTTCAAGACTGGATTGAACATTTTCAGACCTATTACACCCGAAACTGTGTTTTTGACCTTACAAAACCCAAAACCTTCAAATGGTTTTTTGATCAGGTTCAATGTGAGGTTCCAACCCTGATGATTGGCGTGATCAACTATGAACTGACCTTCAGGCGGAAGATTCTGAAAACCTTGACCGGCTTCACGCTGATGTTAGATGAATCTTCCCTGATCCAGAATGAAAACGCCAAGCGTTCCAATTTCATTCTTGGGCTTCACCCTGACAATGTAATTCTTCTTTCCGGTACACCAACCGGGGGCAAGTATGAAAAGCTGTGGAGCCAATGCCAACTGTTGGGGTGGAACATATCAAAAGAACTGTTCTGGAAGCAGTACATTGAAACGGAATGGGTTGAAGATGATGGTTTTTGGCGGAAGCAGATCACCGGCTATAAAAATGTTGACAGGCTGAAAAAGAAGCTGGCCGAACATGGGGCGGTATTCATGACCACCGATGATGCCGGGATTGATCTTCCTACAAAAAACATGATCCAAGTGAAAACCCGACCTTCCCCGGAATATTGGAAATTCTGGCGTGAACGGGTTGTGACCATCGACACCAAAAACCTTCAGGAATTTGAACTGGATTCTGATTTCTTCGGTTCCAATGAACACTGTAAGCGAGAATTGATTGGTGATACCAGCTTGACCCGCCGCCTGTATGCCCGTCAGCTTTGCGGCCTGTATAACCCATACCGCTATGAAGCCTTCCGGGATTTGGTGAACAGTACAGAAGATCGGCTGATCGTGTTCTATAACTTCACAGAAGAAATGGAACGCCTGAAGGGGATGGTGACCGCCATGAATCGCCCGGTTTCCATCCTATCCGGTGAAGTAAAAGATCTGAATGCCTATCAATACCGGAGCAATTCAGTTACTTTCATTCAGTATCAGGCCGGGGCCATGGGGGGCAACTTCCAAAAGGCCAACAAGATCATTTATTTCAGCCTTCCCCAAGGTTGGGAACTTTGGGAGCAGAGCCAAAAGCGGATTCACAGAATGGGCCAAGAACGCCCGTGCTTCTATTACCTTTTGATCTGCCCCGGAACGGTGGAAGAAGATATTCTGACCACCCTTCAAATGAGAAAGGACTATAACGATGAACTATTCCGAAAATACGAGGAAAAGACAGAACGCAATTAAGCGCCAAAGGTGGTTCCGCCGTATGTTCACCGTGGCCCTTCTAATGGGCATTCTGATTGGCTTTGTTCTTGGCCGCATTTCTGCCACCGCATTTGGGGATAAGCCAACCCCGGCACCGGAACCCACGGAAACCGCCTTTGTAATCAGTACCCCGGAGCCGGTGAATCTGGTTCAGGAAACCCCGGAACCTGTTCTGTTGGGTACATACAGGATCACCGCTTACTGTTCCTGTGAAAAGTGCTGTGGGGAATGGGCCAAGAACCGGCCTGATGGGATTGTTTACGGCGCTTCCGGTGAAGAACTGGTTGCCGGTGTTTCCTGTGCTTCCCCGTTGCCCTTTGGAACAGTTGTGGAGATTGAAGGCTTGGGTGAATATGTCGTTCAGGACAGAACCGCCGCATGGGTGGTTGAAAAGTATGGTGAACAGCAGATTGATATTTACTTTGACAACCATGAATCCGCCTGTGAATTTGGCCTGAAATATCTGAATGTTTATCTGAAAGGAGAACCCGAAACATGATCAAGTGTACCAATGAATGCCCGCTTCAGAGGTTTTCCGGTTGTTGCCACAACTGCCCGGAATTTGACCACTGTGATGAAGCGTGTGAAGAAAACCCCAATGCCTGTGGGGAAGCCACCTTTGACGAGGAAACCGGCCTTGCTGAATTCAGGGCCACCCAGCTTGCTACCCTGAACGCTATTGCTTCCCTGTCTGCCCACAAAAAGGCCATTGAGGAACAGGAAAAGCAGATGAAAGCGGCCCTGTATGAAGCCATGGTGAAGTACGGGATCAAGAAATTTGAATCCGATGTTCTGAACCTTACCCTTGTGGAGCCTACCACCGCCACCAGCATTGATTCCACCAAGCTGAAGAAGAAATATCCTGATATTGCGGCGGAATGTTCCAAATCCAGCGCCAAGGCCGGGTATGTGAAGATCACCCTGAAGGGTGGTGGAACCAATGGCGAGGGATGAATTTTGGGATGCCCTGAAGGAACACGCCCACCAGAACCACAAAGAACGGGTTTCCAAGAACCCTGATCGGATCGCCTATGCTATTCAGCAATTTGAAGCCCATGGAATTGAATACCAACTGAAAAATGAGCAAACCGGCCATTTTCACTGTTGGCGGAAGTCTGATGATAAACTGTTCCAATTTTACGCTGGAACCGGGAAGATTCAGGGATTGGAAACCCGTGGTATTCACAACCTGATCCGAATTTTGGAGGGGTAAGCCCATGATCATCAAATGGCACCCATGCCCCGGCCACCCCAATTATGAGATCAACCGATTGGCCCAAATTCGTTCAATGAAAACCGGGAAGCTGTTGAAGCCTTATGACGATGGTTCCGGTTATTTGCGGGTGAAATTGGATGGGGAAAATTGCCGGTTACATATTCTTGTGGCGCTGGCCTTTATCCCAAACCCCGAAAACAAACCCGTGGTGAACCACAAGCACGGCAAAAAGCATGATTGCAGAGCTTCCCAACTGGAATGGGCAACCATTTCAGAGAACACAAAACACGCTTGGGATCATGGATTGATCCAGCGGGGGGGGGTGAAAAAACATGGCCGGTGAAAAGAACTTTGAAAACCGCCTGAAGGACTGGTTGGAATCTGAAGGCATTTATCCTTTGGGGGAACCGGTTGACCGGATGAAGGCCCCGCCCTGTGGGTATTGGGAAAAACGGTGGGGCGGCGGAAGATATACAAAATCCGGTTTGCCCGATATGAAGATCACCATAAAAGGCATTTCCCTTGAAGTGGAACTGAAGGCTTCCAACGGAACCCCTTCAGAACTTCAAAAGCGAAACCTGAAACAGATCAACCAATCACAGTGTTTCGGTTTCATCCTGTACCCGGAAGGTTTTGAAGCCTTCAAGAACATTGTGAAAGGGGTGAAAGAATGCGAGTTTCCCACAGCCGGGTTGAAGTCTTTGATAGATGCCCATACAAATACCGCTTGCGATATGTGGAAGGGATAGACACAATCCCGAACACCGATCCTGACAACGCCTTGATCCTTGGAACGGCCCTTCACACCGGCATTGAAGAAGGGGTTGAACAGGCCCTTGAATTCTACCAGCACAGCTTCCCGGTTTTGACGGATGATCATATCAACGAAATGATTAAACTGGAAGCCATGATTCCAAAGGCCAAGGCCCTGTTGCCACCGGGCGGAGCCTTTGAACTTCCCATTGGGAACGCTGATTTCATCGGGTTCATGGATTATCTGGTTCCTATTGGAAAGGGGCTGAAGCTGGATGGTTTGATCACCGGTGAAGATTTGGAAGAATTTGAAGCCTTTGACCTGTACGATTTCAAGTATTCCAATAACGCCAAGACCTATGCCGTTTCCGGTCAGCTTCATGAATACAAGTATTGGTATGAATTGACCCACCCCGGCCACAGGATCAGGAATATGTATTTCCTGATTGTTCCCAAGGTGAAGATCAAACAGAAGAAAACGGAAACCCTTCTTCAATTCCGGGATCGGTTGCAGGACGCTTTGAAGGAAGCTGAACCAACACTGATGCCGATCCAGTTTGACCCCATGAAGGTTGTTGGCTTTATGACCAATGTGAAGCACATGGTTGAAGCCGCAGAATTTCCCAAGAACCCAAACCACTTTTGCGGGTGGTGTGAGTATGAAGAATACTGTATGAAAGGATGGGATTATATGTTACTTCCCAAAAATGAACGGCGTGATCTGAACGCCACCAAAAAGAAGGTTGTTTGGCTGTATGGGGCACCCTTCAGCGGCAAGACCTTCTTTGCCAACCAATTCCCTGATCCGCTGATGTTGAACACAGATGGCAACATCAAGTTTGTGGATGCCCCGTACATTTCCATCCGGGATGTGGTGACCGTGGAAGGCCGGTTGACCAAACGGAAGCTGGCCTATGAAGTGTTCATGGAAGCCGTGGCAGAACTGGAAAAACAGCAGAACGATTTCAAAACCATTGTGGTTGATCTGCTGGAAGATGTCTATGAATCCTGCCGGGTTTACATCTGTGACCGTCAGGGCTGGAAGCATGAATCTGATGATTCTTTCCGGGCTTGGGATATGGTCACAAGCGAATTCCTGAACACCCTGAAGCGGCTGATCAATATGGATTATGAAAATATCATCCTGATCAGCCATGAGGACAGAAGCCGGGATTTGACCCGAAAAGGCGGGGACAAGATTACATCCATTCGCCCCAATATGCGTGAGAAGATCGCCAATAAGGTTGCCGGTATGGTTGATCTTGTGGCCCGTATCGTGGCGGACGATGATGAACGGGTGCTGTCTTTCAAGACCTCTGAAGTGATCTTCGGTGGTGGGCGGCTGACTGTTCACAACAAGGAAATTCCGCTGGATTATGAAGCCTTCTGTGAAGTGTATGAGGAAGCCAACCAGAAGGCCGCAGGAGCCGTCAAGCGTGGCGGTGATGTAACTACTACCCCCAAGCCTGAAACCTCTGACAGCGGCCCAGCAGACGGGCAAAAAAAGGCCAAAGAGGAAGCCCCGGCACCGGAACCCGCCAAAGATGATCCTGATGGTGAAGGTTCGGCGGCTGGTGACCCTACCACGGCCACTGATGGCACCACCGAAACCCCGCCTTGGGAGGGTGACGAGGACACCACCGATCTTCCGAAATGCCCGGACGCTGAACGGATTTTCGCACAGAACCGGGAAAACCCTGAAATCCCGCTTTGCCCCAACATTGATGCCGGTCACCGGTGCCATAAGGAAGGCGGTCCCGATGTTTGCCCCCTGTGGGATCGCCCCAAGGAAGAAGCGCCCAAGATGGATGTGAACCCGCCCCGGCGCACCCGGAAGAAGCGTGATGCCTGATGGCGGAAGTGCTGATGATTGCCGGGAAGCCTGAAACCATTTTCACAGCCCGTGATTTTGAATATCTGGTTGAAAAACACATGGGTTATGAAGCGGCAAAGTATTTCCGGGAATACGCAGAAAAAGCGGATGAAGAAGTAAGATCGGCCAAGGCCGGTGAAAATACAGACCTTGCTTCTTATGAAGCTGACCTTGAAAGCAATCGCAGAGCCTTTCAGGATATTCAGACGGAAGCCGCCGTGATTATGGGTGTTCTTCAGGAAAAGCGGATCAACCGTGAGAAGATCACCCATGCAGTAAGGGAAATTGGAAAGATAATTTCCAACCAAATATAAGGAGGAACCCAAAATGAAAAACGATGCCCTGAACCATTTCAAAGAGGAAATGAACAAGCGTGGCCTGTTCCGCAAGATTCAGGTGTGCGCCAACCTGATCCCCCCCCCGCCCGGTGCTGATTGTGAAACCCTGATTGAACTTCATCGTTCCGCCGCCAAGATCGCTATTCGGAATTACGCTGAACATCATGAAGATTTCTGTGATGTGATGGCGGATGCGGCCCTTGATCATCTGCTGAACACCGTTCTTCCTGATGATCTGTTCATTCCTGATGGTGGTTTTTCCCCTACGAAAGAAGAAGTTGACAACATGAACAGGGCCAAGGAAACGGCTGACAAAGCGGCCAAGGTGCTTGATACCCTGTTTGGTGGGTTGGCTGATCTTCTGAAAACCCTTTAATAAATACATTTTTTGGAGGTAAAAAACTATGGCTATTGATTTTGACAAGATTGATCGTACCGTTGATCTGAAGGGCCTTCAGGCTGATGTGGAGGATGCCAAGAAGAACGGCGGTGGTGACTTCCCCACCATTCCCGCTGGCAAGTATGAAGCCAAGGTGGAAACCATGGAGATCAAAGGCACCAAGGCCGATCCCAACCGCCCCATGCTGGCTGTGTCCTTCAAGATTCTTTCCGGTGAGTACAAGAACCAGCGCCTGTTCATGAACCGTGTTCTGTACGGCACCAAGAACGATAAGAACATGATCGCTTCCGCTATGGGCTTCCTTGAAAAGCTGGATTCCGGTATTCCCGTCAGCTTCACCAGCTATAAGCAGTTTGCCCAGCTTGTCCTTGACATTGCGGAAGCCATTGATGGCAAGCTGGAATATGCCGTGGACTATGATGATTCCCGCTTCAATTCCATCAGCATTGATGAAGTTTATGAAGTCGAGGATTGAAAAACGGCGCAAAATTTTTTACAATAAAAGTGTCCTAAAGGACACCACAATTCTTGAAAGTTTCTTTTCAAGGCCGGGGCTTTGCCCCGGTTGGCCCCATGGTGAAGCCTTCCCGTGGCGGGGCTGTTTCTACCGATTCACCAAAGAACATTCAGAAAGCGGGTGAAATGATGATCTTCTATGACTTTGAGGTTTTCAAGTATGATTGGATGGTTGTTTTCATCGACCTGACCGAAAAGAAAGAAACCGTGATCATCAATGATCCTGATCAGTTGCGGCGCTTCTATGAGAAGCACAAGGGAACCATTTGGGCCGGGTACAACAGCCGAAATTATGACCAATACATTCTGAAAGGAATCCTGTGTGGGTTCAACCCCAAGGATGTGAATGATTGGATCATTCTTGAAGATAAACCCGGTTACAGGTTTTCAAGCCTGTTCAGGAATTTCCCGGTGATCAATTATGATGTGATGCCCAATCCACCTATCAGCTTGAAAACGCTGGAAGCATTCATGGGGCATTCCATCAAGGAAACCAGCGTTCCTTTTGATATTGACCGGCCATTGACAGAAGCGGAGATTCAGGAAACGGTTAAATACTGCCGCCATGATGTGGAAGAAACCGTTGAAGTGTGGTTAAGGCGCAAAGAAGATGAATTTGATGCCCAAATGTCCCTTGTGAAAGCCTTCAACCTTCCCATATCGGATATTGGGCGCACAAAGGCACAGCTTTCCGCCAAAATCCTTGGGGCGGTTCAGCGGGATCATGATGATGAATTTGAACTTCAGCTTCCCGGAACCTTGCGGATTGAAAAATATACAGAGGTTTTGAACTGGTATAAAAATCCGCTGAACCGGGACTATTCCAAGGCCCTTGAAATTGAGGTTGCCGGGGTTCCCCATGTATTCGCTTGGGGAGGTTTGCACGGGGCAATTCCGCAATATTTCGGGGAAGGTTACTTCATCAATGTGGATGTGGCTTCCTATTATCCATCCTTGATGCTGGTTTATAAATGGATTTCCCGGAATGTGGCTGATCCGTCCAAGTATGAAGAAATCTATCATACCCGGTTGAAGCTGAAGGCCGAAAAGAACCCCATGCAACAGCCTTACAAAATCGTTCTGAATTCCACCTATGGAGCCATGAAGGATCGCCACAATGCCATGTATGACCCCCGGCAAGCAAACAATGTCTGTGTGGGCGGTCAACTTCTCTTGCTGGATTTGATTGAACGGTTGGAAGATCACTGTGACATTATCCAGAGCAACACCGATGGTATCTTGATCAAACTGCGTCACTATGACGATTATGAATTGATTGATGATATTTGTTGGGAGTGGGAAGAAAGAACTGGTATGCGGCTGGAATTCGATGAATTCAGGCGGGTGTATCAGAAGGATGTGAACAATTATCTGGTGGTTCCTGATGGGCCGTTGGTTGATGAAAAGGGAAAACCCCGGTGGAAATGCAAGGGCGCTTATGTCAAAAAGCTGTCTGATCTGGATTATGATCTTCCCATTGTCAACCGGGCCATTGTGAACTTCTTCCTTTATGATATTCCACCGGAAAAAACCATCATGGAATGTTCTGATTTGCGGGACTTCCAAAAGGTTGTGAAGGTTTCCAGCAAATACAAATACGCCATTTATTCCCCCACCATCACCCTTGAAAAGATCAGGGATGATAAGGGCCGGTCAAAAACTGTGAAGCGGTTCAGCGGGGGTGAGGTTCAGACAGATAAAACATTCCGGGTGTTTGCTTCCAAAGACCACAGCAAAGGCGGATTATTCAAGGTTTCCGGTAAGATCATCAAAGGCCGGGAAAAGAACCCTGAACAGTTTGCCAACACCCCGGATCACTGTTTCATCATCAATGACGATGTATGCGGTATGCCGATCCCGGATGAACTGGATAAAGGCTATTACATCAAAATGGCGTGGGATCGCCTGAATGACTTTGGAATTAAACAGGTTGGGGGGGGGATTTGACCAATGCAACTGTTCCGGGGCTATGTGCCGACAAAGGACAAGCAATGCCTTGAAAAATTCAAGGGGCGGAAAAGGCTGAACACCCTTGAAGATGTTCAAGACCTTGATGAATATGCGGCCATTCTTGGAGAAGAAACGATCCTGATTGATGTTGATGATGGTGAAACTTCTGATCTTCTGTTCAAGATCGTTCAGGATTTGGCCTTGAAGTGCCGGGTGTATGCCACTACAAGGGGCAAACATTTTTATTTCAAAAACCCTGAAGGGTATGTTGAAAAAAGCTGGACAAAACAAACCTTGGCCCTTGGCATTGAAACAGATGCCAAGGTGGGGCGCAATAACAGTTATGCCATTATGCGCTTCAAAGGTGTGGATCGCCCCATGCTTCAGGATTGCCCAGAAGATGAAATTCAGGAACTTCCCAAATGGTTGACCCCTGTGAAAACCAATATGAAGTTTCTGGATATGGAAGCCGGGGATGGACGGAACCAAAGCCTGTTCAACTACATTCTGACCCTTCAGAGCGAGGATTTCACAAAGGAAGAAGCCCGTGAAACCATCCGCCTGATCAACCGGTATGTTCTTTCTGATCCGCTGTCTGAACGGGAATTGGAAACCATTCTTCGGGATGATGCGTTCAAGAAGCCGGTGTTTTTCAAGGGTTCCACTTTCCTGTTTGATAAGTTTGCAACCTACCTGAAGAACAACAACCATATTGTGAAGATCAATGGTCAGCTTCACATTTACAAGGATGGGATTTATGTTCCGGGCCATGCGGAAATTGAATCCCAAATGATCAAGCACATTCCCCATCTGAAACGGGCTAACCGTTCTGAAGTGCTTGCCTATCTTGAAATTATGATTGATGGAGAAGCCAAGACCACCAACCCCAATGTGATTGCCTTCACCAATGGCCTTTACAACATCAAGGATGGTTCATTCAGGGACTTCACCCCGGATGTGGTGATCACAAATAAAATCCCGTGGCCCTACAATCCCGCCGCCTATTCGGAATTGCTGGATCACACCCTTGACCGGCTGGCCTGTAACGATCCTGAAGTTAGGGCCTTGCTGGAAGAAATGGTGGGCTATTGCCTGTACCGGCGCAATGAACTTGGAAAAGCCTTCATCCTGATTGGCGATAAGAGCAACGGCAAATCCACCTTCCTTCATGTGGTGAAGAATATGCTTGGGGATTCCAACATTGCTTCCCTTGACCTGAAGGAACTTGGGGACAGGTTCAAAACCGCTGAACTGTTCGGAAAGCTGGCGAACATCGGTGATGATATTGGTGATGAATTTATTGCCAATGCTTCTGTGTTCAAGAAGCTGGTAACCGGTGATCGGGTGAATGTGGAGCGGAAAGGCCAAGACCCGTTTGAATTCAATAACTATGCAAAATTCCTGTTCAGCGCTAACAATATTCCCCGCATGAAGGATAAAACCGGAGCCGTTCAGCGGCGTTTGGTGATCGTTCCCTTTGATGCAAAGTTTACCCCAAATGATCCCGATTTCCGCCCGTTCATCAAAGATGAACTTTGTGAACAGGATTCCATGGAATATCTGATTGTTTTGGGCCTGAAGGCTTTGAAATCTGTTTTGGGCAAGGCCCAATTCACCACTTCCAAGCGGGTTCAGGGACAGTTGGATGAATACGAACAGAATAACAACCCCATCATTGGCTTCATTCAGGAAGTGGGCCTTGACGGGATTGTAAATGAAGCCACCAACACCGTTTACCGGCGCTATAAGGAATACTGCATTGCAAACAACTTCCAAGCCCTATCCGCCATTGAATTTTCAAGGCAGATTTGCAAACGGTGTGGGTTCGTCACCGATGCAAAGTACATCAAGGGGAAGAAAACCCGTGTGTTCGTGGAAGGGACAGGTGGTGAAGAATGAGAAATCAGAACAGCATATTCACCACCTTGGGCGCTTCCAACCACGCCTTGGAAGAACGGGAACAGCATGATTATTATGCAACCGATCCAAAGGCCGTGGAACTGTTGCTGGAACTGGAACAGTTTTCCCCGGTGATATGGGAACCGGCCTGTGGGGAAGGCCACATTTCCAAGGTGCTTCAGGCCCACGGATATGAAGTCATTTCCACAGATTTGATTTACCGTGGGTTTGGTGATCCTGAACCGCTGGACTTCCTGACGGAAACCCTTGAAGGATTTGAAGGGGACATAATCACAAACCCGCCGTACTCAATGGGCCTTGAATTTGTTCAGAAGGCGCTTGAAAGCGTCAGGCCTGGTGGGAAAGTGGCTATGTTCCTGAAGGTTCAGTTTTTGGAAGGGCAAAAGCGGGGGATGTTCTTCAAGAATACCCCCCCCCGAACCGTTTACATATCCCGTTCCCGGCTGGCCTGTTATAAGAACGGGGATATGAGCAAAACAGATAGCGCCATAGCCTATGCGTGGTATGTATGGGAAAAAGGATTCACCGGTGATCCGGTGATCAAATGGTTTAACTGAAAGGATGATTGTAATGTTGCCAAAAACCAAAACGGAACGCCATGCCGACATTTGCAAGGAAATCAACGCCTTGTATGCCCGGAAAAATCATGATTATGGGGACAGTTTCCACCAGACCTTCACAGAAGAAGGACTGGCAATGGCCCGGATCAGACTTGGGGACAAGCTGGCCCGGTTCAAGAGCCTGACAAAAAGCGGGGTTCAGGAAGTCAAAGATGAATCCATCCGGGACACCCTGATTGACCTTGCCAACTATGCCATTATGACTGTGCTTGAAATGGATGATCTGAAGATGGAGGGAACCCCCAATGACCGGTAACGAGTACCAGAAAGCCGCATTAAGAACGGCAAGCGGCATGAACTATGAACATCATGGGATGTTGATGAACGGGGCCTTGGGCCTTTGCGGTGAATCCGGGGAAGTAGCTGATATTGTAAAGAAGGCAACTTTCCAAGGCCACCAGCTTGACACCGCCCACATTGCTGAAGAACTTGGTGATGTGGCGTGGTATCTGGCTATTTCCGCCAATGCGATTGGCTATGATCTTGACACCATTTTTGATATGAATGTTTCAAAACTTATGAAGCGTTACCCGGAAGGGTTTGATCCTGAAAAGAGCATTCACCGCCCTGAATATGAAAATGGAGGTTCTGAAAAATGAAAATTATTAAGCCTGATGTGGAATTCATCACCCCTATTGATGGGGCCGCAATCCTGAAGCGGCTGGAACAGTGTGGGCGGGTGTGTTATAAGTCTGAAGCCAAGATCACCGACACCAGCGCCCCGGCATTTGTGGCCGGTATCATCAAGCGGGGCCATGAAGCTGTTTTGGAACACTGTTCCTTCACGGTGAAGTTCATCTGTGATCGTGGTGTTTCTCATGAGATCGTGCGCCACCGTCTGGCCGCATACTGTCAGGAATCCACCCGCTATTGCAATTACAGCAAGGAAGGCTTTGGTTCTGAAATCACCGTGATCCGCCCCTGTTTCCTGAACCCCAACACTGATGGTTGGAACCTGTGGGAAGAAGGTTGCCTTGCCGCTGAACAGGCTTATTTCAACCTTCTGAATTACGGGTGTACCGCACAGGAAGCCCGTTCTGTTCTGCCCAACAGCCTGAAAACTGAAGTGGTCATGACCGCTGACATTCGTGAATGGCGGCACTTCCTGAAGTTGCGGTGTTCTCCCGCCGCACACCCGCAGATGCGGGAAGTGGCCTTGATCCTTCTGGAAAAGGTTCATGCCCTTATTCCGGTTTGCTTTGATGATATTTGGGAGGAATACCATGAACAGGGCTGAACGGCGCAAAGCCGCCAAAGCTGGCCTTCCGGTAAAGAAGGAACCGGTGGTAAATATCAAAGCCGCTGATGTTCAGAAGATGAAACAGGACGCTTCCAAAGAAGCCGCTGACAAGGCTTTTCTGTTGATGTTGGGGTTGCCGGTAATGGTGCTTCATGACAAATTCGGATTTGGCCCGGTTCGCTGTGAACGCTTCACCGATGCTGTTCTTGATCTGTATGACAGCTTTGAAAAAGGGTATGTGACCCTTGACGACATTCACGGAGCCTTGAAAGAGGAATGCGGCATTACCATTGAAAGGAAGTGAAGCCGATGCCTAAACCTTGGGAAAATGCTGAAGGCTATAATGATCCTACGGCCTATCACGGCACAAAGAACATCATTCGGGAAGAAGATGAACAGCAGAAGCGGGTGAACACCCTGATCTTCGTCCTGAAGTACATCATCCGTTTGGCTGGCTTTGAACTGCTGAACAGAATTGAAATTCGTGAACGCAAGAGCGGGAGGGAATACCGATGATCAACTTTTATGACCCCAATTTTCAGGGGGTTCATGTGGTTCGTGTAACCTTCATGCAATGGGGCTATATCGGCCATGTGGCTTTCAAAATCGGTGGAAATTGCAAGGGTGCTTCCTTGTTGGACTTCACCTTTCTGGAATATGATGTTCAAGAAGATATTGACCTTTACACTGAAAATGATTGTCAGTTTAGTTTCGATGATGAATATGAAATCTACCGGGCAACGCTGAAAAATGCTAATGGGGATGAATTGGAAGTGGAAGGTGACACCGAGGACTTCAAGGATATGGTGATTGGAATTGAAATTGCTGAAGTGATGCTGGAACCCCGGACAGGTGACACCTAAAATAGTTGTTGGGGTGGTGGGTGGAACGGATGCGGAACAGATGTTTTTGATATATCTGTTCCGCTGGAAACCCTTGAAAACAGCGGGATTTCTTAATTATAGAACAGATGGAACAGATGTTATATTTCTTAAATATAAAATATAAAAAATATATAAAGAAGTATAACTATATGAGAGAATGCAAAAATATCTGTTCTATCTGTTCTATTCTCTGAAAATGCTGATAAATCAAGGGTTTTCCAATCCACCTGAACAGAACAGATGTGCAGAAAGGATGTGTTACATAGTGACTGATAAGGAACTTTCCCAACGGGCCAAAGATTATTTTGCCCAAATCAGAAAAACAGATCGCTTGATCAAGCGGCTGACAGATACGGTGTTCACCTTGCGTTCCAGCTTGACTTCCCAAAGCTATGAACTGAACCCTGATAAGGTGCAGACTTCAGGCCCGAAAAATACCCTTGAAGAAACGGTTGCCAAGATCGTTGACCTTGAAGCCGATATTAACCGGCGCATTGATGAACTTGTTGATATGAAACAGGAAGCCTTCACCATGATCAACCGGATTCCTGATCTCGATCAGCAAAACATTCTGATCGGGCGCTATATCCAGTTGAAAAAGTGGGAAGATATTGCCCTTGAACTTAACTTTTCAATTCAATGGGTGTATGAACTTCACGGGAAAGGTTTGCTTGCTTTCTCCCAAGCGAACAGCGAGTTTTTCAGGAACAGAGAAAAACAGAGTGCCACCGCTTGAAAACAGAGTTTATTCTATGAGATAATCTATTTATGAAATTGCGCCTACGGGAAACCGGGGCGCTTTTCTTATACCTGACAGAAAGGCGGTGAATACCTTGACCCCAAGACAGCAGAAGTTTTGTGATGAATACCTGATCAGCGGTAATGCCACGGATGCGGCAATTAAGGCCGGGTATTCCCGCAAGACCGCAAAGCAGACAGGAAGCGAAAACCTTGCAAAACCTGACCTTCGTGCCTATATTGATGAACAGCTTGCCAAAATCCATTCCGCCAAGATCGCTGATGCTGAAGAAGTGATGAAATATCTTACTTCTGTCATGCGGGGTGAGCATACCGAACAGGTTTTGAAGCTGGTTGGTGAAGGCGTTCAGACCGTCACGGATATTGATGTTTCTGCAAAAGAGCGCCTGAAGGCCGCTGAACTGATCGGCAAGCGTTATGGCCTGTTCACTGATAAAGTTGGACTTGAAGGCGCTGTGCCGGTGATCATTACGGGGGATGATCAGCTTGAAGATTAACCCCAAGGCAAAGGTGATCCGCCTTCCTGAAGTGGTGGGCAAAGGTTACGCCACCTTCTGGAACTTCAAAGGCCGTTACCGGGTGTGCAAAGGTTCCCGTGCTTCCAAGAAATCCAAAACCACGGCCCTGAACATCATCAAGCGAATGATGGAATACCCGGAAGCCAACACCCTTGTTGTTCGTAAGGTATTCAGAACATTGAAAGATTCCTGTTTTACTGAACTGAAATGGGCAATCAACCGGCTTGGGGTTCAGGCATATTGGGAGATCAAGGAAAGCCCCCTTGAAATGACCTATAAGCCAACCGGCCAAAAAATCTATTTCCGGGGCCTTGATGATCCCCTGAAGGTTACTTCTATCACCGTTGAAATTGGTTATCTGTGCTGGTGCTGGATTGAGGAAGCATACGAAATCATGAATGAATCTGATTTTGATATGCTTGATGAATCCATCCGTGGTGCTATTCCACCGGAAACCGGCCTGTTCAAGCAAATCACGCTGACCTTCAACCCGTGGAATGAAAAACACTGGATCAGGAAGCGGTTCTTCGGTGAGATCACCGGCAAGGATGCCCAAGGGAATCCCACATACAAATTCCATGATAGTTGGACTTCCCCGGATGGTCAGATTTTCGCCACAACCACCAATTACCTGTGTAATGAATGGCTGGATGCGTCTGACCTGAAGGTTTTTGAAAACATGAAGGAAAACAACCCCCGGCGCTACAAAGTGGCTGGCCTTGGGGGTTGGGGCATTGTGGATGGCCTGATTTATGAGAAATGGCGAGAAGAAGCCTTTGACATTCAGGCTATTTCCAAGAAGCCCGATGTGAAAAGCTATTTTGGACTTGACTTTGGTTATACCAATGACCCCACGGCCCTGTTCTGTGGGCTGGTGAGCCAAAAGGAAAGAACCATTTGGGTTTTTGATGAACTGTATGAAAAGGCCCTGACCAACCGGGCAATCTGTGAGCGGGTAACCGCCATGGGTTACGCCAAGGAACGGATCAAGGCCGATTGTGCAGAGCCAAAAAGCATTGATGAATTGCGGGAAGCTGGCCTGTACCATGTAAGAGCCGCCCGGAAGGGCAAGGACAGCGTGAACAATGGCATTCAGTATATTCAGGATTACACGATCATCATTCACCCCCGGTGTGTGAATTTCATCACTGAAATTTCAAACTACACTTGGGATGAAGATAAATTTGGGGCCAAGATCAATGTTCCCATTGATGATTTCAACCACCTGATGGATGCTATGCGCTATGCGCTGGAAGATGTTCTGGTTGGCCCCGCTTTCAGCTTTGATTAACACATTAGTAACAAAAGGCCCTGAAAACCGTGTGTTTTCGGGGTTCTGCTTTTATTGAGCAATAGAAAGGGGCGTTTCCAATGAAGAAAATGCTTCGTGTGGTTTCGGTGCTGGGAACGCCATACACGATTTTTGAGGGAACCACGATTGACTTTCCTGATCTGTCTGATTGTGATGGGTATTGTGATACCACTATCAAGAATATTGTGGTTTCTGATATGTCGGAAGCTGAAGGAAGGCCCGGAGCCAAGGCGGATTTGAACCACTATAAACGGAAGGTAATCCGCCATGAACTGATTCACGCAATTTTGTTTGAATCTGGCCTGTCAAACAATTCTTGGGCCGAAAATGAAGAACTGGTGGATTGGATAGCCATTCAGTTTCCAAAGTTGGAAGCCTTGTTTCAGCAAGCCGGGTGTAATGAACTTTTGAAGGAAGGTGCTTGATCTTGATGCCTATTTATACTGAAACAGACCGGATCAACCGCCTGATCCTTCAGGGTGGACGAACCGGCATGACGGAACTTCAGTTTTTCGCCGCTGAAATCAAAGAATGGAAAGACAGTCCCCGCCGAAAGGATCAGCTTACCGGTGATCTGTATTATGTCGGGAAGCATGACATTCTTCACCGTCAAAGAACCATCATTGGGGCTGATGGAAAACTTCAGGTTGTTCATAATCTTCCGAACAACCGGATTGTGAATAACCAATATGCCTTGATGGTGGATCAGAAAACCAACTATCTTGTGGGAAAGCCATTCACCATGAACTGTGAAAACAAAACCTATGTGGATTTGCTTTCCAAAGTGTTCAACCGGCGTTTTCAGCGCCTTTTGAAGTATGTGTGTGAAGATTCCCTGAATGGCGGTATTGGATGGCTGTACCCCTATTATGACGATAAGGGGCGGTTGGTGTTCAAACATTATCCCGCCTATGACATTCTTCCTTTTTGGAAGGATGATGATCACACAATCCTTGATTGTGCGATTCGGTTGTACCCCCAAGAGGTTTGGAACGGGTATCAGAAAGAAATTGTTGAAAAGGTTGAAATCTTCAAATCTGATGGCCTTTGGCGTTACATCTATCAAAATGATATGTTGACCCCGGATGTGGATGCCGGGGAACATGAAAACTATTTTGCTGTGGTGGATGGTGAAGGTTCAGTTGAAGAATACAACTGGACTGAAATTCCCCTGATCCCGTTCAAGTACAACAAGCAGGAACTTCCCCTGATCAATCGGGTAAAGACCCTTCAGGACGGAATCAACACCATGCTTTCCGACTTTGAAAACAATATGCAAGAGGACGCACGGAACACCATTCTGATCCTGAAGAATTATGACGGTCAGGATTTGGGAGAATTCCGCCGTAACCTTTCCACATTCGGAGCCGTGAAAGTGCGTGATGATGGCGGGGTTGAAACCCTTCAGGTTGAAATCAACGCTGAAAATTATAAAAGCGTTCTGGATTTGCTGAAAAAATCCCTGATTGAAAATGCCCGTGGCTATGATGCCAAGGATGATCGCCTTTCCGGGAATCCAAACCAGATGAACATTCAATCCATGTATTCTGACATTGATCTGGATGCAAATGGTATGGAAACGGAATTTCAGGCCGCTTTTGAACAGTTGCTTTGGTTCATCAATCAGGATTTCAGCAACCGTGGCTTGGGTGACTTTGAAAATGAGGAAATCCAGATCATTTTTGACCGGGATATTCTGATCAATGAATCTGAAGCCATTGAAAACTGTTCCAAATCTGTTGGTATTCTGTCTGATGAAACCATTGTGGAACAGCACCCGTGGACAAAGGATGTTGAAATGGAATTGGCCCGGTTGAAGAAGGAAAAGGAAGAAGCCATGGAACAGGCCCAAGAATATTCCGGGGCCTTCAGAACCGGGACAAATCAGAATAAGGAAACGGGCGGGGATGAATAAGCCCCGCCCTTCCTATATGCCGGGGCAATAATGGGGCGGGCCGGGGTTCACCTCCTTACCCGGTCAAGGGTGCAATTCCCTTCCCCGGCACCTTTTATGGCGTGTTGGTCAAGCGGTTAAGACACCGCCCTTTCACGGCGGTAACATGGGTTCGACCCCCCGTACACGCCACCATTTGCCGGGTTGGTGAAACAGGCAGACACAGCGGGTTCAAAACCCGCCGCCTTCAAAAGCGTATGGGTTCAAATCCCATACCCGGCACCACAATTCAGGAAAGGGGGATCAGCCCACCATGAAAAATGCTGACTATTGGCGGGGCCGGTTCTCCATCTTGGAAGAAAGCGCCCATCAGGAAGCAGATCAGTACATTCAGAGCCTTGAAGAAATGTTCATGGATGCCCAACGGACTGTTCAAGCTGATATTGAACGCTGGTATGGGCGCTTTGCTTCCAACAACGGGATCAGCCTGACGGAAGCCCGGAAGATGCTGACCACCGGACAGCTTGAAGAATTCCGCTGGACTGTGGATCAGTATATCAAGATCGGGCAACAGGCCAATCTTTCCGCTGAATGGCTGAAGAAGCTGGAAAATGCTTCTGCAAAATTCCATGTTTCCCGTTTGGAAGCCATTCAGACGCAAATTCAACAGCAGATTGAACTTCTGTATGGGAACCAGCTTGACGGGCTTGATTCTCTGTTGAAGAAGATTGCCGGTGATGGCTACACCCAAAGCGCCTTTGCCATTCAAAAAGGCATTGGCCTTGGGTGGGATATAACCGCCCTGAATCAGAAGAAACTTGAAACTTTACTTTCAAAGCCTTGGACAACGGACAGAAGAACCTTCAGTGATCGCATTTGGAGCAAGAAAAAGGAACTGGTGGGAAGTGTTCAAAAGGAACTGACACAGGGCCTTTTGCGTGGGGACAGCCCACAGAAGATCACGGATGCCATTAAGAACCGGTTCAATGTGTCCCGCTATCAGGCGGGGCGGCTGGTTCATACTGAAACCACCTATTTCAACGCCATTTCCACAAAGCAAGCCTATCAGGATTTGGGGGTTGAAAAAATTGAAATCTTGGAAACGCTGGATTCCCACACTTGCGAGATTTGCCAACCTCTTGATGGGGTGGTGATCCCGTTGTCCCAATACGAACCCGGCGTAACCGTTCCCCCGTTCCACCCGAATTGCCGGGGAACAACTTGCCCCCATTTTGCAGATATGGACGGCGAAAGAGCCGCCCGGAATGCTGAAGGGAAAGTTTACTATGTCCCGGCCAATATGACATATACCCAATGGAAAAAGGCTTTTGTGGACGGCGGTTCCAAAGATGGTTTGACACCAGTTGCCGCAACTGCTATACTGGATTTGGTAGAACAGGCCACAGGCGCAAAATTGGGTGCACCTATGGATATTCAAGATGCAGTTACCGGGGCCAATCCGAATTATAAGCCCAGAACCCCGTATTCCGTGAACTGTCAGCGTTGTGTTCAGGCGTATGAGTTCCGCCGCCGTGGTTATGATGTAATTGCCAAGCCTAAACCTTCTACCAACAATATTATCACTTGGGGTTCTGAATGTTTCATCCAGCCGGGAGCCTATCAATATTCTTGGCAAGCCTTCACTCTGAACCAAACAGAAGCCGCCGTGAAAAAGACGCTGGCAAATGCCCCGGATGGTTCCAGATTTGCCATTTATGTAAAGTGGCAAAGGAAATATGGTGGAAGCGCCCATGTTTTTATTGCTGAAAAAACAGGCGGCGTGGTTCGTTACCTCGATCCCCAAGTTGCGAGTATGGGTGCTTCTGACTACTTTTCCAAGGGTTCAAAGGGACGCTTTGGATATTTCAGAATGGATGATAAGCAACTGACCACTGATGCAAATATTATTTCTGCCACTGTGGAGGTGAAATAACATGACCGAGAATGAAGCAAGGACTATCCTTCAGGATTACCGTGAAACGGATAATGATACCGGGGAAGAATACGGTTATGTTATCCAAGAATGTTGCGGAAAAGACGGTGAAGGATATGTGTTCCGCTGTAAGATTGAAGGCGTTGATTATGATACGCTGGATGATGTTATGAGGAACCTTCCTTTGATAGCCGTTTATCCTGATGGAACGGTTGTAAATGTTCCCACTTAAAAACCTATATTGATGATTGAACCACCCCGGTTTTGGCCGGTGGTGGTTTTTTCATACCATTTTCGCCGTTTCCCGGTGGTGGGCGGTAAACAGAACCGGGGAAATCGTGGTTCCTAACCCACGGTAAAAAAGGATTGCAGAAAGGATGAACACGCATGACGAAAGAAAAGCTGATGGAATGGGGCCTGACTGAAGAACAGGCCAACAAGGTAATGGAGGGCCTGAACGGTTCCTTTGTTACCAAAGCCCGCTTCAATGAGATCAACACTGAATTGAGCGCCGCCAAGAAAACCATTGGTGAACGGGATGCCCAGCTTGAAGCATTGAAAAAGGCTTCCGGTGACACCAAAGCCCTTCAGGATCAAATCACCCAGCTTCAGGCCGACAACAAGAAGAAGGATGATGATCATGCCGCCGAACTGAAGAATCTGAAAATCAGCAATGCGGTTGAACTGGCCCTGACCGGCGCAAAGGCCAAAAACAACACCGCTGTTAAGGCGCTGTTGGTTGATTTCATCGGTAAGGCTGAATTGGCGGAGGATGGAACTGTCAAGGGCCTTGATGATGAAATCAAGAAGTTGGTGGAAGGCAAGGACACGGCTTTTCTGTTCGATAAGACCGGCACCAAATTCAAGGGTGCCAAATCCGCTGAAAAGGGTGATGGCGCTGAAGGCGGCATGACCCTTGAAAAGCTGAAGGCCATGAACCCCTTGGATCGCTACAACTATTCCGTCAACCATCCTGACGAATACAAAGAACTTTATGGAGGTAATGAGTAATGGCAAACACTGTCTATGATAACTTTTTCCTGTCCAATGAAATTGAAGATCAGTACCAGAGCCACCTTGATCTTCAGCAGTTTTGCACCGTGGACAACAACCTGACCGGCGTTGCTGGCATGGTTCGCAAGATTCACAAGTACAAGGCCACCGATGGCACCGAGAAACTGACGATGGGCAACGGCAACACCAAGACCATTGAAGCCGGTTACACCGAGAAGGAATACCGGATTCAGATGGCACAGAACCGTTTCCAGTATTATGACGAGGAAGCCATGACCGATCCTATGGTGATCACCACCGGCACCCGTCACGCTGGTACGGATATGTTCAACACCGTGAACGCTGACATTTTCAGCGCTTTCAACGAGGCCACCATGACCATTGTGACCACCGCCCTTGGCTTTGATGCCTTTGTGGATGGTGCGGCCATGCTGAATCTGGAAAACCTTGAAGGTGTGACCATCTTCGGCTTCGTCAACCCCGCTGATATGGCGAAACTTCGCAAGGCCCTGAAGGACGATCTGAAGTATGTGGAAGCATACGCCAAGCAGGGCTATGTTGGCACCGTGGGTGGTATCAACATCTATACCAAGAAGAACGCCGAAACCGGCAAAGTGGTCATTGCCACCAAGGAAGCTGTTACCCTGTTCAACAAGAAGGGTACGGAAGTGGAACAGGAGCGTGAAGGCAACATCCGCCGCAACACGGTTTATTCCCGCAAGTATTACCTTGCGGCCATGACCAATGAAGCCAAGGCGGTTAAGATCATCGTGGGTTCTGCCAAGACCACCGCTGATGAAACTGTTCAGAGCAAGAAGGTTTATTACAAGCCTTCCGGCATTGGCTATGTGGTTGGAACCCCCAAGACCAACCCCAAAACTGAAGGCTTCTACGAGATTACGGCGGCGTAAGGAAGGCGGTGATCCCCGTTGCGTGATCAAGTGATTTCCATGCTTACGGCCCTTGGCGTAACGGGGGCCGCTACTGATCCGCTGTTGGATATTCTTCTTCAGAATGTTCAACAGCGGATTCTTAACAAAACCAATCAATCTGTGATCCCGGAAGGGTTGGAAAGCGTGGCTGTTTATATGGCCGTGGGTGAATACCTGAACGCAAAAAAGGCTACGGGGCAACTTACAGGGTTTGATCTGGATGCGGCAATCAAGCAAATTCAGGAAGGTGACACCAATACTGTGTTTGCGCTTGGAGAAGGGAGCCTGACACCGGAACAGAGGTTGAATGTGCTGATTGACCATCTGATCAATGGCCGTTCTGATGAACTGTACCGGTTCAGGAAAATGGTATGGTGAACGCCCAGCGCAAGGCCCTTGAACGGCTTTGGAAGGATCGCTGTACCGTCTATCACCGGGTAAAGGTGACAGACCCCAAAACCAAACTCACTGATTTTGATGAAAAGCCGCTTCTTCAGGATCAGCCCTGTAAACTGTCTTTTGAAACCTTAAATTCAACTGATGGTGATCATGTTGCCACGGTTGCCCAATCCGTGAAGCTGTTCATTTCCCCTGATGTTGAAATCCCCGCTGGTTGCAAAATTGTTGTGACCCGTTTCAATGATTTGGAACGAACCTTCACCTATTCCAGAAGCGGTGAACCGGGGATTTTCACCAACCATCAAGAAATCATGTTGGAGCCTTTCAAGGGGTACGCCTGATGGTCCGGTGGGGAAAATGTGATTTCAGAGAACTTGAACAGTTGAACAAGCGCCTTGAACAGCTTTCTTCCGTGGATTTTGATGCTTTTTGCCGAAAAATGTCCAATGAGATTGCCGCAAGGCTTTTGGCAAAGGTAAAGAAAAGAACGCCTGTTGGGGTGGTTCCGGGATATGCCACCGATGAAGCAAAGGAAGAATATTGGTCAGGATATGAGGGCGGCACCCTTCGGGACGCTTGGACAATCCTTCCTGTTGAAAAACAGGGTGATCAATACATTGTAACGGTGGTGAATAACACCGAATACGCTTCCTATGTGGAATATGGACACCGGCAAACACCGGGCCGATATGTCCCGGCCTTGGGTAAGAGCCTGAAGGCAAGTTGGGTGAAAGGGCGCTTCATGCTGACCATTTCCACCCAAGAACTTGAAACCCAAGCCCCCGCATTGTTGCAACAGAAATTGTACCTGTTTTTGAAGGAAGTGTTTTAATGCTGAATGAAATTATCAAAGGAATTTCAATGGCGCTGAACACCGCCTTTGGGGATGGATATGAAATCTATCAAAATGATGTGGAACAGGACTTGAAAGAAGGCTGTTTCTTCATTCAGGTTTTGAAACCCGAACTTTCCCCGTTGTTGGGGCGGCGTTCTATGAAACGGAACCCGTTTGATGTTCTGTATTTTCCAAAGGCCCCCGGAAATAATGCTGAAATGTTCACCGTTGCGGAAACGCTGATGGAGTGTTTGACCCTGATCAGCCTTCCCAACGGTGATCTTTTGCATGGAACCGGTATGAATTATGAAGTGGTGGATGGGGTTCTTCATTTCATGGTGAACTTCAACTTGCCGCTGATTCGGCCCTATGATGAAACCTATATGGAAACCTTGGAAACCGATGTTGGAACGGTGGGAGGGGGTTAAAAATGGCTACCAGCACCAAAACGAAAAAGCCCAAGGCAACAGAAGCGGCCCCGCCCGTTTCCAAGGCCCCGGCTTTTCCCAAGGAAAGAATTTTGACTTTCCAGAGATACGCCAAACGGCGTGATCTTCTGTCCACCTTGCTGAAGGATGGGCAGGAATACACCCATGATCAGGTTCAAAGCCTGATTGAAAACTTTATGAAAGGCAAGGTGAAGTAATATGGCCCTTGGCGGCGGTACTTTTCTGACGCAGAATAAAATTCTGCCCGGTGCTTACATCAACTTCATTTCCGTTGCGAATGCAAGCGCCACCCTGTCTGATCGTGGCATTGCTACGATCCCCCTTGACATGAATTGGGGGCCTGAAAATCAGGTTATGACCGTGGAACTGGCTGACTTCCTGAAGAACAGTCAGAAGATTTTCGGTTATGCCTATACTGCGGATGAACTGAAGCCCATGCGAGAGATTTTCAAACACGCAAAGACGGTGTATTTCTTCCGCCTGAACGCTTCCGGTGTGAAAGCGGCCAACACCTTCTGTACGGCCAAATACCCCGGAACCCGTGGTAACAGCTTGCGGACTGTGATCACGGAAAATGAGAACAGCACCAGTGAAGCCAAACTGTATGATGTGGCAACCTACCTTGACACGGTTCAGGTTGACCTTCAGACCGGTGTTGCTTCTCTGGCCGATCTGAAGCCCAATGATTATGTGGACTGGATCACCGGCGCAAGCATTTCCCTTACGGCTTCCCTTCCTCTGAAGAACGGCACCAATGGCACCGTTGAGGATGCGGCCTATCAGACCTATCTTGACAAGATGGACGCCTATAACTTCAACGCTATGGGTTGCCCGTCCAACAACCCCACTATTTCCGCCCTGTTCGCCGCTTTCTGTGAGCGTATGCGGGATGATGTGGGTAAGAAGTTTCAGGTGGTTTGCTTCCGCAATCTGGCCGATTATGAAGGCGTGGTGAGTGTCAAGAACACCATTGCCGGTGAAACCGATGATCCCGCCCTGATTCCTTGGGTTACCGGCGTGATTGCTGGAACCGCTGTGAACAAGAGCGCAACCAACATGGATTATGATGGTGAATATGCCATTGATACCGATTACACCCAGACCGAACTGGAAAACGGTATCAAGGAAGGTTCTTTCATGTTCCATCAGGTGGATGAAAAGGTTGTTGTTCTGGAGGACATCAACACTTTCATTTCCGTTACGGATGTGAAATCCAGCGACTTTTCCAGCAACCAGACCATCCGGGTTTTGGATCAGATCGCCAATGACATTGCGGTTCTGTTCGGCAAGAAGTACATCGGCAAGGTTCCCAATGATGCTTCTGGTCGGGTGAGCCTGTGGAACGATATTGTGAAGCACCACACCGAACTTCAGAATATCCGGGCCATTGAGAATTTCAGCGGCGATAATGTGACCGTGGCGCAGGGCGATACCAAAAAGGCGGTTGTGGTGACGGACTATGTTACCCCCGTCAACGCTATGGCACAGCTTTACATGACTGTCTATGTGCAGTAAGAAAGGGGTGTAAATCGGTATGAATACGGTAATGAATGCGAAAGATACCGTTTCCGCTTCTCTTGCGGAATGCTTTGTGACCATCGGTGATCGCCGCTTGAACTTCATGCAGGCAATCAACCTTGAAGCCAAGTTTGAGAAGAACAAAACGGAAGTGCCTATTTTGGGCAAGACCGGCAAAGGCAATAAAGCCACCGGCTGGAAGGGTACGGGTTCCGCCACCTTCCACTACAACACTTCCATCTTCCGGGAAATGCTGAAGCAGTACAAGGACACCGGCGAGGATGTTTACTTTGACATTCAGGTGACCAATGAAGATCCCACTTCTTCTGTTGGCCGTCAGACGGTGATCCTGAAGGATTGCAATGTGGATGGTGGTATCCTTGCCAAGTTTGACGCTGATGCGGAATACTTGGATGAAGATATGGATTTCACCTTTGAAGATTTCGATATGCCCGAAACCTTCGCCATGCTTGCCGGGATGGAGTAAGACCGCTACCCCGGCCCTGATTTGGGGCCGGGGTTTTCTTTTTACAAAAAATAGGAGGAACTTTTATGAATCTGTCTGCTTTTCTGGCTGAAAATGCCATTGCCGTTGAGAATGTGAAATTTGCCGCTTCCAAGCGGTTCATGGGCGAGGACAACAAGCCCATTCTGTGGGAGATCAAGACTATTACCGGCACCGAGGATGAAGCCCTTCGGAAAGCGTGTGCCAAGCGGGTTCCTATCCCCGGCAAGAAGAACCAGTATCAGAAGGAAACTGACTATGATCAGTACCTTGGCAAACTGGCCGTTGCCTGTACGGTTTTCCCCGATCTGAACAACAAGGAACTTCAGGACAGCTATCATGTTATGGGCGCTGAAGCCCTTCTGAAAACCATGCTGACCCCCGGCGAATATGCCGATTATGTGCAGAAGGTTCAGGAGGTTTGCGGCTTTGATACCACCCTTCAGGACGAGGTGGACGAGGCAAAAAACTAATCAATGAAGGTGATGGTGAAGCGAATATTGCTTACTATTGCCTTCATGAACTGCATTTGATCCCTTCCGCTTTTCTTGCTTTACCCCGGAAAGAAAGGGCCTTCATCATTGCGGCTATTGAAATCCGGGTTGAAAAGGAAAAGAAAAAGCAGAAGGAAATTGAACGAAAACAGCGCCGGGGGAAGTGATTTCCCCGGCATTCCCTTTGGAAAGGTGGTGATCCCTATTGGCAACGATCCGCACGGCTATTGCCCTGTATGATGGTGTGACTTCCCCGCTTCACAGTATGCAGAAGGCCATGAATATTGTGCTGAACAGCTTTGAAGCCATGCAAAGGGCTTCCAGCAATGCGGTTGATGTTTCGGCAATTCAGGAAGCCCGTGATGAATTGGCAAAAGCGGAAACCGCTTTTGATTCTATCGAACAGAGTATCAGGGATGCCGACAACCAACAGCAGAAATTCAATGGTTCTATCAGGGCCGGTTCTTCCGCCGCTGATGGGCTTTGGAACAAGCTGAAGGGAATTGCGGCCACCGTGGGTGGTATTGCTGGACTGAATAAGGTGCTTGGGATTTCTGATCAGCTTACCAGCACCAACGCCCGGTTGAACAATGCCATGGTGAACTTTGATGATGGCGGGAGCCTTGACGAACTGCAAAAGAAGGTAATGGCTTCGGCACAGCGTTCCCGTTCTTATTACATGGACACCGCCGCCGCTGTTGCCAAGTTGGGCATGAACGCCAAGGATGCCTTTGGAAACATGGATGAAGTGATCATGTTTTCCGAATTGGTCAACAAACAATTCGTGAATGGCGGCGCAAGCGCCCAAGAACAGGCGGCTTCCATGCTTCAGCTTACACAGGCAATGGCTTCCGGTGTTCTGCGTGGTGAGGAATTGAACAGCATTTTTGAAAATGCCCCCGGCATTATTCAAAGCATTGCTGATTATCTGGATGTTCCCATTGGACAGATCAGAACAATGGCTTCTGAAGGACAGATCACCGCCGATATTGTCAAGAACGCCATGTTTGCGGCGGCTGATGATATTGAAGAAAAATTCAATAGTATGCCCAAGACTTGGGGCCAAATCTGGACTTCCATGAAGAATAAGGCCCTTTCCATCTTTGCCCCGATCCTGAACAAGCTGAACCAGATTGCCAACAGTTCCAAGTTTGAAACCGTGACCAATGGTGTTATCAATGGCCTTGCCGCCATTGCTTCTGTTGCCACAGGGGTTCTTGATCTGCTGATCAACGGAGCTTCTTGGGTTGTTGATAATTGGAGTTGGATTTCTCCAATCGTTTTGGGTGTGGCTGGTGCTTATGTGGTTCTTCACGGGGCCATGATCGCCTACAACACCATTCAGGCCATTACCAATGGGCTTGCCGCAATTTCCGCCGCCCGATCCGCTATCAAGGCCGGTGCCACCCTTGCGGAAGCGGCGGCAACTACCACGGCCACCGGCGCACAGGTGGGGTTGAATGCCGCTTTGCTGGCCTGTCCTATCACTTGGATCATCATCGGTATCATTGCGCTGATCGCCCTGTTCTATGCGGCTGTGGCGGCGGTGAACAAGTTTGCTGGAACCAGCGTTTCCGCCACCGGCATTATCTGCGGGGTGTTTATGGCGGCGCTGGCCTTTATCGGAAACATCTTCATTGCCCTGTGGAATGTGGCCGCTGAAGTATTTGTTCTGATCTATAACCTTGTGGCTACGGTTGCCAACTTCATTGGAACAGTATTCAATGATCCTGTGGCGGCTGTGGTTCACCTGTTCTTTGATTTGGCTGATACGGTGCTTGGGGTGCTTCAGGCGCTTGCTTCTGCCATTGACGCTATCTTTGGTTCTAACCTTTCCGGGGCGGTTCAGGGATGGCGTGATTCTCTTGGCGGTTGGGTTGATGAAACCTTTGGCAAGGGAACGGAAGTAATGGCGAAAATGAACGCTGATGATCTGAAGCTGGATCGGTTTGAATACGGGGCCGCTTTTGATCTTGGGTACAACTTCGGTGAAGGCATTGACAACAAGGTTTCTGGCCTGTTTGATGGTTCCCTGATGGATTCCATGGGAGCCTTTGACCTTGGCAACACCCTTGATGGTATCTATGGCAACACCGGCGATACGGCCAACAATACAGCGGCCACCGCTGATGCTTTGGATATTACGGAAGAAGATTTGTCCTATTTGCGTGATATTGCAGAGCGTGAAGCAATCAACCGGTTCACCACCGCTGAAATCAAGGTTGAACAGAACAACACCAATTACATTGACAAGGAAACTGATCTGGATGGGATCATGGATGCTTGGGCCAATGACTTTGCTGAAAAGCTGGATGTTTCTGAAGAAGGGGTGCATGAGTAATGGCATACAAAATGTATCTTGCGGGTGTGCTTATGCCCATCACCCCTTCCAAGGTGACGGTGAAGATCAATAACCAGAACAAAACCATGACCCTGATCAACGGGGAAGAAATCAACATTTTGAAGGCCGCTGGCCTTTCTGATGTGTCCTTTGAACTGTTGCTTCCCCAAGTTTCCTATCCGTTCACCAACGGCGGCGCACAATCCGCCAACTATTATCTTTCCCTGTTTGAACGGCTGAAAACCAGCAAGACCCCGTTTCAATGGATTCTGAACCGGCAAAGGCCACGGGGCGGAATGTTCTTCTATACCAACATGACGGTTGGAATGGAAAACTATGAAATTGTGGATGATGCCGGGGCCGGGTTTGATGTGAAAGTGAAAGTGAGCCTGAAGCAATATCGGGCATACGGCACCAAAACCGTTACCATCAAACCCGCCACCACTACAACCGAAACCCCCAAGGCTACGGTTCAGGCGGCACCCCGGCCCACTACCACAGCCCCGAAAACAACCACCTACACCGTGAAATCTGGTGATTGTCTTTGGAATATCGCCAAGAAATATCTTGGGGACGGTTCCCGATACACTGAAATCTATAATCTGAACAAGGATAAGATCAAAAACCCGAACCTGATTTATACCGGTCAGGTTCTTACTTTGCCTTCCTGAAAGGGGTGATCCCGTTGGCTGTTGAACTTTTCATTCAGCATAATAGTACAATTCAATACCCGGTTGTTGAAGAAGGGGCAAAGCTAACTTGGGAGCGCAAAGGAACCCCCGGAAAGTTGGAATTCACGGTGGTAAAATGCCCCGGATTGAACTTTGCTGAAGGTGATCCGGTGAAGCTGACTGTGGATGGAACACCCATGTTCTATGGCTTTGTGTTCAAGAAAAAGCGGGACAAGGGCGGCACCATTGATGTTGTGGCCTATGATCAGTTGCGATACCTGAAGAACAAGGACACCTTGACGGAAGAAGGGCTGAAGGCTTCCGATCTTCTGAAGCGTCTTGCAACTGATTTCCGCTTGAACCTTGGAAGCGTGGAAGATACCGGGTACACCATTGAAACCATCGTGGAGGAAAACCAAACCCTGTTTGATATGATTCAGAATGCCCTTGATGAAACCCTGATGAATACCAAACAGCTTTATGTTCTTTTTGATGATGTTGGAAAGCTGACCCTGAAGAACATCAATTCCATGAAGCTGAATCTTCTGATTGATGAAGAAACCGGGGAAAATTTCAACTATGAATCCAGCATTGATGAACAGACCTATAACAAAATCAAACTGGCCTTCAACAATGAAAAAACCGGAAAACGGGAATTGTTCATTGCACAGGACGGGGAGAAAATGAACCAATGGGGTGTTCTTCAGTATTTTGAAGAAATCCAAACCCAAACCGGCGCTTCCGCCAAGGCCGATGCCCTTTTGAAGCTGTATGATCAGAAAACCCGCCGTTTGACGGTCAAAAACGCTTTTGGGGATGTTCGGGTAAGGGCTGGAAGCGCCCTTGTTGTTGCCTTGAACCTTGGCGATATTATCACCAACAATTTCATGGTGGTGGAAAAAGTCACCCATACTTTCAAGGACAATGAACACCGGATGGAACTTGACCTGATAGGGGGTGAATTCATTGCCTAACGCTGTTGAAGTGGTAAAAAAGGCGGCGGTGGAAGCCGTGGAAGCTGGAAAGCCTGTGAACCTCTTGTTTGGGGAAGTTATTTCCGCTTCCCCTCTGAAGATTCAGGTGGATCAGAAAGCAATTTACACTGAAAAAATGTTGGTGCTTACCCGGAATGTCACTGATTATGAAGTTGATATGACAGTGAGCCACCAAACTGTTGTGATCAGCCACGGCCACCCGGTAACGGACACCTACACCGGGGGCGGAACGGCTGAATCCATTGACCACAACCACCCCATCAAAGGCAGGAAGAAATTCAAGGTTCATAATGCCCTTGTGGTTGGTGATTGGGTGCTTCTGGCCCGGATGCAGAAGGGCAAAAAATTTGTGGTGCTGGATCGTATCAAAGCGAACCCGACCCTGAAGGGGGAATGGCTATGATCCCACAGACCGGGGATGATCTGCGGCAGGATTTTGTATTTGAAACCCTTCCAAGCAGAACCTTCCGCCTGAACTATGACGCTTTGGCAATCACAGGAACCATTGATGAAATCAAAGCCGTGGAACAGGCGGTGTATTTGATTCTGAACACTGAACGCTATCAATGGCTGATTCATTCTTGGGATTATGGGGTTGAACTTCATGATCTGATCGGGAAAGATGTGGAATTCTGCATTCCCGAAATTGAACGCCGGGTGCGGGAAGCATTGCTTCAGGATGATAGGATCACGGCAGTTGAAAATTTTGAATTTACAGTGAACAAAAAACAAGTGCTGACTACCTTCAAGGTGGTCAGCATTTTTGGTGAAATCAACACAGAAATGGGGGTTGAAATCTGATGTATGAAGCACAAACCTATGAAGCAATCTTGGCCCGAATGCTTCAGAAGGCCCTTTCCATTAACAGCAATCTTGACACCCGTGAAGGTTCGCTGGTGTGGTATGGGAATGCCCCCGCCGCCGTGGAGCTTCAAAACCTGTATATCCAACTTGACACGGTTCTGAATGAAACTTTTGCTGATACGGCAAGCCGCCCTTACCTGATTTTGAGAGCGGCGGAAAGGGGCCTTTCCCCGCAACCGGCAAGCCCCGCCGTTTTGCAGATGGCAATTACACCAACCACTTTGTTTTTGCCGCTGAACACCCGTTTTTCTATCGGTGAACTGAACTATTATGTTTCGGCGGATCGTGGAAACGGTAATTATGAAGTGACCTGTGAAACGGCTGGTGAAGCAGGTAACAACTACACCGGCACGGTCATTCCCATTGAGTATGTGGAAGGTCTGGAAACCTGCAAGATCATTTCTATTCTGGTTCCAGGTGAAGATGAAGAAGATACCGAGGTTTTCAGACAGCGTTACCTTGACAGCCTGAACGCCCAAGCCTTCGGCGGCAACCGGATTGACTACATCGAAAAGGTGAACGCCATTCCCGGTGTGGGTGGTGTGAAGGTATATCGGGCATGGAACAGCGATTTGAAACCGGCCAACATGATCCCGCCTACCGGAACCGATACATGGATCAACGGCCTTTCAGATGTACCGGAAGCCGTGAAAACTTGGCTTGATACCGTGTATGCCGCCGCCAAGAACAATATGTTCACCGTGGGCGGAACTGTCAAGCTGGTGATCATCAACAGCACCTTCACCGTTCCTTCTGAAACGCTGGTGGATCAGGTTCAGACAGCCGTTGACCCGCTTCAGAATGCCGGTGAAGGTGTTGGCATTGCCCCCATCGGCCATGTGGTGAGGGTGGAAGGCGTGAATGAAGAAACCGTGGATTTGTCCTTTGCCCTGTACTATCAGCGGGGATGGACTTGGGATGATGTTTCCGGTTATGTCACGGAAGCCATTGAAGGCTATTTCAAGGAACTGGCTGAAGGTTGGGCTGATCAGGATGAACCCCTTGTGGTTCGGATCAGCCAAATTGAAAGCCGCCTGTTGGGTATCAACGGTATTTTGGACATTGCCAACACCAAAATCAATGAAGAAGCGGCCAACTATACTTTGGGACTGGATCACATTCCGGTTTTGGGTTCTATCGCCCCCACGGTTATCACAATTAACGCATAAGGGAGGGGTGAACAGTGGAAAGACAACTGATCAAATACCTTCCCTATGTTGTCCGGGATTATCCTGAATTTCAGGGTATCACCGGAAGTGAACAGCCCGAATTTGAACGGGCTTGGGGTTCTGCTGATGATCTGTTGAATAATCAGTTTATTTCCACCGCTGGAAGCATGGGCATTTCCCGGTGGGAAAAAATCTTGGGGATCACCCCCAAGGGAACGGACACCCTTGAAGATCGGCGCTTCCGCATTATGACCCGGATCAATGAAGAACTTCCGTACACTGTCCCGCAGTTGCGGAACATCCTTGAAACCCTCTGTGGAGCCGGTAACTATTCCGCTGAAGTTGTGGAAGGCACCTATCAGCTTATTGTGAAGATCGGCTTGGCGGCGAAAAACAATTTCAGTGATGTTGAAGCCCTGTTGGATAGGGTTGTTCCGCAGAACATGATTGTGAACCTTCTTCAGCTTTATAACACCCATGCTGAACTTGGGCTTCTGACCCATGAACAGCTTTCCGCTTACACCCACAATCAGTTGAGAAACGAGGTTTTGACGAATGGCGAATAAAACAACCAATTATGAATTGGTCAAACCCCTTGCGTCTGAATTTTATGATGTTGAAGTGCAAAACGGAAACATGGATAAAATTGATGCCGGGATGAAGGCCAATGCAGATGGGATCAAGGCCCTTCAGGATGGGCAGAAGGACAAAGCCGATCTGGTGGAAGGCAAGGTTCCTTCTGAACAGCTTCCTGAAATGAACTATGAACCCAAAGGCACCGCTGAAAGTACGGTGAAAACCCACAATGAGAATAAATCCGCCCACCCTTACCTGTTGGAGCAGATCGAAACCTGTGTGACGGCGGCACAGAACGCCCAAACCGCCGCTGATGCGGCCTTGGAAGCTGTGTCCAGTATTGCATTCACCATTGATGTTGTTCCCACCCAAAGCGGCGCATTGACCTATAACGGCCAAGCCCAAAGCCCTTCTTGGAACAGCTATAACCCCGATACCATGACCCTTGGCGGGGTTACCACCGGCACCAATGCAGGAACCTACACGGCCACTTTTACGCCCAAGGACAAGTATAAGTGGAGTGATGGCACCACGGACGCAAAAAGCGTCACATGGACGATTGGAAAGGCTTCTATGGCGGTTCCTTCTCAAAGTGGAACCCTTACCTATACCGGTTCGGCCCAAAGCCCTTCTTGGAGCAACTACGATTCTTCCAAAATGACCCTTGGCGGCACCACCAGCGGAACCAATGCTGGAAGCTACAACGCCACCTTCACGCCCGGTGCAAATTACAAATGGAGTGATGGCGCAACCGGGGCCAAAACGGTTGCTTGGACGATTGGAAAGGCCGCTGGAAGCCTTTCTTTGAATAAGACTTCCATGAGCCTGACCGCCGCCAAACTGACGGACACCATCACGGTAACAAGGGCCGGGGATGGCGCTATTTCCGCCACTTCCAGTGATACCGGTGTTGCCACTGTGAGCGTGTCCGGTAATATTGTGACGGTTACCGCCGTTGCAAAGGGAAGCGTCACAATCACGGTGAAGGTTGCCGCTGGAACCAACTATTCCGCCCCGGCCAACAAGACCTGTTCTGTGTCCGTCACCTTGCCCACAAGCACCCTGACTGATAACAGTTGGGCCACCATCCGGGAAGTGAGTAGCGCCGGTAAGGGTGCCAACTATTGGGCTGTTGGTGATATGAAGGCCATTGTGATCAACGGAAAGATCGGGAATACCACAATTTCCAACCTTTCCATCAATGTGTTCATTTTGGGCTTCAACCATAACAGCGCCAAGGAAGGAAGCAACCTGATTCACTTCCAGATCGGAAAGATTGGAACCACCGCCGTTGGCCTGTGTGATTCCAGTTACAACAGCAATGTCAGCGGTGCGGGTTATTTCCACATGAATGATTCTAACACCAATGTTGGTGGTTGGAATGCCTGTACCAAGCGGAAAACCCTGTATGGCAACAGCGGAACGCCTTCCAGCCCGGTTTCCAATAGCCTGATGGCGGCGCTTCCTTCTGATCTGCTGGCCGTGATGCAACCCGTGACAAAATACACGGATAACACGGGTAACGCAACGAATACGGCGGCTTGTGTCACCGCAACCACTGATTACCTGTTTGATCTTGCTGAATTTGAAGTGTTCGGTTCCAGAAGCTATGCAAATAGCTATGAACAGAACTATCAGCTTCAGTATGATTATTACAAGGCCGGTAACAGTAAGGTTGCCTATAATCATTCCGCCGTGTCCACGGCGGTTCGGTGGGGCCTTCGTTCTCCTAATTACAGCAGCAACTATTCCTTCTGCTATGTCTATACGGACGGCACTATCTACAGTAGCGGTGCCTATCGTTCCTTGGCTCTGCGCCCCGGCTTTGCCGCCTAATCCCCCGCAGGATGATCCCTGTCTCTTATACACATCTGACGCTGCCGACGATAAG
>ENA-OZGD01000079-OZGD01000079.1-human-gut-metagenome-genome-assembly--contig:-NODE-79-length-51341-cov-9.877257_pt1 | contig 51341 bp, 51 predicted proteins | sample MGYA00244653_ERZ653652 | MGnify/ENA primary metagenome ERZ653652 (study PRJEB26926, sample SAMN06164983) | human gut metagenome | biome: ENVO:00009003; feature: ENVO:2100002; material: ENVO:00002003... | reverse complement strand
AGATGCACTCCATCAAGGGCGGCATGATGAACTGCCAGAAGGAAATGAAGAAGGCCGTGGACTGCGGTTACTGGAACCTGTTCCGCTTCAACCCCGCTGCGGAGAAGAAGTTCACCCTGGATTCCAAGGCTCCCGCCGGCGGCTATCACGACTTTCTGATGAACGAGGCCCGCTACAGCCGTCTGACCCGCGAGTTCCCCGACCGTGCGGAGAATCTGTTCGCCCGCAACGAGGCCGAGGCCAAGGCTCGCTACGATCACCTGCTGAAGCTCATCGAAATGTACGATGACTGAGCCATACAAAGAACCTTACTCATGTCATAAATAGCACCGAAGCCGCCCATCCGGGCGGCTTCGGTGCTATTTAAAAAAGGCTTGCAGACTGAGAAGTGTTTTTTGCGACGTACACGCCGCCGCAAAAAACGGACCAAACTTGATTTGCCGCCTGCGGGCGGCAAACTCTGCGAGGCTTTTTCAAAAGCTGGCAGGACACCGGGCATTCTGTCTTGCAATCCCCGTAAAGATGCCGTATAATAGCTTTATCTGACAAAAGAGGAGGGCAACGCAATGCGCCCTGATGGAACCCGCGTAAAGGATCTGCCGCCGCTGGTGGCGGCCATCCCCTATATCATGCCCAAGCGCTACGACGCATGGAACTCCGTTACCGAGAACATCGACGAGGAGGTCATCAAGGACTTTATCCGCACCCACCGCCGGGCCGGAGTCCGGCTGAACCATATGAGCGTCATCATCTCCGCCTATTACAAGGCGGTGCTGCGCAATCCAAAGCTCAATTATTTTGTGATGAACGGCCGCACTTATCGCCGCAACCACTTCTGCGTATCCTTCGTGATCCTGAAAAAGCAGGCCGACGGGGTGGTCAACGAGACCACGCTGAAGGTGTATCTGGACGAGAACGACACGGTGTTCACCGTGAACCAGAAGATCAAGGACGCCATCGACGCCAACAAGGCGGAGCATCAGTCCAACAGCACCGACAAATTTGCGAAGTTCATGTTCTCCGTGCCGGGGCTGCCGAAATTTGTGGTGTGGCTGGCCTATCACCTGGATAAGCACGGTCTGCTGCCCCGGAAGATCATCGATCTGTCCCCCTTCCACACCAGCATGTTCATCACCAACCTGGCCTCCATCAAGACCAGCTATATCCACCACCACTGCTATGAATTCGGCACCACCAGCGTGTTCGTGTGCATGGGCAAGCCTGTGCCCAACTACATATCCGGCGACCTGACCAAGAAGATGATGCCCATCGGCGTGGTGATGGACGAGCGCATCTGCACCGGGTATGAGTACGCCGCCTTCTGCAACGACTTCCGGCGGTATATGCGCCTGCCCCGGATGCTGGAGTATCCCTTCTGCCAGGAGGAGCCCGCCAAGGAACCGTCTCAGGAGACCGCTGCCGTGTGAAAAAAATCATCCCCGGAAAGCTATGCTTTCCGGGGATGATTTTTGCGCTTTACAGCCAGGTCTCCGGGGCGGCGGCGCGGAGGAACAGGGCCAGGGCCAGCAGATCGGCGCTGCCGCCGGGGCTTAGGCGTCGGGCGATGAGATCATCGTCCAGGGCCTCCAGCGCCGGGGGCAGGGCCTCCTCCGGTAGTCGCAGCAGCTCCGCCGCCCTCCGGCGGACATAGGCCAGCCCCTGGGGGCCGCCCCGATAGACCAGGGTGCTGTCGTCCAGCCGGGACATGGCCCACACCAGGGCCGACAGCGGCCCGGCGCTCTCCAAAATCCCCCGCATATGCCGGGCGGTGGGGAAGCCGGACACGGCCTCCTGCCGGACGCCGCCGCACTGGCTGCGGACGGCGCTGCCGTGGGTGTTCTCCGCCGGGGGTAGAGCCGCGGCTATGGCGGCGGCGGTGTCAAAGGGGTCGCCGCCCTCCGCCAGGCACCGGCCCAGGGCCGACAGCAGCAGGGCGAAGCTATACAGCGCCCCCTTGTGGGTGTTGACGCCGCCGGTGGCGTCCAGCATGGCATGCTCCGCCTCCCGGCCCAGGCTTTGCAGCTCCCGGGGCGAGGCCCCGGCCATGCCCAGGGCGGCAAACTGCCGGAAATACGGCGCCAAGGCTCCGGCGCTGCGGTGAAACAGGGGGCGGTCCATGTCGTCATGGGCGCCGGTGTTGCGGCGGTCCACCAGGCCGGGCTTGGGGGTCAGGTCTACCTCGTCCTCCAGGGCCTGACGGGCCAGGGCGGACAGATGCCCGGCGGCAAAGTCCGCCAGGATGTCCCGAGTCCTTGCCCGGATGGTGGGCAGACCGTGGGCCCGGCTGCGGGAGCACACCGTCACCGGCCCGCCGCAGATCAGGCACCGGCGGCTCTGGGGCCGGGACAGCTTCTCCCCCTCCGGGGACAGCACGTCCAGGTCATACAGGCGGCCCACCGGGTCCCGCTCCTCCAGCAGAAGGCAGCGCTCCTTCACCCAGGGGGCTGGGCGGTCATAGACCAGCAGGGCCTCGGGGCCGGTGGGGGCCTGGATGAGCTCCCGGTGCACCGGCTGGCCCAGGTCCCGGTCCAGCGCCGCAAGGCCCGCCTGAAAGGCCAGGCGGACCAGGGGGGCGTCCTTCACGGGACCGGCGATATTCATGGTAAAGGACAGCAGGGTCCCGCCGTATCGGGTGGCCAGTGCCCGCTGGCGCAGGACCCGGCGGTCACGGGCAAGGAGCACCTGTTCCAAAGTGATCTCGACAGTATGCATAGGTCGTCTCCGGCACCAGGGGTTGGAGCTCCGCCAGGCGGCCCTGGCGCAGCAGCTGACGCACCCGGCTGGCGCTGATGCCCTCCAGCCGGGGGATTTCCTCCACGCGGATGCCCCACTGGGGCAGCAGGGCCTGCATCCGCTGGTTATACCGGGCCGTCACCGGGGAGTAGGGCTCCTGGCCCACGAACCGCCGGGTGATGCCCAGGGCCGGGGCGATGCGCTTTCCGAACAGGGTCAGCTCCAGGTCGCACCGGGCCTGCTCCGGGTCCCCCTGGAGGAAATAGGCGGGGAAGGTGGCCCGGGAGATGATATAGTCCCCGCCGGGGACCACGTCCACGTTGGGAAGGTCCGCCGTGCCCCGGCGCACCAGCTCCAGCCGGTCCGCCGCCGGGAAATCCCCGGTCTCCTCGCTGAGGACGAACACGTACAGGTGGGGACAGCGGGCGGCAGCATATTCCACCAGGTGCCGGTGGCCCCGGGTGAAGGGGTTGGCGTGGCACACCACGGCCCCGCTTTCGCCGTCATACGCCGGAAGGGAGGCGATGTATCGCTCCACGCCGCCCCGGCGGTGCTCCATCATCAGCATGTCCGCCGTTTCCGCCACCGGGAAGAAGCCCAGACTGCGGAACAGGCGGGCATTTTTCGGCTTGGTATACAGAAACGGGTGGGCCACGCCCCGCCGGGCGGACTCTTCCAGCAGGGCGGTGACGATCCGGGCGCAGGCCCCGTCGCCCTCGGCCCAGGGGGCCACGGCGATCTGCTTGAGGACCCGGCCGCTGACGGACCCGCAGGCCAGCAGGGCCCCGCCGTCGGACGACAGCAGGGCCGTGCAGTCGGCGTCTCCCTCGTCCCGCAGCCCGGCGGAGGCCAGCAGGGCCTCATACGCCGGGCGCAGGGACAGCGGAAGCGCCGTTACAATACGCAGATCAGGCATCCTCGTCGATCTGGCGAATCACGTCGATGATGGTGTTGTCGCGGTACATGACCACGCCCACGATGCGGTCCTTATAGCTGATGGGATCGGGCACGCCCACGAGCTTCTCGGCCCGCTTCTGGAGCTGCTGGATGGTGAACACGTGCAGGCCGGCCTTTTCCAGCTTTTCCTTCACGTCGGGCCGCCGGGGATTCACGGCAATGCCCTGGTCGGTGACCACCACGTCCACCACGTCGCCGGGGGTGACCACGGTGTTGACGCGCTTGACGATGGTGGGAATGCGGCCCCGGGTCAGGGGAGCCACCACCACGGAGAGGCTGGCACCCTCCGCCGTGTCGGGATGGCCGCCGATGGCGCCGCGGATGACGCCGTCGGAGCCGGTGAGGACGTTGACGTTGAAGTCGGTGTCGATCTCCAGGGCGGAGAGGATCACGAAGTCCAGCTGGTCCACGGCGGCGGCCACCATGTGGCTGGCGTAGTAGCTGGCGCTGATCTGGTGGTGGAAGTGGTTGTTTTTCAGGCTCTTGGCGGCGTCCAGGTCGAAGCTCTGCACGTCCAGGATGCGGTCGATGAGGCCCTCCTCGTGCATGGCGGCGATCTGGCCGGTGATGCCGCCCAGGGCGAAGCGGCAGTGGATGTTCTGGTCGATCATCTTCTGGCGCAGGAACCGGGCGGTGGCCAGGGACGCGCCGCCGGAGCCCATCTGCATGGAGAAGCCGTCGTACAGATAACCGGCGGCCTCGATGACGTTGGCGGCGGTTTTGGCGATCAGCAGCTCCTTGGGGTCCTTGGTATAGCGGGTGGCCCCGGACATGATGCCCTTGGGGTCGCCGATGTCGTCGGTCATGACTACATAGTCCACCTCGAACTCGGGGATGGCCCAGGGGGCGTTGGGATAGGCCACCAGGTGGTTGGTAATGACGATGACGTTGTCGGCATAGGTGGCGTCGGTGCGGGCATAGCCCAGGGAGCCGCAGGCGATGCCGTCCTCGTCGTCCCGGCTGTAGCCGTTGGCGTTGCCGTAGGGGTCGCAGGAGGGAGCACCCAGGAAGGCCACGTCAATGTGCAGGTCACCGGAGCGGATGGCGCTGGCCCGGCCGCCGTGGGACCGGAACACCACCGGGCAGTCGATCAGACCCCGGGACACCTGCTCGGCCAGCTCGCCCCGCATACCGGAGGTCTCGATATGGGTGATGACGCCGTTCTGGATGTGGCGGATCAGGGGGGCGTGGACCGCGGCCAGGGAGCTGGCCGCCAGGGTCAGGTTTTTATAGCCCATTTCCGCCAGCTTATCCACCACGGTGTTGATGATGTGGTCGCCGTTGCGGAAGTGGTGGTGGAAGCTGATGGTCATGCCGTCCTTCAGGCCGGTGCGGCGGATGGCCTCCTCCAGGGAGGGCACCAGCTTGTTCTGACGGGTGGAGCGGGCCTGGAAGGTGGCGGTGTTCTTCTCCCGCGCGCCGTGGTACGGCCCGTGGTTGCTGATCTCGTGGATATGCGGGATCTTTTCAAGCTCGATCATGTCAAATCTCCTCCACTTCGTCGATCTTGCTGCCGGCCTCGTACAGGTCCAGCAGGCGCTTGGCCCGGGTGACCACGGGCTTGTCGATCATCTTGCCCTTGAGGCTGGCCACGCCGCTGCCCCGGGCGTTGGCCTCGGCGATGGCGTCCATAATGGCCCGGGCCTTGTTCAGGTCCTTCTCGCTGGGCATGAACACCTGGTGCAGAGGCTCGATCTGGCGGGGATTGATAACGGACTTGCCGTCGAAGCCCAGCTTCTTGATGAGGGTGGCCTCGGCGATGAAGCCCTCCTCGTTGTTGACGTCGGAATACACCGTATCCAGGGCGGCGATACCGGCGGAGCGGGCGGCGTTGAGGATCATGCAGCGGGCAAACAGCAGCTCGATGCCGTCGGAGCGGGTGGTTTTCAGGTCGGTGACATAGTCCTCGGCTCCCAGGGCGATGCCGATGAGGCGGCCGCTGGCGTGGGCGATCTCGGCGGCGTGAAGCACGCCGTTGGCGCTTTCAATGGCGGCCATCATGCCGGTGGTGCCCACGGGGATCCCGGACTCCCGCTCGATGCGCTCGATCTCCCGCTCGCAGTCGATAACGTCCTGGGCGCTGTCGGTTTTGGGCAGGCGCACCACCTGGACCCCGGCCCGGACCACGGCCTCCAGGTCCTTGATACCCAGGCCGCTGCTCAGGTCGTTGATGCGGACCACGGTCTCCTTGGAGCCGAAGTGCAGGGTCTTCAGGGCGTTATACACCAGGAAGCGGGCGGTGTCCTTTTCGGTATAGGCCACGGAGTCCTCCAGGTCGAACATGATGGAGTCGGCCCCGTAGATATGGGCGTCGCGGATCATGCCGGGGTTGTTGCCGGGCACGAACATCATACTGCGGCGCAGTCTGTCTTTCACATACATGTTATTTGACCTCCCATTCATAGGCGTCGGACTGGGCGGACCGGAAAATGGCGGCGGTGACCCGGGCCCGGACGGTGCAGTCCAGGGCGCCCTTGTCCACGGCGGTGACCTCGGCATTCTCAATGCCGTAGTGGGTCAGGGTGTCCCGGATGACGGCCTCGATCTGGCGGCCGAACTGCTGAAGAACGTTGCTGGTCAGGCTGATCTGGATGCCGCCGGACTGGGCGGGCTCCAGGGTGACCATGATGTCGTTGGACTCCATGGTGCCGGCGGTGGCGGTGATGAGCAGGTTCATTTCTCTGCCTCCCTTTTTTACAGCTTCGCGGCCAGACGGTCGTGGATCGCGCCGATGAATTCGCTGCTGTTGACGGCGGTGACGGGGGTGCCCTCGTCCACCAGGCCCACCAGGTCCTTGGTCATGATGCCGTCGCCCAGGGTCTCGAAGCAGGCGGCCTCCAGCTTGTCGGCAAAGGCGGACAGGTCGGTCAGGCCGTCCAGCTGGCCCCGCTTGCGCAGAGCGCCGGACCAGGCGAAGATGGTGGCCATGGGGTTGGTGGAGGTCTGCTCGCCCTTCAGGTGCTTGTAGTAGTGCTTGGTGACGGTGCCGTGGGCGGCCTCATACTCGGTGGTGCCGTCGGGGGACACCAGCACGGAGGTCATCATGGCAAGGCTTCCGAAGGCGGTGGACACCATGTCGCTCATGACGTCGCCGTCATAGTTCTTGCAGGCCCAGATGAACCCGCCCTGGCTGCGGATGACCCGGGCCACGGCGTCGTCGATGAGGGTATAGAAATAGGTGATGCCCAGTTCGTCGAACTTAGCTTTGTAGCTTTCAAACTCCTCCTCGAACACCTTCTTGAACTCGCCGTCATAGACCTTGGCGATGGTGTCCTTGGTGGAGAACCACAGGTCCTGCTTGGTGTCGATGGCGTACTGGAAGCAGGCCCGGGCGAAGGAGCGGATGCTCTTTTCCTTGTTGTGGGCGCCCTGCCACACGGCGGGACCGTCCACCTTCTGCACCAGCAGGGTCTTTTCCTCGCCGCTCTGGCCCTTGAAGGTCATGGTGCACTCGCCGGGCTCGGTGGTGTACAGATCCACGCTCTTATACACGTCGCCGTAGGCGTGACGGGCGATGGTGATGGGCTTTTTCCAGTTCTTCACCACCGGGTGGATGCTGTCGATGAGGATGGGGGCACGGAACACGGTGCCGTCCAGGATGGAGCGGATGGTGCCGTTGGGGCTTTTCCACATCTGGGTCAGCTGGGGATATTCCTCCATGCGCTGCTTGTTGGGGGTGATGGTGGCGCACTTCACGGCCACGCCCAGGCGGCGGGTGGCATTGGCAGCGTCCACGGTGACCTGATCCTGGGTCTCGTTGCGGTGCAGCAGGCCCAGGTCATAATACTCGGTCTTCAGGTCCACAAAGGGCAGGATCAGCTGGTCCTTGATCATCTGCCACAGGATGCGGGTCATTTCGTCGCCGTCCATCTCCACCAGGGGGGTGACCATCTTGATTTTTTCCATGAGCGATATTTCCTCCTTCAATATTCCGGGGCGGTTTGTATGGTTCGGGGTGCCCGGGAGGCGGGAAGCCTCCCGGGCGGGGATATATTACATGAGGCCGTCCCAAAAGCCTCGCAGAGTTTGCCGCCCGCAGGCGGCAAAGCAAGTTTAATCCGTTTTTTGCGGCGGCGTGTACGTCGAAAAAAACACTTCTCAGTCTGCAAGTGTGGAATTTGTTCGCTTTCAGCGAACAAATTATGCGCGCGGCAGACTGCAAGCCTTTTGTCAAAAAAGGGCTTCGCCCTTTTTTGACAAGCTGATTACATTCTGGCGGCGTAGTAGTTCATCAGGCAGCCGTCCAGGATGATCTCCTTCTCATCCTGGGTCAGGCCCCGGACGTGGAGCAGCAGGTCATGGGTGCTGCCGTCGCGGCAGATGACCTGGGCGGGGATATCCTCTGCGCCGTTTTCGATGGCGGCCCGGATGCCGGGGACGAACACGCAGTCGCCGGGCTGATAATCGAAGGGCGTGCCCTGATCGATGGTGAAGGGCAGGATGCCCCAGTTGATGCAGTTGCTGCGATAGCGCTTGGTGGCGTATTCATAGCAGATGTTGGCGAAGCCGCCCAGGACCTTCTGGCAGGAGGCGGCCTGCTCACGGGCGGAGCCGTCGCCGGGCTTGTTGGCAAACACGCAGGAGCCGAACTGGGTGTTCTTGGCCAGTGCCTGGGCGTCGCCCACCCGGCCCAGAACCTCAAGCAGGGAGGCGGGGACGTCGCCCTGGCGGCGCTGGGCCTCCCGGGCGGCCACGTCCTTGGCCCGGGGGACATACTCCGGCACCCGGCGGGACAGGGTAAACTCCGCCAGGCGCAGGGGATTGGAGCGATAGGAGGAGGTCTCGCCGGAGGGGATCAGCTCGTCGGTGGTGGTGACGGGATCGTGGATCACGGCGGCCAGCTCCACCAGCAGGTTCTCGGTGAGATTGTACATCTTGGGCCAGTCGGTGATGTTGGGGCCCATGACCAGCTCCACGCTGGGATCGGCCTTGCCGAAGCCGTAGTACAGGCGGTTGTCATACACTTCCTTGTCGAAGTGATACTCGTGGTGAACGGGGGTATAGTCCACGTCGGTGGCGGCGGTGATGCGGCCGCCGTTGGCGGCGGTGGCGGCGATGGAGCGGGCGTCCATCAGGCACACGGCGGCGAACTGTCCCTCGCCGGGCTTGGAACCCTCGCGGTTGGGGAAGTTGCGGGTGGTGTGCCGCAGGGACAGACCGTTGTTGGCGGGCACGTCCCCTGCGCCGAAGCAGGGACCGCAGAAGCTGGGTTTGATGATGGCGCCGGAGGCCAGCAGGTCGGCGGTGGAGCCCACCTTCATCAGCTCCAGGGACACGGGCACGGAGGTGGGGTACACGTCGAAGCTGAAGGCGCCGGAGCCGGTATAGTGGCCGCGGACGATATCCGCCGCCTCGGTGATGTTGTCAAACAGACCGCCGGAGCAGCCGGCGATGACGCCCTGGTCGGCCCAGACGGCGCCGTCGTGGATCTTGTCGGTGAGCTGGGGGTTGGCCTTGGGGAAGCGGCGCTTGGCATCGGCCTCCACCTTGGCCAGCAGCTCCTGGGCATTTTCCAGGAACTCGTGGATGGTCCAGGCGTTGGAGGGGTGGAAGGGCAGGGCGATCATGGACTCCATTCTGCTCAGGTCGATGGTGATCATCTTGTCATAATAGGCGTCCTGGCCGGGATGCAGGGGCTTGTAGTCCTCCGGCCGCTTGTGGGCCTCATAGAAGCCCCGGGTGACCTCATCGGTCTCCCAGATGGAGGACAGACACGTGGTCTCCGTGGTCATCACGTCGATGCCATTGCGGAAGTCGATGGGCAGGCTCTGAATGCCGGGGCCGGCAAACTCCAGCACGCAGTTGTTCACAAAGCCGCTTTCAAAGGTGGCCTTCACCAGGGCGATGGCCACGTCGTGGGGGCCGATGCCCTGCCGGGGCTTGCCGGTGAGATACACCAGCACCACCTTGGGCATGGGGGTGTCCCAGGTGTTCTTCAGCAGCTGCTTGGCCAGCTCCGGGCCGCCCTCGCCCACAGCCATGGTGCCTAGGGCGCCATAGCGGGTGTGGGAGTCGGAGCCCAGGATCATGGAGCCGCACTTGGCCATCTGCTCCCGGGCGTAGGAGTGGATCACGCTCTGGTTGGCGGGGACGTAGATGCCGCCGTACTTCTTGGCGGCGGACAGGCCGAACATATGGTCATCCTCGTTGATGGTGCCGCCCACGGCGCACAGGCTGTTGTGACAGTTGGTCAGAGCATAGGGAATGGGGAATTCCTTCATGCCGGAGGCCCGTGCCTGCTGGATGATGCCCACATAGGTGATGTCGTGGGACACCATGGCGTCAAACCGGATGCGCAGCTGCATGGGATCCGGGGACTCGTTGTGGGCCTGCAGGATCTGCCAGGCCATGGTCCGGCGGCGGGCTTCCTCCCGGTCGGTAGCTGCCGTCTCCTGGGGGACGCCGTTTACCAGGTACATGCCGTGGTCGGTGAGCTGGATCATAATGGATATACCTCCTACACATTTCCTCTGCGGCGGGCGCAGAGTCCTTCTTTTTCTGGTCCATGTTAAATGTAGCACACCCGCCCGGGGTTGTGAATCGGTTTTCCGCAAAAATCCCGCCCGGGGCGCATTTTCTCCATTAAGCACATGAAAACACCGAATGGTTTGGTAAAAATGCGTTCCGTGCAGGGCAGACTTGCAAAATGTTTCGTCAGAATAGAATCTGTAGCCCGGTTTACAAAATCACAAGGCGGGCGTCCGGTTTCATACTGCAAAACCGGCAAGGGAAATTGCACAAATTTTCCGTCTTAAGGACAAACTTGCGACACCTGTGCGTATGTGACAAACAAAAAGAGGGGGAATACACGATTCCACACTTTAACTTGACAAAGGGATTGGCGTATGATAAGCTGATAAGAGTTTACAACACGTCAACTATATAAAGGAGGTCATTTGATATGCGTGTTCGCGATATGGAGATCGGTGAGGTGCAGGAGCGGTTTGCCAACCTGGTGTGGGACCACGAGCCCATCCCCTCCGGCCAGCTGGTGAAGCTGTGCGAGCAGGAACTGAACTGGAAAAAGCCTACCACCTACACGGTGCTGCGGAAGCTGTGCGAAAAGGGGCTGTTTCAGAATGTGAACGGAGTGGTGTCCTCGGTGATGAGCCGGGAGCAGTTCGCCTCCCGCCGCAGCGAGCAGTTTGTGGACAACGCCTTCCACGGCTCCCTACCGGCCTTTGTGGCGGCCTTTACCGCCCAGAAGGGCCTGTCTGCCCAGGAGGCGGAGGAAATTCAGCAGATGATCGACAAATTCCGGAAGGAGGAGTGACCGTGCTGAGCCGGATCTTCCTGGCGGTGGCGGGTATGAGCGCCAACGCCGGACTTCTGGTGCTGGCCATCCTGGCGGTGCGGCTGGTGACCCGGCGGCGGATGCCCAAGTGGGGCAACTGCCTGCTGTGGGGGCTGGTGGCGGTGTGCCTGATGTGCCCGGTGCTGCCGGAAAGCGTTCTCAGCGTCCGGCCCCAGCCGGGGCAGGCGGCGCTTCCCGCCGCCGCGGCCATGGAGACGGCCTCCCCCGGAGCGGGGATCACCCTGACGGACCTGGCCTGGGTATGGCTGGTGGGCATGGCGGCGGTGCTGGGCTGGGCGGCGGCGAGCTATCTGCGGCTGCGGCGGCAGGTGGCGGCCTCCATCCGGGTGGGGAAGCAGGTTTACCTCTGCGACGACATCTCCTCCCCCTTTATCCTGGGCATTTTCCGGCCCCGGGTGTATCTGCCCTCGGGGCTGGAGGGGGAGACCCTGCAAAGCGTGCTGCGCCACGAGGGGGCCCATCTGCGCCGCCGGGACCACTGGTGGAAGCCGCTGGGCCATCTGCTGGTGGCGGTATACTGGTTCCACCCCCTGATCTGGGCGGCGTATGTCCTGCTGTGCCGGGACATTGAGCTGGCCTGCGACGAGCGGGTGGTGCGGGATATGACCCGGGCCCAGCGGGCCGCCTATTCCCAGGCCCTGCTGGACTGCGCCATGCCCCGGCGGCGCAGGTTGGTGCTGTGTCCCCTGGCCTTCGGCGAGGTGGGGGTCCGGGACCGGGTGAAGTCGGTGCTGCACTATCGCCGCCCCGGGGTGTGGCTGTCGGCGGCGGCGGTGCTGCTGTGCGCCGCGCTGGCCATGACCTTCCTCACGGAGCCAAAGCCCGCCCGGACCGGGGTATCCCCGGAGACCGCTTCCGGTCAGACAGACCCCGACCGGCTCCGGGAGACCAGCTCCAAGGCCCTGATCGTCTCCTCCACCCTGGACCCCGCCGCCCAGCGGATCAGCTACACGGTGCAGCTGACGGAGGAGCCGGAGGACTGGATCGCCCAGAAGCAGTGGTACGGCGTGGCCAGCTACGCCGACGTGGAGATCTTCTACCCCGAGGCGGGGTCTTACTATCGGCAGACGGATGTGCCCCATCTGCGGTTTTATGAGTGGGGCCTTGCCGACCAACCCACGGACCTGGAGTCCCAGCGTCCGGACACGGACACCCGATACGATGATTACATCGTGGATTCCGTAACGGTGCTCAGCGTGGACGGGGTGCAGCGCTCGACCTTCCGCCGGGTGGGCCAGTCCCTGCTGCTGGAGGAGGACCCGCGTTACTCCGGCGGCAGCGTGTCCTTCCACGCCTGGCTGCAATAACATCCATTACATAACGGAAATCAAAGAAGGGGGGAAGGCCGTATGTTTGCCAGACACGGCATTCAGAACGCCCTGCGCACCCGCAGGAGATCGGTGGCATTTCTGCTGCTGATGACCCTGCTGGTGACGCTGCTGGGCACATCCCTGGGGCTGAGCTTCGCCCTGCAGGAGACCCTGCGCCAATGCCGGGAGAATTATTCCACCATCGGACTGGTGGAGTATTTGGGCCCGGGCTATCCCTCCACCGCCCGGGTGGTGGAGGACGCCGGAGAGGTTCTGACGGAGTTTGAAAGCAAGCTGGACCGGTCGGACCCGGCCCTGGTGGACTGGGAGCCCACCCGCATGGCCCTGGGCTATACCCCGGCGCTGGAGTCGCTGACGGACTACTCCGTGCTGGAAAACCGCTTTGCGCTGGTGATCCGGCTGACGGAGCAGGCCACCCGGCGCATCAAGGGCCAGGACCCGGATTTCTATCCGCTCCTGGACCCGGACGGTCAACTGGTCTGGCAGTGGGGCACGGGTACCCCGGACCGGGAAGTGAAGCTGCCGTATTACTATGCCAACGTCGTCGAGACCCTGTTCAGCGGCGAGCGGCTGGCTGCGAATCAGCCGGTGCTGCTGGACGTGCAGGAGGGCAGCAGCGCCGACCTGAGCCAGGATTACAATATGCCCTCGGACACCATCTGGAAGGCCGGGCACTACTATCTGGTCCAGGGGGTATACACGGAAAACGAGCTGCTGGGCCCGTCCTATAAGCAGCTGTCCCCCGCCCCCTATCAGGTCAACGGTGTGTCCCTGAGTCAGGTCAGCGCCATCGACATCACCCGGCCCGACGGCTCCTGCGCCCAGCTGGACGGCAGCACCGATATCGAGGCCGTGGGCCAGACCTTCCAGGTCACCAGCCACAGCCTGACGGCTCAGGCCACGGACCGCCCGGCGGACCTGCTGCCCTTCCAGCAGGATGAGCTGACCCTGGTCCAGGGGGACTATTACGCCGCCGGCAGCAAGGGCTGCTTGATTTCCCAGACGCTGGCCGATGACCTGGGGCTGGACGTGGGCGGCAGTCTGCCTCTGTCCCTGGCCGCCCGGGAGGACACCCTAGTCCCCTACAGCTATTGGAACAGTCAGGGCTTCGATGCCCAGGACACCTATACCGTCAGCGGCATTTTCTCCGCCAACGAGGAATACGACTCCATGGTGTATATCCCGGTGCGGGACGATGTGGACATGACGGTGAACCACTGCTCCTATACCCTGGGGCAGCTGCAAATTCGGAACGGCCAGGCCCAGGCATATGTGGAGCGGCTGCAGCAGCTGCCCGGCTCCATCCAGATTACCATATACGACCAGGGCTACACCGCCGTGTCCCAGTCTCTGGAGGATATGCTGCGGATGGTGCAGATCATCGCCGGGGTGTGCCTGGCGGTGGGTCTGGGCTTTTTGGTGCTGTTCGGCTATCTGCTGGTGTATCGCCAGCGGGGCGTGGGCCGCACCATGATCCGCGTGGGCGCTGCCCGGCGGAACGTGCATACCTATTTCCTGTTCTGCGCCGGAACGGTGGCCCTGCCTGCGGCGGTGCTGGGATGGATCCTCAGCCGGTGCGTGGGGCTGGGCGTTCTGAAGCTGCTGGAGCTGATGCTGGAAAACGGCGCGTCGGCGGAGCTGTATTTCAGCAACACCGCCCTGGCCATGCAGCGCACGGCCACGGAGTATCTGGCGGCCCCGGGCTGGGGGATCCTGGCCCTGATCGCCCTGGCCACCCTGGTCCTGGCGCTGGTCTCCTGCCTGGTGTTCAGCGTGGTCAGCCTGGAGCGGCGGCATAAGCGCCGCCGGACTCGGCGTACCGCCCAGGGCGCCCGCTCCCGGAGTCTGAAGGGCGGAGCCCTGACCTATGCCCGGCTTTCGGCCCGGCGAGGGGGCTTCCGGTCCCTGGTGCCGGTGCTGGCGGGCATCTGCGCGGCGGTGCTGTTCTGCCAGCTGACGGGCACCGTCACCCGCTATGACCAGCAGCTGACGAAGCTGCGCTCGGACAGCTCCGTCCGGGGCTTCCTGACGGATATCCGCGGCCAGTCCACCAGCGGGCTGGCCCTGGGCGACGGCGTGGTGGAGGGGATCAGCCAGATCCCCGGCGTGGCCGATGTGACCTATCTGACCACCGCGCCCTACTATTTCAACGGCTTCTACCGGGACGGCAAGTTCGCCGGAGGTCCCGGCCAGCGGGAGCAGCCCATCGGCTCCTTTGCCGCCGAGCGATATGAGGACGAGCTGCGGTCCGGGCCCAAGCTGGTGTTTACCAACAGCCTGAAAGGCGCGCCGGAGTTCCTGTCCCGCACCTCGGTGGAGGTGGAGTGGCTGGAGGGCTATGACGAGGGCTTCCTGGCCGCCGACCCCACGCTGGAGATCGACCCCAACACCGGTCACATCGTGAAGGATAAGCCGCCGGAGAACCGCTGTGTGATTCCCACGGACATGATGGACGAGTACGGCATCCGGCTGGGCGACTGGATCTGGTTGGAGGCTATCACCTATCCCTACACGAAATCCAACGACACCCAGATCATCCAGGTGGCCTTCCGGGTGGTGGGAGCCTTTGTGCAGACGGGCCGGGCCAACAACATCTATGCGAACCTGGATATGCCCAAGTATTTCCTGGACCTGTCCATGGCCTCCGTTTATGAATGGAGCACCCAGGATCTGCCGGGCGGGACCATCCTCACCCGGGGCGGCATTTGTATGCGGCAGGCGTACAGCGGGGCCACGTTCTCCATCCCTAGCTGCACGGACCTGACCTCCGTGAAGCAGGCCCTGCACGACATGGGCCTGTCGGAGGTGGGGCGGATCAGCAGCATCCGCAACTTCGTCATCATCAACGACGCGGCGTACCTGACCACGGAGCGGGCCGCCGCCCAGCGCCTGTGGTATATGCAGCACCTGTTCCCGGTGGTGTATGCCATCGCCCTGGGCCTGGCGTATCTGCTGGCATTTTTACAGGTGCAGTCCCGGCGGCGGGAGCTGCGCACCATGCGCAGCGTGGGCGCGGACCGGAAAACCGCCTATGGTAGCCTGTTTTTGGAGCAGCTGATGCTGGCCGCGCTGGGAGCCGTCCTGGGAGCGGGCCTGTGCCTGGCCCTGGGCTGGGGCAGCAGGCTGGGCCTGGGCCTCACCGCCGCCTTTGCCGTGCTGTGGCTGCTGGGGGCCCATGGGGCCCTGTGCCGGGCCAACAGCCGCCATATTCTGAAAAACCGCAGGGAGGTTGAATGATATGCCGATTCTGGAATTGAAAGACGTGCGCTACAGCTACAGTCCCGAGAAGGTGGTGCTGCGGGGTGTGAACTGCGTCTTCGAGTGCGGCACCCTGTACGCCCTGGTGGGCAAGTCCGGCGCGGGCAAAAGCACGCTGCTGAGCCTGATGGCGGGGCTGGACCTGCCGGAAAGCGGCCAGGTGCTGTTTGACGGCACCCCCACCGGGGACATGGACCTGGACGAATACCGCCGCCGGAAGGCCGCGGTGATCTATCAGGACTTCGCCCTGTTCCCCATGCTGACAGCCCTGGAGAACATCGAGTACCCCATGGAGCTGTGCCATGTGGACGCCAAGGAGGCCCGGCAGCAGGCGCTGGCGCTGGCCCGGCGGGTGTCCCTGCCGGAGGAGCTGCTGGACCGCTATCCCACCCACATCAGCGGCGGCGAGCAGCAGCGTGTGGCCATCGCCCGGGGCCTGACCATGGACCGGCGGCTGCTGCTGGCAGACGAGCCCACCGGCAACTTAGACAGCGAGAACAGCGACAACATCATCGACCTGCTGCTGAAGCTGGCCCATGACGAAAACCGCTGCGTCATCGTGGTGACCCACGACCTGTCCGTAATGGACCGGGCCGACGTGGTGTACCGCATCAACGATGGCCTGCTGGAGCGCCGGTAACGGAAAAAACGCAGATAATAAGAGGGAGAGGCTCCGGCCTCTCCCTCTTGCGGTTGGGTTATTGTTTTTTCTTCTGGCGGGACTCGATCTTCTTTCCCGCCCACTGGGCCAGCTTCAGGCAGGCGGCGGTGGCCGCCGTCAGCAGTGCGCCGCCCAGGGCCAGCTGCTTTTTCATGTTCATGGCCGAATCAATAGGCCAGCTTCTCGGTAAGGTACGCCTTCAGCTCGCTGATGGGAATGCGCACCTGCTCCATGGTGTCCCGCTCCCGGACGGTGACGCAGCGGTCGCCGGGGTTCTCGCCGTCGCCTACGGTATCAAAGTCCACGGTGATGCAGAAGGGGGTGCCGATCTCGTCCTCCCGGCGATAGCGCTTGCCGATGGAGCCGGTCTCGTCGAAGTCCAGCATAAAGTCCTTGCACAGGTCGTTATAGATCTCCATGGCCGGCTCCGACAGCTTCTTGCTCAGGGGCAGGATGGCCGCCTTATAGGGGGCCAGAGCCGGGTGCAGGTGCAGCACCACCCGGACGTCGTCCTTGCCGTTCTTGTCCTGACCCACTACCTCCTCGTCATAGGCGTCGCACAGCACCGCCAGGACGCTGCGCTCCACGCCCAGGGACGGCTCCACCACATAGGGGATGTACCGCTGGTTGGTCTCGGGGTCGAAATAGGTCAGGTCCTTGCCGGAGGTGTTCTGGTGCTGGGTCAGGTCATAGTCGGTGCGGTCCGCCACGCCCCACAGCTCGCCCCAGCCGAAGGGGAACAGGAACTCAAAGTCCGTGGTGGCCTTGGAATAGAAGCACAGCTCCTCGGGGTCGTGGTCCCGCAGGCGCAGGTTCTCGTCCTTCAGACCGATGGAAAGCAGCCAGTTGTGGCAGAAGGTCCGCCAATACTGGAACCACTCCAGGTCGGTGCCGGGCTTGCAGAAGAACTCCAGCTCCATCTGCTCAAACTCCCGGACCCGGAAGATGAAGTTGCCGGGGGTAATCTCGTTGCGGAAAGACTTGCCGATCTGGCACACGCCGAAGGGCAACTTGCGGCGGGTGGTGCGCTGGGTGTTGACGAAGTTGGTGAAGATGCCCTGGGCGGTCTCGGGACGGAGATACACGGTGTTCTTGGCGTCCTCGGTGACTCCCTGGAAGGTCTTGAACATCAGGTTGAACTGGCGGATATCGGTGAAATTATGCTTGCCGCAGGAGGGGCAGGGGATGTTGTGCTCCTCGATGAAATCCTTCATCTCCTGCTGGGTGAAGGCGTCGATGGGCTTGGGCAGCTCTACGCTCTCCTGCTGGCACCAGTCCTCGATGAGCTTGTCGGCCCGGAAGCGCTCCTTGCACTCCCGGCAGTCCATCAGGGGATCGGAGAAGCCGGACAGGTGGCCGCTGGCCACCCAGGTCTGGGGATTCATGAGGATGGCGGCGTCCTGGCCCACGTTATAAGGGTTCTCCTGGACGAACTTCTTCCACCAGGCCTTCTTCACGTTGTTTTTCAGCTCCACGCCCAAAGGACCGTAGTCCCAGGTGTTGGCCAGGCCGCCGTAGATCTCGGAGCCGGCGAAGATGAAGCCCCGGTTTTTGCACAGGGCCACGATCTTGTCCATGGTCTTTTCCGTGTTTTTCATGTGTCAAATCTCCTTTATGTGATGTTTTTGGATGCAAAATAAAAGCCGCCCTGAGCCATAACAGCTCAGGGCGAACGAAATAACGTCCGTGGTTCCACCTGAATTTGGATACATCCACACTCTTGTGCCTGTAACGGGGCCTCCGGCGGGCATTTCCTCCCGCGGCTCCGGGCTGCCGCACCCATCATCGCCTGCAACAGGTTGAGAATAACACGTTTCCCCCCGGGAGTCAAGGAAAATTTGCGGCTTATTCCAGGGACATGACGTACACCTGGCAGGGGTTTCCTTCGTCCCACAGGGTGGGGAACACCTCAAACTCCCGGAAGCCCAGGGCCAGATAAAATCGGTTGGCCCGGTCGTACTCCTCATATTTCCCCATCTGCACGGTTTTCACCTGCATAAAGGCGTACCCGGCCCCGGCGGCGGCGTCCCTGGCCTGCCGGAACAGCTGGCGGCCTATACCCCGGCGGTGATACTCCTTCCGAATGCCCATGACGTACAGCTCCACGGTGGCGTTTCCCGTTTCCTTCAGACACAGAAAACCCACCGGCCTGTTCCGGTCATAGGCGCAGAAGAATATCCTGCCTGCACTTTCCCGGATATACTCCTCCCGGGCCTCCGGAATGCCGAACCACTCCGGCAGCGCCTCCAGAATCAGGCGCGTTACGGCCTGTTTTTCCGCCGCATCGGTAAGCTGTCTGATCTCCATAATTCCCCTCCGTCACATGGGAGACGTGACCCACAGGTATCCCAGCACGGCTGTGCTGACGGCCATAACGGCCAGCACTCCGCCGCCCAGAGCCTTGCGCCCGGACCGGAAGGTGATGACCGCAAGGCCGGTCAGGGCCAGATAGGCAAGCAGTAAAATAAAGGTAAATCCCATAACGACCTCCTTAAAAACACTGGAATGCCCTGTATTCTATCACAGAACCGGATCATCCACAAGCCGCCGCATGAAAATTTGCGGCTTATTCCGCCGGGTCCGCAGTTTCTATGTATAGCTCCTCCGCATCCTCCAGCGCGCGGCGAAGAACGCTCGCATAGGGGATAGCCAGGGGAATCTGCTCCAAGGGGTCGATCACATCGTCCACAGCTCCGCACAACAGGGCATACATTTTCTGATAGTCCGCCATTTCGCACCTCCAAATCGTCTATGCATAGCCTATAGTAGCACGCGTAGCCTATTTTGGCAAGCCCTTTCGGATATGCTATAGGAAAAAGTCCGGGAGGTGCAGCATGAAAACCAACGAGGCGGTCCGGGACCGCATTCTTCGTCTTTGCCAGGAGCATGACATGACCATCAACCGGCTGGCCACGGTCAGCGCACTGCCGCCGTCCAGCATCAAGAACATCCTGTATGGGAAAAGCCGGAATCCGAAGCTGCTGACCATCAAGCTCATCTGCGACGGCCTGGGGATCACCCTGGGGCAGTTTTTCACCGCCCCGGAGTTTGACAACCTGGAGCAGGAGCTGGAATAAAATAAAAAAGGACGTCCGGCGGGACGTCCTTTGGCTTGGTTTCATCAACCGATCTGATTCAGCTTCAGAGTCAGAGCGCTCTTCTTGTGGGCTGCATTGTTCTTGTGCATCAGACCCTTGGCAGCGGCCTTGTCGATGGACTTCACTGCGACCTTGTAAGCGCCCTCGGCCTCGGTGCGATTGCCTTCCACGGCAGCAGCCTCGAACTTCTTGATAGCAGTCTTCAGCGCAGACTTGTTGGCCTTGTTGCGAGCGTTACGAACCTCGGCGATCAGCACGCGCTTCTTAGCAGACTTGATATTCGGCAAACCAAACACCTCCCCGGCGATAAATTTTCGTGCACGGGCACCTAAATACCCAGGCAGGATAGTATTTTACCAGCTTTGTCCGAAAATTGCAAGCACTTTTTGAAATTTTTCTGCACTTTTTCACATATTTTCTCTCCCCTCGGGGGAAACTGGGCCATAGCCACAAGATTTAGTAGCATCAGGGGGGCGATGACCATAGATATGAGCACGACGCGGACGGACCTGGCCCTGGAGTCGGTTCAGGCCGCCTGTTCCGGGGCGGAAGCGGGGACCATTTCCGGGGTACGCAGCCGGGAGCGGACCCGGGAGGGCTATGCCGTCACGGACATCCGGGTGGAGGATGAGGACGGGGCCCAGGCCCTGGGCAAGCCCGTGGGACGGTACGTCACCGTGGACCTGGGGCCGTATTTCCGCCGGGAGGCGGACTATTTCGACCGGGGAGTCCGGTGCCTGGCGGGGGAGCTGGCGGCGCTGCTGCCGGAGGGACCGGTGCTGGCGGCGGGCCTGGGGAACCGGGCCATGACCTGTGACGCCGTGGGCCCGGCGTCCATAGACAACCTGCTGGTGACCCGGCACATGATCCGGGCCATGCCCCGGCAGTTTGCGGATTTCCGGCCGGTGGCGGCGGTGTGTCCCGGGGTGCTGGCCCGGACGGGGCTGGAGGCCCTGGAGCTGGTGCGGGGAGCCGTGGAGCGGGTGCGCCCGGCGGCGGTGATCGCCGTGGACGCCCTGGCCGCCCGGGACAGCGCCCGCCTGTGCGCCACGGTGCAGCTGTCGGATACCGGGCTGGTGCCCGGCTCCGGCGTGGGCAACCGCCGCAGCGCCCTGGACCGGGGCACCCTGGGGGTGCCGGTGATCGCCGTGGGCATCCCCACGGTGGTGGACGCCGACCCCCGGGCGGGGCTGTTCCTGACCCCCCGGGACATCGACCAGCGGATCCGGGAGCTGGGCCGCCTGCTGGGCTACGGCATCACCCTGGCCCTGCAGCCGTCCCTGACGGCGGCGGATGTCACCGCTCTGCTGGGGTAGGGGAGGGCAGCTCCGGGCCCAGGTCCGTCATGCTTTTCAGGCTGATGCCCAGGGTGGACATGTTGTGCAGCAGGGCGGAGGTGGTGGGCGGCAGAAGGCCCGCCACGCCCAGCAGGATCAGCGACAGGTTGAAGCCCACGATGAACCGGTAGTTCCGGTGGATCCGGGCCATCAGGGCCTGACTCAGCCGGCGCAGGGTCACCAGCTCAAACAGATCCTCCGAGGCGATGGTGATGTCGGCGATCTCCCGGGCAATGGCCGCGCCGGTGGAGATGGCCACGCCTGCGTCGGCCTCGGACAGGGCAGGGGAGTCGTTGACCCCGTCGCCCACCATGATGACGGTGTGCCCGGCGGCCTTCTCACTGCGGATGAAGGCGGCCTTGTCCTCCGGCAGTACCTCGGCATACACGGCGTCCACCCCCACCTCCCGGGCCACGGCCTGGGCGGTCTGGCGGTTGTCGCCGGTCATCATCACCACCTTGCCAATGCCGCAGGCGTGAAGGGCAGCCACGGCGTCCCGGGCCTCCCGGCGCAGGGGATCGTGGATGCAGATCACGGCGGCCAGCTCCCCGGCGATGCACAGGTACAGGTGGGAATAGGCAGGGGAGAGGGTCCGGAACTTCTCGTCCTCCCCCTCCGGCACCCGGCAGCCCTCGTCCTCGAACACGAAGTGGGCGCTGCCGATGAGGACCTTTTCCCCCTCCACCATGCTGGAGATGCCGTGAGCCACCACATACTGCACCTGGGAGTGGTACTCCTCGTGGGACAGGCCCCGGGTCCGGGCCTCCTCCACCACGGCGTTGGCCATGGAGTGGGGATAGTGCTCCTCCAGGCAGGCGGCCAGCCGCAGCATCTCCTGGGGGTCACGGCCGCCGAAGGGCACGATCTCCGCCACCCTGGGGGTGGCGTAGGTCAGGGTGCCGGTCTTGTCGAAAACAATGGTGTCCGCCTGGGCCACGGCCTCCATGAACCGCCCGCCCTTGACGGAGATATGGTGCCCGCTGCACTCCCGCATGGCGGAGAGCACCGCAATGGGAATGGCCAGCTTCAGGGCGCAGGAGAAGTCCACCATCAGCACCGACAGGGTCTTGGTGACGTTCCGGGTCAGCAGATACGTCAGCGCCGTGCCGCCCAGGGTATAGGGCACCAGGCGGTCCGCCAGCCGGGAGGCCCGGTCCTCGGCGGTGGATTTCAGCTTTTCGGACTCCTCGATCATGCGGACGATGCGGTCATACCGCCCGCCGCCGGAGGCCTTTTCCACGCAGACCACGCACTGGCCCTCCTCCACCACGGTCCCGGCGTATACATAGCTGCCGGGCCGCTTGGCCACGGGCATGGACTCGCCGGTCATGGAGGACTGGTTCACCGTGGCCTCGCCATCGGACACCCGGCCGTCCAGGGGGATCACGCTGCCGGTGCGGATGACGATGCGGTCCCCGGCCCGGACGGCGTCGATGGGGGTCAGTACCTCGGTGCCGCCGGTCTGGAGCCAGACTTGGTCTACATGCAGGGACATGGCCCCGGCCAAATCGGCCACGGACTTCTTGTGGGTCCATTCCTCCAGGATCTCCCCCAGCCGCAGCATGAACATCACGGACCCGGCGGTGGCGAAATCGCCCCGGGCCATGGACACGGTGACGGCGGTGGCGTCCAGCACGGCCACGGACAGGCGGCCATGCCACAGGGCCGAAAGCCCCTCCCAGATGTACTTCACCGACCGAATGACGGCCAGCGCCGTGGTCACCGGCGCCGGAAGGAACAGCCGGGAGACCATGCGGCGGGCCACGGTCATGATGAGCTTGTCCTCAAACTCCCGGTTCAGGGCCCGGGAGGTGTGCTCCGGCACCAGGTCCATGGCCTCCGCCCGGGGGAAGGAAAAGGCGGCCAGGGAGGCGATGACGTCCCCCCGGCCGCAGGCGAAGCAGACCACCGCGTCCCGGGTCCGGTCATAGACCTTCACCTCCGTGACGCCGTCCACCGCCCGCAGATAGTATTCCAGAACGTCCGCCTGGCGCAGGGTCATGGCGGGGCAGTGCAGGCGGACCCGCAGCCGTCCGGCGGACTCATGGAGAATGCTGCACTTCATGGCTTATTCCGCCTCGGAAGCATCCTCGATCACGGCGTCGGCCTCCTGCTGGGCCCGCTGCTGGTTGATGGCCTTGGCGTCGGCATAGATATCCTCCGCGTTTTCCCGGACGGTGGTGACGGTCTCCATGACGCTGTCCTTGGCCCGCAGCACGGCGGCGGTGGTGTGGGTATAGACCTTCTTGGCGTCCTTGCTGGACAGGACCTTGATGCCGGCGGTGCCGAACAGCACACCGGCGGCGAACAGACCGAATTTCTTCATGATGTTACCTCCTATGGTTTGATGACTTAAATTAGAGCAGTTTAACTCCTGGGGATACTATACCATTGCCCGGGGGAAAATGCAAGACGTTTTCAAAATAAACTGCACAAAATTGCGGGGTTCTTCCCGCAAAAAGCTGCAAATCTGCCGGAATCGGCAGTTTTCGGCGGGGCACACGGGCCCCGCCGCAGGGAACGGGGCGGCTTCCGGGATGCGTCCGTAGGGGCTGGGTTCTACCCGGCCCGAGAGCACCGGGACAAAAAGCCAGAGGCGGACCGGCGGTCCGCCTCTGGGGGGCATAGTCGAATGCGATTACTTCTTGATTTCTCCATTAGCGGCGGCGGTCAGGTAGGCGTTGATAAACCCGTCAATATCGCCGTCCATGACGGCCTGGATGTTGCCCATTTCGTAGCCGGTGCGGGTGTCCTTGGCCAGGGTGTAGGGCATGAACACATAGGAACGGATCTGGCTGCCCCACTCGATCTTCATCTGCACACCCTTCAGGTCGCTGACCTTTTCGGCGTGCTGCTGCATCTTCAGCTCCGCCAGCTTGGCCCGCAGCATCTTCATGGCGTTGTCGCGGTTCTGGAACTGGCTGCGCTCCGTCTGGCAGAACACCACGATGCCGGTGGGCAGGTGGGTCAGGCGGACGGCGGAGGAGGTCTTGTTGATGTGCTGGCCGCCGGCGCCGCTGGAGCGGCAGGCCTGCATTTCGATGTCCTCGGGGCGGATCTCGATCTCGCTGTCGTCGTCCAGCTCGGGCATGACCTCCACGGCGGCGAAGCTGGTCTGCCGCCGGGCGTTGGCGTCGAAGGGGGACACCCGGACCAGCCGGTGGACGCCGTTTTCGCTCTTGAGGTAGCCATAGGCGTTGTCACCCTCGATGAGGATGGTGGCGGACTTGATGCCCGCCTCGTCACCGGCCTCGTAGTCCATCAGCTGATAGGTGTAGCCGTGACGCTCAGCCCAGCGGGTGTACATGCGGTAGAGCATCTCGGTCCAGTCCTGGGCCTCGGTGCCGCCTGCACCGGCGTGGAAGGTCAAAATGGCGTTGTTGGCGTCGTATTCGCCGGACAGCAGAGCCGCCAGACGGCGCTCGCTGATCTCCTTTTCCAGGTTGTCGTACCCGGCGGTGACCTCCGGCAGCAGGGAGGCGTCGTCCTCCTCCTGGGCCATTTCGCACAGGGTCACGGTGTCCTCCCATTCGGACACCAGCCGGTCATATTTCTTGATGCGGTGCTCCAGGCGCTTGATCTGCTGGGACACCTTCTGGCTGTGCTCGATGTTGTTCCAGAAACCGTCCTGCTCCGTTTCGGCCTGCAGGTCCTTCAGCTCCTGGCGGTCCTTGGGGATGCCCAGGGCCTTTTCCAGCTCGCCCAGAGTGGGCTCCAGGGCCTGGAGCTTCTGTTTATACTCGTCGTATTCAATGACTGCCATAGTCGGTCGTCTCCTTATCGAAAAAAATTCCTTAGCTTATCTATTATAGCCGGATATGGCTGTTCTGTAAAGGAAAATATACCCGTTTCCGGGAACTTTTCTTCACAGGATGAAGCCGCCGTCGCAGGTGAGGACCTGGCCGGTGATGAAGGAGGCCCCGTCCCCGGCCAGGAAGGCCACGGCGTGGGCAATGTCCTCCGGCGTGCCCAGGCGGCCCAGGGGCGTTTCCTGGGCCAGCTGCGGCAGTACCTCCGGCGGCAGGGCATCCAGCATATCCGTGCGGATGACGCCGGGGGCCACGCAGTTGACCCGGATGTGGGTGGGGGCCAGCTCCATGGCCAGGGACCGGGTCAGGCCGATGAGCGCCGCCTTGGTGCAGGAGTAGGTGACCTCGCAGCTGGCGCCCCGCTGGCCCCAGATGGAGGAGATGTTCACGATGCAGCCTGCGTGCTGGTGGAGCATATGGGGCAGCACCGCCTGGATGGTGTGGAACGCGCCGTCCACATTGACGGAGAAGTACCGGCGCCACAGCTCCGGGGTGATGTCCTGGAACAGGGCCTGACCCGCCACACCGGCGTTGTTCACCAGCAGCGACACCGGGCCGAAGGTGTCCTCCACCCGGCGCACCATGGCCTCCACCTGGTCCCGCTGGGACACGTCCGCCCGGACCATCATGGCCCGGCAGCCCGCTGCCGTCAGCTGCTCCAGCAGCGACCAGGCGCAGTCCTCCCGGACCCGATAGTTGATGCACACGGCCCAGCCCTGCCGGGCCAGTTCCGCCGCCACAGCCCGCCCGATGCCCCGGGATGAGCCTGTTACCAGCGCGATTTTTTCCATGATGTTTGTCCTCCTGGGTGGTTTTGAGGAGAGTATAGCAAAAAAAATGAAACTTGGCAAGAAAACTGTTGACAAATTGGGGCGGACCGTGTAAAATACATACTGTTCCGCGCGGTTAGCTCAGCTGGTAGAGCACATGCTTGACGTGCATGGGGTCACAGGTTCGAGTCCTGTACCGCGCACCATAACCGAAAAGCCCTGAAACCACTAAGGTTTCGGGGCTTTCGTCATTCTGTCGGCTGGCTGTACACCATCCGAACACCCGGGCGTGTCTTTTGGCCCAGCAAAAAAATATGATATATCGCTCACTGCAAACGGCCTGTTTTGACAGGCGCAGGATGACCTGGTATAATGAACTGGATAGATTGGGAGTTGAAAGGGAGAATGCATTTATGAAAACCTATACTTATGCAGGCGATTATTCCAACATTGAAACTCGGGACCCTCTTTTAGAAGAGGGTATTCTTAGCGGTCAATACGGCACATTGCATTTTAAACAATGTGTAGATGGATATGCTATATATAACTCTTCTTTTCCGGGAAGCGGTTTTGTCCCTATCGTAACTGCTGCCAATATAGGATATCCGAATTATATTAACGGGATCCCTGTGACCGAAGTTCATAACTCAGTTAACGTCTTTAATAATTTTGGGAATCCGATCGCCATTGAAGGTCGTAACTTGAAACGAGTGTATCTGTACATTGGACGCAAACCGAGAGGAGACAACCTGCGTAATGATGCTGCAAAGATGATAATGGCCATGTTGGACTCAATGGACGGGAACCGAGAAAAATCCGATCCGCTCAAAATATCGATTGAATTTTACAACGAAGGAAACACTGTCGACTTTTGCGAAATAAGATATGACAAAAGGTGTATCTTGAGTCATGTTGCATCTAAAAGACTGGAAGTAGTTGCACCTTCTGTCATTCTGGCAGACAAAGCATATGGATTTCTTGAGTACGCTGCGTTTTCAGGGCGCGTTCATCCATATACATGTAGTGACTGGGATGGTGAAAGAGAAAATACGGACTATTTTGAAAACATAGAAAGTTTAAGATTTGTCGACGGATCACTGAGCGGAAATGTGTGTTGGAGCTTTAGCGGGTGCAAATCGTTGGAACGAGTTCATCTGGCAAACGGGATACAAAAAGTTCCACCTCGCGCATTTGCTGATTGTTCTTCCCTTACGGATTTGTACATACCTGATACAGTTTCCCAAATAGGAGAATATGCCTTTGCCGGTTGTACAAAATTAGCAAGAATTCATTTGCCCTCCAATATCACAAAAATTCCCAAGGGCCTCTTTATGAACTGCTCTTCCCTTGAAAAATGCTATCTTTCTGATAGCATCGAAGAGATTGGGGGTGAAGCATTTATTGGATGTACTGTGCTGCGAAAACCTTGGATTCCAAAGGGAATTAAAAAAATTGATGCGACTGCATTCGACGATTCATCATGGGCTAAAATTTTTTGATCATTTCCCAATGTTTGTACGCATCAGTATCTAACAGGAAAATTTCATTTGTCTAACCAATCAGCAGCAGTTCCGTTTCCCGCCTGTCACCGAACGACCCCCATCTCAACAATTATACAGGAGAATGCCCATGATCGTGACAATCAATTCCTTTGAGAAATACCGGGCGTTCATTCTGGACATTTCGCGCGACCCACTCTTTTGTGACCCACATTTCACATATGACCCCGATAATCTTTACGGTTCACTGCACCGGAAGCACGAATCCGCGTTTGCCGTTGTGACAGACGGGACCGTGCAGGGCCTGTTGGTCAGGCCCGGACTGCCCTTCCGAAAATATGCGGTCCCCCTGCTGGCAGAGGCGGTCAGACGAAACGGGCCGAACCGGATGATGGCGCTGGTTTACACAGACGCGGCGGAAGAAATCGCGGCTTACGCTGCGTCCGGATTTGAGAAAGTCGAGGGGCAGAACAGCGTGTACGCCTCTTACCTGCTCTGATAAACGGGCGGCCCCTGACCGGGGCCGCCCGTTTTCTGCAATTTACGTCTGCCGGTCCGCCTGGATCAGCAGCTTCAGGGCCTCCACGCCCACCTCCACGGCGGAGGTGGTGTCCTCGCTCATGTCCTGGTCCAGTCCGGCGGCTTCCCGCTCCTGGTTCCAGATCACATGGAAGCAGCTGCCGCAGCGGCAGCCCAGGGCGTCGGCCACCACAAACAGGGCGGCGCTTTCCATTTCGCTGGCCTTCACGTGCAGGCGCTTCCAGGCCTCCCACTTGTTCAGCAGCTCATAGGACACCGGCATTCTGGCGGGGCTGTGCTGGCCATAGAAGGCGTCCTTGCACTGCACCACGCCGGTTTTCAGGGACTTGCCCAGGTTTTTGGCGGCCTGTACCAGGGCGCAGGTGACGTCGAAATTGGCCACGGCCGGGTACTCAATGGGGGCATACTCCCGGCTGGTGTGCTCAAAGCGGATGGCCCCGGTGGCCACCACCACGTCGCCGGAGCGTACGTCCAGGTCGATGCCGCCGCAGGTGCCCACCCGGATGAAGGTATCCGCGCCGATGTTGTGCAGCTCCTCCATGGCGATGGAGGCGGAGGGGCCGCCGATGCCGGTGGAGCAGACGGAAACCTTTTCCCCCAGCAGGGTGCCGGTATAGATGGTGAATTCGCGGTTCTGGGCCACAAAATGGGCGTCGTCGAACAGGGCCGCGATCTTTTCGCAGCGGCCGGGGTCGCCGGGCAGGATGACGTAACGGCCCACGTCGCCCTCCACGCAGTGGATATGGAACTGTTTGTCCAGCTTTTGCATAGCTGCGCCTCCTTGATAATTGATCCGTGTGATGCCGTCATTATATCACAGGAAGCCGCCGGGTGCAAATAAAATGCCCGGGGCGGGTGCTTATACGTTGCCGTACATAAACAGGTCGCACTTGATCATGCCGTTATAGAGCTTGCGCTTCTTCTTGGCCTGGTGGCCGAAGGTGCGCTCAAACTCCGTGTGGCTGCTGAGGACCAGGGTCCGCCAGGTATCCGGCAGACGCTCCCACATTTTGCCGAAGTCCCGGTACAGGGCCTCGGCATCCTGCCGCTCCAGCAGCCGCTCGCCGTAGGGGGGATTGGTCACCAGCTGGCCATAGGTGTCGTCCCGGCGGAAATTCCGCATATCCGCCACCTCGAAGCGCACCACATCCTCCACTCCGGCCTTCCGGGCGTTGTCCCGGGCGATGGCCACGGCCCGGGGGTCCACGTCGCCGCCCCAGATGTCGTACCGGCCGTGGAACTCCTTGTCCATGGCCTCTCCGGCAGCGGTCAGCCAGTCCTCGGAGGGCACGAAGCCCCAGCGCTGGGCGTCGAAGCTGCGGTCCAGGCCCGGGGCCCGGTTCATGGCGATCAGCGCCGCCTCGATGCAGATGGTGCCGCTGCCGCAGAAGGGGTCGCAGAAGGGGTCCCGGCCCCGGAAGCGGGACAGGGTCACCATGGCCGCCGCCAGCGTCTCCCGCAGGGGGGCCTCCACGCCCACGGCCCGATAGCCCCGCTTGTACAGGCCCTCCCCGGAGCTGTCCAGGCAGATCATGGCCTCGTCCTTGAACAGGGAGAACCGCACCTGATACTTGACCCCGTCCTCCGGGAACTGCTCCAGGCCGTAGTGGGCCTTCATCCGCTCCACCATGGCCTTTTTGATGATGGACTGGCAGGCGGGCACCGCGTGCAGCTGGGAGGAGATGGAGTAGCCCTTCACCGGGAAGGCCGCGTCCCGGGGCAGATACTCCTCCCAGGGGATGGCCCGGGTGCCCTGAAACAGCTCCTCAAAGCTGCGGGCCGGGAACCGGCCCAGCACCAGCAGCACCCGCGCCCCGCAGCGCAGGTTGATGTTCAGCCGCGCCAGGTCGGACAGTTCTCCCCGGCACAGCACCCGGCCGTTTTCCACCTGCACGTCCTTCAAGCCCAGCCGCCGGATCTCGTCGCCCACCAATTTTTCCAGCCCCAGCAGGCAGGGCACCATAAATGTATGCATATTGCACCTCGTTTCGTGATTTGGGGTCATTGCAGCATGTCCAGCAGCTGCTCCGGGGTGTCCGCCACCAGGGGCGCACCTGCGGCCTCCAGAGCCGCCCGGCCCCGGAACCCCCAGGCCACGCCGATCATGTCCAGCCCGGCGTTCCGGGCGGTGGCCACGTCCACCTCGCTGTCGCCCACATACAGAGCCTCCTCCGGGGCCGCATGAAGCTGGGCCAGGGCCGCCCGGACCATATCCGGGGCGGGCTTGGAGGCGATGCCCTCCCGCTGGCCCATGGCCCCGTCCAGCTCCGGGAAGAACCGGGCCGCCAGGGTCCGGGTGGTCCGGTCCGGCTTGTTGGACACCACCGCCGTCCGCACGCCTGCCTGCCGCAGCCGCTCCAGCAGCGGCCCGATGCCGTCATAGGGACGGGTCTCCACGCAGTTGTGGGCCTGGTAATAGGCCCGGTAGTCCGCCAGGATTTCCGCCTCCCGGTCCGGGTCCACCCCCTGGGGCAGGGCCCGGTGAATCAGCGGTCCCGCGCCGTTGCCCACGAACCGGCGCACCTCCTCCAGGGTCCGGGTGGGATAGCCGTATTTTTCCAGGATGTAGTTCACCGCTGCCTGCATATCCGTCAGGGTGTCCAGCAGTGTTCCGTCCATATCAAATAAAATCGCCTGATATTTCATGTTATTTACTCCTTATTGGCAGCCGGGGCCGGTTTCTTCCCGGCGGGCCGGGGCAGCTTCCGTAGTAGCCCCTCTGCCTGATTTTTCCGCACAGGACTCATCTCTTTCCGATTTTTCTCGTTCTCTGTCTTTTGGAGTATACCACGCCGCCGGGCATCCGTAAAGCCGGGCGGCGAAAATTTCGCCCTTGGCCGGGCCCGGCATTTTACCGGGATTTTACAAAACACGCCTTTCCGGCTTTACATCCGGCCCGTATTCTATGAACTGTACCGAGGATATCCAAAATCCGTTGAATCGAAAGGAGATTCTGAAAAAATGAAAAGGTTTCTTTCCATGGCCCTGTGCATCGTCATGGCACTGGGCATCCTGGCCGGCTGCGGTCAGAAGGGCAATGACCCCCCTAAGAACGACGATAACAGCACCGCTCTCTCCGGCTCCGTGTCCACCAACGGCTCCACTTCTATGGACAAGGTCATCGGCGCGCTGAAGGAGCAGTTCACCACCGACAATCCCGGCGTCACCGTCACCTATGACCCCACCGGCTCCGGCGCAGGCATCGAGGCCGTGAAGAACGGCTCCACCGACATCGGCCTGGCCTCCCGGGCCCTGAAGGACCAGGAGAAGTCCGCCGGTCTGAAGGAGACCACCGTGGCCCTGGACGGCATCGCCATCATCGTCAACGCCGACAGCAAGGTCGCGGACCTGACCGCTCAGCAGATCGCCGACATCTTCACCGGCAAGATCACCGACTGGAGCGAAGTGGGCGGCGACCCCGGCGCCATCTCCTGCATCGGCCGTGAGTCCGGCAGCGGCACCCGGGACGGCTTTGAGTCCATCACCGATACCAAGGACTCCTGCAAGCTGGACCAGGAGCTGACCTCCACCGGCGGCGTCATTGAGGCTGTTGCCGGCAACCCCAACGCCATTGGCTATGCCTCCCTGTCCGCCGTGGAAGGCAAGGCCGCCGTCAAGGCTCTGACCGTGAACGGTGTGGCCTGCACCGAAGCCACCGTCCTGGATGGCAGCTACCAGATCCAGCGCCCCTTCGTGCTGGTGACCAAGGAAGGCGTTACTCTCTCCGCCGCTGCCCAGGCTTTCTTTGACTTCGCCACCTCTGCCGCCGCTTCCGACCTCATCAAGAACGCCGGTGCGGTGCCCGTGGCCAAGTAACCACCCCGGGAAACCTCCCCTGACCCGAATCCCGGGCCAGGGGCATTCCCCGTTCCGGACAAGAAAGGAACCGACTATGCGTTCAAAGAATACAGGGGCCCGTAAGGCCCTGGAAAATGTGATCCACCTGGTGTTCCTGCTGTGCGGCATCGTGGCCGTGGGCTTTGTGCTGGTCATCAGCGTGTACCTGATCCTCTCGGGCCTGCCCGCCATCCGCCAGATCGGCCTGTTCAAGTTTCTGTTCGGCCAGGTCTGGGACCCCACCAACACCACCACCGGCGCGGAATACGGCATTCTGCCCTTTATCCTCACCTCTGTTTACGGCACCGCCGGGGCCATGGTCATCGGCGTGCCCATCGGCCTGATGACGGCCATCTTCCTCTCCAAGCTGGCCCCGGCCCCGGTGGCCGCCGTGATCCGCACCGCCGTGCAGCTGCTGGCGGGTATCCCGTCGGTGGTATACGGCCTGGTGGGCATGATCGTGCTGGTGCCGCTGATCCGCACCACCTTCTCCCTGGGGTCCGGCGCCTGTCTGCTGGCGGCCATCCTGGTGCTGTCCATTATGGTGCTGCCCTCCATCATCAACGTGTCGGAGACGGCCCTGCGGGCGGTGCCCCGGGAGTATGAGGAGGCCAGCCTGGCCCTGGGAGCCACCGCCACCGAAACGTATTTCCGCGTCAGCCTTCACGCCGCCCGCAGCGGCGTGGCCACCGCCGTGGTGCTGGGCGTGGGCCGGGCCATCGGCGAGGCCATGGCCATCATCATGGTGGCCGGAAACGTGGCCAATATGCCGGGACTGTTCCAGTCTGTCCGGTTTCTCACCACCGGCATCATCTCCGGCATGTCCTATGCCCCGGTGGGCAGCCTGTATCAGCAGGCCCTGTTCTCCATCGGCCTGGTGCTGTTTCTGTTCATTATGCTCATCAACGTATTTCTCAACGTGTTCATCAAAAAAAGGAAGGAGGACTGACCCATGGAGGAAAAGCTGTCGCCCCGCCGCCGTCTGTATGACCGGGGCATGCGGGGCCTGGTATGGCTGTGCGCGGGGCTGACCTGCGCCCTGCTGCTGTTTCTCATCGGCTATATCTTCTATCGCGGAGTGCCGGGCATCACCTGGTCCCTGCTGACCAGCCAGACCAGCTATATCAAGAACACCGTGGGCATCCTGCCCAACATTCTGGATACCCTGTATATCATCGTGGTGGCCATGGTCATCGTCCTGCCCCTGGGAGTGGGGGCCGCCATTTACCTGACGGAATACGCGTCCAACCGCCGCCTGGTGTCCGTTATCGAGTTCGCCACCGAGACCCTGACGGGCATCCCCTCCATCATCTTCGGCCTGGTGGGCATGCTGCTGTTCGTCCAGCGGATGAACCTTCAGGCAGGCATCCTGGCCGGCGGCCTGACCCTGGTGGTGATGATCCTGCCCACCATCGTCCGCACCACCCAGGAGAGCCTGAAAACCGTGCCCCAGTCCTATCGGGAGGGGGCCCTGGGCCTGGGAGCCGGGAAATGGCACATGATCCGCACGGTGGTGCTGCCCGGAGCCGTGGACGGCATCGTCACCGGCTGCATCCTGGCTGTGGGCCGCATTGTGGGCGAAAGCGCCGCCCTGCTGTATACGGCGGGCTTCGGCCTGGAGCTGGTGGGCTTTGTCAAGGCTCTGCACACCTCCTCCGCCACCCTGACCGTGGCCCTGTACGTTTATGCCACCGAGGGCGGCGAGACGGCCCTGGCCTTCTCCATCGCCGCCATTCTGATGGTGCTGACCCTGCTGATCAACCTGTCCGCCTCCCTGGTGGGGCGGAAGCTGCGAAAGAAATGAGGCATTGCTATGGAACCCATTCTTGAGGCCAAGAGCCTGAATCTGTGGTACGGGCAGAACCACGCCCTCCACGACGTATCCGTCGCCATCCCGGAGCGGCAGATCACCGCCTTTATCGGTCCCTCCGGCTGCGGCAAATCCACGTTCCTGCGGACTCTGAACCGCATGAACGACCTGATCCCCTCCGTGAAGATCCAGGGACAGGTGGACTTCCACGGAAAGAACATCTATGACGCCGGGGTGGACCCCACCCTGCTGCGCAAGCGCATCGGCATGGTGTTTCAGAAGGCCAACCCCTTCCCCATGAGCATTTATGACAACGTGGCCTATGGGCCCCGGACCCACGGCGTCCGCAGCCACGCCAAGCTGGACGACATTGTGGAGCGCTCCCTGCGCTCTGCTGCTATCTGGGACGAGGTGAAGGACCGGCTGAAGAAAAGCGCCATGGGCCTGTCCGGCGGCCAGCAGCAGCGCCTGTGCATCGCCCGGGCCCTGGCCGTGGAGCCGGAGGTGCTGCTGATGGACGAGGCCACCAGCGCCCTGGACCCCATCTCCACCTCCAAGATCGAGGACCTGGCCCTGGAGCTGAAGGAGCATTACACCGTGGTCATGGTCACCCACAACATGCAGCAGGCGGCCCGCATTTCCGACAATACGGCCTTTTTCCTGCTGGGTGAGCTGGTGGAGTTCGGCAAAACGGAGCAGCTGTTCTCCGACCCCACCGATAAGCGCACCGAGGACTACATCACCGGGAGGTTCGGATAATGAGAAGACAGTTTGACCAGCAGCTGGCGCTGCTGAACCGGGAGCTCATCGAGATGGGCGCCCTGTGCGAGGAGGTCATCGCCCTGGCCGCCAAGGCCCTGACGGAGGGAGACCCCGCCCTGGCCGCCCAGGTGGGCCCCCTGGACACGGAGATCGACCAGAAGGAGCGCACCATCGAGTCGCTGTGCCTGAAGCTGCTTTTGCAGCAGCAGCCGGTGGCCCGGGACCTGCGCCAGATCTCCGCCGCCCTGAAAATGATCACCGACATGGAGCGCATCGGCGACCAGGCCCAGGACATCGCCGAGATCGTCACCTTCCTGAAGGGCCGCACCGCCGAGCATGACGACATTCTCTGCCAGATGGCCCGGGCCACCATCTCTATGGTGACAGAAAGTGTTGACGCATACGTAAAACATGATACAATAAAGGCAGAGGGCGTTCTGGCTGCCGACGACACCGTGGACGCCTATTTCCGCCAGGTGAAGCAGGCCCTGATTTCCCGCATCGCCGCCGACCCCGGCGACGGGGAGTACGCCCTGGACCTGCTGATGATCGCCAAGTATTTCGAGCGCATCGGCGACCACGCCACCAACATCGCCGAGTGGGTGATTTTTTCCATCACCGGCCGGCACAAGGAGGGATAACCCATGATCTGGTGCGTAGAGGACGATGCCAGTATCCTTGATATTGAGGTATACACCCTGCAGTCCACCGGGTTCCAGGCCCAGGGCTTCGCCGACGGCGGGGCCTTCTGGTCCGCGCTGGAGTCGGCCCGGGAGCTGCCGGAGCTGGTGGTGCTGGATGTGATGCTGCCCGGTGTGGACGGTGTGGAGCTGCTGCGCCGTATGCGGGCCGCCCCTGCCACCCGTTCCATCCCCGTTGTCATGGCCACCGCCAAGGGCGCGGAATATGACAAGATCCAGGCCCTGGACCTGGGCGCGGACTACTATCTCACCAAGCCCTTCGGGGTCATGGAGCTGGTGTCCTGCGTCAAGGCCGTGCTGCGCCGGTGCGCCCGGCCCAGCCACGTGCTGCACCTGTCCGGCCTGACCCTGGACCAGGACGCCCACACCGTCTCCTGCGACGGGCAGCGGGTGCTCCTGACCTATAAGGAATACGAGCTGCTGCGGCTGTTTTTGTCCCATCCCGGCATGGCCTTCACCCGGGACCAGCTGATGGCCCAGGTGTGGGGCACCGACTATTACGGCGAGACCCGCACCGTGGACATGCACATCCGCACGCTGCGCCAGAAGCTGGGTCCCTACGGCGGTCTGATCCAGACCGTCCGCAATGTGGGCTACCGGCTGGAGGAACAAGGATGACCAAGAAAATTTTCCGTTCGTTTATGCTGTCCGCCGTGGCCGTGCTGCTGGCGGGGGTGGTCATCGTCATGACCTGCCTGTACAGCTATTTTGCCTCCGTGCAGGAGTCCCAGCTCCAGGATCAGCTGCAATTGGCAGCCGCCGCCGTGGAGACGGAGGGCACGGATTACCTGAAAGGGCTGACGGCGGACCGCTACCGCCTGACCTGGATCGCCGCCGACGGCTCGGTGCTGTGCGACACCAAGCGCGACGCCGAAAGCCTGGAGAACCACGGCGACCGCCTGGAGGTCCGGGAGGCCCTGCGCACCGGCTCCGGCAGCTCCACCCGCTATTCCAGCACCCTGCTGGAAAAGACCAGCTACTATGCTCAGCGTATGCCGGACGGCTCGGTGCTGCGCATTTCCGTCAGCCGGGCTACCGTGGGCATGCTGGTGCTGGGAATGCTGCCGGCCATTCTGCTGGCCGCCGCCGCAGCCCTGGTGCTGTCGGGCCTTCTGGCGGGCCGTCTGTCCCGCCGGATCACCGCCCCTCTGAATGCCCTGGATCTGGAGCACCCTCTGGAAAACGACACCTATGAGGAGCTGTCGCCTTTGCTGTGCCGCATCAATGTGCAGCGCCAGCAGATCGACCGGCAGCTGACGGACCTGCGCCGCCGGTCCGACGAGTTCCGCCAGATCACCTCCCACATGCAGGAGGGGCTGGTGCTGCTGAACGAAAGCGGCGCGGTGCTCAGCATCAACGCCGCCGCCTGCCGGGTGTTCGGCACCGGCGAGAGCTGCCTGGGCCAGGATTTCCTGACGGTGGACCGCGGCCGCGACGTCAGCGACGCGCTGGCGTCCGCCATGGACGCCGGTCACAGCGAGGTCCGTGTCCAGCGGCTGGGCCGCATTTATCAGTTTGACATCTCCCGCATCCAGTCCGGCCCCGACACTCTGGGGGCGGTGCTGCTGGCCTTTGACATCACCCAGCAGGAGACGGCGGAGCAGAGCCGCCGGGAGTTCACCGCCAACGTCTCCCACGAATTGAAGACCCCCCTCCAGGGGATCATCGGCAGCGCCGAGCTGATTGAAAACGGACTGGTGAAGCAGGAGGACCTGCCCCGGTTCGTGGGCCACATCCGCCGGGAGGCCCAGCGGCTGGTGGCCCTCATCGGCGACATCATCCGTCTGTCCCAGCTGGACGAGGGGGCCCCCCTGCCCTGGGAGCAGGTGGACATCCCGGCTCTGTGCCGGGACATTGCCGCCGACCTGCGGGACAAGGCCGAGAAAAGCCAGGTCCGCCTCACCGTGGAGGGACAGGACGTCCAGGCGGAGGGCGTGCGCCGTCTGCTGCACGAGACCATCTATAACCTCTGCGACAACGCCATCGGGTACAACGTCCCCGGCGGCAGCGTCCGGGTCACCGTGTCGGATGCCGGCGAAAACGCCGTGATCTCCGTGGCGGACACCGGCATCGGCATCGCCCCGGAGCACCAGTCCCGGATCTTTGAGCGGTTCTACCGGGTGGATAAGAGCCACTCCAAGGCCTCCGGCGGCACCGGCCTGGGTCTGTCCATCGTGAAGCACGCCGCGGCCTATCACCACGGAACCGTGCAGCTGGAGAGCCAGCCCGGCAAGGGCACCACCATTACCGTCACCATTCCCAGGAAGCAATCCTGAAATATCCCCGGCTTGGCCGAAAAGCGCAAGCTTTCCGGCCAAGCTAAAACGCTGTATAAGTGAGGAAATTTTATGCTGCTGACTGCCGACATCGGAAACACCAACATCGTTCTGGCCCTGCTGGATGAGAAGGACCGGGTCGTATCCCAGTGCCGAGTCCCCTCCGGGGAAACGCTGCCGCCGGAGGCGTATGACGACGCCATCCGCCGGGTGCTGGAGGGGCAGGCCGCCCCGGAAGGGGCCGCGATCGGCTCGGTGGTGCCCCGGCTGACGGCGGAGACCGCCGACGCCATCCGCCGGGTCACGGGGCTGGAGGCCCTGGTGGTAGGTCCCACCACCCCGGCGGGGCTGGACATCGCCATTGAACAGCCGGAGACCCTGGGGGTGGACCTGCTGGCCGCCGACGCCGCCGCTGCGGCGGAGTATCCCCTGCCGGTGGTGGTGTTCGACTTCGGCACCGCCACCACCGTGACGGTGGTGGACCGGCAGCGCCGCTATCGGGGCGGCGTGATCCTGGCAGGGGTGAAGCTGAGTCTCCACGCCCTGTTCTCCGGCACGGCCCAGCTGCCGGATATCGCCCTGGAGGCGCCGGGGAAGGTCATCTGCTCCGTCACCGAGGACAGCCTTCAGGCCGGTGCCATTTACGGGGCCGCCGCCATGGCCGACGGTCTGCTGGACCGCATGGAGGAGGAGCTGGGCGTCCCCTGCACCGCCGTGGCCACCGGCGGCCTGGCCGGGGTCATCACCCCCTATTGCCGCCGGGACATCCGCCGGGACGACAGCCTGCTTCTGCGTGGTCTGGCCCTAATCTGGCGGAAAAACTGCGGAAATCGGTAAATTTTATCATATAGGAGGATTCTTATGGACCAGCTGCGACAGAAAAAAGGCTTTATCTGCGACATGGACGGCGTCATCTATCACGGCAACCGGCTGCTGCCGGGGGTGAAGGAATTTGTGGACTGGCTGTATCGCGAGGAGAAGAATTTCCTGTTTTTGACCAACTCCTCCGAGCGCAGCCCCAAGGAGCTGCAGCAGAAGCTCCGGCGCATGGGCCTGGACGTGGACGAGAGCCACTTTTACACCAGCGCCCTGGCCACGGCCCGGTTCATCAGCAGCCAGGCCCCGGGGTGCAGCGCCTATGTCATCGGCGGGGCGGGGCTGATTATGGCCCTCCACGACGAGGGCATCACCATGAACGACGTGGACCCGGATTATGTCATCATCGGCGAGGGCAACAGCTATAATTACGAGAACATCCTGCGGGCGGTGCGGCTGGTGCTGAAGGGCGCCCGGCTCATCGGCACCAACAGCGACCTGACCGGCCCCTCGGAGGACGGCATCATCCCCGCCTGCCGGGCCATGATCGCCCCCATCGAGATGGCCACCGGCCAGAGCGCCTATTTCGTGGGCAAGCCCAACCCCCTGATGATGCGCACGGGCCTGCGCATTCTGGGGGTCCACTCGGAGGACGCCGTGATGATCGGCGACCGCATGGACACCGACATGGTGGCCGGTATCGAAACCGGTCTGGACACGGTGCTGGTGCTCTCCGGCGTCACCCGGCGGGAGGACATCGCCAAGTTCCCCTACCGCCCCCGGCTGGTGCTGGACGGCGTGGGCGACATCCCCGGCCCGGCAGAACAGTAAAAAATAAGCAATCCGCTTCCGGTTTTTGCCGGAAGCGGATTGCTTATTGTGATATCTTTAAGGGCGTAACCCCGGTTTAAGGATTATTTTACGGTCTGTTCAAAAACGGACGGAAAAATGTGGTATAATGTCCATATCAACGGATCGAGGTTTCTTATGGACAAGCACGTTTTCACGGATAAACAGAAAAAGCTCATTGCCTGGGCGGCTATTGCCATCTTCCTGCTGCTGTCGGCGGCGGTGGGATGGTTCATTGGCCGCCCCCTGGTGCGATTTGCCTCCCGGCCGGAGGAGTTCCGCCTGTGGGTGGACGGCCACGGCCTGCTGGGCATGGCCGCCTATGTGGGCATGGTGTTTTTGCAGGTGGTGGTGGCCGTGATCCCCGGGGAGCCCCTGGAGATCAGCGGCGGCTATGCCTTCGGGGCCCTGCGGGGCAGCGTGCTGTGTCTGCTGGGGGGGGTTCTGGGCAGCGTGGCGGTGTTTGCCCTGGTGCGGCGGTTCGGCCGGGAGCTGGTGGAGATATTCTTCCCCCGGGAGAAGCTGGAGAAGCTGAAATTCCTGCAAAGCTCCCCCAAGCGGGACGCCCTGTTCTGGCTGATATTCACCGTGCCGGGCACCCCCAAGGACCTGCTGTGCTACTTCGCCGGGCTGACGGACCTGTCCTGGGGCAAGTGGCTGCTGCTGTGCACCGTGGGGCGTCTGCCCTCGGTGCTGACCTCCACCATCGGCGGCAGCGCCCTGGGGGTGAAGGACTATCAGTTCGCCATTCTGGTTTTCGCCGTGACCCTGGCGGTGTCCGGCGTGGGGCTGCTGATTTATCGGGCCATCTGCCGGCGGCATGAGCGAAAGCAGCAGGAACACGAATAAGCAAAGCAGTCCCCTGGCCTGGGCCGGGGGACTGCTTTGCTTATTTTCCGTTGGCGATTTTCTCCTCCGTTTCTCGAAGGATGGCCTGCCGCAGGCGGGTCAGATAGGGGGACCAGGCGGCGTTTTCCATGGCGTAGGTGCGGTTCAGGTCGTATTCCCGAGGCTCCCAGGTGTCGATGGGGGACTCGTTGTGCTGGATCACGGCCTCAAATTTGTCCAGGGCCTTATAGATGCGGGACTCCGGAGTCTCCTGGGCGGCCATCTCCCGGTACAGGGCGCGCATCTCCGCCCCATAAGGGGCGGGCAGGGTGTCCACCCACTCATGCAGCAGCCGCTCCTCCCGTTCCTCGTCCTCCGCCGTTTTGCGGAAGGTGGGGATATCGCCGGTGAAGCACTCCCCCAGGTCGTGGATCAGGCACATGCGGATGACCCGGTCCATATCCGCCTGCGGAAACTCGTCCCGCAGCCAGAAGGCCATCAGGGCGATGCGCCAGCTGTGCTCCGCCACGCTTTCCGGGCGGCGGTGAGAGGTGCAGCAGTGGCGGGTGGTGTCCTTCAGCCGCTCCGCCGTGTGCAGAGCGGCCAGCAGATCGGTGGGATTCATGGCGGACCTCCTTACCTCAGATCTCTGCCCACTGGACCGGGGAGCCGTGCTCCCGCAGCAGGTCCAGCAGGTCCCGGGTGGACAGCCACACGGTGGCGGTGTTGTCGTTGGGGTGAACGCCGATGCGGCCTCCCTCGAAATCCCGGTCCAGATAGAACTGCACCGACCGGTCCGGATCGTTCAGCAGGCCCAGAGGCGTCACGGACCCGGAGATAGTCATAGGTTTCCTGCTTGGTCATGGGATGTTCCTCCTTGGATGCTCTGGCGATTTTGCTTTATTGTAGCAGAGGGCGGCGGCCATTGCAAGCCCGGGAAAAACTCCCGTCCGCCGGGGCGGCACATTTGTGCATTATGCGGATTCCTTTTCAGGGGAAATTGCCGTACAATGAATGGAAAAAGAGACTGTCGAAAAACTCGGAAATCTTCCGCCATCAGAAAGGAAGATAGTTACGAAAGAAACCCATCAGGGGTGTCTTTCGTTTGCAATCACAGGTTTTTCAGAACTTTTTAAGTTCTGAAAAACCGCACTCAGCTTGTCAAAAAAGTCTTTTTTGACAAGCTGAGGAAAATACACAGGGAGAGAACCGGAATATGAGCATTATTTTCTTTGACATCGACGGCACCGTTATGGACCTGGACGGAACCATTCCCCCCTCCGCCGTGACGGCGGTGCGGCGGCTGCGCCAGGCGGGGCACCACTGCGTCATCAACACCGGGCGGCCCAGGCTTGCCATGGACCCGCAGCTTATGGACATGGATTTTGACGGACTGGTGTGCTCCTGCGGCCAGTATATCCAGTTGGACGGGAAGATCATCCGCCATGTGGGCTTCGACCGGGAGACCAGCCGGAAAATCCTGGAGATCGGCCGCCGGTGCCGGGTGGATATGTACTTTGAGGAGGCGGAGCGCATCTGGTGCGACACCCCACACGGCATTGAGAACCGGGAGCTGCGGGGGGCCATCGCCCGGCTGGAGGCCCGGGGCGTCCGGGTGGGACAGCCCGACGGAGACCCGGACTTCCACTGTGACAAGGTGTGCGCGCTGACGGCGCCGGACAGCCTCCGGGAGAAGTTCCTGGCGGAGGTGGCCCCCATGTGCCAGATCATCGACCGGGGCAACATGCTGGAGCTGCCGGTGCGGGGGTATTCCAAGGCCTCCGGCTGCCTGGCGGTGGCCCAGGCCCTGGGGGAGGACCTGGCTGACTGCTATGCCATTGGCGACAGCGCCAACGACCTGGAGATGCTGCAGTGCGTGGGGCACCCGCTGGTGATGGGCAATGCCCCGGCCCGGGTGCAGGCGGTGGCGGAGTATGTCACCGGTACCCCGGCGGAGGACGGCCTGTACCACGCCATGGTCCACGCGGGCCTGCTGGCGGAATAACCGCCCTTTTCCCGATAGCCAGATATATATCAAAGCCGCCCGACGGGGGATGGACGGCGCTTTTTCCGGGCAGCCTGTCAAAAATTTTTTTGACAGGCTGCTTGCAGCATTTCAGAACGTTACGTTCTGAAATGCCTATGATTGCAAACGAAAGACACTCCTGATGGGTTTCTTTCGTAACGATCTTCCTTTCCGAAGACGGCTTTTCCCTGCGTATTCCGGCGTCCGAACGGAAAAAACGCCGCCCAGGATGGACGGCGTTTTTTCCGGAACAAAAAGAAGGAAAACAATAAAAGGGGAAATTGGCTGGATTTACTTGTGATCCACGGAATACATGTGCTCAATCAGGCACAGGATCTTATCGGAATAGCCGATCTCGTTATCGTACCAGGAGACCACCTTCACGAAGGTGTCGGTCAGGGCGATACCGGCCTTGGCGTCGAAAATAGAGGTGTGGGTGTTGCCCAGGAAGTCGGAGGACACCACGGGCTCGTCGGTGTAATCCAGAATGCCCTTCAGCTGGCCCTGGGCGGCCTTCTTCATGGCGTCGCAGATCTCGTCATAGCTGGCGGGCTTCTCCAGGTTCACAGTCAGGTCCACCACGGACACGTCCAGGGTGGGCACGCGCATGGACATACCGGTGAGCTTGCCGTTCAGGCTGGGGATCACCTTGCCCACGGCCTTGGCGGCGCCGGTGGAGCTGGGGATGATGTTGCCGGAAGCGGCGCGGCCGCCCCGCCAATCCTTCACGGACACACCGTCCACGGTTTTCTGGGTGGCGGTGGTGGAGTGAACGGTGGTCATCAGGCCGTCGGCAATGCCGAAGTTATCGTGCAGCACCTTGGCAATGGGGGCCAGGCAGTTGGTGGTGCAGCTGGCGTTGGACACGAAAGTCATATCGGAGGTGTAGCTGTCCTGGTTCACGCCCATAACGAACATGGGGGTGTCGTCCTTGGAGGGGGCGGACATGACCACATGCTTGGCGCCGGCCTCGATATGGCCCTTGGCCTTGTCCTTGGTCAGGAACAGGCCGGTGGACTCGATGACGTACTCCGCGCCGATTTCCTTCCAGGGCAGGTTGGCGGGGTCACGCTCGGCGTACACGGGAATCACGTGGCCGTCCACGATGATGGAATTATCGCCGGAGGACACCTGGGCATTGATCCTGCCGTGCATGGTGTCATACTTCAGCATATAGGCCAGGTAATCGGCGGGACACAGGTCGTTGATGCCCACGATCTCGATCTCGGGGTGCTGCAGGCTGCAGCGCAGGACCATGCGGCCGATGCGGCCAAAACCATTGATGCCGACTTTGATGCTCATATAAACACAGCTTCCTCTCCGTAATGGAATATATCAAATGTATGGTACGTTTAGTATTATATGCGATGAATTCCAAAAATGCAAGACCCTTTTTAAAATTTTTCTGATTTTCCAGAATGCGACAAATATCTTGTGTTTTTCCTCTTTCTTTGATATAGTATGGTATAAATTTGCATGACAGACAGAACGTTCCGGGAATAAGCGTCGGGCTTTTCCGGAATCGTAAACAATAGTGGAAGGAGGCTGTATCACATGGAATACAGCGAAGCCGAAAAGCAGATGCTCCGCGAGGTGCTGCCGGGGATTGCCGTCCAGCTGCGCGGGGCATTGGCCAATATACATGGGGCTCTGGGCCGCCTGGCTCCGGAGCGGCTGCGGGACCGGGACACCGGAACGGACCGCAGCGCCGCCATTCTGTGCCAGAGCTATTACAAGATCCTGCGGGTGGTGAACAACCTGTCCGACGCCCCCATGCTGGCGGAGGACAAGCCCCTGGACACGGAGAACGTGGAGCTGGTGGAGCTGCTGGAGGGTCTGTGCCGCCAGGGGCAGGTCCTGGCGGAGCTGATGGACCTGCGCCTGGTGTTCACCTGCCGGGACCGGGCCCACGTCATCGCCGCCAACCGGGAGCTTTTAGAGCGGCTGTTCTGGAACCTGGTGTCCAACGCCATGAAATTCACGCCCCCCGGCGGGACCATCGAGGTGGCCCTGCGGACGGGGCCGGAGTGCGTGCTACTGTGCGTGAAGGACAGCGGCCCCGGCATTCCTCAGGACAAGATGGAGCGGCTGTTTGACCGCTGGCAGCACAGCAGCATGGACCTGCCGGTCCACGGGCTGGGCCTGGGCCTGCCTCTGTGCCGCCGCATTGCCCAGGGCCACGGCGGCAGCCTGGTGGTCTCCTCCCGGCAGGGGGAGGGCACCGCGGTAACGGTGCGCCTGCCGGACCGCCGCAGCGGCGTGACCCTGGTGCGCCAGCCGCTCTTCCACTATGCCGGCGGCTTCAACCCGGTGCTGGTGGAGCTGGCCGACGCCTTGCCGGTCCAGGCGTTCACCAGGAATTATATTGATTGAAGGATTGCCGTTTTTTCCCTGTTTTATGCATAGGAGGTCACACATGGAAGGAAAACGCGTATTGGTGGCCATGTCCGGCGGGGTGGACAGCAGCGCCGCCGCTCTGCTGCTGCGGCAGCAGGGGTACGAGTGCGACGGGGCCATGCTGCGGCTGTATAACGGCGAAAAGGCGGGGACCTGCTGCTCCGCCGACGACGCCGACGACGCCCGGTCTGTGGCCTATCGCCTGGGCATGAAGTTTTATGTGTTCAACGAGACGGAGCGCTTCGCCCGGGAGGTCATGGACCGGTTCGTGGCGGAATACTGCGCCGGACATACCCCCAACCCCTGCATCGACTGCAACCGCTGCCTGAAGTTCGGCGCGCTGCTGGACCGGGCTCTGGTGCTGGGGTATGACTACATCGCCACCGGCCACTATGCCCGGGTGGACCGGGACCCGGTCACGGGGCTGTATCGCCTGCTGCGGGGCCGGGACCGGCGGAAGGACCAGAGCTATGTGCTCTATCAGCTGACCCAGGGCCAGCTGGCCCACCTGCTGCTGCCGGTGGGGGACTATGACAAACCCGCCATCCGGGAAAGCGCCCGCCAGGCGGGGCTGCTGAACGCCGGCAAGGCCGACAGCCAGGACATCTGCTTTGTCCCCGACGGGGACTACACGGCGTTTTTGCAGGAATACGGCCATGTGACCCTGGAGCCCGGGAACTTTGTGGACCGGGAGGGCCATGTGCTGGGCCGCCACAAGGGCCTTCCCTGCTACACCACCGGCCAGCGCAAGGGGCTGGGGGTGTCCGCCGGGAAGCACGTCTATGTGGTGCGGAAAAACGCCCGGGACAACACCATTCTGCTGGGGGATGACCGGGACCTGTTCACCGACCGCCTTACCGCCTGCCGGGTGAACTGGATCGCCGGGGCCGCCCCGGCGGGCCCCATCCGGGTCACCGCCAAAACCCGATACAGCCAGACGGAGGACGAGGCCGCCGTGACCCCTCTGCCGGACGGGCGCATGGAGGTGGTCTTTGACCGGCCCCAGCGGGCCGTCACCGCCGGACAGGCGGTGGTGCTGTACGACGGGGACCAGGTGCTGGGCGGCGGCGTCATCGAGGACTGAGACAAAAGGCTTGCGTCCAATATAGACAGCAATCCGGAGGCGCACCTTAAAGCGGTCAACGAGTATTGATCTTCGGAGTAACCTCAGATCGGAGGAGTGTTATGATCATTAACTGCGTATGGGAGCATAATGGCAACGACACCTTGCTTTATGCCGCAAATTTTATCGGTGCATATACCCGTGGCGAAAGCCTTGAAATCGCAAAGGCAAAGATGCCGCAGGAAATCGTTTCTTATTGCAGCTGGTTGGGCATGGAGGCCGAGGGCAAAGCGGAAATCGTGATCGTCGGAGAAAAACGCTCCGAGCTTACAATTCGGGACGCGGATTCCGATGTGCTTTTTGAAAGCGAACAACCACCACTGACAACAGAAGAATATGAGGCGCTTAAAACCCTTGCGCTGAAGTCAGCAAAGGATTTCCTCGCATTGTACGAATCTATCCCGGATAAGAACGCAGCCGCCGCACCGGAACGCAAGACCTTTTACGGCAAAGTCCCCTGCACGGCAAATGAAATGTACGAGCATACAAAGAATGTGAATACATATTATTTTGCGGAGATTGCTGTGGAGGCCGATCATGACGGCAACATATACGAATGCCGCAAGCGGGGATTTGAATCGCTGGAATCTAACCCTGATTTTCTGCAAAATGCCGTCAGAAAAGGCAGCTATGGTGAGGATTGGTCACTGCGTAAGGTCCTGCGCCGTTTTATCTGGCATGACCGTATTCACGCAAAGGCAATGTATCGAATGGCTACAAAAGTGTTCGGGGCGGAGCATGTGGCAAATCCGTTTTGCTTTTGATTGGAGAAGACTATGGACATTGAATTTGTAAATCCGGGCGTTGATTATATGATTCAGCGGATGATGGACTTTCAGACCGAAGACGAATCAGCCTTTTGGTCTGAACCCCTATACCATTTCTATCCGCAGCTTGATAAAGCCTATGCGATCAGTTTACCTTTCTCCGAAAGGAACGAATACATTGAGCGAACCATGCGAGCCGTTTATGCCGAGTCAGAAGATATGATCAATGAAAAGGCAGCTTTATATACTCGCCATTGGAACGCTTGTAAGCCGCAGATTACAGCAGCTTTATCGGATGCTTTTGGCGTGGATTGTGCCAACTTATTTAACGACATACGGTGCAATTTGAGCTTGAATCCCATTGAGCCGCGGTTTTTGAAAGAACACTATTATGATACTTTCTATCTGAACAGCGAAAGAGGCGCGATCGGTGGTGGAATACACGAGATCATACATTTTGTTTGGTTCCATGTATGGAATAGGTTGTTCGGAGACAGTTACGATGAATATGAACGCCCATCACTCAAATGGATTTTGAGTGAAATGGTGGTTGAGTCTGTGATGAAGGATGAACGACTCAGTTCCATCAATCCCTACTTCCCCAGAGAGAACGGCGGCTGCATCTACCCCTATTTTTTCAATATGGTGGTGGATGGCAAACCGATTTTGGACACGCTGGATGCTATGTACCAGAGTCAGCGTATCGAGGATTTTATGCGGAATAGTTATGCTTATTGCAAAGAACATGAAGCAGCTATCAGAGAGCATATTCAAAATTCGGAGGGCGGTATCTTTGCCAGATAACAGAAATCGCAAGCGACCGATACAGGTCAGATTCTTTGTGGATTTTCATTGACGGCAGGGTTCGGTGAAGAAATTGCAATATTACAGTCTTAACAAAAAGAGACGGGCCGAGCGGCTCTGCTGGTAAGACAGTAATTTGAGAAAATTACGAAATCGGCAACTGCGAAACAGGATTGGAAAAAACAGGCGACATTCAACTTCGGTTGGATGCCGCCTGTTTTTACATCTAAGGGTTGAGAATCACCTGTTTTTGCGCTGTAAAGCAAGGATAACGAAAAGGGTGAAATAGTTATCGCCTCTGTGCGGTTCTTTTGTGAAACAGCGAATCGCTGCATAGCGGATACCGTTCGCTGGGGAGTGCGTATATTTACGATTGTGCAAAACACCCCACAAAACCGCAAAGTCGATAGGCGGGTATTTCGATGCAGAGTATGTTCGACACGGTGGAAACTGAAAATCAACTTTCATTCGCAGAAAAGTTACATTTTAGGGTGTTAAATTCCGAGTATTCTATTGAAAACAGAGCTATCCTTGTGATAAAATATGTGTACACACTAACAGTCGGGAGACAGGGCAAGGAGTAACCAAGTGAGAATACAACATAAAAACCTAACAATCCGCCAAGCCGAGGTTACCGATGCGAAGCAGCTTGCCGCTTGGTGGAATGATGGTGCTGTGATGGCACACGCAGGCTTTCCCAACGGTCTGGGAACGACCGAGGAAGAAGTTGTAAAAGGGCTTAGAAATGGTCTTCTGGTCGTTGAGGAAAGCGACCGTCTGATTGGCGAGTGCAATTACCACAATGCGTCAGATGGAGTTGCAGAAATTGGCATTAAGATCTGCGAAACCGATTGTCAGAACCGTGGTGTTGGCAGAAAGGTTTTGAGTATGCTGATCAGTTGGCTGTTCAGAAACGGCTATGCCAAAATCATCCTCGATACGAACTTGACGAACACAAGAGCGCAGCACGTTTACGAATTACTTGGATTCCGTAAGGTACGGACCAATATCGACTCTTGGAAGGACCAACTCGGTCGGCTTCAATCATCGGTTGATTATGCGCTGGTTGAGCAGGATTTTGTCAGTTATGAGTGAAGGAGACACCTATGCCGGATAACAGGAATCGCAGGTGACCGATACAGGTCAGATTCTTTGTGGATTTTCATTGATGGCAGGGTTCGGTGAAGAAATTCCAATATTACAGTCTTAACAAAAAGAGACGGGCCGAATGCCACAGCCCACTAAGGCGATAATTTCAAACGAACAGAAAAGTGGCATTCGCAAAGGCAGCAACAGGGCTTCAACCGGCAAGGTTGGAGCCTTGTTGCTATCAGTATATATAGTATAATCGCATCTTTGCGTTTTTTGCAACTGCCGGAGTATAATGGAAGCGTCAGGAGGTGCCGGACAATGAAAGAACAGAAGTATCATATCTATCTGACCGAGCAGGAACGGTCAGAGGTTATCAAATCCCTCATAGACCTGAAAAACACGCTTATCCGGCAGGGCAAATACACGGACGCCGTTGACGATTTGCTGGTGAAGCTGACCGGCGCAAAGCGAAAGAAGCTGAAGGTCGTATACATCTGAATAGAGGTCGAGCCGCTTATTCCCCATCGGAGTAAGCGGCTCTTTTCATTTCAGGTGGAGCTTTCCGTCAAAGAGTTTTCCTTGAAACGGCGGTTGTTTTCCAGCAGCTCATCAAAGGTTACAGGCTGAAAGCCGTTTATATCCACGCCGGCGTTCAGAACATTGTCCCGTGAGGCAATCAGCGGCCAGAAGTCGGCGCGAGTGTCGTTGTGGATGTGGCCGTGGATCATATAGGAACGCATAGCGTGCTTCCATGAAAGCATCGGGTAATGGCATAGCGTTAAAGAGCGCTTTCCGTCCGAGGTTTCCAAAAACTTATCTACGCTGACAAAGTACCTTGTGTAGTCGAACTTCGTCATCCACGAGCCGTCGTGGTTGCCGACGATCAGCCGCTTCTTGCCCTTTAACCGCTTCAGGATTTCCTCCGCATTGGTGCTGCGGAAAAACATATCCCCAAGAATATATACCGTATCGTTTCCGGTCACTCTCTCATTCCAGTTTTGAATCATCGCCTCGTCCATTTCCTCGACGGAGGCAAAGGGACGGTCGCAGAACTGGATCACATTGTTGTGACCGAAATGGGTGTCTGCCGTAAAATAAATCATCGTGTATCATCTCCCATATATAAAGTAAACGCAGGGTGCTCATCGAACAGCCCTGCGCAAAATCAAGATAGTCTGATACTATCCCCATTTTCGCCTGAACTGACCGTAATTCGTTATGAAGCCAAAAGCCCGGAAGGACAAAACGAGCCTGCTTTTTATCTCTTTGCTTCTGATGCTGCCGTTCGTCATATGTTTGAAACTTGGGAGCGTGGCAGCGAAAAGCGGCTGACCCAGCTTTTTTTCTGCGACCTGTCTACGCCGAAAAACGACGGCTCCTTCAATGTCTATGATGACATTCGACAGAAGCTGATTGCCCGTGGCGTACCCGCCGATGAGATAAGGTTCATCCACGAAGCAGATACCGAAGCAAAGAAGCTGGAGCTGTTCAAGAAGGTGCGCCGAGGGGATGTCCGCATCCTGATGGGCAGTACGCAGAAGATGGGAGCCGGTACGAATGTGCAGAACAAACTTGCCGCATCCTCCGATCTCGACTGCCCGTGGCGACCCTCTGACTTGGAACAGCGGCTCGGCAGAAGTATCCGGCAAGGCAACGAAAATGCAGAGGTTCACATCTACCGTTTCGTGACGGAAGAAACTTTTGATGCCTACTTGTATCAACTCGTGGAAGGCAAGCAGAAGTTCGCTTCGCAGATAATGACCAGCAAATCGCCGGTGCGATCCTGCGAGGATATTGACGAAACCGCACTGTCCTACGCTGAAATCAAAATGCTGGCGACCGGCAATCCCCACATCAAAGAGAAGATGGACTTGGATATTCAGGTTCAGAAGCTGCGGCTCTTAAAGTCCAGTTTCCTTTCCGAAAAATATGCTTTGGAGGATAAGATCATCAAGTTCTATCCGCAGGAGATCGCACGGCGCTCTGATGTAATTGCGGGATTAAAATCCGATATGGAAAGAGTGGCAGAGCACCCGAAGCCGTCTGATGAAACCTTTGTCGGTATGACGGTCAAGGGTGCTTTCTATTCAGAGAAAGCGGATGCCGGCAACGCCGTCTTGGAGGCGTGTAAGGCAATGACGAATCCCGAACCCATTCCCCTCGGTGAGTACCGTGGCTTTACGATGGAGCTGTACTTTGAAGCAAGAGAATACAAAGTGCGGCTTAAAGGCGAGCTTGGTTATCCCGTAACCCTCGGCACGGACACCTTCGGTAATATCACCCGCTTGGATAATGCGCTGGAGGGAATTCCAAAGCGCTTGGAGATGAACGAAATGGAGCTTGATAACCTCAAAAAGCAGTTTGAAACTGCGAAGGTCGATGTGGAAAGACCGTTCCCACAGGAGGAAGAATTGAAAGCCAAGACCGACCGGCTGAATGAACTCAACGCCCTGCTCAATGTGGATAAGCGTGAGAACGAAATCGTCGGCGGTGAACCCGATGAGGGCGAAGAACCGCCCGAAAAGAAGCCGAGGAACTTGGAAAGATAGCCGAACCTCTTGACAATCGTTATCATATATGATAACATTATAGCGGACTGGAAGGGAGGGTTTTGTATGACCGAAAAGGAACTGTTGACGGCAAGGCAAAGCATCGTGCAGAAGCTGACGCAGGCAAGACTGGAAAAAGGTCTGTCGCAGGAACAGCTTGCAAAGCGCATCGGAACCCAGCGTTCCAACATCTGCCGCATCGAAAAAGGAACACAAAATCTCTCCCTTGACCTGATGATCAAGATCGCAGAAGCGCTTGACAAGGATGTGTCCGTAATGCTTGAGGAAAGGAGCAGCACAATGGAAAAAGTATATAGCCTGCGCCTTTATGATGAAACACTGCTGACCTTCACGCTGGAGGAAAGAGGCTTGGAGGGCTTGCAGGCGACAATTCTTCACTCCGAAGCGGCAAAGCAAAAGCTGTTTCCCCTCGACTTGGAGCTGACAAACGAGGGCGTTGTGAAGTGGCTGGAACGCCGGGTAATTCCGAAGAATCGGCAGTTTGTAGATGAAATCTTAAAGACGCTGGGGCTGAGCGTAAACAACACGAAGGGCATCATTGATGTCTGTATGGGGCTGTCCCTCAATGACAGCTATTGGGTCGTCCCCGCCGACTTTGACGGCAAGTATGCCGATTATAACCTCTATGAAAACCGCTTCTCCGAAGCGCTGTCGCTGGTGGCTTATACCGGCGTGGGCGGCAGTCGGGAGGCATTCTCCACCTCACCGGAGCTGACTACCAACGGTATGCTGCGGAAGGCTTGGCGGTTCGTGGAGGGTGACGGTATCTATCTGTATAAGGGCGGCACGGAGGGGGCTGCGAACACCGGAAACGAGCCGTACAGCGAATATTATGCCTGCCAGATCGCAGACAAAATGGGCATCGGCTGCGTACAGTATGACTTGGAAAACTGGAAAGGTATCCTTGCCTCCAAGTGCCGGCTGTTCACGGATATTGATACCTCTTTCGTCCCTATCGGGCGTATTCTCCGCAAGACAACACTGAAAGCCTGCCTTGATTATTACAAGACCTTAGGCGACGAGTTCTACGAGCAGCTTTGCAGTATGCTGGTTTTCGATGCCCTGATTTACAACGAGGACAGACACTTCGGCAACTTCGGTTTACTGCGGAACAATCACACGGGCGAAATTATCGCCCCTGCACCCATCTTCGATAACGGCTTGTCGCTGTTCAACTATGCAATGCCGGATGATTTCAAGAACCTGCGTGCGTACGCAAAGACCCGTTCCAATCCCTACCGCATTTCCTATGAGGATGTGTGTAAAGAGGTAATGGGGGCAAAGCAGAAAGCACAGCTGCGGCGAATGGTGGACTTCAAGTTCACCCGTCATCCGTCCCTCAATTTGCCGGAGCAGCGGCTGACAGCCATTGAAA
>ENA-OZGD01000065-OZGD01000065.1-human-gut-metagenome-genome-assembly--contig:-NODE-65-length-54187-cov-11.390194_pt1 | contig 54187 bp, 47 predicted proteins | sample MGYA00244653_ERZ653652 | MGnify/ENA primary metagenome ERZ653652 (study PRJEB26926, sample SAMN06164983) | human gut metagenome | biome: ENVO:00009003; feature: ENVO:2100002; material: ENVO:00002003... | reverse complement strand
AGGCGAAAAATCCCTCGCTGTTGGTCATATTCCCGGTTTTCAGATAGACCCTAATTGGAGTTCAGTATAATACCGCACAGCTGGGGAAAAAGATCCGCTGCTCAGCCGAAGGCGATTTATTCAGAGGTTCCCTTATCGCCGTCCAAGATAGCGGCACACATGGCTGCGGTACGCCTGATACGGCGCACCAAATACGTTCGTCAGATACCGTTCCTCCTGCAAGATCTGCAGGTGGAGCATGACCATTGCAAACAGGGAAAAGGCCAGCGTCAGCAGATTCCCGTACATCAGCAGTACGCCCACATATTGCAGGTCAAAACCCAGAAAGGCCGGGTTGCGGCTGTAGCGGTAAATTCCGGTGGTGACCAGCTCGGTCTTGTCCTTGTCGGGGATGCCCGCCCGCCAGCTGTCCTTCATGCACAGAACGGAGGCTAGGAAAATCAAATCGCCCAGCATTCCGATGCAGAAGCCGGTGAAGCGCGCGTTTGCGGGCAGACAGCTCCAGCCGAGCGCGATGGACAGCAGCTGAGCCGCCGGCGCGCCGAGGGTCGCAATGCCCATCAGCATCTCTATGGTGTGGAGAATCTTTTCTTTTCTGCGCCCGATCTGGTGGGTGCGGATGCCATGGCGCTTCTGCGCCAGCATCTTGCTGAAGTAAATGCCGTAAAAAATCGCCAGAACGGCCAATGCGAGCCACATGTAGGGCAGTTTTTCTTCCAGTGGATATTTCATCGCTTTTCTCCTTTGATGCACTTGTACGTGCCTTCTCTGCACCGCAGGCTGCGCAGTGCGGTATGGGTGATTCCCAACAGTTCGTCCATCTCTTCGGCGGTGTTTTCATAGACGCTGTTCTGATGGTGGACAAGAATATAATCCGCCTCTTTGATTTTCCCCGCCGCCTCCATGCAGAAGCTGCGCACAGGCGCGGCCAGCGCGAACACCCAGATGGGCGAGCAGATGGTCACGTGGGCATAGCGGGACAAGTCCACGCCGATGGGCGTAATGGGCATCGGCCATTTGTGCATTCCGAACCGGCCGCTCCACCAGAAGCCCAGCGTTCCCTCCGTCCGTTCGGTGGCCGTTATCTCGTACACCGCCGCACCGGTGCGGTTCGCTTCCTCATAGGCCAGCTTCCGCCCATAGCCCATGCGGGAAAAGAACACCACCAGCCGCTCCGGGTTCGTGCCGATGTCCGGATAGTCGAAAATGTCCGCCCGGAACGCTTCCTGCTTTTCAAACACCCACGCGGCATAGCCGGTGGCCGCCTGCGCCAGACCGAAGAAAAAGTAAGTCGTGGACATGAAATTCGGTGGGAACATATAGAACTGAATGCAGATCCACAGCATCAGCGTCACGCCGAATACGCCGCCCAGCACCACACCGGAATGCTTTTTCGCCAACAGCAGCCCCGCCGCCGTCAGATTCGTCAGGCCATTCACGATCAGCAGCGCCCAGCCGGAAAAGGTGAAGTCCTGAAAAACCACATCCGCGAAGGGCAGCACCTGAAAGTAAGGCAGCATAGCGTCCATGCCCATGCTCTTTCCGCTGGGGTCCAGCAGCATCGCCAGCGCCCCCGCCACGGCACCCAGACCGATGAACAGCGTCCAGAAAAGCAGAATGCGCCGGGCTGTACAGAATCTTGACTTTTGTTTCATGGTTTCTTCCTCAATATGTAATGGGCGTCCGATAAAGTGCGCTCAGAATACAGTCCGTCAGAAGCAGCACCGCAAGCAAAGAGCACCCGCCATAAACCGCTCTCCTGCTCAGCCTGCCCATCACGCGCTCCGTGGATGGCTCGATCAGATAGTGGAACACCAGCCCCAGCAGGGCGAAGCTGACCACACTGCGGACGCAGATGATCCCGCTGATATTCCCGAACAGTCCCCGGTAATCCCACAGGTGCATACCAAAGCAGTGGATCGCGATCCAGCCGATAATGTACTCCACAACGCCGGTGATCCCCGCACTGAGCAGGAACAGGACGGCGGGGTTCTTCTTGAAGGGCTTCATGGCGTAGATGCCCAGCGCGCCGACGCCGTAAATCGGCAGCCATGGGCCGTACAGAATGCCCCGGTTTCGGAGCATCCCCTCCGTATACCAGTAAAAAATCTCCTCGTAAATCCAGCCGGTCAGGCAGCCGATAAGAAAGATCACGAACAGGTAGCACAGCCGGTTGGTCAATTCGATTCTTCTATCCAGTGTCAGCATAGTCTTCTTTCCTTTCACGCTGTATTGTACAGGAAAAACGCCGGATTCTATAGGCCGGTTTTGCATCCGAACGTGTCAATTTTATAGATATTATACACCACACTCAGGGTTTGCGGAAGGGCGCGTTCCTTAAATTTGATTTAAGGCGCGTCCCCCTCTTCGTCAGCAAGGCGCCTGTGACTCTCCCCGGAGGAAAAATGAAGCCAGCCTCTTTCTTTTTTCCGAAAAAAGTGGTATGATAAAAGAAAAACGGCACTTGCCGATTCACGCAAAGAAGGTTATCACCATGAATGCCCCCATAAAAATGCTGGTCATCAATCCCGGCTCCACCTCCACCAAGGTCAGCTACTTTGAAGACGGGAAGAACGTCTACACCGAGAGCATCTTCCACGATGCCCCGGAGCTTCTGAAATACCCCACCACCAACAACCAGATGCCCATGCGCAAGCAGGTACTGCTTACCTTTCTGCAATCCCACGGCATGACCCCCGCCGACATGGATGTATTCATCGGCCGGGGCGGCTGCGCCTATTCTCAGGCTGCCGGAGTCATGGAGATCGACGAGCGGCTGGTACAGGACACCGCCGCCGACAAGGGCGGCAGCGACCACCCGGCAAAGCTGGGCGTCATGCTGGCCTACGAGCTGGGCTGCGAGTACCGCAAGCCAATGTACACCGTGAACCCCACCAATGTGGACGAGCTGTGGGACTGCGCCCGCCTCACCGGCATTGCGGGACTGTACCGCCGTGCCCAGACCCATGTGCTGAACCAGAAGGGCATTGCCGCCATTCACGCGAAAAAGCTGGGCAAGCGCTACGAGGATCTGAACCTGATCGTCTGCCATGTGGACGGCGGCATCACCGTCACCGCCCATAAGGCCGGGCGCATGGTGGACAGCACCGAGGGCGCGGGCGGCGACGGCCCCTTCACCCCCACCCGTCTCGGCTCCATCCCGGTGATGGAGGTGCTGCAATATCTGGACGAGGGACACACCACCGCCCAGATGCGCTCCATGCTCTCCCGTTCCGGCGGCTTCGTCAGCCACTTCGGAACCTCCGACGCGGCCAAAGTCCACGCGCTGGTAGATGCCGGGGACAAAAAGGCCGTGACTGTCTGGAATGCCATGATCTACCAGCTGTGCAAGTCCATCGGCTGCATGGCGGCGGTGCTGGAAGGCAAGGTGGACGGCATTCTGCTCACCGGCGGCCTGATGCGCTACGACGATATCTTAGAGGGCGTAGAGCAGCGCTGCGGCTGGATCGCGCCGATCACCGTCTACCCCGGCGAGTGCGAGCAGGAAGCCATGGCGGATGCCGTTCTGGAGGTGCTCCGGGGACAGCGGAAAGCCAATCGCTACACCGGCGTTCCCGTTTTCCAAGGCTTCGCGTGGGACAACAAATGACAACCCTCCCCTACTAAAAAGGAGACCGTTATGCCTCAATTTACCAAATACGCGCTGGAAAATTCCCTGAAAAAGCTGCTTCTGCAAAAGCCGCTGAACAAAATCACCATCAACGACATCACCGAGGACTGCGGCATCAACCGCATGACCTTCTACTACCATTTCAAGGACATCTACGATCTGGTGGAATGGGTGTGCATGGAGGACGCCAAAAAGGCGCTGGCGGACAACAAAACCTACGAGACCTGGCAGCAGGGCTTTGTCCGGATTTTCGACGCCGTCCGGGAGAACAAGCCCTTTATCATGAACGTCTACCGCTGCGTCAGCCGGGAGCAGGTGGAAAAATACCTGACGCCCCTGACGGACGATCTTCTGATGGGCGTGATCAACGAGCTGTCGGCGGGTATGGTCGTCCGCGCCGAGGACAAGGCTTTTATCGCCCAGGTCTATTCCTATGCCTTTGTGGGGCTGATGCTGGACTGGATCAAGGACGAGATGAAGCAGGATCCGGAAACCCTGGTAAATCGGTTTGCCCTCGTGATTCAGGATGATGTTTCCTGCGCGCTGAACCGGTTCCGGGTGGATAAACCTTTATCAAACCCGGCGGATTGATAAAATTTCAGACACTTTTGCCTCCGTGATGAAATCTTCATCACGGAGGCATTTCTGTTTATTGTAAAAAACGGGGCAAAGACATACAATAAGGTCACCGAAAGGCAAATGAACGATTTTACGAAGGAGTTGCTATTATGTATTATTCTGCTGGAACTTACGAAGCGTTTGCCCATCCCGAGAAGCCGGAGGGCGTAGACAACAAATCCGCTTATATCATCGGCACCGGCCTTGCCGGTCTGACTGCTGCTTTCTATCTGGTCAGAGACGGCCAGATGAAAGGTGAGCGCATCCATCTGCTGGAAAAACTGGAGCTGGCCGGCGGCAGCTGCGACGGCTACCGGGACATCACCAAGGGCTTCTATATGCGCGGCGGCCGGGAAATGGACAACCATTTTGAGGTCATGTGGGACACCTTCCGGGATGTTCCCTCCATCGAGACTCCGGGCGTTTCCGTGCTGGACGAGTATTATTGGCTCAACAAGCACGACCCCAACTACTCCCTGTGCCGCGCCAGCGTGAACCGCGGCGAGGATGCCCATACCGACAAGCAGTTCAAGCTGGATAAAGAGTCCGCCATGGCGCTCTCCAAGCTGTTCCTGACGCCGGAAAAGGATCTGGAGGACAAGAAGATCTCCGACGTTCTCCCCGATTCCTTCTGGGACACCAACTTCTGGCTCTACTGGCAGACCATGTTCGCCTTCCAGCGCTGGTCCAGCGCTCTGGAAATGAAGCGTTACCTGTGCCGGTACGTGCATCACATCGACGGTCTGCCGGATTTCAGCGCCCTGCGCTTCACCAAGTACAACCAGTACGAGAGCATGATCCTGCCTCTTGTCAAGTATCTGGAAAGCCACGGCGTGCGCATTGAGTACGGCATGGATGTCAAGAACGTCATCATCGAGACCGAAGGGGACAAGAAGGTTGCCAAGCAGATCGCCTACGTGAAGGACGGTCAGGAGCAGACCATCGACCTCATCGAGGACGATCTGGTATTCATCACCAACGGCTGCTGCACCGACACCTCCTGCTACGGCGACCAGACCCATGCCCCCGACCTGTCCAAGGTAAAGAACGGCGCGGGCGAATCCTGGGATATGTGGAAGGCCATTGCCGCCCAGGCAAAGCACGGCGAGTTCGGCAACCCGGATACGTTCTGCTCCGATGTGGACGCCACCAACTGGATGAGCGCCACCGTGGCCACCTCCAACGAGGAGATCATTCAGCATATCATGAACGTCTGCAAGCGTGACCCCCGCTCCGGCAAGGTGACCACCGGCGGCATCGTCACCGTCAAGGACAGCACCGACAACTGGTATCTGTCCTGGACGATCAACCGTCAGCCCCAGTTCAGATCTCAGGACAAGAACATGGTTCTGGTGTGGCTGTATTCCCTGAACACCAACAGGGAAGGCAACTACGTCAAGAAGGCCATGCGGGACTGCACCGGTGAAGAGGTCTGCCGGGAGTGGCTGTACCACATTGGTGTGCCGGAAGATCGGATCGCCGCTCTGGCTCACGATGCCTGCAACACCACCACCTGCTTCATGCCCTATATCAACGCCTTCTTCCAGCCCCGCAAGGAATCCGACCGCCCGAAGGTCGTGCCCGACGGTGCCGTGAACTTCGCCTTCATCGGCCAGTTCGCCGAGACCCCCCGGGACACCATCTTCACCACCGAGTATTCCATGCGTACCGGTATGGAGTCCGTCTACACCCTGCTGAACGTTGACCGGGGCGTGCCGGAGGTATGGGGCAGCAAGTACGATGTCCGGGAACTGCTGCGCGCCTGCTACTACGCCATCGACAAGAAGCCCATCACCGATGTGAAGCTGTCCTTCATGGAGAAGCAGCTGCTGCACACTGTGATGAAGAAGGTCAAAGGAACGGACGTGGAGCTGCTGCTGAAAGAAAGCGGCCTGATCGAGTAAAATATCCTGCAACGCAAAAAGGTGCTGCCCGGTGGCAGCACCTTTTTGCGTTATTTACAAATCGTTTATTTGACCCGCCTCCCTTTTTCTGATAGAATACTCCCCGGACACCATAAGGAGGAGATATTGATGGAAAAATTCATTCCCTACGAGAAGCTTTCCAAGAAGGAAAAGCGCAGTCGGGACTTGTCCCGCCGGAATACATGGGGACAGCTGAACCCCGTTACCCGGAAACCTAAAAACAGCAAGGCATATTGCAGGAGCAAAGCCCGGAATTGGAAGCGTGACGCGCACGAACCAATTCCGGGCTGATTTTATTGTTTGTCAGACGTTGGTGGTATTACCCTTCACCGTCCATTTTCCAGATGTGGGGGTCGCCGCGGAACAGCAGGCATACGCCCACGCCCATCAGCCACAGCACGGCAAACAGAAACGCCGCGCCGCTTCCCTTCCCGGCCCCGAACAGCCGCGTCAGCAGACTGTCCCCGCTTTGGGTCGCCATCACCGGCTCAAATACGGCGTCCACCAGCAGCCCGCCCAGAAAATATCCCAGCGGGATGGTGAAGAACTGAAAGGCGTTCCGGGCGGCAAAGACCCGCCCCTGAATTTCCGCCGGGATGTTCAGGCGGTTGATGGCGTCCAGATTGGCGTTCATCCACGGGATGCTCACCCAGCCGAGAAACGCGCCGAAGCACCAGACCCAGACCCTGCCGCTGAAAGCAAGGCAGAAATTCTCCGTACACATGGAAAGCATCAGGCAGCTCCAGATGGCCTTCACCCGGCTTCTGGGTGTCTTCACGAAGGAAGCGAGGATGCTCCCCAGCAGTGTGGAAATGCCGATGACGGTGTTGACCACGCCCATAGCCCACTCGGAAACCTTCGACAGCACCATGGCCGGGAACGCAGCATTGTACATGGACGCCACCAGATTGATGCCCGCCAGAAACAGCATCAGGTGCAGGATTCCGGGGTTCCGTTTCAACCAGCGAATGCCTTCCGCCGCGCTTTTCAAAACGCCGTCCGTCTTCCCCGACGCGTCCGTCCGGGGAATGGGGATAAAGAACAACAGCGTTACGAAGGCGATCAGAAAGCTCGTCAGGTCGATGGCAACCACCGCGTCCATTCCCCAAAGCCCCAGCACCGCCGTGGCGAAAATGGGCGTCAGGATGGAAGTCACGGAGGAAGAAAGGTATCGCAGTCCGCCCACCCTCTGGTAAAACCGGCGGGGCAGGAGCGCCGTGGTCGCTACCTCACTTGCGGGCTGCTGAACCGTGTTCATCAGTCCGGACATGGCGTTGACGATGTACAGGTGCCAGATTTGCAGGCACCCGGCTTTCAGCAGAAGCCAGACCGCCAGCGTCCCCAGCGCCGCCAATGTGTCGCACCACAGCATGGTCTTCTTTTTGTCCCAGCGGTCGCTGAGCGCACCGGCAAAAATGCTGCAAATCACGTATGGCGCGTAGGAACACACCATCAGCAACGCCGTGCGGAGGGCCGAGCCTTCCCGTGTGTACGACCAGACCACCAGCGCGTAGCCGGTCATGGCGCTGCCCAGCCCGGAGATCATCTGAGTAAACCACAGCAGCAGATAGCTGCGCATTTCCTTAAGATCGGATAGATATTGTTTCATGATGACTTTGCTCCTTCATTCTGAATTTCACCGGAATGCAAAGCCATAAGGACAGTCACTTCTCCATGCGGCCCTGTCCTATCCGGCTTTGCATGGAGCAGATGCAATGCAGAGTATCACAGTGATATCCTCCTTTTGTCATCATTATAGCAGATTTTCACCTGTTTTCAATCCCCATGCCTTTCGGAAAGCTCTGACGAAATCAAAAAAGCTGTGAGCGGAAAAGATCCGCTCACAGCCGCAGACGATTGCGTCAGCGCTTTCTTAGACCTCGTCGGTCTGGGAAGCCGCTGCCTCGGCCTGAATGTCGGGGAAATGGGACAGTACCGGTTCCTCCGGAATGCCCTTGATCTTACGGTTTACATAATTCTTCGTGATCTTCATGACCATGGGGCACAGGACCACCACGCCGATCAGGTTGGGCAGCATCATCAGGCCGTTGAAGGTGTCGGAGATGTCCCATGCCAGAGAGGACGTCATGACTGCGCCGGAAAGGATCATCACGACGAAGATCACCTTGTAGATCTTGGTTGCTTTTTCACCGAACAGGTACTCCACCGCCTTGGTGCCGTACTGCGACCAGCCGAGCACCGTGGTAAAGGCGAACAGCAGCATGGCCAGAGCCACAAATTTTTCGCCAAGGGGGCCAAAAACATTGCCGAAGGCACGGGCAACCAGCGTAGCGTCGTCCACACCCGCCACGGCAAGGCCGGTCTCCAGATCGATATAGCCGGAAGACAGAACCACGATGGCGGTCATGGTGCAGACCACGAAGGTATCGAAGAACACCTCAAAAATGCCCCACATGCCCTGAGCGACAGGCTCCTTGACGTTGGAGGAAGAATGCACCATGACGGAGGAGCCGAGACCCGCCTCATTGGAAAACACACCCCGCTTGCACCCTTGGGTAATGGCCTGCTGGATGGCGATACCCGCCGCGCCGCCCGCGACGGCCTTGCTGCCGAAAGCGAAGCGGAAAATCGCCGCGAACATGGCGCCGACGCTGCTGATATGGGTAAAGAACACGATCAGCGAGCCGATGATGTACAGTACCGCCATGAACGGCACGACCCGCTCGGCGACAGTGGCAATGCGCTGCAGGCCGCCGATGACGATCAGCGCCGCGAGGATCATCAGCACAATGCCGCAGGCCAGAGAAACCACGCTCATGCCGCCCACGGTAGCAGTCACGCCGCCGAAGAACGCGGATTTCATATTCAGGACGATCTTATTGATCTGCCCCATATTGCCGATGCCGAAGGATGCCAGAATGGCAAAAATGGAGAACAGAACCGCAAGGACGCTGCCGATGGTCTTGCAGTGCTTCCTGCCGCCCAGACCGTCTTTCAGATAGTACATCGCACCTCCCGACCACTCGCCCTGACTGTTGCGGCGGCGGTAGTAGATGCCCAGCACATTTTCGGAGAAATTGGTCATCATCCCAAAAAAGGCCGCAACCCACATCCAGAACACCGCGCCGGGGCCGCCGATGACGATGGCTGCCGACACGCCGGCGATATTGCCGGTGCCGATGGTGGCGGCGAGGGCCGTACACAGCGCCTGAAACTGGGAAATGGTCTTTTTGTCCGTTTTCGCGTGGACACCGCTGTCCCTGCGGAACATGCCGCCGATGGTCTGCTGCCACCAGTGGCCAATGTGGGAGATCTGGAACCACTTCGTGCAGCAGGTCATCAGAATACCCGTGCCGATCAGCAGGACCAGACCGATCTTCACCCAGATAAAGGCGTTGATCTTGTCATTGATCTCGGCGAGTGTGGTCAGAAAATTCTCCATACGTATCCTCTCTTTCCGGCTTCGCGTTCTTTGCAAAGCCAACAAAAAATAAAGACAGACTGCGCAAAACGCGCAATCTGTCCAAAAAAACAAACATTTCCCCTACGGACGGTATGGAAATCACTTTGTCCTTTTGCCTGAGAGATTGACGCGCAATGCGTTTTGCCCCTTCGGCACTCAATTCAATGAGCTTCTCCAAAGTTCTATCAGCTTACAGTCCTCATCCATGCTGGACACCTGAGAGTGTTACTCCTTCGGTTGCGGCAAGCCGCATTTCCTGCAAGCGTCATATAGATGTTAACAATTATACTATGCTCTCCCCAAAATGCAAGTGCAAATCGGGAAAAATGCATTTTTTGTCACTTCTCCCAACTCAGAACCTTTTCCCGCAGGCCGTCCACGTCCAGAACGCCAAAAGCAAAGCCCTTTTTCACCAGCTCCTCCGGCAAATATTCGTCGTACTTGTCAAAAAGAGGCAGCTCCTTGGGATACACCAGCTCCATTGGGTCAATGGGTTTGCGTATCTCTTCGGCCAGCACCCGGAAAAAAGCGGATTCGTCGGCCTTCATGGTGAACTGAATAAAAAACGGGCGGGCGGAATCCAGATTCCGCAGGCCGAGGCGGTCGGCGCATTTGATTTTCAGGAACCGCTCCATGGTCAGGAAGGTGTACGTCCCTACCCATGGAAGCAGGCACCACATGTTGCCGCCCAGATTGATGAGCGGCTTTTCCGCCGCGCCGGAGTGGGCGGCGGTGAAGCGGGCCTGCTCCAGCCGCGCCACCGCGTTTTTCATCAGATAGGGGTACTGCCTGTCCTCCTGAAGCACCCGACGCATTCTTGTGAGAATTTTGGTGTGCAGGTCGCCGGGGCACTGGCCAAAATAGGCGGGGACGCTGCCCTTCACCTGCCGGCAGTAGATCAGGCGGCGCTTGTGATCCACGTCCAGCACCTGCCAGACATGTCCCGCAATGGCCAGCTTCTCCCCCACGGGAGGCGGCGAAACCACCGTCCCCAGCTCCTGAGACTCGCTGCGGACGGTGTATTCCTCACTTTCCTGAAACACGCCGTAGAACTTGAAGGAGTTGATGACCCGCTCCCCCGCCAGTCCCACGATCAGACCGCCCTGCTCCGTCTGCTGAATGTGGTCTGTGGCGATGAGATGCCGGAGCAGTACCCGGTAGTCCTCCTGGGTGATTCTGTGGAAGTAATGCAGCCGCAGCACCCGGTCGGCCAGCGCCCGGGGGGACATCTCGCCGCAGGAGGCCAGGGTGGACATGGTTTGGTGGTACAGCAGGCTGAACGGCAGTCTGTCCAGCCGGGGCGGCTCCACCCAGCGTTCTTCCAGATACAGCTGCACCAGCGCAATGCCCTGCAATAGCTTCCATGGAATGGTGGTGGGCAGCATGGCCCGCACCTCCGGCTCGTCCTCCCGGATGACGAACCACATTTCCGGCGGAAGCTCCCGCCGGCCGGTGCGTCCCATGCGCTGCAAGAACGAAGATACCGTCCATGGCGCGTCGATCTGAAACGCCCGCTCCAACCGGCCGATGTCAATGCCCAGCTCCAGCGTTGCGGTGGTCACCGTGGTCATGTACTGGGAATCGTCCTTCATGATCCCCTCCGCCGTCTCCCGGTAGGAGGCGGAAAGGTTGCCGTGATGGACAAGAAAGCGGTCGGGTTCGTGGTTCAGCTCGCAGTAATGGCGCAATGTGGTCGTCACCATTTCGCATTCTTCCCGGGAATTGACGAAAACCAGACACTTTTTGCCCCGGGTATGCTCGAAGATATACCCAATGCCGGGGTCTGCGTTGGCGGGGGCGTCGTCGGTTTTTTCTTCCAGCACGGGCAGCGCGCCGGGAATCTGCTTATCCTCCGCGGCCTGCGCGTCCTTGACGTAGAAATGCTCCATGCTCAGCCGCCATTTGCTGCCCTTGGCGTCGATTTTCGGGATGATGGTCTTCCGCCCCGTCCCCAGCGACAGGAATTCGCCGGTTCCCTCCGGGTCACCGATGGTGGCGGACAATCCGATACGCCGGGGATTGACTCCCGCAATTCGGGACAGCCGCTCAATGAGGCACAGCGTCTGCCCGCCCCGGTCGCCCCGCAGGAGGGAATGCACCTCGTCAATGACCACAAACCGCAGGTCGCCGAACAGCTTTGCAATGGCCGCATGCTTGTGCAGAAGCAGCGCTTCCAGAGATTCCGGCGTGATCTGGAGAATGCCGGAGGGGTGACGCATGAGCTTTGCCTTATGGCTCTGGGCAACGTCCCCGTGCCAGTGCCACACCGGGATATCCGCTTCGGCGCACAGGTCGTTCAGCCGGGAAAACTGGTCGTTGATCAGCGCCTTCAGGGGGCCAATATAAATGCAGCCCACGCTGGAGGGCATATCCTCGGAAAACAGGGTGATGATGGGAAAGAACGCCGCTTCCGTCTTGCCGGAGGCGGTGGAAGCGGTGAGCAGCACGTTTTCATCCGTGTTGAAAATGGCGTCCGCCGCCGCGACCTGAATGGAGCGCAGATTTTCCCAGTGGTTCTGATAGATATATTCCTGCACGAAGGGCGCGTATCGGTCAAATGCACGCATATTCAGCCACCTTACAGCTCAAATTCCGCAAGGGAATCGTCGGTCTGTTCCTCTTTTACCGCGTTCTGGGCGTAGCGGAACTGATCGGAACCCAGAAGCCCCCGCACGCTGATACCGGGATTCTGGTAGACGATGTCCAGCACCTCAATAAAGTCCCGGATGACCTCCCGGGGGGTGATATGGGTGTCCGCCCCGATGCGGCCGAATTCGATCTCAATGAAATCCACCATATCCTGCTGTGTCACGATCTGGGAATAGTCGTACAGCCCCGCGTGAATATCCGCCAGCTTCTCCGTCAGGATCAGCATTTCCTCGTAGGTCAGGGGCTGCAAGCGAATGACGGGGGAAAGCAGATCTTTATGCTCCCCGGCGAAATGCCCTTCGGCCAGCCGGGAGCGGAGGGCTTCGTAGCTGTAAACGCCCCGGCGGGGGTCTTCCATGCACTGGGGCGTACCGCAGAGGATGAAGCCCAAATACCGCGCCTTGCCCTGCATAGCGTCGTTGTACATGGTCAGAATTTTCTCGTAATTATACTGCCGGGTGATGGCGTTGGGAATTTTGTAGATGTTCACCAGCTCGTCAATGAGGATGAGCATACCGGCGTAGCCCGCCTGCTTGAGAAAACAGGCGAATAATTTGAGATATTCGTACCAGTCGTCGTCCGTGATGACAATATTCACCCCCAGCTCCTGCCGGGCTTCGGTCTTCGTGGCGTACTCGCCCCGGAACCATTTGAGCACCTTGGCCTTCGTCTCGTCGTCACCGGCGCAGTGGGCTTTGTAGTACAGCGTCAGCAGCCTCGCAAAATCGAAGCCGTGGACCATCTCGTTCAATGCGCCAATCACCGCGGAGATCCGCTTTTCCACCAGCGGCGCAAGGCCGGGGTCGGTCACCCCAAGGCCGGAGGATGCCATGACCTCCTGCTGCACGCTGCTGATCCACCGATCCAGAATCAGGGGCAGCGCGCCGCCCTCCGGTTTGGTCTTGGTGGACATATTGCGGATCAGCTCCTTGTAGGTCGCCAGTCCCTGCCCACGGGTGCCCTGCAAGCGGCGCTCCGGAGAGAGGTCGGCGTCTACCACCACGAAATTCTTCGCCATCACATAGTTCCGGATGGTCTGGAGCAGAAAGCTCTTGCCACTGCCGTATTTTCCCACGATGAAGCGGAAGGACGCACCTCCGTCGGCAATGATGTCCACGTCCCGCAGCAGGGCGTCAATTTCGTCCTTCCGCCCCACGGTGACGTAGGGCAGGCCAACGCGGGGAACGACGCCGCCTTTCAGGGAGTTTATCAGCGCCTGAGCAATTCTTTTTGGTATTTTCATGGATGAATCATCTCTTTCAAATCCGCAATATAGTCTTCGATCAGTTCCGGCGGGTCGTCGCCCAGCAGAACGGAATCGGAAAAGGTGTCGTACAGTTTGTCGTTGATGCCGTCCACAAGGACGGACAGCATCAGCCCGGAAGACCGCACCCAGCCATAATCCCGGCCATACAGCAGGCTTTGCAGCAGCCGGTACTCATCCTTGGTCAGGGGAGTGTCCTCCGGTTCCGCGGCAGGTTCCGGGGGCTGCGCCGGGGGCGCTTCTTCCTCCGCCTCCTCATCTACCATCAGCCTGTCCCGGGTGACGGCGGCGTCATCCCGGATCCTTGCCAGCCGGGAATAGTCGATGGTGATTTTCTTTTCCTCCGCCGCCTTCTTCTCGGCGAGAAGATTCCGGGCTTCCTCCTGAATGATCTTTATGATCCACTTGGTTTCCAGCTTGTACTGAATGGGGCGGCCGTAGTCATAGCATTCCCGCATCACGGCGTCGATGGCTTTCAGAACATCCCCCAGCTTCCCGTTGGAATGGGGAATGCAGCTGTACTTCTGAACGCTCCACAGGCCGTTATGGCAGCGGTAGATATACTTTTCGTCCACCGTGTACTGGCGGTTGCCCTGCTCCTGACGCCTGTGAAAAACCGCCGAGTCGAACAGAATCACCTGAGACTGGGTAAAGCTGCCAAAATACTGCTCGACCATGGTCTTCTTGCACCGGGTATCGTAATGCTCTGCTATCCGCCGCAGCACCCGGACGATCACGGTGTCGCAGTCCTCCCGGTATTCCCTGTAGAATTTGGAGCGCTCCAGCCATTTGGGCGACAGCTGCTTCACCACGCGGATGACTTCTTCGTCGCCACGGCTCCGGATGCTGTCCAGTACGGCAATGCTCCTGTTGAACCGCACCCGGGGGTTATCCGCCAGAAGCCCGGCGTCCAGATTATAATAGACCACGTAGTCCATCAGCCACTGGTTCAGATATGGCAGAATACCGTCGTCCAGCGCGCCGTATGCGTCCCGGAACTCCGTCAGCTTCCGGTAGCCGTCCATGGGGTCGACGACGCCGATCTGATTGAGCAACTCGTAGATATACAAAAACGCATAGCTCAGGGACGTTTCCTGCAAATTCCCCCGGCGCAGCTTCGTCCGCCATGAGAAATATCCCCGCAGCTCCGGGTCGGTCAGGGATTGGTAGGTGGGGAAATAGCGGAGCACCGGCCGGTCGTAAACATAGTCGTCCTCGTAACTTGCCAGCAGCTTTCCCTGTTTGACGAAAATGGACTCCCGGGACTGCCGGTAGGCGGGCATACCGTTTTCCAGCGAGCGGGCAGCCAGAAGGGGCGAAGGCAGCGGCTCACGGGGCATCTGGGGTCTCGGCTGAATGGCTTCGTCCCGGAAAACGTTGATGTAGAACCATTCCGCGGCCTTCTTTACACGATTCGTGTCCGTAGCGTCTCTCCCCTTTCGCCCATATGTTTGATATTATCATACAATATTTGCCGCACGCAGTCAAGCACGCAGGCAATATTTTCCCAAAAAGCAGCAGGGACAGGCCGCCTTGGCCTGTCCCACGAAAAAGTTTGTCCGCTTACACGTCCAGATATCCGCAGATCACCTTGAGGGTGTTGTACACACCGTCGATGTGACTGCGCTCGTAGCCGTGGCTGGCGTAGACGCCCGCGCCGATCAGGCCGTGACGGATGTCGAAGCCTGCCCGCAGGGTCACGTCCACGTCGGAGCCATAGTGGGGATAGACGTCCACGGCATAGTCCGCACCCATCTTCTTGGCGGCGTCAATGAGCTTGCCCACCACCTCGTAGCTGTATGGACCTACGGAATCCTTGGCGCAGATGGAGACCTGCCGCTCGGTGCAGCTCAGGCCCTCGCCCACGCAGCCCATGTCCACGGAAATGGCCTCCGTCACCCCCGCAGGAACGGAACTTGCGCCGCCATGGCCGACTTCCTCGTACACCGTCACATGGACGTAGGTTCTCCGGGGCAGGGTGATGTGGTTGTCGGCAAGATATTTGGCAAAGCCCAGCAGAATGCCCACGCTGAGCTTGTCGTCCAGAAAGCGGCTCTTGAGATAACCGGACGCCGTGCGGCGGGTGCGGGGGTCGAAGCACACAAAGTCCCCCACCTCAATGCCCAGCTTCCGGGTGTCCTCGGCGGTAGAGACGTCCTCGTCCGGCACGACCTCCACGGTGTCATAGCTGCGCTTGGTGGAGCCGTACTCCCCGTTGACGTGGACGGAGGCATTGCACAGCTGGCAGGTGCCGTCATAGACCTTGCCGGAACGGGTGTAGATACGGACGTTTTCCGCTTCGGCATTGTTCGGCTCCATGCCGCCCACCGCCGTCAGGCGGAGACGACCGCTGCCCTTGATCTGGGCAACCATTGCGCCCAAGGTATCACTGTGGGCTTCCAGAAACAGGCCATCGTCGGCATTTTCGCCGCCAAGATCGGCCAGAACGCCGCCCTTGGTGGTGATCTTCGCCGGAAAGCCCAACGCTTCAAAGGCCGTCTTCACCCATTCGGCCGCCCGGCGGGTAAAGCCGGAGGGAGAGTCGATGGCCAGCAGCGCGGCGGTCTGCTCCCATGCGTAGTCCGCATATTTTTCGTTAATCATAGTTTCCTCCCAGTAAAATATAGTGCCAGACACCAGCCACTTCCCGCATGAAATGGTTGATCTTCTGGGATAAACGGGATGTTTTTGCGGGAATTCCCACGAATTCCACGCCGCACGCTTTTGCAAACCGGCTGGCGCGGTACAGGTGGTACTCGCTGGACAGCACCCCCAGCTTCTGAGGACGCTCACCGGTTTTTTCCTCGATGAGGTCAAGGGAAAAGTTCAGATTTTCCCATGTGGAGGTAGCATCCTCCTCCATCCAGAGGCGCTGGGGGTCAATGCCCAGATTCACCAGCTCCCGGTACATGCACTCCGCCTCGGTGATTGGCTCGTCCGTACCCTGACCGCCGGAAAGCACGGCGGTCACGTTTGGATGCTCGTCCAGATAGGTGTAGGCGGCGCAGATCCGATCCCACAACGAGACCGACGGGCCGTCCCGGTTCACCTTGGCGCCCAGAACCACCACATAATCCACCGGCTCCTCCGGGTTTCCGAAGCTGGCATGGATGATGATCCCCTCCGTAATGCCGACCACCAGCACCCCCACCGCGAGAATCACGGTGACGGCGGTCTGAACCGCTTTTGCAAAGGCGGGGAATTTCAGCCCCACAAGGGGAAACAGAATGTAAAACAGGATAATGCCGATCAGACACAGGCACACCAGTGCGGAAAAGCTGTAGCCCGGGACGACGAATTTGAGGAACAGAGCCGCCACTGCCAGAACGCCGCAGCAAATCAGCGCCGCGATTCGTCCCGCGCCGAGAAGATGAAAAAAGGCTTTCATTTTAGAAAACTCCAAGCAGAAAATAGTGTCACGGCCAATGCCGCTTTTCGCTCAGCAGCGTTGTGCCAGATTCTACCCTGCAGTTTACCACATTATCCCAAAGAAAACAAGCCGCCCCGGCGGGGGCGGCCTGCAAATTCAGGAAATCTTAATGTTGCGCCTTGTGTTCTTTGCTTGCCTTTACCAGCGCAGTAAAGGGGCGCTGCATCCGTTCCTCCACGGCGGCCACAGCCTCCGGGTGCCACTGCAGCCCCAGAAGGAAACGTCCGTCCGTAGCTTCAATGCCCTCCACGATTCCCGCAGGACTGAGGGCGCAGACCCGCATCCCCGGCGCAGGGGTATCCACCGCCTGATGGTGGACGCTGTTGGTCAGCAGCTCGTCGCAGCCCATGAGACTGTGCAGAAACGTGCCGGGAAGCACCCGGGCGGGATGATCGGGGACATAGCGGTGCTCATTGTCACGGTGGTTCTCCCCGGCGGCTTCGGGGCGCTGGCTGGGTATGTCCTGAATCAGGGTTCCGCCCAGCGCCACATTGAGTATCTGCTCCCCCCGGCAGATGCCGAGAACCGGCTTTCCCGTATCCATGACGGCTTTCAGCAGCGCCAGCTCAAATTCGTCTCTCGCCGGGGTTGGCGTGCCGCATTCCGGGCGCATGGACTGGCCGTAGTATCTGGGGTCAGGGTCGCCCCCGCCGGTAAACAGGAAGCCGTCCAGATGCTTTGCCCAGAAGGCCGCGTGCTCCGGCTTCCAGGGCAGGAACACCGGGACGCCGCCCCCGCGGCGCACGGCCTTGCCGTAGTTGCCCCGGAAAACCTGCTGCATCCGGGGGTCGCCCGTAAAAACCACACCGATCAGAATCATTTAGATGTCCTTGCTCTTGGAAGCGATCTCCGACAGGCACTTGGACAGGAAAGCGTCCATGGTCATGGCGCCCAGATCCTCGCCCTTGCGGGTACGGACGGAAACGGTGCCGTTCTCCATATCCCGGTCGCCCACTACCAGCATGTAGGGGATCTTCTGCATCTGGGCTTCCCGGATCTTGTAGCCCAGCTTCTCGCTGCGGCAGTCGTCCTCGGCGCGGATGCCCGCGTCCACCAGCTTCTGGGTCAGGCTCTTGGCGTATTCGTGGGCACGGTCGGTGACAGGCAGTACCTTGACCTGAACAGGGGTCAGCCACAGGGGGAAGGCACCCGCAAAATGCTCGGTGATGACGCCGATGAACCGCTCGATGGAGCCGAACACCACCCGGTGGATCATCACGGGACGATGCTTCTGGCCGTCCTCGCCGGTGTATTCCAGATTGAACCGCTCCGGCAGCTGGGAATCCAGCTGGATGGTGCCGCACTGCCAGGTACGGCCAAGGCAGTCCTCAATGTGGAAGTCCAGCTTCGGCCCGTAGAACGCGCCGTCGCCCTCGTTGACAACGAAGTCCTTGCCCATGCCGGTGATGGCCTTCTTCAGGATCTCCTGATTGGCTTCCCACTCCTCCACGGTGCCGATGTGGTCTTCGGGCATGGTAGACAGCTCAACGGTGTATTTCAGGCCAAACACGTTGTACACCTCGTCGAACAGGCGGACAACGTTCTGGATCTCGCTCTCCATCTGTTCCCGGGTCATGAAGATGTGGGCATCGTCCTGCGTAAAGCACCGGACGCGGAACAGGCCGTGGAGCGCGCCGGACAGCTCATGACGGTGCACCAACCCCAGCTCGCCCACCCGCAGGGGCAGGTCACGGTAGGAGTGGGGCTCGCTGGCGTAGACCAGCATACCGCCGGGGCAGTTCATGGGCTTGATGGCGTAATCCTCGCCGTCGATGACGGTGGTGTACATATTGTTCTTGTAGTGATCCCAGTGGCCGGACTGCTCCCACAGCTGACGGTTCAGGATCATGGGGGTGGAGACCTCCACATAGCCGTAGCGCTTGTGGACTTCCCGCCAGTAGTCGATCAGGGTGTTGCGCAGCACCATGCCCTTGGGCAGGAAGAAGGGGAAGCCGGGGCCGTAATCGGTGAGCATGAACAGTCCCAGCTCCTTGCCGAGACGGCGGTGGTCACGCTTCTTGGCCTCTTCGATGCGCTGAAGGTACGTCTCCAGCTCTTCCTTGCTCTGGAAGGCAATGCCGTAGATTCTCTGGAGCATCTTCCGGTTGCTGTCGCCCCGCCAGTAAGCGCCGCAGGAATTGAGCAGCTTGAAGCCGTTGTGCTTGACCCGGCCGGTGTGATCCAGATGGGGGCCTGCGCACAGGTCGGTGAAATCGCCCTGCGTATAGAAGGAAATGACCGCGTCCTCGGGCAGGTCGTTGATCAGCTCCACCTTGTAGGGCTCGTTTTTCTCCTGCATGTAGGCAATGGCCTCGGCACGGGGCTTCTCGCTGCGGACGATGGGCAGACGCTCCTTGCAGATCTTCTTCATCTCCGCCTCGATCTTGGCAAGATGCTCGGGCGTGAAGGTGAAGGGCGCGTCAAAGTCATAGTACCAGCCCTCGTCAATGGCGGGGCCGATGGCCAGCTGCACCTCCGGCCACAGGCGCTTGACGGCCTGCGCCATGATGTGGGAGCAGGTGTGCCAGTAGGTCTTGCGATACTCCGGATTTTCAAAGGTGAACTCGTTTTCCATAATAAAATACCTCCGTTTCGGCGGGTCTTATCCGCCTTGTATTGTGTGGGGAAGGGATAAAAAATACCCACCCCCTGAACGAACTCAGGGGTGGGATACAGCAGTATTCCACGGTTCCACCCTGGTTGCGGTTAATCGCCGCCACTCATTGACGCAATAACGGGCGCACCCGGCAGGCCATTTCCGACCCGCGGCTCAGAAGTGGTATCGGTTCCGGCAGGGGTACGAAGCCATTTCACCAACCGGCTTCTCTCTGAAGCATCTTACCGAACCGCGTGTCTTCCTCGCAGCCTTTTATCACCTGCAATTTAGCACATTTTCTCTCGATTGTCAATCCCCGCGGCGGGAAACCGGAAGAAAAAATCGGAAAAATCGGCGGCGTGCGCTTCTTCCCCCTCCGATGCCCGCCCGGAAACGGTTTTCCGGGGGTTGCCTCGGGAAAAAGCCGCACAAATCCCCGGCAAAACCGCCGGTAACGCTGCCGCAACCAGCAGGTTAAAGAGGTAACATAATCCGACAGCTTATGTAAACATATGTAACCTTTTGACACAAGATATTGCAAAATGCGTGTTTCTGCGACCAATATCTTGTTTGACAGTTGACATAATGCAGTCATAAAAATAATGTCAAAAGTTGTAGAAATCATGTAAAAGCAAATAAAAGCTTGACTTTTTAGTTTTATTTGTTATAATATTCCCATCCGAACCGTTTGGATATGCAATTTGTAATCATTTGATAACTTTTGATAAAAACGTTTTGGAAGCACTTTGGATAGGAGGGTTCGCCTTGGTACGCAGCGGCGCCGTTAAAACAATACTCCGTCTTTTCGCCGTGCTGCTGACCGCACTGCTGGCGCTGGCGCTGGTACGCCAGACGGCCTTCGCCAAGACCTATGTCATCACCGACGGCGACCGGGTCGTGACCTACACCACCTTCGCCACCGATCCCGCCGAGGTGCTGGATCAGGCCGGACTGACTCTGGAACAATACGATACCTACACTACACAGACCGGGGAGGGCGTGGAGGAAATCACCATCTGCCGCTCCCAGCGTGTCACGGTGGATTACCACGGAGAGGAAATGACGGTAACCACCTTTGGCGAGACAGCAGGGGAGCTGCTGTCCCGGCTGAACCTGGAGGTGGGGGAGTACGATGTACTCTCCCACGCTCCGGAGGCTCAGACCAGCGACGGCATGGTTCTGCGCGTAGACAGCGTTATCAAGACCCGGGAGACCTACACCGCCGCCATTCCCCACACCATTACTTACTGCAATGATGCCACCATCCCCGCCGGCATTCAGGAGGTGCTGACTTTGGGTGCGGACGGCGAGCTGCTGTGCACCGCCGACGTGCTCTACGTCAACGGCGAGGAGGTCGAACGGGCCGTGCTCAGCGAGACCGTCACAAGAGCGCCCGTGGCGGAGGTCATCGCCGTGGGCACCGGCGCGGAAGCGGAAGCCTCCGACCCCGATGAAATGCCGGTGATCGCCGACGGCTACATCACCCTCCCCACCGGCGAGGTGCTGACCTACTCCGACACCGCTACCATCCGCGCCACGGCCTACACCCACACGGACGCGGGCTGCGACATGACCACCTACACCGGCACCACCGTCCACAAGGGTACGGTCGCGGTAGACCCCCGCTACATTCCCTACGGCACCCGGATGTTCATCGTCTCCAACGACGGCGCGTATGTCTACGGCATCGCCGTGGCCGAGGACTGCGGCGGCGACATCAAGGGCGACCGGATGGATCTGTATTTTCCCACCTTCAACGAGTGCATCCAGTTTGGCCGCCGGGTGTGTACCATTTACTTTCTGGATTGATACAAACCAACAATGCCATTGCAAAACCGCCCTTCTTCTGGTATGATAGCCGAAGAAAGGCGGTTATTTGTGTATGATCGATGTATGCGATATTCAGGTGATGAAGCCGATGCTCGCTGCCCACGGCTTCCACTTTTCCAAGGCCAAGGGGCAGAACTTCCTCATTGCCCCGTGGGTGCCCCAGTCCATTGCGGAACAGGCCGGGGTGGACGAGACGGCGGGCGTGCTGGAGATCGGCCCCGGTATCGGCCCGCTGACCCAGCAGCTGTGTCTCCGCGCCGGGAAGGTCTGCGCGGTGGAGGTGGACGAGCGCCTGAAACCCATTCTGGACGTCACCGTGGGGAATTTTTCCAATCTGGAAATTCTCTGGGGAGACGTGCTGAAGCAGAACATCCCCGCGCTGGTGAAGGAGAAGTTCGGCACTCTCCGCCCCATGGCCTGCGCCAACCTCCCCTATTACATCACCTCCCCCATTCTCACGGCGCTGCTGGAAGCGGAGTGCTTCCAGTCCGTCACCGTCATGGTGCAGAAGGAAGTGGCGCAGCGCATCGCGGCAAAGCCCGGCACCCCGGATTACAGCGCCTTCACCGTATTCTGCCAGTATTACGCAGAACCGGAGCTGCTGTTTGACGTTCCCGCCCATTGCTTTCTCCCCCAGCCGAAGGTCACGTCGGCGGTCATCACCCTGCGCACCCGGCAGAAGCGTCCATGGGAGATCGCCGACGAAGCCGTGTTTTTCCGCGCCGTCCGCGCCAGCTTCGCCATGCGGCGCAAGAAGCTGTCCAACGGTCTTTCCTCCGGCTTCCCGGAGCTGGGAAAGGCAGGCGCGGAAGCGGTGATCGCGGCGGCAGGCTTCGATGCCAACGTGCGGGGCGAAACTCTGGGCATCCCGGAATTTGCCCGGATCGCCAACGAGATCGTCCGCCGAAAAGAGGAAAACCGGGCATGATGGAATTTCTGTTTCTCGACCTGGACGACACCATTCTGGATTTTCACAAGGCAGAACGCATCGCCCTGAGCAAAACCCTCACAGAGTTCGGCGTGGAACCTGCCGAGGAAGTTCTGTCATTGTATCACAGAATCAACCTTTGGCACTGGGAGCAGCTGGAGCAGGGCAAGCTGACCCGGGAGGAGGTTCTGGTCGGCCGGTTCGCGGCGCTGCTCCGGGAGCTGGGCGTATCGGCGGACGCGGTGCGATGTACCCGCAGCTACGAAGGCAATCTCGCTGTCGGACACTATTTCCTCCCCGGCGCCGAGGAAGCGGTAGCCAGCCTGAGCCAAAAATACCGTTTGTTTCTCGCCAGCAACGGCACTGCATCCGTTCAGGCAGGCAGACTGACCAGCGCCAACCTGTACCGCTTCTTTGAGACGGTCTTCATCTCTCAGGAGCTGGGCTTCAACAAGCCCGCGAAAGAATTTTTTGACGCCTGCTTCGCCCGTATCCCGGACTTTGACCCCAAGAAGGCCGTCATGGTGGGCGACAGCCTGACCTCCGACATTCTGGGCGGAAAAAACGCGGGCATCACCACGGTGTGGGTCAATCCCGAGCGCCGTCTCCCCCACCCCGAGATCGTTCCCGACTACGAGATCGAATCCCTCGCCCAGCTGGAAGCGCTTCTGGAAACAATGTAGCATAAAGGGTATGCGCCAGACGGTGCATACCCTTTTCGCTTATTTTATTGTCTGTGACCCGATGTTCCCGTGAGCTTGCCCCGTGGGGCGCGGCTGTAGTGGTGCTGTACCCCCACCCGGCTGCCGTCCTGCTGGAGAAAGATCTGCTCGATCAGCAGCAGCGGCGTTCCCTCCGGGCACTCCAGCGCCCGCGCCGGTTCTCCCTCCGCCGCGACGGCCGTGACCGTGATCTGGGAATACACCGAAAACGAGGACAGCTTGGCAAAGGTCAGATCCGGCAGCACGGCGTATCGGATCTCGCTTTCCACGGAAGGGTACGCCCGGGCATAGGGTACGAATTTGACATCGTATGCCACCGGCTGCCCCTCCCCGTCCCGGGATATCTGGGAGAATTCAATGACCTTCCGGTTCGCAGGAATGTCCAGCAGCTCCTGCAGCCGCTCGTCCGGCAGGATGCCGTGGATGTCCCGGTATTGCAGCTCCGTCCCCTCCAGTTCCTCGGACAGGGACAGAACCATATCGTTGTGATTTGGCTGGCTGACAAAATAGCCGATCTTGGGGCGGGAGAAGATCAGTCCCTCATTTTCCAGCTGCTGCAGCCCCCGGCGCACGGTCTCCCGGCTGGCGCCGAATTCCTGACACAGATGGCTCTCCGACGGCAGCAGGTCTCCGGGGCGGTACTGCCCCGTGAAGATCTGGGTCCGCAGAGACGCATGGACGACGGCATAGACCGGCGTCTGCTCACTTGGCTGCTTCTTTTGCATCCACTACCTCCTTGCAGAACCGCACGGTTCGGTTGCTGTCGTAAGCCCAGCCGTCGGCCCCCACGTGGTGCATCAGATACTCGCTGGTGCACAGGCCGCCGATCAGCACCTTCACCTGATCCCGAAGTCCCGCGTCCGTCAATGCCTGAATGGTCTGGACCATAGCCTCCTGCGCGGTGGTCAGCACGCCGCTGAGCAGCACCACATCCGGGTGATAGTTCCGAACCGCATGGACGAACCGCTCCGGCTTGACGTCGATGCCTAAGTCCACCACGTCGAACCGCTCCGCCCGAAGCAGGCTGACGATGATATCCTTGCCGATGTCGTGGATATCCCCCGCCACCACGCCGATGACCACCTTCCCCAGAGGCCGGGGCGCGCCGCCGGAACGCAGAGGCTCCCGCTCGTTCAGGGCGCTGCGGTAGATCATACCGGAGACGATCAGGTCGGCAATGAAATAGTCTCCCCGCTCAAAGCGGGTGCCCACGGCGCTGATGCCGGTGTTCAGGCACTGCTGAATTTCCTCAAAGGAGTGTCCCTCCGCCGCCATCTGCCGGACGGTGGCGATCACCAGATCTTCATTCAGATCGGCCATTGCCTCAATAAGCTGTCTGTTCAGATCCATGCTGTTCCCTTTCTTTGTGTCGGTTTCGTTAATCATTTTCCAAGGTATGCAATGATCGGTTCGATGTACTTTTTATCCGTCCAATCGCACTTATCTTCCCCTGCGGCCATCAGCGCCTTTTCCCATACTTCATAATCAGCGGGGTCTTTCTTGGAAACGGCCTTTCTGAGTAAATTGCATAATGTTCTGTCCTTGAGCGACATTGCGTCCATATCCCACGCGCCGCGGCAATAAAAGACGGGAATATCAGATAACATGTCCTTCATGTTATGCTCTCTGCACTGCTGGAACGCGCTTTCTTCATAAGGCGACGCGCCGCAGCAGAATACGAGAATCTTTTTCCCCGTTAATTTACCGATGTTCCTTTTCAGGAAGGACAACCCGGCAATGCCGGAAGCATATATCCCGCCTCCCAGAATGATCGTATCGTACTTCTCAATTTCCTTAATATCCGCTTTCTTTGTCTCCATGCACGGATATCCCGTTTCTTCAGCGAGCCAGTCGGCATATTTCTTCGCGGCGCCGTATTTCGATTGATACAGAATTACCCCATCCATAAACGCTCCTCCCAAAATCCCGATTTGACAGTCTGGCGCATTAAACTGTCAAATTCTATTATAATTTAGTATTATACAACATTTTCCGGCATTTTGAAACTGGTTTTGGAATAAAAATAATGAAATATTTCACACGCAGGCAGGGTGGAAAAGCACCCGCTCAGCAAAGTAACCATTTCCCGGGGAATGAAATTGTGGGAATTGTAGATTTTCGCCATATCCGTTGACACGGGCTTCCGCATGTACTATAATTTGTCTAGACAAGTTGAAGATACATGAAGCATGCAGAAAATTCTCCGGAAAGGACGTGGATCATCATGATCATTATTGGCGAAAAAATCAACGGCGCCATTCCCTCCATCAAAAAAGCCATTGCCGAACACGACGAGGCCTTGATTGTGGAGCGGACGCTGGCGCAGGCGAAGGCCGGGGCAGATTTCTTAGACTGCGCCCCCAGCACCGCCACGGACATCGAGTATGAGACCATGGTCTGGCTCATCGGGCTGATGCAGGGTGTGACCCAGACGCCGCTTTGCATCGACAGCCCCAACGCAAAGCTCTTAGCGCGGATTCTGGAAGAGGGCCACGTTGCCCGCCCCGGCATGGTAAACTCCGTCAACGAAGAGGGTGACAAGTGCGAGACCATCTTCCCCCTGATCGCGGGGACCCCGTGGCACGTGGTGGGTCTGACCTGTGACCGGGACGGCATCCCCGCCGACCCGGAGAAGAAAATTGACATCGCCAAACGGATCATCGACAAGGCGGACAAGTACGGCGTGGCGCTGAACCAGCTGCACATTGACCCCTGCGTCATGGCCATCGCCACCATGCCCACCTCCATGAAGGATTTCGAGCGCTGCATCCGGGGCATCCACGAGTACGCTCCCACCGTCAAGGTCACGGGCGCGATCTCCAACATTTCCTTTGACATGCCCGCAAGAAAGTATGTCAACATGAATTGCATGGCCTACGCCATCGCGGCGGGGCTGGACAGCGCCATTATGGATCCCTGCAACATGGACATGATCGGCACCATCTACGCCTGCGAAGCTCTGACCATGAAGGACAAGGGCGGCAGAAAATATAACCGGGCTTACCGTCAGGGCAGGTTCGGTGTCAAGAAATAAAGGGGGAAACGCAATGATCGACTACGAAGAACTGGCCGAGGCCATGGGCGATCTGGACGAGGATACCGTCAAGGAGCTTCTGGAAACGGTCATGGCGGACGGCGGCTCCGGCGCACAGCAAGCGATGGATGCCTGCCAGAAGGGAATGGACATCGTCGGCTCCCGGTTTGAGAGCGGCGAGTATTTCGTTGGCGACCTGATCTACGCGGGCGAGCTGATGACCGACGCCGTATCCATTCTGAAGGACGCGCTGGTCACCGGCGACAGCGGCGGCACCAAGACGAAGATGATCCTGTGTACCGTCAAGGACGACCTGCACGACATCGGCAAGAACATCGTCCGTTCCATGCTGGAAGCGGCAGGCTTTGAGGTGCTGGATCTGGGCATCGACGTCCCCGCCTCGGAGATCGTAAAAGCGGCGAAGGAAAACAGCATCAAGATCGTCGCCCTGTCCGGCGTGCTGACGCTGGCCATTGATTCCATGAAGGCGACTGTGGAAGCGTTCAAGGCAGACGGAATGGACGATGTGAAGATCATCATCGGCGGCGCGCCGGTCAGCGAGGAAGCCATGAAGATCACCGGCGCCGACGAATGGGCGCACAGCCCCCAGAAAACCGTTCAGGTCTGCAAGGACTGGGCGGAAGCGATTTAAGGAGGCACGGCCATGACCCCACAGGAGCTTAAACAGCACCGCATTCAGCTGTTCCGGGACTGCGCCGCCTGGCGCAAGCCGGAGCGGGTTCCGTTCCTTGCCAACATTGTAACCTGGAAAATCATCGATTCAGGCTACAAATTCAGCGAAGCGCTCCATGATTACGACATCATGAGCAAGTGCGTGACAAACTTTTTGGACAAGTACAACGTGGACGTGCTGACGGACACCGGCGTCCGCAACCCCATGCGCATCCCCGAAGCCATCGGCGAGTCCTACTATTATGTAAACGACGAAGCGGAAGCCCTGGGCGTTCACGCCTATTCCCTGTGTGAGAAGCAGGAGCTGGCCGAGCTGGCGCAGGATACGGACAAATTCGTCTGGGAGAAAATGCTTCCCCGGAAGTTCCCCAATTTCCAGCATCTGAAGAAGGAAGACTTCCAGCGGGCACTGGATGAGCAGCTTGCTTTCAACAACTACACTGCCGGGATCACAAAGGTGGTGCGGGAGCAGTACGGTCTGCCCGCCCTGACTTCCCTGAAGTGCGGCTTCCCCAATGCCGGTGTAGAGGAAATGTTCAGCATGGTTCGGGGCATCCGTGGTTTATCTCTGGATATGCGCCGGAATCCGGATGACCTGCTGGCCTGCATCCACGCATACGAAAAGAAAACGCTGGACCCCGTCATTGAGAAGGTTTACGCCTCTGAGGACGGCCCGGATCCGGACGCCTGCTTCGATCTTGGCATTATGCTGCTGGCACACACCGTCATGAGCGAAGCCCAGTGGGAAAAATTCTACTGGCCCTCCCTGAAGCGTCTGCTGGACGCGGCCGCCGCCAAGAAGAAGTCCGTCCGTCTGACAGTGGAGGGTTCCCTTTCCCGGTTCTTCCGGTACTTCGCTGACTACCCCAAGGGCGTCGTGACCCTGAATCTGGATCAGGACGACGTGGTGGAAGCCCGTCAGGCGCTGCCAAACTGCTGCATCGCCGGTGGCCTGACCGCCGCCATGCTGGGACGGGGTACGCCTCAGGATTGCATCGACAGACTGGAGTACCTGTACGATGCCATGGACGCCAAAAACGGCGGTTTCATCCTGACCACGGACAAGTTCATCTCTTACCGCAACGACGCGAAGCCCGAGAATCTGAAAGCCGTGTGCGACTTCGTCACGTCCTACCGGTTCTAATACTATTTCCTGATTAAAATCTTAATTTTAATCAGGAAGGCATCGCCTGATGGCGCTGCCTGTTTTGTGATTTATAAGGAAAGAAATCACAAAACAAGTCTCATATGAACTCCATGCCCTTCAGGCAATTAAAATCTTTTTTAAAGATTTTAATTGGAGTTCAGTATAAAACAGAACTACCTCTGCAAATTCCCGCGACCCCTCAGAAAGGAGGTTTCCGCTTATGGAAGAAAAAGGCGAATACACCCAATACCCGGAGGCTTTCGAGCGGCTTCTGAAGGAACTGAATTTCCCCACGGACAACGAGGCCGTCAAGAGAGTACTTCTTTCCATCACGATCAATTCCCTTTTGCACTACTGATCCCCGCCCGGCGGGCGCCCACCTAACCATGTGATATTATCCCTTACGGGAAACGATATCCGCCCCCGCAAAAACAAAAAACAGGAGGAATAAAGAAATGGCAGAAAAGCAGCGTCCGGAATCCCAACATCCCTTAAGTGAAGCAAAGAAATGGGCGTTTGGTGGCGGCAGCATGATCTCCACCATGACCAACAGCATCAACAACACCTTCTATTACTACTTCCTTACCAACGTGGTCGGCATGTCCGCGGCCCTCATGGGTTTGGTGACCACCCTGTCCCGTGCGGTAGGCCTGATCTACGGCCCCATCAGCGGCGCGATCATGCAGCGCAAGGAATGGAAGTACGGCAAGTACCGCACATGGCTCATGTTCTTCTACCCCGCCAGCATCGTTTTCTTCGCCATGGCCTATGTCAATGTGCAGGCAAGTCCCTGGGTTCAGTGGGCTTACTACTTCGGCGTTTACATCATTGCCATGCTCTTCGGCGCTTACGCGGAAAAAGCACAGCTCTCCCTCGTCCCGCTGATGGCGCACAGCCAAAAGGAGCGTCTGGAGCTGACCTCCAAGCGTTCCGCCATCGCGACCTTCGGCACCGTCCTGTACTCCCTCATCACCGTTCCTCTGGTCACCAAGCTGGGCGGCGGCGACCAGGGCAAGGGCTATCTGTACGTATTTATTATCTATGCCGTATTCGGTATCATTGGCTACAACGTGACCGCATGGTCTGCCAAGGACTATGACCTGTACAAGGTTGCCGGCACCACCGAGGCAAAGAAGGTCGAAAAGAAGGAAAAGCAGTATCCCCGTAGCGTGTATGCCGCTTCCTTCTTCAAGAATCCCCCCGTTATGCTGTTGTTCTTCGGCGACCTGATGAAGGCCACCGCCACCATGCTGTACACCGGCTCCATCGCTTACTACTTCACCAATAACATCGGCGACATCGGCAAGCTGACCATCTTCCTGACCGTATCCAATGTACTGATGCTGCTTGGCTCTCTGTGCGCCCCCATCCTTGCCAGAAAGTTCGACAAGAAGACCTGCAACACCATCGCCTACACCGGCTTTGCTCTGGGTCTCATCTGCGCCGCTTTCGTGGCTCCCGGTTCCGTCTGGGGCGTCACGCTGTGCATTGGTTTCGGCCGTTTCTGCTCCGGCCTGAACGCCTCTCTCAGCCCCGCCATGTACGCGGACATCGGCGACTACTACGAGAACAAGACCGGCTACCGGATGCACTCCTATCTGCTGTCCTTCTTCAGCCTGAACTTCTCCGTAGCTCAGCTGTTCACCGGCTCCATCATCTCCATCTGCCTGGGCATCGTCGGCTTCGACAAGGGTGCGGCAGTCACTCCCGAAATGCTGACCATGTTCCGGAACATGGTGTCCCTGATCCCCGGTATTCCGCTGGCTCTGGGTGCTGTTGCCTCCCTGTTCTATCCTCTGAGTGAAAAGAAGATGGAGCAGGTTCACGCGGAACTCACCGCCAAGCAGTCTGCCGAATAAACCCCATCCCCCGGTGGCTGGTTTCAGCCGCCGGGGCTGTCTAAAATTTTATCTTGAGAGGTGACTTCCCATGATGCTTACCGCAATCAAAAAAGCGCTGCGCACCCGGATCGGACTGACAAATCTGATCTTGTCGGTTCTGTGCATTCTGGCTCTGCTCGCTCTGAACGGCCTTGACATCGGCAGATGGACGTTTCTCGTGTTTATGGTTCCCGCCCTTGCCTCCGTTTACTTCGGCGACCACTTCGTGAAAGTCGCCGTTGCCTTCATGGAAGAGGAGCTTGACAAAAAGGATCCCAGACATTAAAATTTCCCAATACGGTTTTCCGGACAGTCTGTTCCAAGGAGTGACTACACATGGATATCCCCTCCCTTATCATTATCGCCTACTTTTTCCTGACCCTTCTGGTCTCCTTCCTGTGCCGCCGCAGGAATACGGAGCTTCAGCGGCTTCTGGTCGCCCCCCAGCAGCTGGGGCTTGTGCTTACCGTGCCGCTGATCTTCTCGGGGCTGTTCGGCGGTTCTACCATCACCGGAACTGTGGCTTCGGCCTTTGCAGGAGGCGTCAGCTCCGCATGGTATCTTCTCGGCACCGCCGTTGGATGCCTGCTGTTCCTCCTGCTGGTCTTCCGGTTTTACCGGGCAGTGGCCGTGGTGAAGCACTCCGGCTCCATTCCCGATGCCTTTGCCTACCGCTTTGACGAGCGGACGCGGGTATTGATGGTTCTGGTCATTGTCATCACCAATTCCATCGCTCTGTCCACCATCCCCCTGTCCACCGCCGCCATTGTTTCCAAGATTACCGGGCTGTCCTCTGATGCGGCGGGCTGGCTGTGCTGCATCGTGCTGATCGTCATGGCTCTGCTCAGCGGCCTGAAGGGCGTGGCAGCCATGAATATAATCCATACCTTCTTCATGTTCCTGGGGCTGGTCGTTATGCTGGTACCCAGCCTTCGCTCCGCCGGGGGCTTTGCGGGACTGTCCGCTGCCTTGCCGGAAAGCTATTTTAGCTTCGGCTCCGGGGGTTTCTGGTCTGTCGCCGCCGTGCTTCTGGGTGCGGTTCTCGCCATTATGACGAGTCCTCTGGCCTTTATGTCTGTGGTGTCGTCCACCAAGCCCAAAATTGCCAAAAACGCGCTGCGCATCTGCGCCGTGCTGATTTTACCCTTCGCCGCGTGTCTGGTTCTCATCGGCATGTGCTGCCGGGTCATCGTCCCGGAGGGCAGCGCCAACGCCGTGCTTTTCGATGTTGCCCAGTCCTTCACCCCCGCCTGCTATGTGCTGATCGGTATGTCCGTGCTGGCAGCCACCTTCTCCACCGCCCCGGCCTCCCTGCTGAGCATCATCACCACTCTGAACAACGACATTTACTGCAAGCTCCGGAAAAACGCTTCCCAGAGGGAGCAGAAGATTTTCGTGAACGCAGGCGTCGTGGTCTGGACGGTCATCTGGATCATGATCGGCAAAAACGCCGCCTCCATTCTGGGGCAGCTCACCGGCGCCACCCAGATCAAATCCGTCGCCAGCGTGATCCTTTTGATCTCCCTGTACTGGAAGCGGGTCGACCGGAACAGCGGCTTCTATTCTCTGCTCACGGGCAGCGTCGTCGCCATGGGCTGGCACCTGGCCGGGAATCCCTTCGGCATCCAGCCATTGTGGCCGTCTCTGGCCATTTCTCTGGTTCTGCTGGTGATCCTGACGCTTCTGTCTCCTGCCCCCGTCTCCGAAAGCAGCCAAGCGGTGGACGCCATTTTCAAGGAATACGATGCCCTCCCGGCGGAGAAAAAATAACCATTTCCCCTAAAAAATACATCTTCCGCTGCTTTTCGCAGCGGAAGAATTTTTTATTTTCCCGCAGCCGGGGGCAAAAGCACGTCCGCGTCGGTGATGACCGTGTTTTCGGGGATGCAGATGAACCGCCCCGCGTCCCAAGGGCCTGCCAGCAGGGTCTCCAGATACCGGCTGTCTCCGGGAACGACCCGGTGGGTCAGATGGAGCTGTTCGGCCAGCGCCTGCGTTCTGGGCAAAATCGACTCCACCGGGTAAGCCCCGGTGTCGATGACATTCAGGGAATCAAAATTCCGGTACATCAGCCGGATGATCGTCTCCGCCCGCTTGGGGGGATAGACCCGCCGGATGCGCTCCAGCTCCCGCTCCATGCTCCGGCTGCTGCTGAGCCAGCTCTCCGTCAGGAAAATGCCGAAGCCCCCCTGCAGCGCGGCGTAGCGCTGCTCCATGGAGCCCATGAGCAGGGACAGACAATCATCCACCCGGGGCAAAATCAGCTGAAAGTTTCCCGTGCGCAGCCCCACCATCGCGCCGCCGCAGGTGCCGAAGGCCATCAGCACCCGGTCCGCGTCCCGAATGCCGTCCAGCTCCCGCTGAATAGCCTCCCGCAGCCGGTTCGGCACATCGTGATTGTTGTCCGTCAGAATGTGAAGGGGGTAGGAGATTTCTTTGCGCGCCATGGCGAGACGGACTTCCTTTTCCAGCGACGCGCAGCATAAAATCACCGTCTTCATGGGCAGAACCGCATACTTTGGGCGAAGGTTCGCTGGAACTCCGGCAGCGCCGCCAGTTCCAGAAATTCCGCTCTGTCGGCAATGGTCTGCGCCCGCTGCAATTCTGCCCCGGAGCAGGCCACCCGCCGTGCGCCGCTGCCCGCCGCGTTGCCGATCGCCTGAATGCGATCCAGCAGCTGCGGCGGCAGAAGTCCGATCCGGCAGGCGCTTTCCGGACGGATGAAGCTGCCGAAAGCACCGGCAAGCAAGACCCGCTCAATGGTCTCCACCCCGCCGCCCAGCTGCGCCGCCATCAGTTCGATGCCGGACGCGATGGCGCCCTTGGCCATTTGCAGCTGACGGATGTCGTCCTGCGTCAGATAAACGCTGTCCGTCAGGCGGAAACACCGCTGCCCCTCCGTCTCGAAAATCCGGTCGCCCAGAGGAAGCGCCGTCCCCGGCTCGGCCAGCCTTCCCCGGGCGTTTACCACGCCCGCATCCAGCAGTACCGCGGCAATGTCGATCAGTCCGGAGCCGCAGATACCAACAGCCTCCCCGCCGCCGATCACGGACAGGGACAGCGTATTTCCCACCAGCGCGGCGTGGTCAATGGCCCCCGGCTCTCCCCGCATACCGAAGCGGATTTTCGCGCCCTCCAGCGCGGGACCGGCGGCGGTGGCACAGGCGATCATCCGTTCCCGGTTCCCCAGAACCATCTCCCCGTTGGTGCCGATGTCCACCAGCAGTGTACGCTTCTCCTCCCGGTCAAGGCCGGATGCCAGAACGCACCCCACCGTATCCGCCCCCACATAGCCGGAAATATCCGGCACGGTGACGAGCGCCGCGTGGGGACAGCAGGGAAAAATGTCTCCCGCCTCCCCGACCTCAGCTTTGGTCAGCACCGGGGCAAAGGGAATTTTTGCCAGATTTTCCGGCATAATTCCCAGAAACAGCTGCTGCATACAGGGATTCCCCACCACGCTGATAACGCCCACCGTTTCCGGCAGCACCCCGGCCTGACGGCAGGCGTCCCCAAGCAGGGACCCCATCTGCTCCCGGATGAGCCGGGTCTGGGCTTCCATCTCCCCCGCCAGCGCCCGCTGGATGCGGCTGATGACATCCGCGCCGTAGCTCTGCTGGGGATTCACGGCAGAGGCCGCCGCCAGAAGATGACCGGTTCCCGCTTCCAGAAGGTAGCACACCACGGTGGTAGTCCCGATGTCGAAAGCCGCCATTGCCCCATCCCGCAGGGGCTGGGGTTCTACCTCTGCCCCGTAACCGTCAGTGAGTATCCGGGCGTGGGCCTTGGCTGCGGTTACGTGGACGGTCACGTCCCCTGAAACCGTATAGCCGCAGGCAAGCACCGGCTTTCCGCCGATCAGGACGGTGCATTTCCCGCACTTTCCGTTGCCCCCGCAGGGCGCTTCCGGCGCAAGGTTCGCGCTTCGCAGCAAAGTAAGCAGGTTCTCTCCCGGCTGGGCGGAAAGCTTCCTCCCGGCGGGCAGAACGGTAACAGTACAGGTCATAAAAGCCCTCCCTGCCTGAATTCCGGCCTTCTGCGCCGGGGTTCAGGCAAATTGCTGAATGTAATAAAAATATTCGTTAAAACGTATTTTTCATTGCAGAAAATCAGAATTATCCACAAATATCGCAATAATTTTACCGCATTTTGCCGTCTGTGTAAAGGCAGCGGTCATTGGCATTCCGCACAAAATTTATGCCAAAATTTCTACATGAAAGGCGGCTGCCAGTTGGCAGCCGCCCTCGATATTACAGGATTATCGCGCCGCGATCTCCGCGACCATTTTCTGATAGGCTTCTTCCGTAATTTTGTACTTTTTGCGGATCAGAACATAGGCACACGTCAGCGCCAGAACCGGAATGACCACCATGCCGATTCTCAGCAGCAGCGTCTGCCGGGGCTGCACCTGCGCCGTGAAAGCGTTGGCCTTCTCCAACGCCTGGGCGCTGGTCATGCCGCCCTTTCCCACTTCAATTTCCAGCCCCGAGATGTTCTGGCTGACGGTGTAAATGCCGCTGATAATGAGCACCAGCGCGGAAATTCCCTGATTCACCGCCCCCGCCAGCTTGACGGAGAAGGAACGGATCGCGGAAATGACACTGTCGTGGCGCTCCCCGAAGCGAAGCTCGTCGTACTCAATGGTATTGTTGAGCATCACGATCACCGCCAGATTGTATAGCCCCTGGAAGAAGAAAATGATGAATCCAATGGCGTTCAGCAGCACCACGTTTTTGGGCAGCACATAACCGAAGCCCATCAGCATCCCGTAGCCCACAGCGATGGCCGCCATGCAGATTTTCAGGATGGTCATGCGGTGCATCCGGCTGGAAATGAAGGCGTACAGCGCCTGCGAAAACAGCGTCCCCAGCCCGTACATCACCGTGAACAGGAAAATCAGATCACCGCTGTCAGCGTAGCCGAACTCGAAATAGAAGAAATTCACACCGAAAATGATCAGCAGTCCGTTTCCGATGTTGAAAAGCAGGGACGCAATGCCGATGGGCACCAGCTGATCGTTCCGCATGAAAATGGTGAACATTTTCCGAAGCGTCACCTTCTCCGCATCGTCCCTGCGAGGCGCTTCCCGAACCCCCAGAACCACTAAAGTCTGGAACGCGATAAACGCCAGCGCGACGATCAGCGCCGTCACCCGGTACGCCTGAATCGCGTTTCCCGCCACCACCGTGGGCACGATCCCCGCCACCGCGAACTGGCCAACGCAGATGAATACGCTCATCAGCGTCACCAGCGTGTCCCGCTCTTTGGGGTCGCTGCTCAGGCTGGGGAGCATTCCCCAGTAGGCGATGTCGTTCATGGTGTAGGTCATGCCCCAGAGAAGATACCCTGTGGCAAAAAAGGCGACAAAGCCCCAGCCCTGCGGCCGAAGGGTAAAGAGCGCCACGATCACCAGCGCGTTCAGAACCGCGCCGACGATGATCCACGGCTTGAATTTCCCGCTTTTGAAGTGGGTGTTCTCGATGATAATGCCCATCAGCGCGTCGTTGACCGCGTCCCAGATCAGGCAGACCACGATGGCCACAGAGATCACGCCGAACTGGGCGACGGTCAGCTTCATGGTGTACTGGACGTAAGTGAGCAGATACATGCTCACCAGCGCGTAGGCGGCGTCCCGCCCCGTCGCGCCGATGCAGTAGCACCATTTTGTTCTCTTATCCAAACTGTTTTTCATCCGCATTATCCCCTTATGAGCTTCCGCAGCGCCTTGCCGCGATGGCCGTTCGCCTGCAAAACCATGGCTTCCGCCACCCGCATGGGCAGCATTCCGCCGCTCTGGCACACCACGCTGTCGATCATGCCGTTTTCCATGCCCATCAGGACCATAACGACCTGCGGATCATCGTGGGGAATGCCCTTGAACATGGAATACACCAGCGGCCGCGCCGCTTTGCGTACCATTCTCGCGATGGGGGACGCTTCCGCCAGCTGGTTCAGGGAGTCATACAGGCTGTATTCCCCCGGCTTCCGGTCGTCAAAGTGGCTGAGGGGCTTTCCGTAAAGCGCCGCGAACTGCTCCCGGGTCACGCCGTGCAGATCTTTCTGGAAGTAGTCGGAAAGTCTCTCCCGGTCATTGCGCGTACAGGCTTCCCCCTGCACCGTTACCGTCTGCGACAGACGGATATCCTGCACAGAGCTTCCGATAAGCACCCGGTATGTACCGCCGGTCAACCGGAACCGGCCTTCGTCGAAGATGGAGAAGCTTCTTTCGTCCAGCTCCATCGTGACGCGCTTCGTCTCGCCGGGCGCCAGCATGACCTTTTGGAAGCCTTTCAGTTCCTTCTTCGCCCGCAGATAATCGGCGGGCGGATTTTCCACGTACAGCTCTACAATCTCCGCCCCCGCCGCGCTGCCGGTGTTGGTCACGTTCAGAGAAACTTGCAGCCTTCCGCCCTCGTAGGTTTCGCTGCTCAGTTTCAAATTGTCGTAAGCAAAGGTCGTATAGCTCAGCCCGAAGCCAAAGGGAAAGCGCACCGGAATCCCAAAGCTGTCATAGTACCGGTACCCCACGTAGATGCTCTCCCGGTATTCAATGTCGTCGCTGCCGGTGGCAAAAAATCCATGGCATGGCGTGTCCTCCACCGCGTAAGGCCATGATTCCGCCAGCTTTCCGCTGGGGTTCACCCGACCCGTCAGCAGCTCGCCGCAGGCTTCCCCCACGGCCTCGCCGCCGAGGTACATCTGCAAAATGCCCCGCACCCTGTTCTCAAAGGCCATGTCATAGGGTGCGCCACTGAAGGACACCACCGCCACATTGGGACTCACTTCGCAGATTTTGTTCAGCAGATGCAGCTGGTTTGCGGGCATGGCAAGGCTTTTCCGGTCGTAGCCCTCCCCCTCGTACTGGTCGGTCAGGCCGCCGAAAAACAGAACCGTTTTCTGCCCCGCGGCCAAAGCCAGCGCCTGTTCCTCCAATTCCCGGTTTTCCTCGTCTTTCAGAGAATATCCGGGCGCGTAAGTGACCGTCACCCCCAGCTTCCGCAGGGCGTCCAGCGCATTGGGGAAGCTGGCCGTGTTGATATGGCTGCTGCCGCCGCCCTGAAAACGCATCTGCTCCGCCAGAGCGCCGATGACCACTACGTCCGCATCCTGAGAAATCGGGAGTATCCCGTCGTTTTTCAGCAGGACGGCGCTTTCGCAGGCAAGCTGCTTTGCAATCTCGTGGGCGTCCGACGTATCCTTTTTCGCTCTGTTGTCCGGCGCGTACTTTTTCACCAGTTTTTCGATTCTTCCGGCGGCCTTGGCGATATCTTCCTCTGAGATTTCCCCCGCCTTGAGCGCCGCTTTCAGCTTCCGGGCATGGATTCCGTGGCTGTCCGGCATTTCCAGATCCATACCCGCCTTCACGGCTTTCGCCAAGTCCGCGCAGGCGCCCCAGTCGGAAATGACCACCCCGTCAAAGCCCCATTCCTCCCGGAGAATTTCCGTGAGCAGGTGGCGGTTTTCACAGGCATAATACCCGTTCAGGCGGTTGTAGGACGCCATGATTGTCGCGGGGCGTGCCGTTTTCACCACGTATTCAAAGGCACTGAGATAAATCTCCCGCAGGGCGCGTTCATCGATCTGGCTGTTGGCGGTCTGTCGGTTTGTCTCCTGATTGTTGGCCGCGAAATGCTTGAGGGAGACTGCCACGTCTTCGCCCTGCGCGGCACTGACATAGGCCGCGCCCAGCCGTCCGGCCAGAAAGGGGTCTCCGCTGAAATACTCAAAATTCCTGCCGCACAGGGGGGAACGCTTCATGTTGATGCCCGGCCCCAGCAGCACGGCAACGTCCGCGTTCCATGCTTCCTTCGCAACCGCCCTGCCCAGCCGCTCCGCCACGGTCACATCCCACGAACAGGCTAAGGCGCTGGCCGTGGGATAGCAGGTGGACACCAGACTGACGTTGTTCTGGCGCTCCTTTTCCTCCTGCTTGCGCAGGCCGTGGGGGCCGTCGGACAGATGGACGGAGGGCAAGCCCTCCACCTCCTGCGTGTGCCACATGCCGCTTCCCGTCAGAAGTTTGATTTTCTCGTCGATATTGCTCTTTTCCATGAAAGTCCCTCCTCCAAATTGTCGTCCTTACTGATATCATCATACCACACTCAGGAACCCGCCGCAAGGGTTCCCGGAACCTCTCCGGTGTTTTTTCACCGAAAAAACACAGCTCCGTTCAAATTGCGCAAATTTTTCATTTTCCCTCTTGACTCTCCCCCAACGTCATAGTTTATACTGTTTTCATCGGGAGGGATGGAAATGAAAACCGTCAAGGAAGTCAGCCGAATCACCGGCGTGAGTGTGCGCACGCTCCACCATTATGACGCTATCGGCCTGCTGAAGCCAACGGCGGTGACGGAAGCGGGCTACCGGCTGTATGACGACGCGGCGCTGGAGCGGATGCAGTCTATCCTGTTTTTCCGGGAGCTGCAATTCCCGCTGAAGGACATCAAGCGGATTCTGGATGCCCCGGATTTTGACCCTATGACCGCCCTCGCCCAGCAGGTGCACCTGCTGGAAATGCAGCGGGAACATCTGGAGCAGCTCATTTCCCACGCCCGGGAAATTCAACAAACAGGAGTGTTTTCTATGGACTTTTCCAAATTTGATACCAGTGAGATCGAAAAATACACAGCGGAGGCCAAGCAGAAGTGGGGCAAAACTCCGGCATGGCAGGAGTTCGAGGCGAAAAACCTCCCGCCCCGGCAGGCGCAGGAGAGCGCCGACGATCTGATGGACATTTTTGCCCGTTTCGGCGCCATCCGGGGCACCTCTCCCGCTTCCGAGGGCGCACAGGCGCTGGTCGCCGAGCTGCAAGGCTTCATCACGAACCACTATTACACCTGCACCAAGGAAATTCTGCAAAGTCTGGGGCAGATGTACATTGCCGGTGACAGCATGACGGAAAACATCGACGCCGCCGGGGGCGCCGGAACGGCGCAGTTTGCCCACGCGGCAATCACGGAATTCTGCAAATAAACGGTTAAGCGTCTGCGGTCAATGATCGCAGACGCTTTGTTTCACTTTAATGCCTGTATCCGCCGGGTCAGCGCTTCCGCAAAGCGTCCGATGTGTACCCCGTCAATCAGCCGGTGGTTGACCTCCACGGAAATTCCCAGATACACCCGGCCGTTTTCCAAAGTATACTTCCCCCAGCAGATTCTGGGGATGGAATCGTCTCTGGCGTTTGGGGCCAATAACTCCCGTTCGTTGGTCACGGCGGTGACGTCCATCCACGGCAGACAGGAGAAATAAATCAGATCGTCCGCCTGCCCCGCCATGTCAATAAAATAATCCTGCTTGCCGCTGACCTCTCTGGCTTTCCCGCAGAATTCGACGATCGAGCCGTCACAGGGCAAAGTCACGATATGAAACAGCTCGCTTCCCTTTTTGAGATCGGTAAAGCTGGGCTTCTGCTCCCCCAGCTCCACGACGTTTTCTCCCCGTATCCGGCAGACAAAGGCCGGTACGTCCTGCAATGCCTTGCAGCAAAGATAAATCAGGCCATAATAAAAGGAAATCTTCCGCTCCTTACAGTAATTCCGAAGCTCCGTCACGTCCTGGCGGAATGTGACGGCGTAAAACGGGTTGGAAATTCCGCTGAAAAAGTCAAACATCTCCCGTCTCGGCCATGCGGCCTTGTCAATGATACGATCCATAATGTCTCCCTTTGCCCTCTTTGGGGCACACCTGAAAAATAAACACATTTTACCGCAAAAGCGGTCTATCCAATCTTGCCGTGTTATGGTATAATCATATCATGAATTACGGCGGCATTGCAAGCCGCCCGGAATACCAACAGAAATGAGGACGGCTGCTATGGAAAAAAAGCTGTATAAATCCAACCAGAATAAAATGCTCGACGGCGTCTGCGGCGGTATCGCCGAATACTTCGGCATCGACCCCACTGTGGTGCGCCTGATCTGGGCGCTGTTCAGCCTGATGGGCGGCTGCGGTATCCTGGCGTACATCATCGCCGCCATCATCATTCCCCGCAATCCGGTCTGCTGACGGGGCAGGATACGTCTAATCCCAGATGCTCAGCTGTCCGCCGTCGTCCTTCTCTTCAAATGCCGACAGATAGCGGAATATCTGGTCATTGTCGTGGACGATCCCGTATTTTTCGCACTTTCGGTGGAAAAGCCGCATCAGCTTCTGGCTATTTCCGCTCTCTATCATATATTGGTCGCCGTAGGTGCGGATGTACTGTTCTTTCAGCCCCGGAAACAGCCGGTCTAACTGTTTATAAAAATACTCCCGGTTCCCTTCCCGGAGCGTCAGGCCCATACTGAAGCAGATGACCCCGTAGACCTTTGCTTCCGCGCACATATCCAGAATGCCGGAAATATTTTCCTCCGTATCGTTGATAAACGGCAGAACCGGCGACAGCCACACAACGGTCGGTATCCCGCAATCCCGCAGCGTTTTCAGCACTTCAAAGCGCTCTTCCGTGGTGCTGACATTCGGCTCGATTTTCCTGCACAGGTCTTCATCGCAGGTGGTCAGGGTCATTTGCACGACGCACTTTGTCTTTTCGTTTATTTTCTGCAAAAGGTCTAAATCCCTCAGGATTCGATTGGATGTGGTAATGACCGTGAATCCGAAGCCGTATTCATATACCAGCTCCAACGCCTTTCGGACGTTTCCCAGCTTCATTTCCGGCGGGATGTAGGGGTCGGTCATGGAGCCTGTGCCGATCATGCACTTTTTCCGCTTACGGGTCAGGGCGTCCTTCAGCAATTCGATGGCGTTTTCCTTGACCTCGATATCCTCAAAGGCGTGCTCCATGTGATAGCAATTGCTTCTGGAATCACAGTAAATGCACCCGTGAGAGCAGCCGCGATACAGATTCATCCCGTTTTTCGCGGACAATATTCCCTTTGCTTTCACGAAATGCATGATGTGTCCCCCCTGCCCCGGCGCGGCGTGCGCGGTTAATTTCTCTGTTCTCCCCATTATGCAGCTATGCGGTGGGCAAACCGCTTCTGCCTGAATGGGGTGATTTTTTGTCCCCATTTATAGAAAAAAGGCAGACACCACGGCGGTTTCCCCATGTCTGCCTTTATCTTATCTCTTTCCGCCGCCAGTGTCAACCGGCGAGTCGGAGCATACGCCCCGAAACGGATAAGCGATAAGGTGAAATCCCGCTTGCAAATTCTTTTCGGAAAGGATATACTAGAGAAAAACGCGTCCGCATTTTCAAGCGGACGCTTCGCCGAAAAGCTGCATTTTCTCAGAAAAGAGGAATATCCCATGAATTCTGCCTTTGATACATACTTTACGGGTCTAAAAAATAAGAAAATCGCGGTGCTGGGACTGGGCGTCAGCAACCGGCCGCTGGTTCGGCTTCTGCTGGAATACGGCTGCGATGTGGTGGGCTGTGACCGGACGCCCCGGGAAAAGCTGGACGCCGAGGTTTTGGAGCTGGAAGCCATGGGCTGCAGGCTCCATGTAGGCGACGGCTATCTGGACGACGTGGAGGCGGATATCCTGTTTCGCACGCCGGGGATGCACCCCAATAACCCCGCCATCGAAACGCTCCGCAGCCGGGGCGCGGAGGTGACCTCCGAAATGGAAGCGTTCTTCGAGGTCTGCCCCTGCCCGATCATTGGCGTCACCGGCTCCGACGGCAAAACGACCACCACCACGCTGATCTCCGAAATGCTGAAAGCGGAGGGAAAAACCGTCTGGCTGGGGGGCAACATTGGCACGCCCCTGCTTCCCCTTACGCGGCAGATGAAGGAGACGGATCTCGCCGTGGTGGAGCTTAGCTCCTTCCAGCTCATGGACATGAAGCGCAGCCCCCAGCGGGCGGTGGTCACCAACCTCGCGCCCAACCATCTGGACATCCACAAGGATATGCAGGAATATGTGGACGCGAAAAGGAACATTTTCCGCTATCAGGACGGAAGCGGCCTTCTGGTGCTGAACGCCGACAACGACATCACCGCCGCCTTCCGGGGCAACGGCACCACCCGGTTCTTCTCCCGCAAGGGCATGGCCTACGTCTGCATCGAAAACGGCGTTATCTGCCGGAACGGGAAACCGATTCTTCCCACCAAGGACATTCTCATTCCCGGCGTCCACAACATAGAGAATTATATGGCCGCCATCACCGTGGTGGAGGGGCTGGTGTCCGACGAGACCATCCGCCATGTCGCCGAAACCTTCGGCGGCGTAGAGCACCGCATTGAGCTGGTGCGGGTGAAGGACGGCGTGCGGTTCTACAACGATTCCATTGCTTCCAGCCCCAGCCGCACCATTGCGGGTCTGCGCAGCTTCCCGGAAAAAGTGATTTTAATTGCCGGCGGCTACGACAAGCACATCCCCTATGACGTGCTTGGCCCGGAGATCTGCGCCCACGTGAAAAAGCTGTATCTCGGCGGCGCTACCGGTCAGAAGATACGGGAAGCGGTGGAACGCTGCCCGGAATATGACCCGAAGGCTCTGGAGATCGTGGACTGCGGCAGCTTTGAGCCTGCCGTCCGTGCGGCGGCCGCCGCCGCGGAGCCGGGAGACGTGGTGCTGATGAGCCCCGCCAGCGCCGCTTTTGACCAGTTCAAGAACTTCATGGTGCGGGGCGCGTTCTTCAAAAAACTCATAAAGGAGCTGTAAGCGTGGATATTACCAAAGTGACCCGCCCGGCGCGGAAGCTGCTGAAGCTGCAATACTGCGGCGCGGTGATCGTGGCCGCAGGCACGGCCTCCCGTATGGGGGGGATCGACAAGGTCATGGCCCCGCTGGGCGGCGAACCCATGATCGCCCGGACAGTGCGGGCATTTCAGGACTGCGACGCCATTTCGGAGATCGTCATCGTCACCCGGGAAGACCTGATCCTGCCCATTACGGGGCTTTGCAAAACCATGGACAAAGTCACCGCCGTGGTCGCCGGAGGAAAAACCCGGCAGGAGTCGGTGAATCTGGGTCTGAACGCCCTTTCGGATAAGGTCAAGCTTGCCGCCGTCCATGACGGGGCAAGACCGCTGGCCTCCTGGCAGCTGATCGACCGGGTAGTCCGGGCGGCCAACACCTACGGTGCCGCCGCCCCGGCGGTGAGCGTGAAAGACACCATCAAGGTCGTTGAGGGGAGAATTGTGAAGTCCACCCCCGACCGTGCGTCGCTGTACGCCGTGCAGACCCCTCAGGTGTTCGATTTTGATATTCTCCGTGGCGCGCTGGCCAAGGCAAACGCGGACAATGCCAAGCTCACGGACGACTGCTCCGCCGTGGAGCGGATCGGCTTCTCCGTGAAGATCGTGGAGGGCGACGAGCGGAACCTGAAAGTCACCACCCCCCTGGATTTGAAGATTGCAGAGCTTCTGCTGGAGGAAACCAAATGAGGATCGGACATGGCTACGACGTGCACCGGCTGGTGGAAGGCCGTGACCTGATACTGGGCGGCGTGAAGATCGACTACGAAAAGGGGCTGGACGGCCATTCCGACGCCGACGTGCTGCTCCACGCCGTTTCCGACGCCCTGCTGGGAGCGGCGGGGCTGGGAGATATCGGGCGGCATTTCCCGGACACCGACCCCAAGTACAAGGGTGCGGATTCCCTGCTGCTTCTGAAAAACGTGGCGGAAAAGGTCGCTGCGGCGGGTTATCGGGTGAGCAACATCGACGTGACCATGATCGCCCAGCGGCCGAAGCTGAAGGATTTCATCCCGCAGATGGAGGCAAACATCGCCCTTGCGGTAGGAATTGCCGCTTCCCGGGTAAACGTGAAGGCCACCACGGAGGAAAGGCTGGGCTTCACCGGCACCGGCGAAGGCATGGCCTGCCATGCGGTGTGCCTGTTAGAGGAATAAAGGAAAGCGCGGACACGACCTGTGTCCGCGCTCAAACTATGCAATTTTACCGGTGCAGCGCCTTGCGAATTACGGGAACGATCAGCAGAGCGATGCCGCCGCCAATCAGAGCGGTGATGAGCTGCGGCCAGCTGAAGGTGGCAGGGAGGGCTTTCAGCATCGGCTCCTTCAGCGTGCCGGCCACCAGCAGAGACGGTGCCATCACGCCGCAGACGACCTTTACCACGATGAGGTACAGCACGGCAAATTTCGCCAGCGCGGCAATGAGCCACGCGGCGATCTGCTGGCCGACCTTCCTGCTGTCCGTACCGGCGATCAGCCGCAGCAGGACCACAAACACGGTGTTGCCGACCATGATGGCGGGAAGAACAAGGATCTGCGGCGCGATGCCCAGCAGGTAGGCGAGCACCGGGGAGAGCACGGCCACGACGATGCCGCTGCCCATTCCGGCGGTCAGAACGGTAACGGCCAGCACGGCGTTGACGCAGGAGCCGGTGACGAACTGGCCAAAGCCCTTGGTCAGTGCCTGCAAAGCGACGAGAAGTGCCAGCATAACGGCGGTTTCGGTGATCCAACGTACTTTTTTGTTCATAGTAGATACCTCTTTCCCTTGTTATTCTTTGGAGATCACGCCGGAGTAAGCGGTTTTGACGCTGACGCCGACCAGGCCTCCGATTTTGCCGGACAGGGCGGCAATGGTATTCTGGGGCGCGTCCATGGCAATGGCGATAACGCTGACGCCCCGCTTGCGGTAAGGGATGCCCATTCGGCCGATGATAAATTCCCCGTACTCGTGAAGCAACGCGTTCAGCTTTTCCACCATTTCCCCGTTTTCCACGATGATGCTCATCACTGCGAGTCTGGTTTCCACGAAAACACCTCCCAACAAAAATTGCCGCACCCTGACGGTACGGCAACAGCAGTAGACCTCGGAAATTTCCGCGGCAAAACACCATATTCGCACTTTTCAGGCAGCCCGAAAGCTTACTGTCAGGATCGTTGTATATAGGATAGCACATGTGAAAGCCTTTGTCCAGCCACAAAAGCGGAAAACCGCGAAAAAAATGGACGTTGGAAAAATGAAAAAAAGCTATTGACAAATTCCGCAGGTATGCTATAATATAGAAGCTGTCCGAACAGCGAACCGAATATGGGGGTATAGCTCAGCTGGGAGCCCAACGCTACCGTTCACATACCCCGTAGTCCTTAACTTAATAAATTGCATTCTGGCTGATTGCCCTATTTGGGGGTATAGCTCAGCTGGGAGAGCGCTTGAATGGCATTCAAGAGGTCAGCGGTTCGATCCCGCTTATCTCCACCAAAAAGCCAGAATGCTTTTGAAAAACCTCATTTTGGAAACAAAATGAGGTTTTTCATTTCCATTTTTATCCTTGCATGCAGACCTCACGTTTACAACCCCCCCCCCGCTTGAATGGTACCCCCACAATCCAGCCCGTGCAGGAACTGGTCGAGATTAAAATTGAAATAAATTTTCAACTTATAGTCCCGGCTCACTTCCACCCGGCGAATCATAGCGCTGACTACCATTTTCTTTGCCTCGATTCCGGCAGAATCGTACAGATCAGCAAAGGAAAGGATCTCATCGTGCTGGCGCTGCAACTCCTTCGTGATGGCTTCCGTTTCCACCATGGCCTTCTTAGCCTGTTCAGCGGCTGCCTCCAACTGTAAGCACTTAGTTTCATTTTCGCGGATCAGCTCCGCCAGAACATCCTTCGGGAAGGCACTCTCCCCTCGGATACTCCGGATAATTTCTGCCTTCAGATCGGCCAATTCTCCGGCGGCCTTGGTGTATGCAGCGTTCACCGCCGCATAGTGGGCCTTGCGCTGGGACATTTCCTCCTCATAGCGTTTGGTAACAAGCTCGCTTTTGGATACGCCTTTCATTCTGGCAAAAACATTTCGGATTACCTTTTCCACCTGTTCATCCAGAAGGTGCATGGTGTAGCCGGTAGGCCCATTACATTGGGTTTGCTTTCTTGTCTTTCCGTAACAGACATAGCGGACACGCTGGGTAGTATCCACCAGTCCGCAGCTGAGCTTTCGATACCTGCCATTTGTGGTCAGGGTCAGCCTTGCCCCGCAGTGACCGCAGTAGACATTTCCCGCAAGGAGGGATTCTCCCTTGGTATTCAGCGGAACAATGGGCGTTTTGCGGTTCTCATTGGAGCGGGCTTCCCGGATGCGTTGGGCGGCTTCATACTGCTCCGGAGATACAATCTGCAGTTCTGGAATGGTCTCAGACCGGGCATCTGCGCAGCGCAGGACACCGGTATAGGTCAGATTGCCGAGGATGCCGCGAATACTGGCAGGATGCCACATCTTTCCCGTTCTGGCACGATAGCCGTTGTTATTCAGGAAAGTGGCTGTCCGCTGGGGGCCGAAACCTTCTTTGACATATTTGTCGAAAATGATTTTGACAACAGCGGCTTCCGCCTCATTTACTTTCAGCATACTGACCTCATGCTTGCGTTTGTTAACCCGCCCGCTTTTGACAAGATCATAGCCATAGGGTGCTATGCCGCCTTTGAAACCGCCAGCTTCCACCAACTGATGGAGGCTGGTTTTGGTTCTAATGGAGGTTTTCTCGCTTTCTCCATCGGCCTGCCAGAAACGGATGTAATTCAGCAGTTTATCGGTATGGTTATCGAACCGCTGCTCCCCTTCCTGGGTGCTCCAGACCTGAATGCCGTTGCGGACAAACCACTCCACCACAAATGGGGTTTCATCCGCAATTCTGCCGATTCGGTCAAACATGAACACCAAAAGAATATCAAATTTCCCCTGAAGGGCATGCTCTTTGATGATTTGCAGCTTGTCCCGGTGTTCCGCTCTCACCTTATGGCCGGAAACGCCTTCTTCCTGCTCCTCATGGATGATCTCCCATCCTTTTTCCGCAGCGAAACGATGGCAGGCCTTGCGCTGCATGGGAATATCAGCAGCATGGTTGTCGCCGTAGTCCACCTGTTTGTCTGTAGAAACACGGTAAAGACAATAAACTCTCATTTTTTCACTCATCATGACATTCTCCTCACATTGTAAAATGGTGAGGGTCATGAGAAGCGTTTTGCATGATGCACTTGTCAAGGTACAATTTCCTCATCAATCCTGGACGCTTCTCATTTTCTCACACAAATCAAGTCCTGTCTACGCCGTTTTTTCGATTGTGGGGCTGCAGGCAGACACGAGAATACTTCTCACCTGCCGAAAGACCTCCGGGTGAGGATCTTCCGTAAAAACAGCGGTGACTGGGACTTGAATCCGTGACAGCGTTTCTTCTCGCTGTTGGGGCGTGAGTGTGTCTGGGTTGATGCGGATGCGGTTGATGGTTTTCTGGGGCTGAATGCGGTGAAGTACTTTTCTTGCCATATGGAGTCCTCCCAAAGATAAGGATTACTCAGCTGACAGGATTTTGAGAGAGAATTCCTCAAAAAACGGACAACTGATATGTTTGGACTTCACCGCATTGTATTAACAACATGCAGCAACTGCATGCAAGGATAACGAAATAAGGAAAAGAATGCTTTGGCGTTTTACCTCCTTCTTCTGTTATTTTTGAATCTATTATTATTTCAATCTATATTGATTTCCTTCTATACTATATTTCGTGCGCTTTCCCTACATAAGCTTTTCTTATGCAGGCAGATCCTCCGCAGGCATTTCCTTTTCAGGTTTTTCCTGCGCAGGCTTTCCCACATGAGGAATTTCGTAGAAGGTGTATTCGTTGTTCTCCAGCCTGCCATCCTCCCCGCGAACACGCTTCCGGGTCAGATATCCGCAGGCTTCCAGCTCGTTCAGTGCCGCGCGGACAGTGGCAATCCCATCCTTTGTTATGGTGGCAAGTCCCGCAATGGAGAATACCCAGTCAGGTGGGAGGCTTAAAATGATGGAGAATAAACCGACGGCTTTCAGCGACAACCGTCTATCTCGGAGATGATGGGTACTCATAACCGTGAAATTTTTGTCCTTCGGCGCGCGGATCACAGCCACTTCCTGCCACCTCCTACCGGATGGGTGTCGCGTTTCGCGACACCCTTTGCTGTTCCGCTCAGGCAAAAATCAGCTCTGAAAAGATGATTTCCTCAGCCTGTGCTTTCAGACAGTTCCTGTGCTGCACCCAGCCAAGCTGGTCAATTGCTTTGTCCGGGCCTGGATGCTGTGCCAACAATCCGTCCATGATCTGCTCCAATCGGCGCTCAGCGGTTTCCTGAACCTCCCACAGATGGGGGAACAGCTTCAGCTGCATCGCCAGGAGGCTGTATTGCGTGGGCCTGTGCTCCCGCAGAAAGGTCCGGCGCATCCGCCCATACTTGTTCAGGGGACGCTCTTCGGTGCTTTCCAGTTTGAGATTGGGAATCCAGTAGTCTCCGCTTTGGATATAGGTCAGTTCGGGTTTCATTGCCATTCCTCCTTCTGTGCTGTTTATTTTGCGATGTTCTTCCTGTTGCAAATACAAGAACATTTGTTTGCTATTATATACAAGGCTTCTACGTTTGTCAAGTACGAATTCAGCTTTTGTAAAAAGGAGACCCGGCTGTATTACACAGTCGGATCTCTAGAAAGCTGGAAATGGACAATGATACCTACCTTCTAAAGCCAAGGGTGTCGCGAAACGCGACACCCTCACAGTTGTCGATACCTGTAGGAAGTGTACGCAAGCTGCATGAAACGGCATCTATCGACCATTCATACCCAGAGTTGCAACTACCCACAATTTGTTGGCAACCCGTGTTTTTAGTCGGTATATGCACATCGATTGCGTTTGGGGATTTTTCCGCCATATTCTTAGTGCGATTACTTCCCCCACCAACTAGGTGCACCTTTGGTAGCCCTTCCCCCATCTTCTTTGAAACGGAAATTGATACCAAGTTTCTTGGCTTTGTTGACGATGGGTTTCAATTCGCTGCCGCCTATCAACCACAGAGAACCGTTATTTTTCCGCTTGTCCACAAAACGAACATCGTTCTTCTTGAGCAGGGTGATTATCGTCGTCCTCCGGAAGAACATCTTCCAGTCCGGGGATCACTTGCTGCTTATCTGCTTTTGATACCATTTCCGGGCCGGAGATACCGGGGACAAGGATTGGTTCGCGTAGGATAGCAGGCTGCTTGTGAGAAGTGCTCAGCGTTTCCTTTCCCTTTGTCTTTTTAGATGCGGGTTTCTCTGGTTTTCTTACCCGATTCTCAGAAGACTGTCTCTGCCGGGCAGGAATGCAAGACTCCGATACAGCATTTTTCTCAGGTAATCGTGCGCTCTGTTCGCTGTCCTGCCGGAGTTCCTCCAGCAGTCTCGGATTCAATGCAGCTTCAACCGCCGATGCATTATCTCCCTCACCCACACTTTCGCTGGCCAGTATCGCTGCCGCCCGATTCTTAATACGCAACAGCAATTCTGTATTCCGGTCATCTGACACCACAGTTTCTGCATCTTCCGGTTCAATCCCGTATTGCGCCAGTTCCCCGATAACCCGTTCGATTGTCTGCTGGGGCGCACGATAATATTCGCTTCCCCGAATACGGATGAATCGCCAACCCAGACGCTCCAAAATGGTCTGGCGCTCCATATCTTCTCGAATCTTCGTATCTCCGCTGTGCCATCGCTCGCCGTCGCATTCAATGGCCACCGTTTTCCCGCCGCACACAGCAACCATATCCAGTCGGTATGCACCGACTTCCCATTGCTGGACAAGGTGATACCCCCGATCAGACAGGGCTGTGGCAACCGCTTTTTCAAAAGGAGACTCAGAAGCAGCGGAGATTTTCTCATGGGCAATTTCCAACGCGTGGGGATTTGCAGCATAGTCCAGCAGCTTTTTCCGAATGTCACCGGGCTTCAGATCATTTGCTGCATCCAGAGAGTGAACGACCCAAAGCTGATCTCTGGCGCGGCTCACGGCAACATTGTAGCGTTTCCGGGTGGAATCATCCACGCCATAATTCTGAAGATGGAGCGGCCCCGGATTGTCAATGTCTTTACTGTCTACCAAGCTCAGGAAAATGACATCCCGCTCATCACCCTGGAAATTTGCGGAATTTCCGCACAGGATATTGCGCTGCATAATTTCCTTTGGGGAAATGGACGCGTCAATTTCCTTTTGAATCAGCTGATACTGCTCGTCACCCAGCAGCGAAATGACACCAAATGATTTGCCTTCATATTCCGGCTGCTCCATACAGGCTCTCATCAAAGCAACAATTGCTTTGGCTTCCGGTTGATTTACTTTGTTTTTTCCATCCCGCTGTCCTGCGTCCACCCGGTAGTTTATGACGGCAGGCAACAGATTACTGCTGCTGGCTTCTCTTAGAGGTTTGATCTGATAGTCATAGGACAGCATGTTGCTGAATCCGATGATTTCAGGGACGCAGCGGAAGTGCTCATGGAGCATAAGCGGCTTAAAGGTGGTTGCTGCGATATCGTAGATGGAGGTTTTTGCATTGTACAGCTGTGCATTGGGAATTTTTCCCCGGAGGTACATCTGCTCCAGAGAATCCATTTTGGCCACATCCACACCAACGGCCATAGGGCTGACCTGTTTGTCATCACCGACGATAATCAGCTTCCGCCCCATATACAAAATGGCCAGGGAGGAAATGTCCGACTGACTGGCCTCGTCGATAATGACAATGTCAAACCGGTTTACCTTTGGATTCAAGCTCTCCAACGCCTTATTGATGGGCATGATCCATGCCGGGACTGCCGTCTGGCATTTGCTCATCAGTTTTCTTGCTTCCGCTTTTAGTTTCGGCGCGGTTTTGCCTGTTCCCTTGCCGATGCGCTTCACCGTTAGCTTCCAGCCCTGAAGTGCTTGGTTCATATCGATATTTGCCTCTGTTCGACGCAGCAAATGATACCATGCGCACTTTTCTGCGTAGAGTGCGGTGGTTTCCCGATACCTGGCGCTCAGCATAAGGCTTTTTGCCTGCAAATCCCGGAAGGGCATAGATGTAATTTCTTCAATGATTCCCTGAAGCTGCTTCCACTTCCACGCATCTTCAATGGAATTCGGAAGTGTACACTCCGCATGAATACCGGTGCGGTGACGAATGGCATTTGCCCAGTCCGGAGCAACAGGTTCCAGCTGCTTCAGCATATCTTCGCGGCTGCTTTGGAGTGCATATTTCTCAAATGCCTTTTCCAGCGCGGCATAGCCATCTGCGTATGCATTCCAATCCAGCAAATCCACAGACTCCCGGAGATTTTTGCAAAGGCGGCTGCTCCCACGCTTACCGGACAGGAGCACCGCTTTTGTCCGATCAAAAACGCTCTGACAATCGTCCAGATGGATCATTGCCTCACACATGTCACAAAGCTGAGCAAGTTCATTCCCAATGACACGAAACTGCTTTTCCGCAGCAATGAGATCGGAATCTAAAGGGCTCGCATGGAACAGGATATCCCCGGGAATGCCGATCAAATTCATTTTGTCCAGCAAAAGTTCAAAATCCGATTGATACCAATCCAGGAACCGGAAAATGAACGGAATCCAGTTGTCGGCAACCGTTTCCGGATTATCACGAGCCAGTTCAAGGAACGCAGGCACGCCTGCTCCGCACATCAGAGCATCCCAGTATTTGGCGCACTTGTTTCGCAGCTGAATCAGTTCAATCTGGTGCAGGATGGTGTCGCACTCCTCAGCTGTCTGCAAATAATGCCCATTGATTTTCGCGCTTTCCAGTGCAGCTGTGTACTCCTTATGCAGCATCAGAGTAAGTTTGCTGATCTTGCCTTTCTCAGCAAGAATGGACTTAACTGCTTCCAGAATTGGCTTTTGAGCAAATAGATTCTCAGGATTGGCAATCTCAATATCCAGTCCAAATTGTTCCGTCAGCACGGACTCATGATATTTGCACACTTCCTGAATCTGCGCAACCAAGGTAAGCCAGCGCTGCCGGTAAGCCCCACCGTTCTTCCCATCAACAGCCGCCTGCTGCATCCACTTTTCAACTTTTCCGATGGACGCGATATGGTCTTTCAATTCCCGGACTTCATGGATCGGCGGTTGGGAGAGCGTAACCGTGCCAAAGCCCCCGGAAACATCCATTGCGGAGTCCCCGGAGTGCACAATTGTCCAGTTATTTTTCTTTGCAATACTTTCCAGTGCTTTTTGTGCGGCAGTGAATTGTTTGACTGTGTGTTCAAAATCGGATGGGGTCAGAATATCCTTCGGAGACGGAATACTGCACTCCAGCTCCTGCTCATCCGCTTCTGTCAGTCCCTCATTGCTTCGGTAAAGATCTGCCAGCTGTTCAAAAGTCAGCGGCAGCGGAGAATGAACGCGTACGCGTCCCGGAATGTAGGAAAGATCTTCCTCATGTTCCAGCACGAATCTGGCCGCCACAGAAGGAGAAATCTCCTCACCGTTGTAGACAATGCAATTACACTCCTGCTGAATCAGTGTGTATAGCTTGCGCCGGGTATCGGCCAACTGAGCAATAATGGCTTTGCGTTCTTCAGCCAGCACCATCATTTCCCGCTTTATTTCATAGGAAGTCGTCCTGGACATATAGTCGGTAATGCCGTTGACAGACCTTTCCATATCCACATTGGAATCGTCCAGCATGGATACGCACAAATTCTGCAAGCCGGGATTGACTTTGTCTTTCAGAACGCTTAGGGCCTTGGTTGTGTAGCTGGTGACCAAAACACTTTTACCCTGTGCCAGAAAATGTCCCAACAGATTCGCGATCGTATGGGTTTTGCCTGTGCCGGGAGGCCCCTGAACCAGCACTGCATTGTACTGCTCAATACGGCGGGCAATGTTCAGCTGTTCTTTATTCGCCTGCTTCGACAGCAGAATATCGATGCTCTCGCCGCCAACGGCTGCAAGCTGTTCGTCAATGGATTCTTCTCCTGTGTCCTCCGGTAGTTCCTGTATCCCGCCGCTGACAATATCCCGGATTGGGCCGGGCACTTCTCCGGTCTGCTGAACATTTTCGATGATCTGCTCAATGGCTTTCAGTGTTCCGTCCAAGCGCTTCCGGACAATGAAGCAGGGATTCAGATAGAGAAGCAGCCGGCTGCTGCGCTCCCAGTTTGCAGGAATGCCGGTCTCTGAATATACGCTGTCCGATGACAGCTGATGCACCAACACCTTGAGGAAGCCGGGCGTCTCATTCCGATCCAGCGGATGGTAATCGTTCTTTTTCAAATCTTCGCTGAGAACATTCACTTCACCAAGGTTGATGTCATCCATAATCTGGAAAACAACAGAGTAGAGGTCGGAGGGGATTTCTGTATCGCGGACAAAAACCGTATTCGCATCCGGATCATAATCAATACTTACACGGTGTGTTAGGACAGGATGACAGATTTCGGCGTTGTTCCGGTCGCGCAGGAAGCCATTGGCTGCAATCATTTCTTCTGTTTCCGATTCCCGCTTCAATTCAAAGTACAAACGGTACAGATCCGTAAATAAACCCCGCGTCCTTGCAGTCAGAAGCTGCCGTTCTACCCATACTTTTCTTTTTTCCAGCCATTGCTGATACTGCGTTTCTCTGTCCGGGTCGTCAGCGAACAATACCGGTATGGGTTCTCCGGTTTCCTCATCTGTTTCCTTTCCGGGCATGGATGCAATAACAGAGGCTTCCTGCCGGAAATCATTCCATCCGGGTTCCAGCCACAGTTCAAAGGACAGTTCTGGTTCCGGACACTTTTGAAATTCCGGCTTGTGCACCGAAAGAATCAGATTCCCATCTTCCGCTTTTTCGGAATCCAAATCATCAGAAACCCTGTCCCGATAGTGCAAACTAATATTCTCATGGTCATCCGGAAGATCGGAAAGAGAAAATGACCAAGGGTAGTCTTTTATATTCAGAATAGCCTTCTGCTTCAGCTTATTCAGTTCCTGAATGAACTGAAACAGAGAGATCACTTTTGCCTGATCAGAGAGTTCATTTTCAACTTCATTGCGATTATCTTCCATGGGAAATCCCCCCTATATCATAGCTTCCGCACGATTGCATATCACGGGTCAGCTCTTTTCTAACAACGGTATTGCTTGGTGAAATAACTATAGCACACTCCGCCCTGGGTGTCCATAATTTTGCAGTCACGCAGCAGAAAATGTCCGGCAGCGTGATTCGCTGCCGGACAAAGTCATAACAAATGTATGGAATATCGGAGATCGCAACAACGAAATCACTGGTAGTCGCAAGCAGTGTTCAGGTAGCACCTGAACGGATTTTGCTTGTTGGGGCAATTCCCCAATCCCCGAAGATCATCCCTGCGTTGCGGGATGGCTGCGCATTCTGTGAGAATGCTTGAAACCCAAAATCGAAAAAGGGCGCAGGAGTCAGCATTTGAAACGCTGCTCCTGCGCCTGATTTCTTACAGACCTTGTTCTTACTCGCCCATGTCGCGGGAGTTGGCACTGTTAATGATCTGTCCGGTCGCTTCATTGATGAAATCAACGGCGATGTTCTCTACCTCGGTGCCGTTGAAAACATTGTACATTCCGCCGTACATATAGAACGCCAGCACGGAGAAGGACTCCGCCAGATTCAGTTCAGAGGAAGTCGTGGTAACTTTGAATTTGGTAAAGTCCGAGTCTTTTATGCAACTGTGACGGGGGTGTCCGTTTTGGGGTCGTTTCTGTAAG
>ENA-OZGD01000058-OZGD01000058.1-human-gut-metagenome-genome-assembly--contig:-NODE-58-length-56944-cov-7.955158_pt1 | contig 56944 bp, 56 predicted proteins | sample MGYA00244653_ERZ653652 | MGnify/ENA primary metagenome ERZ653652 (study PRJEB26926, sample SAMN06164983) | human gut metagenome | biome: ENVO:00009003; feature: ENVO:2100002; material: ENVO:00002003... | reverse complement strand
TTGACACCGGCGGACGTGTTGAGCGCTTCAACAAGCGTTTCGGCCGTAAGTAATTTACAGGTCTTTCAAAGCGTCGTCTCCTTTGCGGAGGCGGCGCTTTTTTGTGCATCTGCGCGGAAAAGTGCGAAAAATGAGCCCTTGCGAATCTTACACACGGTTCCCTTATTTTGAACACATTTCCGGACTAAAATAAACCAGCGATCTAAAATTTTGGGTTCTGCACGGCCCTTGAGAGGAGCGTTCTTTGTGATCGAAGTTTCACACCTTACCAAAACGTATGGCCGACACCTTGCGGTGGACGATGTTTCATTCACCGTGGAGGATGGGCAGATCTGCGGTCTGCTGGGGCCGAACGGTGCGGGCAAGTCCACTATCATGAACATTCTGACCGGCTACCTGTCCGCTACCGGCGGCCTTGTCACGGTGGCGGGGCACCCGCTGCCGGAGGAAGCCGATGCCGCCAAGGCGTGCGTGGGCTACCTGCCGGAGCAGCCGCCGCTCTACCCGGAGATGACGGTGGAGGAGTATCTGCTCTTCGCGGCCGAGCTCAAGGGTGTGAAGCGGGCCGACCGGAAGGAACAGGTGCGGAAAGCGGCCCATCGGACCGGGCTGGATAACGTGATGCCCCGGCTCATTCGCAGCCTGTCCAAGGGCTACCGGCAGCGGGTCGGCATTGCACAGGCCCTGCTGGGCAGCCCGAAGCTGATCATCCTCGACGAGCCCACGGTCGGCCTTGACCCCGCACAGGTGGTCGAGATCCGTAAGCTCATCCGGGAGCTGGGCAAGACGCACACCGTCATCCTGTCCAGCCACATCCTGAGCGAGGTGCAGGCCGTCTGCCAACAGGTGCTGATTCTGTCCAAGGGGAAGCTGGCGGCATCCGGCACGCTGGAAGAGCTGACCGCCGGAGACCGGAGCCTTGAGGAAGTCTTTATGGAGCTGACGGGCGGAAATACCGAGGAAGAAACAGGGGAGGAAGCGGAATGACAGCCATCTTCAAGCGGGAACTCCGCAGCTATTTTCACGGGATGCTGGGCTATGTGCTCACGGCCTTTCTGCTGGCCTCGTCGGGCATCTATTTTCTGGCGCTGAACCTCGGCTATGGGCTGACGGATTTCGGCTACTACACGTTATACCGCACGATTTTCATGCTGCTGCTCTACATTCCGGTGCTGACGATGCGTTCGCTGGCCGAGGAGCGCCGCAGCCGCACCGACCAACTGCTGCTGACCAGCCCGGTCCCTGTCTGGGGCATCGTGCTGGGCAAGTTCTTTGCCATGTGCGCCGTCTTTGCGCTGCCCTGCCTTATGGATGTGGCCATGATCCTCATCCTCTGGGCGCTGGGCGGCACTGTCCCGGCACTTGCTGCCAATTTTGCCGCGTTGCTGTGCTATTTCCTGCTGGGCTGTGCGGCCATCGCTATAGGGGAGTTCCTCTCCGGCCTGACCGAAAACCCCATCATCGCGGCGGTGGCGGGATTCTCTGTGCTGCTGCTGGCCTACATGATGCCCAGTCTCCGCAGCCTGTTCAACGCGGGCAGCGCTGTGGCGCTGGCGGTCTTCACGGCCATTGCGGGAGCGGCTTCCCTGATGGCCGGGCTGCGCACCCGGAGCTTCATCCTCGGCTGCTTGACCTTTGCGGCCCTCTGCCTTGGGTTGACGGGCCTGTTCCTTTTGCAGAGCGCATGGCTGACCGAGGCCTTCAGCGCAGTGCTGAGCGTCCTATGCTTTTTTACCCCCTTTGAGGATTTCGTCAACAACAGTTTCTCCCTTCCGACGCTGGTCTATTACCTGACCGTGACGGGAATGTTCCTGTTCTTCACAGCACAGAGCATCGAGAAGCGCCGCTGGAACTGAAAGGAGGGGCTGAGCAATGAAATTTTTGAAATCGAAAAAATCCGCGTCGGACGGAAAAGTGTTCCGCAGCGGCCTGTATTCTGCTGCCATTACAGCAGCGGTGATCGCAGCGGTGGTGCTGCTGAATCTGCTGGTGCGGGCCATCCCGTCCAAGTACACCGAATTCGACCTCTCGGAGGCCGGGCTCTATACCCTCGGCGACAGCTCCAAGCAGGTGGCACGGGAGCTTTCGCAGGATGTGACCATCTACTACCTCTGCGAGACCGGCAATGAAGATCAGATCATCTCCAAGCTGCTGGATAAATACGCTGCCGAGAGCAGCCACATTACGTGGGAGCTGAAGGACCCGGCAGTCTACCCGACCTTTGCGGCCCAGTACGGCGCACAGGAGGCCTCTTCCGGCAGTGTGATCCTCGTTTCCGGGGACCAGAATGTTGTGCTGGACGCATCCGACCTCTACGATTACGACTACTCTGACTACTACACCGCCGGAACCTACAGCGTGACCTTTGCAGGCGAAAACGAGATCACCTCGGCCATCTACCGGCTGACCAGCGGGGAGCAGAAGCACGCCTACTACACCACCAACCACGGCGAGCAGACCCTGACCGACACCCTGACCGATGCGCTGGAAAGCCAGAACCTTTCCCTCACGGCGCTGGACCTGCTCTCCAGCGGCATCCCGGAGGACTGCGACCTGCTCATCATCAACAACCCCGCGCAGGATCTTGCCTCGGCGGGCAGCCTTGTGGACGAGATGAGTCTGCTGCGCAGCTATCTGGGCAGCGGCGGCAAGGTGCTGCTGCTGACCGATTCCTATTATAATACCCCCAACCTCGACGCGCTGATGGCGGAGTTCGGCCTGACCCGTACTGAGGGCCTTGTGGTGGAGGGGGACGCCAACCATTTTATGAACGGCTACCCCTACTATCTGCTGCCAGACTACACCAGCCCCACCGAGACCACCGCGCTGGACGGCGTGGACACCAGCCGCCATGTGCTGCTGCAGATGGCGCAGGGCATCACCCTGACCGAGACGGACAACATCGTTTCGGAAGCGCTGCTTACCACCTCCAATTCCGCCTACAGCAAAACGGCGGGCTACGAGATGGTCACCGCCGATAAGGAAGACGGCGACCTCGACGGCCCCTTCGCGCTGGCAGCATATGCCCGGAATGAGACCACCGAGGCGGAAGTGATCTGGGTCAACTGCGGCAACGTGGACAACGAAGCCGCCTATCAGGTTGTGCCCGGCAACTGCACCTTCCTGCAGGGCTGTGCCGCCTCGCTGGCGGGTCAGGTCAGCACGGTACTGATCGACTCCAAGGCGCTGGAAGCGGCTCCCATCTCGGTCTCCAGCAGCGTTTCGGCGGTGCTGGGCCTGACGTTCATCGTCATCCTGCCCGCCGCGCTGCTGGCGGTGGGCGCGGTGGTCGTGGTGCTGCGGCGCAGAAAGTGAGGCCTGCATGAAAACAAAACAGCGCACCCTGCTGGGGCTTCTGGTGCTGGTCCTGCTGCTGGGCGGGGCGCTGACCCTGCTCACCCGGCAGAACCAGAAGGCGGAACAGGCCGCCAGCGAAGCCGCGCAGGGAACCATCCCGCTGTCCTCCTTTGCGGCGGACGACCTGACGGAGATCGTGGTCACCTACAACGGCGAGACCAACACCCTCCACTCTGCAGACGGCGGCTGGACACTGGCCGAAGATCCGGCCTACCACCTCGACGAAACGTCCTGCAATACGATGCGCACGGCGCTGGCCGCCCTGAATGCCAAGCGCCAGCTGACCGAAGAGCCGGGTGAAGACTACGGCTTCACCGCCGATTCGCTGACCGTGACGGTCACGGCGGCGGGGGAAACGAACACCTTCACCTTTGGGGCGGAGAATGCAGCCACCGGGGACATCTACCTGAAAAAAGCCGGGGATGATGCCCTTTATACGGTGGCCGGCACAAAGGCGTCCTGCTTCGAGGTACGAAAAACGGACCTCTTCGGAGCATTCAATCCGGCGGGGCTGACGAGTTCGGCCATTGAAGCGGTGACGCTGACGAAAAACGGTGAGACCCTCACCCCGGAGCTGACCACCGAACTCCTTTCGGCCCTCAGCAGCTATGTGACCGCCCAGACGACGGACGGTGACCCCGCCGGAATGAAGGAGCTTGCCGCCGCTGTGGTCCAGACAGCCGACAGCACCAAGACCCTGACCTACTATGAGGGCATGGACAACTACTACCTGACTGTGGCGGGGGACACCTCGCTCTACACGGTAGACGGTTCCACGGTCCAGACCATCCTTGCCGCGGACGCTGCGGAAGCGGATTCATGAAACAAAAGTTCATCCAACGGTCGTTTTTGCGCCCGGAGGTTTCCTGTACAGGGGCCGCCGGGCTTTTCTATGCCCCGCGCCGGTTTTTTCCGATTTCGTAAAGTTTGGGCAAACTGTGTCAGAGTGATTGACATTTGCACGCAAATTGTATAAGATAGACACGATAGGGGAGAGAATCCTGCGCAAAGCTTGCCGTTATTTGGCGCGGCGTGGGGACGATCACCCCGGTACGAGGGATGGGGCAACGGCCCTGTCTTTTTTCGTATCTGAGTTTAAGGAGGATTTGGTATCATATGGACAACTCGGTGATCGTATCCCTGCGGGATATCGTTGTGGAGTTTGACGGCCAGCGGATTCTGGACGGACTGAACCTCGATATCCACGATAAGGAATTTGTCACGCTGCTGGGCTCTTCCGGCTGCGGTAAAACCACGACCCTTCGCCTGATCGCGGGCTTTCTGGAACCGAACTCCGGCAAAGTCCTGCTCAAAGGAGAGGACATTACGGGCGTGCCGCCTTATAAACGGCCGGTGAACACGGTGTTCCAGAAATACGCGCTGTTCCCGCACCTGAACGTCTTTGAAAACGTGGCATTCGGTCTGCGCTTGAAAAAGATGGACGAAGAGACCATCCGCCGCAAAGTGCGCGATATGCTGGAAGTCGTGGGCCTGAAAGGCTTTGAGCGCCGCAGCATCGGCCAGATGTCCGGCGGCCAGCAGCAGCGCGTGGCCATCGCCCGCAGCCTTGTCAATGAGCCGGAGATCCTGCTGCTGGACGAGCCTCTGGGTGCGCTGGACCTCAAGCTGCGCAAGGAGATGCAGTTGGAACTGAAGCGTTTGCAGCGCGAGATGAATATCACCTTTATCTATGTCACCCACGATCAGGAAGAGGCGCTGACCATGTCCGATACCGTCGTCGTCATGAACGGCGGCAAGGTGCAGCAGATCGGCACCCCGGAGGATATCTACAACGAGCCGAAGAACGCCTTCGTGGCGGACTTTATCGGCGACTCCAACATCGTGGACGGCGTGATGCACCGCGACTTCCTCGTTTCCTTCTCCGGCGTCGAGTTCCCCTGCGTGGATCGCGGCTTTGCGCGGGAACAGAGCGTACAGGTCGTTGTCCGCCCGGAGGACATCGAAGTGGTCTCCCCCATGGAAGGCCAGCTGGTCGGCGTGGTCAACGACGTCATCTTCAAGGGCGTCCACTTTGAGATGCACGTGGAGTGCGAAGGCCGGGAGTGGCTCATCCATTCCACCCGCGCCTGTACGCCCGGCGAGACCATCGGCATGAAGATCGGCCCCAACGAGATTCACATCATGGCGCGTTCTTGAGGTGATGCCGAAATGAAGATCTACGATAAAAAGCTTGCGTATCCTTATTTTGTATGGATGACGCTGTTCACGGTGGTGCCGCTCATCATCGTGGTGTACTACGCCCTGACGGATGCGGACGGCAATTTCACGCTGGACAATCTGCTCTCCATCAGCGGCTACGGCTCCGTGTTCGCCCGCAGTCTGCTGCTGGCCCTGATCGCGACGGTCATCTGCCTCATCATCGCCTTTCCGGTGGGCTATTTCCTCTCCCGGCTGCGGGTGAACAAGCAGCACATCATGCTGATGCTGGTCATGCTGCCCATGTGGATGAACTTTCTGCTCCGCACCTATGCGTGGATGGGTCTGCTCAGCACGAACGGCCCGGTCAACGCGGTACTTGGCTTCTTCGGCCTTGGACCGTTCAATATGCTGAACACTTCCGGCGCGGTGGTGCTGGGCATGGTGTACAACTACGTGCCCTATATGATCCTGCCGCTTTACACCAGCATGACCAAGATCGACCAGAGCATCGTGGAGGCGGCGCAGGACCTTGGCGCCTCCACCACCCAGACCCTGCTGCGGGTGCTCATCCCCATGAGCGTGCCCGGCATCAGCACCGGCATCACGATGGTCTTCGTCCCGGCGGTGTCTACCTTCGTTATCAGCCGGATGCTGGGCGGCGGTTCCAACCTGCTGATCGGTGATCTGATCGAGATGCAGTTCCTTGGCAACAGCTACAACCTGAACGTCGGCTCGGCCATGAGCCTTGTGCTGATGATCATCGTTCTGCTCTGCATGAGCTTTACCTCTAGCTTTGATGAGGATGAGATGGAGGGTGTGTCCTGATGAAAACAAAACATCTTCGCCTGATGCAGCGGGTCTATATCATCCTGTTTTTCTGCTTCATGTATCTGCCCATCGCGTATATGATCGTGTTCAGCTTCAACCAGAGCAAGGGCTACGCGCTGTTCACCGGCTTTACGCTCAAGTGGTACACTAGCCTGTTCCATAACGCTTCCATCCTGCGGGCGCTGGCCGTTTCGCTGGAAGTGGCGCTGGCTTCGGCGGTCATCGCCACCATCCTCGGCACAGCGGCTTCGCTGGGGATTGCGTCTATGGGCCGCAAGAGCCGCCTTGTGGTCACCAACATCACCTATATCCCGGTGGTCAACCCGGAGATCATTACCGGTATCTCGCTGATGCTGCTCTTCGTGGCATACCAGCGCTTCGCGGCCCACACCGATCTTTTGCCCGACAGCATCATGGGTCTGCCCACGCTGCTCATCGCGCATATCGCGTTCAATGTGCCCTATGTCATCTTCAACGTGTCCCCGAAGCTCAAGCAGCTGGACATCAAGCTGTATGAGGCCGCCCTTGATCTTGGCTGCGACCCGAAACAGGCCTTTTTCAAGGTCATCCTGCCGGAGATCAGCCCCGCCATCCTGTCGGCCTTCCTCATCTGCCTGACGTATTCCATCGATGACTTCATGATCTCCTACTTCAACTGCGGCACAGTCGAGACCCTGCCCATCGCCATCTACTCCATGACCCGTAAGAAGGTCAGCCCGGAGATCTACGCCCTGTCTACCATCATGTTCGTGGTCATCCTGTCCATCATCCTGATCTCCAACGCGATGGAAAGCCGCGGGTACCGCCGCGACCAGAGGGCACTGAGAGGGGAGGACGTGGCATGAAACAGATGAAACGCTTTGCGGCGCTGCTGCTGACGGCGGTTCTGGCCCTGAGTCTGCCGCTTTCGACGCTGGCCGCCGGGACCATCGAGGTCACCGAAGACGTCTCCGTGACCGACACCTACGACTGGACCCGCTTCAAGGGAAAGAACATTACCCTGAACGTCTACAACTGGGGCGAGTACATCTCCAACGGTTCGGACGACAGCGTGGACGTGGTGTCGGCGTTCCAGAAGCTGACCGGCATCCATGTCAACTACACCACCTTCGACTCCAACGAGTCCCTTTACGCCAAACTCAGATCCGGCGCGGCAGATTACGATGTGATCATCCCGTCGGATTATATGGTGGCGAAGATGATCTCGGAAGGGATGCTGGCAAAGCTCGATTATGGCAACATCCCCAACTTCCAGAACATCGACGAGGAGTACCGCAACGCCGATTACGACCCCACCAACGAGTATTCGGTGCCCTATATGCTCTGCACCACCGGCATCATCTACAATACCACCATGGTGGACAAGGCTCCGACCAGCTGGGCCGACCTGTGGGATGAGCGGTATTCCGGCAATATGCTGATGTTCAACAACAGCCGCGATGCCTACGCCATCGCCGCTTTTGCCACCGGGAACAGCATCAATCCCCAGTCTACCGAGGAAGTGGACGAGGTGGTTGAGAAGCTCAAGACCCAGAAGCCCCTAGTTCAGGCCTATGTCATGGACGAGATCTTCGATAAGATGATCGGCGGCGAGGCAGCCATCGGCGTCTACTACTCCGGCGACGCCATCACCATGATCGACGACAACCCCGATCTGGCTTGGGTCTTCCCGGAAGAGGGCAGTGTCCTCTCGGTGGACAGCATGTGCATCCCCGCCACCAGCGAAAACCAAGAGGCCGCCGAAATGTTCATCAACTTCATGTGCGAAGTGGACATCGGCAAGGCGAACGCCGAGTATATCGGCTACACCACCCCCATGCAGGCCGTGTGGGACGTGCTGGACGAGGATCTGAAGTACAGCGAGATCGCCTTCCCCTCGGAGGAGATCGCCGAAAAGGAGAAGGTCTTCACCGACCTGAGCGACGAGGTAAACAGCGAACTCGACGTCAAGTGGAGCGAGATGAAGAGCTACGACGAGGGCGGCAGCGGCGTTATTTTCCTGCTGCTCCTCCTTGCCATGATCGCGCTGGCGTGCTTCAACATCTGGCGGAAGCTGCGCAAAAAATCGCGCAATATGTATTGACCCCATACAGGCTGCGCCTCCCTTGGTGCGGCCTGTTTTTGATTGAAAAGGAATGTTTGACAATGGAACTGAATCACTTCACCGAGACCTTCACCGTTCTGAATGCGGACGGCGACTTCCGCCGGATGCTCAAGCCCAGCGCCCTGTTCCGCTACGTGGAACAGGCGGCGGCGGACCACGCCCGCGCCTATGGCATGGACGACGCTTTTTTTGCCGCCCGCCACACCGCCTTTCTGGTGGGCAAACAGGCGGTGGAGATCTACCGGATGCCCACCCGTGGCGAAAAGGTCACGCTGGATACGGCCTGTGAACCCTGCAAAAAAGGCTCCATGAAGCGGATCACCCATCTGCGGGACGAGGCGGGCCGTGAGCTTGCCATGGTGGACTGCCGCTGGATCGTGGTGGATACCGAGACGGAGCGCATCCTGCGCCAGCCCAGTTGGTGCACCCCCAACTACGAAAACGATACGTTGGAAGGGGAGCTGCCCCAGCTCGTGCACAAAACGAAGGACTTGACCTTTGCGGGCAATTGGACGGCCCGCTATTCTCTGTGCGACCTGAACGGCCATGTAAACAACTCCTGCTATCTGGACATCGCGTGCGACGCGCTGCCGCTGGAAGTGCTCCGCAAAGGCCCTCTGCGCTTCGCCTCCATCAAATACCACCGCGAGATTCCCATGGGGGCCGAGGTGGCGGTGTCCTATGCCCCGTCGGCGGATGGCTGGTATGTGGTGGGCCGCCGCGAGGAGCACATGGCATTTGAATGCTATCTGGAGTTTGCCGACGAAGCAGCACAAAAGGTCTGAAAAAGAATTACAAAAGATTTACAATTTTCTTTGCAAAAACTCTTGCAAAATGGTTTCAAAAGAGTTACAATATGGTTACAGAAAGCGGTAAGACGCTTCTGAGTGAAATCTTTTTCTTCTTGTTATCCGTGGATATCGGGTGCGCCGCCCTCCTCCTCCGGCTGTACTCCTTCGCAGCTGCTGGCCGCGCACCGCACAGGCGGTATCCTCGCTTCGTGTGCAAAAAAGCTCGCCCTTCGGGGCGGGCTTTTTTGCGTCTCCGGGGCTGCGGTGAGAGCAAAGAAAAGCAGATTTCGGGAATAAAGTGTTACTTTCCGTCATTTTCTTAGACAAAGTGTCTGGTTTTCGCGAGGAGTCATTTGGAAAGTTTGTTTTGCAAAATGCTTGCGTTTGTGCCGGTTTGTGTTACAATAAGTGCAAGCAATTTTAAGCATGTTCCAAGCACATTAGGTGAAATGAATTTGCCGCCGTTTTGACGGGCTGCACGAGAGAAAAGGAGTTTGAGTATGGCTTATTTCTATGAAGAACCTTCCCGCACCTTTGGCGAATATCTGCTGGTTCCGGGGTATTCCTCCGCAGAGAATATTCCTACGGCCGTCAGTCTGAAGACCCCGTTGGTCAAGTACCGCAAGGGTGAGGAAGAGTGCCCGCTGGAAATGAACATCCCCATGATCAGCGCCATCATGCAGTCGGTCTCCGGCGATAAGCTGGCCATCGCACTGGCTCGTGAGGGCGGCGTTTCCTTTATTTACGGTTCTCAGAGCATTGAGAACGAGGCCGCCATGGTCCGCCGCGTGAAGAGCTACAAGGCCGGTTATGTCGTTTCCGACTCCAATCTGGCCCCCACTGCCACCCTGCACGACGTGCTGGAGCTGAAGGCCCGCACCGGCCACTCCACCATCGCTGTTACCGCCGACGGCACCCCGGGCGGCAAGCTGCTGGGCATCGTGGCCTCCCGCGATTACCGCGTCAACCACACCCCGGATGACGCTCCTGTCACCACCTTCATGACCCCCATCGAGAAGCTGGTCACCGCACCGGAAAACACCTCCCTGCATGACTGCAACAACATCATCTGGGACAACAAGATCAACACCCTGCCGCTGGTGGACGCCGAGGGCAACCTGAAGTACTTCGTTTTCCGCAAGGACTACGATTCCCACAAGAAGAACATCAACGAGCTGTTGGACAAGAATAAGAGCTACGTCGTCGGCGCGGGCATCAACACCCGTGACTATGCCCAGCGCGTGCCTGCACTGGTGGATGCCGGTGTGGACGTCCTCTGCATCGACTCTTCCGAGGGCTATTCCGAGTGGCAGAGCCGCACGATCAGCTGGATCCGCGAGAACTACGGCGACACCGTGAAGGTCGGCGCGGGCAATGTCGTGGATGCTGAGGGCTTCCGCTTCCTTGCCAAGGCTGGCGCAGACTTCGTGAAGATCGGCATCGGCGGCGGTTCCATCTGCATTACCCGCGAGACCAAGGGCATCGGCCGTGGTCAGGCCACCGCTGTCATCGAGGTCGCCAAGGCTCGTGACGAGTACTTCAAGGAGACCGGCATCTATGTGCCCATCTGCTCCGACGGCGGCATCGTCCACGATTATCACATCACCCTCGCGCTGGCCATGGGCGCAGATTTCGTGATGCTGGGCCGCTACTTTGCCCGCTTCGACGAGAGCCCCACGAACAAGGTTCGCATCAATGGCCAGTATATGAAGGAGTATTGGGGCGAGGGCTCCAACCGCGCCCGCAACTGGCAGCGGTATGACCTCGGCGGCTCCACCAAGCTGAGCTTCGAGGAAGGCGTGGACAGCTATGTTCCTTACGCCGGCCCCCTGTCCGACGGTGTCCAGACCACCCTGTACAAGGTCAAGAGCACCATGTGCAACTGCGGCGCACTGTCCATCCCCGAACTGCAGCAGAAGGCAAAGCTCACCGTCGTTTCCTCCACCTCCATCGTCGAGGGCGGCAGCCACGACGTTGTGCTGAAGAACGCCACCCCGAATATCATCAACGGTTGATCTGAACCGACTGCAAAAAGCCGCTTCCGGACGCTCCGGAGGCGGCTTTTTGCTGCTTTCGGAAAAAAGATTTGACCCACTTGTGCCGGAATTTTACAAAACCACTTGCACCCGCACGGGAAAGATGCTATCATGATACAAACACCCTGTCATGACAGGGCAGAAGAGAGGAAAACCGTCATGGACGAGATCAAAGTTATTCCGTATATTCCGGATGAAGATTATGATAACCCCGCAATGGTCGTGGATTTTTACGAGTTCACGATGGCCAACTGCCTGTTCCTGCATGGCTTTAAGAATACGACGCTGGTGTTCGATATGTTCTTCCGCAAGAACCCGGACAATCAGGGCTATTCCATCAGCGCCGGCCAGCGCAAGCTGACCCGCTTTTTGCTGAACTATCACTTCAACGAGCAGGATATCCGCTGGCTGCGCACCAAGGGCATGAGCGAGGAATTCTGCGAGTATCTGCGCACCTACAAGTGGAAGGGCGACATGTATGCTCTGCCGGAGGGCACCGTCTGTTACCCCCATGTGCAGATGGTCCGCATCGAATGTGATCTGGTCGGTGCGATCCTGATCGAGACCTACCTGCTCCAGACCATGAACTTCCACAGCCTCATCGCCACGAAGGCTACCCGCGTCACCGGCCTGAACACCCATACGCCCCGCAGCGTCATGGAGTTCGGCACCCGCCGCGCACAGGGCGAGAGCGCGGGCAACGACGGCGCTTACGCGGCCGTTCTGGGCGGCTGTATCGGCACCGCCAACTGCTTGGCTGAGATGAAGTACGGTTCGGACGTCAAGGCCGTCGGCACCGTGGCCCACAGCTTTATCGAGTTCTTCCCGACCGAGTTCGACGCCTTCAAGGCTTTTGCGGATACTTACCCGGATTCCGTCAGTCTGCTGCTGGATACCTACAACATCATGGAGAGCGGTCTGCCCAACCTCATCAAACTGGACGACTACCTCATCGAAAAATACCCCAACGACCCCAACCGCCGCGTGAAGAGCGCCCGCATCGATTCCGGCGACTTGGCCCGCGGCTCCAAGCGTCTGCGCAAGGCGCTGGATGCAGCCGGGAAGCCCTATATCAAGCTGGTGGCCTCCAACGGTCTGGATGAAAAGAAGATCGCCAACATGGAGCTGTATGAGCACGCCCACTTCGACTCTTACGGCGTCGGCGAGAACCTCATCACCTCCGCGTCCGACCCCGTCTTCGGCGGCGTGTACAAGCTGGTGGCGGTCAAGCGCCCGGATGGCAGCTATCAGCCCAAGATGAAGTGCTCCGATTCCGCCAGCAAGGCCATCATCCCCGGCAAGAAGATGCCGTGGCGTCTCTACGACGAAAACGGTCAGGCCCAGTGTGACCTGATTGCGATGGACGGCGAGGAGATCGAAGCCGGGAAGCCCGTCACGATGGTCAACCTCGACTCCGACGCCATTGAGCGCACCGTGACCATCACCCCCACCAAGGTCAAAAAGCTGTTGGTGCCCCACATCCTGAACGGTGAATTGGCCATCGAGCTGCCTTCCATCGCAGAGAAAAAGGCCTACATCGCAAAGCAGCTCACCGACGAAACGTGGGAGAGCGAGCTGCGCTTGGAGTGCCCTCACAAGCACTATGTCAACATGACCCCCGCCGTCGCCGAGTGCCGCTCCCGTATGTATGCCGATCTGCATGGCGGCAAAGTGTAAGCTTGACAAAACCGCGTTTCTATTGTATGATATGAACTGCCGCTTGCAGCTGCTGTGGGCGGCAGTTCTTTAGGTGCCACTGTGGTGAAATTGGCAGACACGAGGGACTTAAAATCCCTTTCTGGAGACAGAGTGCGGGTTCAAGCCCCGCCGGTGGCATGAAAAGCCCCACAATCGTGCGCGAAAAGCGTGCTGTTGTGGGGCTTTTTGGATGTTTACATCGACTGGATTTTGCATTATAATTTATTCGGGTATATCTTCAAACAGGAGTATCGAAACAGGATGAGAGTGATTTCACTTTTTAGCGGTGCAGGTGGGCTGGACTTGGGATTGATCCAAGCAGGAAATACGGTCATTTGGGCAAACGATATCGATGAAAATGCCGTCGCAACGTATAAAGAAAACATTGGCGATCATATTGTCTGCGATGACATCAAGAATATTGCGATCCGAGACCTTCCCGATGCGGAAGTGGTAGTCGGCGGTTTTCCATGTCAGGGGTTTTCACTTGCCAACCGGAGACGCTCCATTGAGGACGAGCGCAATCAGTTGTACCGGTTCTTTTATGATACCATCAAGGAAAAACAGCCGAAATTCTTCATCGCTGAAAACGTAAAGGGCATTCTGAGCCTTGGCAAAGGGGAGATCATTCGGCAGATCGTGGATGATTTTAAGGGTGCCGGTTACTTGACGGAAGTTCATCTGGTCAATATGGCAGATTACGGTGTGCCGCAGACCCGCCAGCGTGTTTTGATTATCGGGCAGCGAACGGACATCGGGGAGAAAATGCTGTTTCATTTCCCGGAGCCGACCCATTCCAAGGATGGAAAAACGCTGCCGAAGTGGGTCTCGATCAAGGAAGCCATCGATCATTTTCCGGATCCGGATACAGAAAACTCGATCGTAAACCATGTTTATTCGGCTTACAAGGTTGAGTATCGGAATTTTACGGGGCATCGCCAAACGGATCCCGATAAGCCGTCCCCTACGATCTTGGCGCGCGGAAACGGAAAAGGCGGCGTTTGTGCCATCCCGCACTATAACGGCAAACGGCGGCTGAGCATCCGGGAGAGTGCCAGCGTGCAGACCTTCCCGGAGGATTTTCGCTTCTTGGGGTCAATGAGTGCGTGCTATCGCCAGATCGGGAACGCCGTGCCGGTAAAATTTGCGCGGCTCTTGGGGGAAGAATTGATGCGATTGGAGAAAGATGGAGTATGAGGGTGGTTTCGCTTTTTAGCGGTGCAGGCGGTTTGGACCTTGGGTTTACCATGGCCGGGCACGAGATCGTATGGGCGAACGATATCTACGAAGACGCAGTGAAAACCTATCGGCGAAATCTCGGCGACCACATCGTCTGCAAGGACATCGCCCTTGTGGACGCAGCCGATATTCCGAATTGCGATATCATCATTGGCGGCTTCCCGTGTCAGGGTTTTTCGGTTGCCAATGTCAAGCGCCATGTAGACGATGAGCGGAATGTGCTGTACAAGCAATTGATCCGCATCATTGAGGCGAAAAAGCCGAAGTTTTTTCTGGCAGAAAACGTCAAAGGATTGACCAATTTGGCAAAAGGCGCGGTCTTCCAGATGATTCTTTCGGATTTTCGGGCGCTGGGGTATCAGGTGGATTCCCGCATTTTGAATGCGGCAGATTTTGGCGTACCGCAGACCCGCCAGCGTGTGATTATTGTGGGCGTGCGGAATGATGTCGATTTTACGTATGACTTTCCATATCCGACCCACAGTAAAACCGGCGCGGATGGGTTGCCGAAATGGGTCAGCGTCAGCAAGGCGCTTGCTGGTATCCCGGACCCGGATCAGCCCAATGACCTGCCGAATCATGAGTATTCGAAGTACAAACTCAACTTTAACGGGTATTTGGGGCATCGTCAGTTAGACCCCGAAAAACCGGCTCCGACCGTTACCGCAAGAGGAGACAACAAGGGCGGCGTGGTGATCCTACCGCACCCGAACGCAGAACGTCGAATGTCCTGCCGTGAGCTGGCAAGAATCCAAAGCTTCCCGCTGGATTACGAATTCTACGGCAACCGCTCTTCTGTTTATCGTCAAATTGGAAACGCGGTGCCGCCTCTGTTGGGGTACGCCGTGGCGAAGGTCTTCAATGCGTACAAACCATAGGATGTGATCGATATGCTGAGCAAGGATTTCGTTCCCGTAAAACCATTTCCAGATTTTAAATGGAAATGGGCCTCTCTCCAATGTACGGAAAGCCTCAATGACCCGGTGATCCTGCTGGGCGTTTTGTTCCGGATGCGGAAGCTGGAAAAACTGAACCAAGGAATCAAGTATAGTTCGGAAGCCTTTTCCGAGGAACTACGGGCGCTGTCCAACGATACCAAGGATTCCATTGATGTAGATCTGGCGGGGCGGACCGGAAGCCGTAATTTGATCCGCAATTCCGGCCAATATTGGCGGGCGCTCAATCTGATCGCACCGGGGGATCGCTCCGGCAAGATTCGGCTGACCAATTTTGGCCGAGAGGTCGCAGACCATGAAATCTCGCAGACGGAGTTCGCGGCGATTACCGTCCAAAGCTTTCATTTGCCCAACCCGCAGGTGCAGTCCCAAGGGGAGTGCACGCAATGGGTCGAGAAAGGGTTGATTCTTTACCCGCTGCGGCTTCTGCTGGAAATCAGTTGTGAGCTGCGGAAACGGAAAGAAGGCTACATCACCCCGGATGAATTGGTGCATGTGATCATCCCGCTGTCCGGCTGCCACGCGGAATTGGCGGATTATGTCAACTTTATCTGCTGGCGGCGGGAAGGCGTGATCTCCACCGAAAACTGGCCAAACTGCGCACCAGAAGCAAACGATAAACGCATTGCGCGGGAATATCTGTTGTTTCTGGCAAATTACGGATATATGGAAATGAAATCCGGTCATGATCGGATGAGCGAGCAATATTACATCTGTGATTACTTGATCTCTGAAATCGAACAGCTCTTAACCACGGGGGTGAATACCACCGGTGCGCTCAACTCACTTTACAAAAAGCAACTGCAGGAGCTGACCGATGAAGTGGAGCGTAAACGGGTCCAGTCCAGCCGAATCGCACGGCCAAACCAAGCGGCATTCCGTAAAAAAGTTCTGGCGGCTTGTCAACGGTGCGTGATCACCAATGTGACGATGCCGGAGATTTTGGAAGCGGCCCACATCAAGCCCTTCAAATACAAAGGAGAAGATACGATCGCAAATGGATTTGCCATGCGGACTGATATCCATACGCTCTTTGATACCGGACATCTGCGCATTTCGCCGGAAGGCGTTGTGGAGCTGTCCCAAAGAGCGCGGATGGACTACGGTGCGGCGATCCCGCCGCGTATCGTGATCCCGGATTTTACCGACCGCGAGTTTCTCCGCTGGCGCTGGGAAAATTACAACGGCCTATAACAAATAAAACCGGCAAAGCAGAACAAACTGCCTTGCCGGTTTTGGCATAAAGAGGACTTATGATCGCTCTTCCATCTCATGAAACCGCTCTAGGAAGCTATGCTCGACGCCCTCGGACTTATAGCCCGGCATGGTGTCCAGTGCAACGGCGTGGATGCTGCGGAAGATGCTGTTTTCGATGTTGGGGTTGTCGCGCTTGAGGCGGCGGAGCAGAATTTTGGTCTCCTGCCGCTTGGAACCGCCGCCGCCGTTGTCGCACATGGTGCAGTTTTCGGTAAAGCGGCAGGCGCACTGAATGAACTCAAGGTCGTTGTAGCGCTTCCACGCCAGAATATCCTCCTCGCGGATGCAGTACATCGGGCGGATGAGGGTCATGCCGGGGAAGCTGGTGCTGTGGAGCTTGGGGGGCATGGCTTGGAGCTGGGAACCGTAGAACATGCTCATCACGGTGGTCTCGATGACATCGTTGAAGTGGTGGCCCAGCGCGATCTTATTGCAGCCCAGCTCCTTGGCCTTGCTGTACAGGTGGCCGCGGCGCATCCGGGCGCAGAGGTAGCAGGGGTTCTTCTCGGTGTTGTTGGCCACCGAGAAGATGTTGCTCTCGAAAATGGTCACGGGGATGTGGAGCAGTTCGGCGTTGGATTCGATCTTCTGGCGGTTGATCTCGTTGTAGCCGGGGTCCATCACAAGGAAGACCAGTTCAAAGGGCACGTCGCTGTGCTTTTGCAGCTCCTGCATGAGCTTGGCCATCAGCATGGAGTCCTTGCCGCCGGAGATGCAGACGGCGATCTTGTCGCCCGCTTGGATCAGCTCGTACCGCTTGACGGCCACGATGAAAGGCGTCCAGAGTTCCTTGCGGTATTTTTTGATGATGCTGCGTTCGATCAGTTGATAAGGTTCGAGTTCGCGTTTCATGATTTCTCCTTGTATCGTTCAGTGTGCGGCGGTCAGCTGCTGGCAGCAGACGTCGAACACCTGTAAAAATTCCTGAATCTCGGCTTCTGTGGTCAGGTGGCTCAGGCTGATGCGCCACGACGAAAGGGCGTTGCGGCGGTCCCGGCTGACGGCGAAGACGGCGCGGGAAGGCAGACCATCCGACGAACAGGCCGATTTGACCGAAACGCAGACCCCGTGGGTGTCCAGTTCCCGCTGGAAAACGGTGCCCTTCACGTTCTGGACGCTGAGATTCAGGATGTGGGGGATGGCGTGTTCCGGGCTGTTGATCCGGACGTCCGGGCGTCGGCTCAGCGCGGCGCGGAGTTCGGCATTCAGCTTCTGCACATGGGCGGCCCGCTCCGGCAGCTCGTTCACGGCCAGTTCCAGCGCCGAGGCGAGGGAAGAGGCCAGCGCGACGGTGGGGGTGCCGCTGCGGTAGATGGTGGTGCTCTCGCCGCCGTGGATGAGAGGTTCCAGCGCCAGATTCCGCCGTTTGAGCAGCAAGCCGATGCCGTTCAGGCCGTAGAATTTGTGGGCCGTCAGGCTCATGGTGTCCACCCCTTCGAAAGAGACGGGGATCTTGCCAACGGCCTGTGTGGCGTCCACATGCAGGTGGCAGTTGGGGTGATCCTTCAGGATCTCGGCGATCTTGTCTACCGGCTGCACGACGCCGAGTTCACTGTCCACAAGGGTGACGGCCACGGCGATGGTGTCCGGGCGGAGCAGATCTTTCAAATGCTCCAGATCAATGGTGCCGTCCCGCTGGATGTCTACAAGGTCGATCTCGCAGCCCTGCTCCTGCAAGGCGGTCAGCGTGCCGCTGACGGAGGAGTGCTCCAGCGGAGTGGAGATGATGTGCTTGCCCACATGGCGGGAGAGCCGCGCCAGCCCCTTGAGCGCAAAGTTGTTGGACTCGCTGGCGCCGGAAGTATAGATGACCTCGGCGGGCTGAACGCCCAGCAGCGAGGCGATTTTCATCGTGGCGGCGTCGATCTCTGCCTTGGCGGCTGCCCCCGCCTGATGGTGGGAGTTCGCGTTGCCGATGCAGCTGCGCTCCACCGTACAAAACCGGTCGAGCACGCGGGGGTCGGCCGGGGTATTGGCTGAATAATCCAGATAGATCATAATGCTCCTTCAAATCTCAATCCATTTAATAGGTATTATTATAGTGCGCCGCTGGCCGGATTTCAAGATGCCGGGCAAAAATGCCGCCGGGTGCCGGGAAACCCCGAAAAAAGAAGGCGAATTTAGGGATATTGCCAAAAAGTTGGAAACCGGTTGCGCGGCGGAGCGGTTTCTGCTATACTCTATGGAGTCAGAGCGGGAAGGGGAGAGAGCGATGCGTGGTTCAACTTTGCGGAGCACACGGTCGTCTTTTCTGTTCCCGTTGATATTCATTTCCAAAAAATCTGAGGCACTGACGCTTTCGGGCGGCAATGCCTCTTTTTTTGGGCAGAAACGAAGGGAGGACTCATTTTCATGAGTGAAAAAATCGACTACTCCAAGGGCATTTACGACGCGCGCCAGCTGGGCACGGGCCGGATGCTGATCCTCGGCGTGCAGCACATGTTCGCCATGTTCGGTGCCACCGTTCTGGTGCCGCTGCTCACCGGCTTAAGCGTTTCCACCACGCTGCTGTGCGCCGGTCTGGGCACGCTGCTGTTCCACCTGATCACCAAGGGCAAGGTTCCGGCCTTCCTTGGCTCGTCCTTCGCCTATCTGGGCGGCTTCTCCATCGTGGCCCCCATGCTGGCCGATGCCAACGGCAACCTGACCGTGGTCAACACCAAGATGCTGCCTTACGCCTGTGCGGGCGTGGCTTTCTCCGGCGTGCTGTATCTGGTGGTCAGTCTGCTGATCTCCACCTTCGGCATCCGCCGCATCATGAAGTTCTTCCCGCCGGTGGTTACGGGCCCCATCATCATCTCCATCGGCCTGATCCTTGCCCCTTCCGCCATCACCAACTGCGAGTCCAACTGGCTGCTGGCCTTTGTGGCGCTGGGCACGGTCATCGTCTGCAACATCTGGGGCAAGGGTATGGTCAAGATCCTGCCCATCCTGATCGGCGTTCTGGTGTCCTATGTGGTGGCCCTCGTGACCGGTGCGGTGGACTTCCAAGCCATTGCCGCCGCCGATTGGCTCGGCATCCCGCTGCATAAGAGCGCCATGGGCCTGTTCGCCATCGACGGCAGCCCGGAGTTCATCAGCGCCCTCTTCACCATCCTGCCCATCGCGCTGGCGACCATGATGGAGCATGTCGGCGACATCGCTGCCATCAGTGCCACCGTTGGCCACAACTATATCAACGACCCCGGCCTGAACCGCACCCTGATGGGTGACGGCCTTGCCACCACCATGGCCGGTCTGCTGGGCGGCCCGGCCAACACCACCTACGGCGAGAACACCGGTGTTCTGGCCCTGAGCCGCATCTACGACCCGCTGGTCATCCGCATCGCCGCAGTGCTGGCCATCATCCTGAGCTTCAGCCCCAAGTTTGAGGCCGTCATCAACACCATCCCCACCGGCATCATCGGCGGTATCAGCTTCGTGCTTTACGGTATGATCTCCGCCATCGGTGTCCGCAACGTGGTCGAGAACCGGGTGGACTTCACCAACAGCCGCAACCTGATCGTGGCAGCCGTCATTCTGGTGTCCGCGCTGGGATTCAACTCGGTGGGCGGCTTGACCTTCATGGTGGGCAGTGTGTCCATCAACCTGTCCGGTCTGGCCATCGCCGCCATCGTCGGCATCCTGCTGAACGCCATCCTGCCCGGCAACGATTATGAGTTCGATGCAGCCGACGGCACCGACGCGGCAACCAGCGGCAACCTGCAGGTGTAAACAAAGTGTTAAATAGGAATAATTCTCAAAATTATACTTGACTAACCTAGGAATGATTGCTATAATTAGCTCAGAAACCAAGGCCGCCAGTACCAGAGGCGAGCCAAAAGAATTACTGAGAAATTATGGAGGTCTATCTTATGAAAAAGTATGTCTGCACCGTTTGTGGTTATATCGCTGAAGGCACCATCCCTGAGCAGTGCCCCGTCTGCAAGGCTCCGGCTTCCGCATTCGTTGAGAAGACCGGCAACACTTATGTGACCGAGCACGTCGTCGGCATCGGCAAGGCCGAGGGCGTCCCGCAGGAGATCGTCGATGGTCTGCGCGCAAACTTCGAGGGTGAGTGCAGCGAGGTCGGCATGTATCTGGCCATGGCCCGTGTCGCAGAGCGCGAGGGCTACCCGGAGATCGCCGAGGCTTACAAGCGCTATGCTTACGAGGAGGCTGACCACGCTTCCCGTTTTGCTGAGCTGCTGGGCGAGGTCGTCACCGACAGCACCAAGAAGAACCTGATGATGCGTGCTGAGGCTGAGTGCGGTGCATGTGCCGGCAAGATGGATCTGGCCAAGAAGGCAAAGGCTCTGAACCTCGATGCCATCCACGACACCGTTCACGAGATGGCGAAGGACGAGGCTCGTCATGGCCGCGGCTTCGAGGGTCTGCTGAAGCGCTACTTCAACGTCGAGCTCTAAACCGATCATTCCAAAAGCTGCTGTGTGGCGTTTGCTGCACAGCAGCTTTTTTGCTTGACGCCTTTCCTTACATGGCGTACAATGGACAAAAAACGCAAAGGATAAAATCATTTTATGAACCAGACTTCCACCCGTTACGCACTGCTAGACGAGCTGCGGGGGCTCGACCTCATCAGCATGATGCTCTACCATGGCACATGGGATGCCGTTTATCTGTTCGGCGTCGCAGTGCCGTGGTATGCGGGCACGCCGGGGCGTCTGTGGCAGCAGAGCATCTGCTGGGGATTCATTCTGCTGTCCGGTTTCTGTCTGCCGATGGGGCATCACCCCGTCAAGCGCGGCGCAGCGGTCTTCGGGGCCGGGGCGCTGGTCACAGCCGTGACGCTGCTGTTCATGCCGGAGAATGTCGTCTTATTCGGCGTGCTGACCTTGCTGGGCTCAGCGATGATCCTGACCGGGCTGCTGGAAAAGGCCCTGCAAAAGGTTCCACCGGTGGCAGGCTTCCTCGTCAGCTTTGCGCTGTTTGCGCTGACCTATCACACGATGGACGGCTACTGGGGCCTTGGGGCACTGCGCTGGCTGCTGCCGCGGGGCCTGTACGCAAACTGCTTTACAGCCTATCTGGGCTTTTACCCTCTCGGCTTTTTCTCCACCGATTACTTCCCGCTTCTGCCGTGGCTGTTTTTATTCTGGGCGGGATTCTACCTTTACCATCTCATCGGGCGGGAGCGGATGAAACCGCTGCGCCGGTTGGTCTGCCCGCCGCTGGGGTGGCTGGGGCGGCATTCGCTGGTGCTGTACTTGCTCCATCAGCCGGTCATTTTCGGAGTGATGACGGTGGTGTTTTCTCTCCCGCAGCTGCTTTGAGCAGGGAAGTGGAAAAATCTGCAAAAGAGCCTTGACAAGACGGGTAAGATGTGATATCTTACCATTGGTTAGAAAAGCCTAACCATGAAGATGCGCGTTCTGTGGTTGTCAAACAGGACTGCGCAATTTCTTGGAACAAAAAGTTAGAATATACTAACCAATATTGAAAGAGAGGTTCATCCTTATGAGCAAAGTAGCAATCGTATTCTGGAGCGCGACCGGCAACACCGAGACCATGGCAAGCTGCATCGCTGAGGGTGCTGGCGCTGCCGCAGCCATCATTCCCTGCGGTGAAATGGACGCAGCAAAGCTGGGTGAGTATGACGTGGTGGCATTCGGCTGCCCCGCAATGGGCGCTGAGCAGCTGGAGGAGAGCGAGTTCGAGCCGATGTTCGCTTCTCTGGAAGGCTCTCTGAACGGCAAGAAGGTGGCTCTGTTCGGTTCTTACGGCTGGGGCGACGGCCAGTGGATGCGCGATTGGTGTGAGCGTGCCAAGGAGGACGGCGCGGTTCTGTTCAGCGAGGAAGGCCTGATCTGCAACGAGACCCCGGACGACGACGCACAGGCTGCTTGCCGCAAGCTGGGTGCTGATCTGGCCGCATGGTAAGCGTTTGCTCTTGACAAAACGAGTTTGTCTTGATAAACTAACCGGCAGAGAACTGGAAAGATTCCGGCTCGCTGCCGGTTTTTAGTTGTATCAGGAGGAACGAATGGCAAAGAATACCCCCAAAGACCTTGTCAAAAAGCGCGAGGACGAAAAGCTGCTGGTCAGCGAGATGATCGCACTGTACTGCCGCAAGCAGCACCACACCCCCAAGGGCAGTTTGTGCCCGGAGTGTCAGGAACTCCACGATTACGCGCTGGCCCGCATCGACCACTGCCCGTTCATGGAGACGAAGACCTTCTGCTCCGCGTGCAAGGTCCATTGCTATAAACCCGCCATGCGCGAAAAGATCCGCGCGGTCATGCGCTGGGCCGGGCCCCGGATGCTGCCGGTCCACCCGATCTTGTCCATTAAGCATGTAGCAGTCACCCTGAAGGCAAAGTGGGAAAGCAAGGCAGAAAAATAAAGCTGCATAATCTCTTTGAAATGGGGCATCCTAGAAATATCCCAAACAAAGAGGTGAGATGAAAATGGAAAATACCGGTGTGATTTGTGATGTCTGCGAGTGCCGTCACAACGTGGAAAGCTGCAAGTGCAGTCTGCCGCAGATCAAGGTGACGGAGCACTGCTCCTGCACGACCCAACAGGTCGAAACGCCGCACTTCTGCCAGAGCTACGAGGAAAAGTAACCCCTAAAGCGCATTTCTCCGCGGCAAAAACGCCCTGCTCCGTGTCAAAAGCGACATGGAACAGGGCGTTTTGCGTGCGGGAGATCAGCGGACGACCACGTTGCAGGTGGCAAGGCTGCGCACCAAGGTGCCGACGCTGTCCTTCATCTGGATGCCGGTAAAGCCGAGCTGGAACGCGGCCTGAATGTTGTCCAGCCGGTCGTCGATGAAGACACTTTCCTTCGCCTTGAGGCCGTATTTGTCCAGCAGAGCCTGATAGATGCGGGGGTCGGGTTTGTTGATGTGGACCTCGCAGGAGGCCACACCGCCGTCAAAAAGGCCCTTCATATCCCGCTCCATCAGCAGATCGAGCACATCTTCCGGGATATTGCTCAGGTAATAAACGCAGTAGCCGTGGCTCTTGAGCTTCTGCACCAGTTCCTGCATCCGGCGGCGGGGGCGCAGGATGTGCATCCAGTCATCCAGCACACCCTGAACCTCAAAGGCGCGGCCCTGCTCCTTGGCGCGGGCCAGCATCCGCTGGTTGGCCTCAAAGCGGGTGATAAGCCCGGCGTCCAGCAGTTTCCACTCCTCGCTGCCAAAAGTCAGTTGGTACACCTGCTCCTCCACGTCGGCATTGCAGAAGCGGTCCACCAGATACTCCTTGGGGTCAAAATCGACCATAACGCCGCCAAAATCAAATACGATGTTTTTGTACATTGCTCGTACCTCTATCTTTATGGTTTGCATTTCCAATGGTTTCCAACTCCCAGTATAACACAACAGCCCGGTCTGCATCAAGCGCCGCCGCCCCGCATACCATAAAACAGAACAGAAACGGGGAGGGGAGACGGATGACGTTCCGGGAGCTTTGTGCCAAAGAGGTCGTGCAGCTTTCCAACGGGGCTTGTCTGGGCAAGGCAGACGATTTGGAGCTGGACCCCCAGACGGCCCAGATCCAAAGTTTGCAGCTGCTGGGGCGGCCCCGGTTTTTCGGGCTGCTGGGGCGGGACGCGACGCTGACAATCCCGTGGGAGGAGATCGACAAGATCGGCGTGGATGCCGTTTTGGTCCGCACCGAACTGCCGCTGCCCGAACCGAAGCCCGCCTCCTTCTGGCAGACGCTGCGGCATTGGCTGGATGGATGAAAGTTTTTCATCTGCTTTTCTTGGATTGGGGTTTGATTTTACGGAAAACAGGATTATAATAGGGGACTGTGGGCACTCTTTGCCCCGGCAAACCAAACTCTCTCAGGAAGTGAAAGGAACTTTCTTGTATGAAACATCGCGCATCCGACACTCCGGTACCGCTTCACACGCTGCGGCTGGTGTTCCCGCCCGTCGTCACGCTCCTGATCTTGGTGCTCACGGAGTGGATCGCCCGCGGCAGCCTGACCGCGGACACCTTTACCCAGTACATTTTTCCCCATGGGGAAGCCTACCTGCTGGCATGGGGGCTGTTGTTCCTCGTCTGGCTGACCGTGGATTGGCTGACCCGCTTCGCCCCGCTGGCAACGCTGATCGCGGCCATTCTCGGCTGCGTCCCGGCGGCGGTCAACTTCTATACCCTGCAATTGCGGGGTGAGCCCTTCCTGCCGTGGGATCTGACGCAGGTATCGGAGGCGGCGGGCGTGGCCTCCGCAGCCGGTATCCACATCCAGACCAGCATGGTCGTTTCCATCGTTCTGGTCCTGCTGCTGCTCGCAGCCTCCTTCTTTTTATACCGTGGCCGAAAGAAGGTGGGCTGGAAGTTCCGCATCCTCGGCTTTGCAGCCAGTGCGGCGGCGACCTGTGCGCTGATCTTCGGCGTCTTTTTGCAGCCGACCGTGACCCAAACCATCGGGATCGTGCCCGACGCATGGATGCAGGACCGCTATTACCGCTATTACGGCGTCATCACCAGCTTCCTGACCAACCTCACCAATTTGGAGATCAGCAAGCCCGAAGGCTACTCGGAAGAAGCCGTTGACCAGATCCTCGATGACACCGCTGCGGCAGAGAAATACACCACGTCGCCCCTCTACCCGGACTCCTACGGAGCCACGACGCCCGCCGACGAGACGGAGCAGCAGCCGACCATTATCTATGTGATGGACGAGTCCTATTGGGACGTCTCGGAACTGGAGCAGTACGGCTTTGCCTTCGACACCGACGTTTCCGCCAACCTCCATGCCTTGCAGCAGACCAGCGCCTATGGCCGGGCCTACAGCCCCAGCTTCGGCGGCGGCACCTGTGATGTGGAGTTCGAGGCCCTGACCGGCTACTCGGTCTCCTATCTGCCCAACGGCAGCAAGCCCTACCAGCAGCACGTAACGAAGCCTCTATTCTCGCTGCCGAACTACCTCAAGACGCAGGGCTACCAGACCGCTGCGGTCCACTGCTTCTGGGCAAAATACTGGAGCCGCGACACGGCCTACCCGAACCTCGGCCTTGACACCTTCGTCAGCTTGGAAAAGATGACCCACGTCAACAAGGTGCGCAGACACTATTGGACCACCGGCCTTGTCACCGACGATTCCATGGCCGACCAGATCATCCAGCAGTACGAGAAGATGAAGTCCTCGTCCGACGCGCCGGTCTTCCTCCACGCGGTCACGATGCAGAACCACACCAATTATAATAAGGACAACTACCCGGACGACCAGCGGGTGAAGGTGCTGAATGCCCCATCCGGCATCAGCCGCAGTACGCTGGGTGCCTTGGAGGACTTCGCCACCGGCATCCGGGACGCCGACGCGATGCTCGGCAAGCTGACCGAATACTTTTCGCAGGTGGACGAGCCGGTGATCCTCGTGTTCTGGGGCGACCACTACAACCCCATTGATTCCAACTACGATGTCTTCACCAAGAGCGGCTACGCCAGCGATTCCAGTGCGGACCCGAAGCTCCACCAGACCACGCTGCTCATGTGGTCGAATTACACCGACAAGCCGGTGGATCTCGGCACCATTGCGGCTTACGATATCTCGCCGGTGATGATGAACATTTACGGCCTGAAGTCCCCGCTCTACTTCCAGTACCTGACCCGCCAGCTTCAGGCGGCCTACCGTTCCAACACCCGCGGCACCATCCTGAACCGGGACGACACCACCACCCAGACGCCCAGCCCATTGCAGCAGACGTGGAGCACGAACCACTGGCTGCTCCAATACGATCTTATGTTCGGCAAGGGCTACGCCCTCAGCCGGATGGGAATGGGGGACCTTGGCAGCAGCCAGAACAGCAAATAAGAGAAAATTGCAGAATCTTTTTGTAAAAAACAGAGAAAACCTCTTGCAACGGTCTCTTTTTTGTGCTATTATTATTCAGCATTACACACGTATCACTATGCCCTTTTGTGCCCATCCGGGTGGAGGGCAGTCGGCCCCGTCCGATACGGTGCGCCGATCACGGTGTACGGAGGCAAAACAATATTTGGAGGTATTTTTACTATGGCAGTCGTTTCTATGAAGCAGCTTCTCGAAGCAGGTGTGCACTTCGGTCACCAGACCCGCCGCTGGAACCCCAAGATGGCGAAGTATATCTTCACCGAGCGCAACGGCATCTATATCATCGATCTGCAGAAGACCGTTAAGAAGCTGGATGAGGCTTACAACTGCGTGAAGGAAGTTGCAGCTGAGGGCGGCGACATCCTGTTCGTTGGCACCAAGAAGCAGGCTCAGGAGTCCATCCGTGACGAGGCTCTGCGTTGCGGCATGCACTATGTCAACGCTCGCTGGCTGGGCGGTATGCTGACCAACTTCCGCACCATCCGTAAGCGCATCGACCGCATGGATCAGCTGGCTAAGATGAAGGAGAACGGCACCTTCGAGCTGCTGCCCAAGAAGGAAGTGGCTAAGCTGGAGCTGGAGATGGAGAAGCTGGACAAGTATCTGGGCGGCGTCAAGAACATGAAGACCCTGCCGAAGGCTATGTTCATCGTCGATCCTCACAAGGAGCGCATCGCTGTTGCTGAGGCCCGCAAGCTGAACATCCCCATCGTTGCTATCGTCGATACCAACTGCAACCCCGATGAGATCGATTACGTGATCCCCGGCAACGACGACGCGATCCGCGCTGTCAAGCTGATCGCCGGCGCTATGGCTGACGCTGTTCTGGAAGGCAAGCAGGGCAATCAGGAAGCTCCCGCTGAGGAAGCAAACGCCTGATTATTCCGTATTCCGAACAAACCCGTTTAATAACGTGTAAGGGAGAATAAAAATGGCTATTACTGCAAAGGACGTTATGGAGCTGCGCAAGCAGACCGACTGCGGCATGATGGAGTGCAAGAAGGCACTGACCGAGGCCGACGGCAACTTCGAGAAGGCAGTCGAGATCCTGCGTGAGCGTGGTCTGGCTACCGCTGCAAAGAAGGCAAGCCGTACTGCTGCTGAGGGCATGGTCTACGCGGAGTACTGCCCGCAGTGCAAGGTCGGCGTCGTCATCGAAGTCAACGCTGAGACCGACTTCGTCGCCAAGAACGACAAGTTCGTTGCTTTCGTCAAGGAGGCAACTCAGGTCATCATGAAGCAGAACCCTGCTGACGTTGAGGCTCTGATGGCTTGCAAGACCGAGTCCGGCGAGACCGTGGATGAGGCTCTGAAGAACCTGATCCTCGTCATCAAGGAGAACATCAAGGTTCGCCGTTTCGTCCGTTACGAGGGCGTCTGCTCTGCTTACGTCCACGGTGGCGGCACCCACGGCATTCTGGTCAACTTTGAGACCACCAACGACATCGACGCAAAGGACGAGTTCGTTGCTTACGGCAAGGACATCGCTATGCAGGTCGCAGCTGCTAACCCCAGCTACGTCGACGAGGCTTCCGTCCCCGCCGAGGTCGTGGCCAAGGAGAAGGAGATCATGCTCGCTCAGATGGCTGGCGATCCGAAGAACGCTAACAAGCCGGAAGCAGTCAAGCAGAAGATGATCGAGGGCAAGATCAAGAAGTTCTTCAAGGAGAACTGCTTGGTCGATCAGGAGTTCGTCAAGGACGGCGACCTGTCTGTTGCTCAGTACACCGCTAAGGTCGCAAAGGATCTGGGCGGCGACATCAAGATCGTCAAGTTCACTCGTTTCCAGAAGGGCGAGGGCCTTGAGAAGCGTGCTGACGACTTCGCTGCTGAAGTCGCAAGCATGGTGAAGTGATTTAAGCTTCCAAGCTGAAAATGGGAGCCGCAGTGCCTGTCACAGGGTGTTGCGGCTCTTTTTGTTTGTGTTTGAACGAGAAGTGTGTTATCATAGTAACAATTACAATGAAGAGAAAGCTGGAAGTGAAGAATCTCGACCAGCCGCTGTACCGAAAAAAGGAAGGCGGCATCTGACAGGAGATGTTACGATGAAAACACAGAAACTTGAGATCGGCGGTATTCCTGCTTTGCTGTACGGGGAAGAAAGCCGAAAAGTATATCTCTATGTCCATGGCAAAATGGGATGCAAAGAAGAAGCCCTGCCGTTTGCAGAGCTTGCCTGCCCAACAGGGTATCAGGTTCTTGCTGTTGATTTGCCCGAACATGGCGAGCGGAAGAACGGCCCGGAACGGCTCCTGCCATGGGTAGTCGTTCCGGAGCTGCAATTTATAGATCAGTATGCAAGAGTGCACTGGCGGCAGATCTCGCTGCGGGCCACGAGCATCGGTGCGTGGTTTTCCATGCTGGCGTTACAGGAGAAGGCACTGCGCCGTGCGCTCTTCGTTTCGCCCATCGTGGATATGGAAGACCTCATCGGCAGGATGATGCAGCAGGCCAACGTGACCGAAGAACAGCTGAAGGCGGCAGGGGAGATTCCCACAACTTTCGGGGAGACGCTTTCGTGGCCGTATCTCTGCTGGGTGCGGGAGCATCCGCTCCGCTGGCGCACCCCCACGCAGGTGCTCTATGGTGAAGCTGACGAGCTGACTTCCTATGCCGTGCTTGACCGCTTCAAGCGCGCGACCGGGGCTCAGCTGACCCTTCTGGCCGACGGGGAACACTGGTTCCACACCGAGACGCAGCTGGCCGTGCTGCAGGTCTGGGAAGGTGCGCATCTCTGAAGCGCAGAAAAACAGAGATCCCCGCTGACGGGTTCGATGACGTCAGCGGGGATCTCTTTCTGTTTTTACGAACGAATCGTGAAAACCGCAGTTGTTTTTAGACCTTTGCTTCGCTGTTGTGCTCAGCCTTTTTGTAAGCAGAGAAGGAGTGGAAGACGATGTTCAGACCCAGAACGATCAGCAGGACTGCGAGGATCAACTGCAGACCGTTGGCGATGAACACAGCGCCCCAAGTGGTCTCACCAGCAGGGATGCCAACCGAAGCGGCTGCGCTGATGGCCTTGACCATGGCGATCAGGCGCTGGACCAGAGCGGTGAAGGTGACGCACAGCATGATGACCAGCGGGGGGAAGAGCATCTTGTTGTTGCGACCGGTGACCTTCAGGAAGACGCACAGGGTAGCCAGAACCAGAGCGCTCAGCAACTGGTTGGCGGAACCGAACAGCGGCCAGATGTTGGCGTAGCCGATCTTGGTCAGGATGAAGCCGAACACCAGCGTGATGAAGGTGGAGAAATAGACGTTGCAGAACAGCTTGCGCCAACCCTCCGCATGCTCCATGTCATCGACGCTGAACAGTTCCTGAAAGCTCATGCGGCCGATACGGGCCACGGCATCCAGACTGGTCAGAGCCAGAGCAGAAACGCACATGGTCATGAAAACGGTAGCAGCGTAGGCGGGAATGCCGAACATCTCAAAGAAACCGGCAACGCCGCGGCTGAAGATCTGGAACGGGGTGCCAGCAGCAGGAGTGCCGTCCGCAGCGGCAGCAGCACCTGCAACGCACAGGGCCAGAACAGCCAGCAGACTTTCGAGGATCATGGCGCCGTAGCCAACCTTCAGCATATCCTTTTCGTTCTCAACGGTCTTGGAAGAAGTACCGGAAGAAACAAGGCTATGGAAACCGGAAACCGCACCACAGGCAACGGTGACGAACAGGATGGGGAACATGGTGCCCAGTTTCTCATTGGTGAAACCAGTGAAGACGGGCAGATTCATGGTGGGATGTGCGACCAGCAGACCGACCACGGCACCTGCGATCATGGCCACGAACATGAAGGTGGTCATGTGGTCACGGGGCTGCTTCAGCAGCCACATGGGCAGGACGGCTGCAAAGAAGATGTAGATGAAGGTGATGTAGCTCCATGCAGCCTTGCCCAAGATGATGGGGAAGTTTGCACCGATCACGAAGGACAGAACGATGAAGACGATGCTGATGACGCTCTCCTTCCAGCCGGAGAAGCTGAACTTCTTCTGGATCAGGCCGAAGACGACAGCGAACACCATGAACATGATGGAAACCATGCCGGCAGCGCCGTTGGTCTGTGCGGCCTCCACCAGAGCACCATCGGTGCCAAAGGCATTGAAGGTGCCGGCGACCATGTCAGCAAATGCTGCGATGACGATGCCGCAGAACAGCCAGCAGAACAGCAGGAACAGCTTGCGGCCAGTCTTGCCGATGTACTTCTCGATCAGCATGCCCATGGACTTGCCATCGTTCTTGACGGAAGCATACAGAGCGCCGAAGTCGGTCACAGCACCAAAGAAGATGCCGCCGATCAGGACCCACAGCAGAACGGGCAGCCAGCCGAAGGCGGCAGCCTGAATGGCACCGGTGACAGGGCCGGCACCTGCGATGGAGCTGAACTGATGGGCGAAAACGGTCCAGCCGTTCGTCGGGACATAATCGCGGCCGTCCTCGTGGACGACTGCGGGGGTCTTAGCCTTGGGGTCGATGCCCCACTTGTTTGCCAGCCAGCGTCCGTAGAAAGTGTAAGCTCCCAACAGACACACAGCTGCGATCAAAACGATGACCAGCGTGTTCATTTCTTTTTACCTCTTTCCTTTCTTTTCGTAAAGCAAAGAGGTCACGCCGTGGCATCTTTGCCCGAAAATTGTGTATACTTTATCGCCGATTTCATAATTTGTCAATATATTTGGAACAAGTTCAGTGGATGTGCCAATTCAATAAAAAAATCCGTAACAACTTTTAGGTGATTTTTGTTCACGTGTGAAACGAAGAAACTTTCACACGATGTCAAATGAAAAAGGCTCACTTTATAAAAATACTTGACTTTCGCACTTTCAAGTGCTAAAGTAATAATACGAAATCATCGATTACTTTTATGACCCGGTACTTGCCGCAAAGGAGGCCGCTATGGCTGAGAGAAACCCCAGAAAGAACCCGATGACGGACGCATTGTTCGATGCGTTCCTGAGCCTTGAAACGCGGGAGGAGTGTTACAACTTTTTCGAGGATCTGTGCACCGTGAAAGAGATCTCCGACATGGCGCAGCGGCTGGAAGCAGCGAAGCTTCTGCTGGGCGGCAGCACCTACGACCAGATCGTGAAGAAGGTGGAGATCAGCACAGCCACCATCAGCCGCATCAACCGCTGCATCCAGTACGGCGCCGGCGGTTATCGCGATGTCATCGAGAAGCTTTCGGCTCAGAAGGACACCGAGCCGGAGAAGTGACAACGGCGGGGAAACAGGCATACAATGGGCTACACCTTATATAGAAAGGATGATCCCATTTATGGCTGATACCAACTGCACCCCTCTGGAATGCCCCGCACTGCCCCGCGTCACCCTCGATCAGGCGGTCATTGATCTGCTGGAGAGCATCGCGCTGCAGGAATCTGCCCTGAGCCACATCCTCTGCGCCGAGAGCCAGAAGATGAAAACGGCCATGGCAATGGAGGAAGTGGATCTGTGTAAGCTGCTGGAGATCAACGACTCCGCCACCAACATGGTCCATGCCGTCGCCAATCTGGAGCTTGTGCTCAAGGAGAAGCTGGAGTTTATCTCCAACAACCTCTATTACCCCTCTGCCGAGAACTGCTCCGGCACCTCCACCGCGCAATAACGGCGGTTGCCCCTGCCTGTCCGCATCGTTTGCCGGGCAGGCTTTTTTATTTGTGGCGATTTCATGAACAATCTCGACAAAAGAGGGAAAAATGATTTGTCGGAATTGATGAAAACGGAAAACTGTGCTATACTATCCCATGTATATGTGTGAAAGAGAGGGAAAAGCCTTGCAGCACTATGACGTGATCTTATTCGACGTGGACGGGACCCTGATCGATTCCGCCCCCGGCATCCTGAATACATTGGAAGAGGTCTTCCATAAAATGAATGTGGACATCACCGGCGTCAATCTTCGCCGCTACCTCGGCCCGCCGCTCCGCAAAAGCTTCGGCGAACACTTTTCTGACCCGGAGAAGATCGAGAAGGCCACCGAGCTTTACCGTGCGAGCTACGCGGCCAAGGGCAGCCATGAAGGCAATGCCTACCCCGGAGCCGCTGAAATGCTCCGCCGCCTGAAGGAAGCGGGCTATGTGCTCTGTACCGCCACCTCCAAGCCCACCAAGGTCGTGACCCCCATCCTCGAAGAGCAGGGGCTGGCTCCCTATTTTGATTTCATCGGCGGCGCGTCCATGGACGAGAGCCGCGATACCAAGACGGAGGTCGTCCGCTATGTGCTGGAGCAGCCCTGTGCCAAGGGCAAGCGGGTGCTGATGGTCGGTGACCGCAATGACGATATGCGCGGCGCGGCAGACTGCCATCTGGATGCGGCCGCAGCGCTGTACGGCTACGGCAGCCGGGAAGAGCTGGAACCCTTCCACCCGGTCTTCTACGCCGAAAGCTGCGCCGCCCTTGCGGACGCGCTTCTGAACATCTGACCTGACAACGAATCAACGATAAGGTGAATTATATGAATCCTAGGACACAATCGGACAAGCAATCCATGACTCCTTTGCAGCGGCAGGCGGTTCTGGTCTGCGTCGTATGCGCGCTGGCGGCTCTGCTGACCATCGGCATCACCCTGACCCTGCTCAAGCGGGGCAAAGGGGAGACCCCGGCTGTCCCCGATGCGGACTCCGTGACGACAGACACTCCGGCGGGGAGCAATGATCTGGCCGGCCATTACCAGATCGACAACACCTCCTCCGCCCTGCTGACCGAGACGGCCGACGCGGGCCAGTCCTATCAGGACGAAACTCTTTTTCTCGGCGATTCCAACACCGTCCGCCTCTACAACAACGGCTTGATCTCCCTGCAGCAGTTTTGCGCCAAGGAGGGCATCGGTACACAGGTGGCGCTGCACGAAGGGATCGTCACCTTTAAGAAGGACAGCAATTCCTACACCATCGCACAGGCTGTCGCCATGATGAAGCCCCGCCGCGTGGTCATCACCCTCGGCACCAACGATACCGGCATGGAAGTGGCTGACTTCATCAGCAACTACACTGCACTGGTACAGGCTATCCGGGAAAGCTACCCGTACACCGACATCATCGTCAACACCATCCCGCCCATCCCGGCGGATCACTCGACCTATCCCCACATGGATCAGGCCAAGATCGACGATATGAACATGGCTCTGCTCAGCATGTGTGAGCAGCTGGGCCTCAAGTTTCTGAACACCGCCGAGACCCTCAAGGGGGACGACGGCTATGGCAAAGCAGATTATTACACCAGTGGGGACATCCATCTGAAGAGCGCCGGGCTCAAGGCTGCGCTGAACTATCTGCGCACCCACGCCTACGAGACCACCGACAACCGCCCGGATACCAACAACATTCCGATCCGCACGCTGGAATATGTCTCGAACCCCAGCTCTGCGGTTCAGGCCCCCAGCTCGGAAGCTGCCAGCGAGAGCACCAGCAGTTCGGTCGAGGCGGTCCACTATGAAGCCCGCTATCAGGTCGATAAGAACGGCGGCGGCACGCTGGCTTCCGGGAACGAATCCGGCAAGACTTCGTTGAGCTATAGCATCACCGATGCAAGCCAGACCGTCAGTGTGACGGCTGTGCCCGCCGAAGGGCATGTCTTCGTCAAGTGGAGCGACGGCGTGACCAGCAAGACCCGCACGGACACGAAGTTCAAGCAGAACCTCGATGTGACCGCCGTCTTCGCCGCCGTGTCGGTGGAGGTCAGCAGCGAGGGCAAGGGCCTGTTCGGCGGCTCCTATGTCTTCCACGCAAAAATCAGCGGCAAGTACGCCAGCAGCGATACGATCCGCTGGTACGCCAACGGCGAGGAAGTTAAGGGCGCTGCCGGCCAAACGACCGTCACCGTCCCGGCATCCTCTGTTGCAAACGGCAGTTATAAGATCTACGCTGTGGTCACTTACAACGACTGCAAAGTGAGCAGCAACACCCTGACGCTGACCGTCAGCGGCGAGGCCGCCTCCAGCAGTTCGTCCCATTCGAGCGCGTCGAGCAGCTCTTCTTCCGGAGCAAGCTCCGGCAGTACATCCAGCAGTTCCGGCAATTCGGAGGAAAAGCCCGCGTCCTCGTCCAGCTCTTCCCACAGCACCGCCGAAAGCGCTTCCGGCAGCTCGGAGCATTCTTCCAGCTCGGCGTCCAGCGCATCGGAGTCCAAGAGCGAATCCAAGGCCGAGTCGGCCAGTGAATCCAAGAGCGAGGAAACCGCTTCTTCCCACAGCGAGTCCAAGGCGGAAAGCGAGAGCAAGGCCGAGAACGACCTGCCCGCTTCGAGCACTGCCGAAAACACGGAAACCGAAGGATCTGCCAGCCGCTGACCTTTTTGCGCTCCGCTGCATAAGCTGGGCAGAAGGGAGCGTGAGCGGATGTTTTGTGGAGAGATCCGTGTTCCGGGCCTTCCCGGAGAAGAGAATGTGACCGACGGCAGTGTGGACTGGTACGAGATGGACTGGGAAAATGTGGATAACGGCGTTTTGGAATCCGAAATGTCGAAGTGCCCGGAAAATCCCTGCTCCGATTCTGATACTTCCCGCTGTGAGGACAACCGTCCGGAACAAACCGACGATGAAACGTATGAAGTAGTCGAGGAATAAGGCGAAGCCAGCTCTGCCGGGGCGGGGCTGGCTTCTCGCTGTTCCTGAAGCTTTGAAAAAATGGCTTCGGTGAGGGGACAAGGTCCCCTGAAAAACAATCGATAAGAGGGGAAACCGATCTATGGCAAAATACTATTGCATCCTGTTCGATGCAGACAATACCCTGCTTGATTTCGACGCCGCGGAGAGCAAGGCGCTGGCGGACACGCTCCGCAATTACGGCATTGAGCCGGACGCCGAAACTGTCCAGACCTACCGCACCATCAACGAAGAACTGTGGCGTCAGTTGGAAAAAGGCCAGCTCCGCCGCGACAAGCTGATGGCTGAGCGCTTCACCCGCTTTTTGAAAGCGGTCGATGCTGCGGGCAATGGGGCGGAGATGAATAAGTTCTATCTCGACCAGCTCTCCACCCACCCCGACCTCGCCGCCCCCAATGTGCTGGATGTGCTGAAGGAACTCTCCGAGGTGGCGACGCTGGCCGTCGTGACCAATGGCTTTGACCGGGTGCAGTCCCGCCGGGTGGCGGAATCCGGCATGAAGGACTTCATCGAGGAGGTCTTTGTCTCCGAAAAGTTGGACAGTGAAAAGCCGAACCGCAAGATCTTCGATGCGGCCCTCCGCTCGCTGGGCGTGGAGAACCGGGAGCATGTGCTGATGGTGGGCGACAGCCTGACCAGCGACATTCAGGGCGGCATCAACGCCGGGTTGGACACCTGCTGGTATAACCCGAACCACGCCGAAAATCCGGGCAAGGTCTGTCCGACGTATGAGATCTCGAACCTTGAAGAGCTGTACCCTCTGGTCATGGAGCCGGAGGAACTGGCCAACGTCGGGGTGAAGAACCGCCGCCATCAGCTGTAAGTTCCGGCGCTGTGCGGCAAGGGCAACAAAAGATTGGATGAACAACAATGCTGATACATTTGGAAAAACTGGGCAAGAGCTTCGGTGAAAAGATCGTCCTGCACGACGTCACCGCCAGTGTCGAGCGGGAAGACCGCATCGGCATCGTCGGCCAGAACGGCGCGGGCAAAACGACCCTGCTGAAGATCCTGACCGGCGAATATACAGATTACGAGGGCGAGTTCAGCGTGACCCACGGCGTTACCCTCGGTTATCTGGAACAGAACGCAAAACTCGACCCTATGCTGGATATCTACGGCGAGATGCGCTCCTGCTTTGCGCATGTGCTGGACGCCATGGCGCAGATGCAGATTCTGGAACGCCGGATGGCGGCCTCTCCGGAGGATGCTTCGCTGCTGGAACAGCACGATGCGCTCCAGAACATCATCGACGCAGCCGATGGGTACAATATGGACGTCAACATCAAAAAGGTGCTGTCCGGCATGGGCTTCGGGCAGGACACGTGGACCAAGAACATCGCGGTCCTCTCCGGCGGCGAGCTGACCCGGCTGCGGCTGGCAAAGCTGCTGCTCCAGAAGCCGGACGTCCTGATTCTGGACGAGCCCACCAACCACCTCGACTTTGCAACAATGGAGTGGCTGGAAAATTACCTCAAGGGGTATTCCGGCGCGGTCCTCGTCGTCAGCCATGACCGGTACTTCCTCGATAACGTTTGTACGAAGATCTGGGAAGTCTCATTCCAGACCATGACGACTTACAAGGGCAACTTTTCGGCCTATCTGCCCCAGAAGGAAGCGACCGATGCGCTGCGCCAGAAGCAGCACGACGCCGATGTGGCGCTGGCAGAGAAATTGCAGGATTACGTGGACCGCAACCTTGTGCGCGCTTCCACCACCAAAATGGCCCAGAGCCGCCGCAGACAGTTGGAAAAGCTGGAGATCACCGAAGCGCCCAAAGATGAGACGAATCAGCTCAAGTTCCGCTTCGAATACGACGTGGAGCCGTGGAACGAGCTGGTGCTGATGAAGAATCTGACCATCCGCATCGGGGAGCGCACCCTGCTGGAACCCTTCACCTATACAGTCTGCCGCGGGCAGCGGCTGGTCATTGCGGGCCCCAACGGCGCGGGCAAATCTACCCTGATGCAGGTGCTGGACGGTAAGCGCCGCCCCTCCGGCGGTATGGTGCGGCTTGGCACCGGCGCCCGGCCCAGCATCTTTGCCCAGCAGCAGAACCGTTTGGGTCAAGGCCGGGTCATTGACGTCATCTGGAACAAATACCCCCGGATGACCGAGTTGGAAGTCCGCAGCCATCTGGCGAAGCTGGGTTTCCGGGGCGAAACGGTCTTCAAGCCCTGCGAAGCCCTGTCCGGCGGCGAGCTGGCCCGGCTGCGCTTTGCTGAGATCGTGTTGGAGCGGCCGAACCTGCTCTTCCTCGACGAGCCCACCAACCACTTGGATATCTATACCCGCGAGAATCTGACCGAGGCGCTGATGGCCTACACCGGCACTCTGCTGATGGTCACCCATGACCGCCACCTGATGAACAGCCTCGGCTGCCCCATCCTCTATTTGGAGAACGGCAAGGCGACGCTCTACCCCAGCTACGACGCTCTGATGGGCCGCAGTGCTCCTGCCGCCTCCCAGCCTGAAAAATCATCCGAGCCTGCCAAGGCCGGTTACGGCAAGGAGCAGCGCCGCCGCCGCGCCGAGCTGCGTGCCAAGATCAAGGCCTGTGAGGACGAGATGGAGGCGTGCGGTGCCCGCGAGGTGGAACTGGACAACGAGATCAACTCGCCGGAAGTGTACAACGACCCGCAGCTTCTGCGGGAAAAGAGCGATGAACTTGCTGACCTGCGCTTCCATCAGGAAGAACTGTTCGCCGCATGGGAAAAGGCCATGGAGGAACAGGAGCAGTACGAGCAGGGAGCCGCAGAAGAATAACGACCAAAGGAGCAGCCAACATGCCAAAGAACCGCCGCAATGACTCCAAGACCCACAGCATCGCCCTTTCCGGGCTGCTGTTCGCGCTGGCGATGGCGCTCTCGTTCATCGAGGGCACCCTCGTCATCCCCGGCCTTTTGCCGGGCATGAAGCTGGGGCTGGCGAATATTGTGGTGATGTACGCCCTGTTTTTTATGGGGCCGAAACAGGCGCTGGTGCTGGATATCCTCAAGGCGCTCTTCGTTTTTTTGGTGTCCGGCTGGACGGCGGGGTTCCTCTCGCTGTGCGGCGGTCTGCTCTCGCTTTTGGTGATGTGGCTGCTGTATTATCATTTCCCGGTGCGGCCGACATGGTATATCCTGTCGGTCTGCGGTGCACTGGCCCACAACATCGGTCAGCTTTTGGGAGCCAGCGTGATCCTTTCCACCGCCGTCTCCCTTTACTACGCGCCGGTCATGCTGGTGCTGGGGCTTGTGATGGGCGCACTGACGTCCGTTACCCTCCGCGCCATCCTGCCCGCACTGGGTCGTCTCGGTTACAACACCCACGAACATCGTGGAGAATAAGAGGTTTTGCATATGTCTGAAAAAGTTACGGTCCGGGTGGAGCGGAACATTCTCCATCTGCCCGCCATTGCCCTGCGGGGGCTTGTGGTTTTCCCCAACAACCTGCTTCACTTTGAAGTGGGCCGCGAAAAGAGCATTGCCGCGGTGGAGTGGGCGGTCAGCAATCATTCCAACGTCTTCCTCATTGCCCAGAAGGACATGAAGGCCGCCGACCCCGCCGCCGACGGCCTGTATCATTACGGTGTCGTAGCCGAGATCAAGCAGGTCATGCGGGTGTCGGATGACCTCGTCCGCATCCTTGTGGAGGGCAAATACCGCGCCAAGCTCACCCAGATCGACACCGACGGCAGCTTCCTGCTGGCCTCGGTGCGCCCCACGCCGGTGCGCCCCGTGAAGCCCGAAGAAGAGGCCGAGGCGGATGCGCTGCTCCGCAACGTGAAAAAGAGCTTCGACGAGCTGCTCAACCTGAACCCCCGCATCGGCAAGGATGTGGTGTTCGCGGTCAATTCCAACAACGACCCCGCCTTCCTCTGCGAGTACATCCCGGCAAACCTTCTGTTCCGCTTTGAGGACAAACAAGCCGTGCTGGAAGAGGGGACTCTGATCGGCCGTCTGCGCCTTCTGGTGGAGCGGATGCACCGGGAGCGCCGGATGCTGGAGATCGATAAGGAGATCGCCCAGAAGGTCGATGAAGCCATGGACAAGAACCAGCGCGACTACTACCTGCACGAGCAGATGCACATGATCAGCGAGGAGCTGGGCGAGGACGACGACACCACCGCCGAAGCCGAGGAGTACCGCCGCAGGATCACCGAGCTGCATCTGGATGCCGACCGTGAGAAGAAGCTGCTCAAGGAAGTGGACCGCCTTTCCAAGATGCAGAGCAGCAATCAGGAGGGCACGGTCATCCGCACCTATCTGGATACCTGTCTGGAGCTGCCGTGGAACACCTTCACCGAGGATGACCTCGACATCGCCAAGGCCCAGCGCATCCTTGACCGCGACCACTACGGCCTGAAAAAGGTCAAAGACCGCATCCTTGAGGTGCTGGCCGTCCGGAAACTTGCCCCGGATGTCAAGGGCCAGATCATCTGCCTCGTCGGCCCTCCGGGCGTCGGCAAGACCAGCATTGCACGCTCCATCGCCGAAAGCTTGGGCCGCAAGTATGTCCGCCTGAGCCTTGGCGGCGTGCGGGATGAAGCCGAGATCCGCGGCCACCGCCGCACCTATATCGGCGCCATGCCGGGCAAGATCATCAGCGCGATGATCACGGCCAAGAGCTCGAACCCGCTGATGCTGCTGGACGAGATCGATAAGCTGGCGGGCGATTTCCGGGGCGACCCGGCTGCCGCTCTGCTGGAAGCGCTGGACCCGGAGCAGAACGCTGCCTTCAACGACCACTTCATTGATATGCCGTTTGACCTGAGCCATGTGCTCTTCATCACCACGGCCAACGACCTCAGCGCCATCCCCGGCCCGCTGCGGGACCGTATGGATGTCATCGAGCTGCCCAGCTACACCCGCGTGGAAAAGTACAACATCGCCCGCAAGCATCTGGTGCCCAAGCAGCTCAAGGCATGCGGCCTGAGCGGCAAGGTCACCTTTTCCCAGAGTGCGCTGTACGGCATCATCGACGGCTATGTGCGCGAAGCCGGCGTCCGCAACTTGGAGCGTACCATCACCAGCGTGCTGCGCAAGTGTGCCCGCAAGATCGCTTCCGGCGAGGTGGAAAGCTTCGCCGTCACCGGTTCCAATCTGGAAGAGCTGCTGGGCCCCAAGATGATCAAGCCCGACTTCCTCAACCGCACCAATGCCATCGGCATCGCCAACGGTCTGGCATGGACCAGCGTGGGCGGCGAGACCCTGCCCATCGAGGTGCAGGTCATGGACAACGGCAGCGGCAAGATCACGGTCACCGGTTCGCTGGGCGACGTGATGAAGGAAAGCGCCCAGCTTGCCGTCACCTATGTCCGCGTCCATGCGGATGAGTACGGCATCGACCCGGAGCGCCTGAAAAAGTGCGACCTGCACATCCACGCCCCCGAAGGCGCAGTGCCGAAGGACGGCCCCTCCGCCGGCGTCACCCTGACCACGGCGCTGGTGTCCTGCCTGTCCGGCATCCCGGTGCGCGGCGATGTCGCCATGACCGGCGAGATCACTCTGCATGGCAACGTGCTGCCCATCGGCGGTCTGCGCGAAAAGAGCATGGCTGCTTACCGCGAGGGGATGAAGACCGTCCTCATCCCGAAGGACAACGTCTCCGACCTGTATGAGGTGGACGACGAGGTGAAGAAGAATCTCCAGTTCCTGCCCATGTCCAATCTGGCGCAGGTGCTGAACGCCGCGCTGCTCAAACCCAAAACCGTTTCCGCCCGCCATTCGCACCCCAGCAAAAAGGCAAAAAAGCCTGTGGACGCGGCTTCCCAGCCGAAGCCCGCAGAGCAGCCCAAGCCCGGTGCGGTCTGCTGACAAAGGAGCAACACGATGAACTATAACAAAGCGGACTTTATCGCCAGTTACGGCATTTCCAGCCAGCTGCCCGAAAGCGACCGCCCGGAACTGAGCTTTTCGGGCCGGTCCAACGTGGGCAAGTCCAGCCTGATCAACAAGCTGTGCAGCCGCAAGAATCTGGCCCGCGTCTCCAGCACGCCGGGCAAAACGGCCACCATCAACTTTTATTCGGTGGATGACTGCTATTTTGTGGACCTGCCCGGCTACGGCTACGCCAAGGTCAGCAACGCCGACCGTGAGCGTTGGGATGACTTGATCAACAGCTACTTCGAAGCGCCCCGCCACCACACTCTGCTGGTCCAGCTCATCGACTGCCGCCACGCTCCCAGCGCGGATGATCTTCAGATGCTCAAATATCTGCATTACCACGACATCCCGTTTGTTGTGGCGCTGACCAAAGCGGACAAACTCAAGAAGAGCCAACTGGCCAAGACGCAGGAAGACTTCGAAACGATCTGTCTGCCCTACGGCTGCCGGAAGGTCGTGCTGACCAGCGGCGAAAACGGCTACGGCATTCCGGAGCTGCAGGCTGTGTTGAACGAAGCGGTGGCCGAAGAAGATGCGGAGTAACAGCGATGGCTTACAACGAATTTGCCTATTTTTACGATGAGTTCAATGGGGAAGCCGATTACGACGCCCTGTACGAACACATCCAGAAGGAATTGGCCGCCCACGGCATCGCGGACGGCATCGTGGCCGACCTTGGCTGCGGCACGGGGGAACTGACCCTGATGCTGACCCAAGCGGGCTACGATATGATCGGCATCGACCAATCCGAGGAGATGCTCTGTGTCGTTCGGGACAAGGCCGAACAACTGGGCCTTTCGGGCAAGCTCCTGCTCTTGCAGCAGGACCTGCTCAAGCTTGACCTCTACGGCACCATCCGGGGTGCGGTGTCCACTTTTGACACGTTCAACCACATCCCGGACCTCGATACCGCCGTTGCGAATGCGGGCTTTTTCATGGAAGCGGGCGGCGTCTTCCTCTTTGATATGAACACCCCCTACAAGCACCAGAATGTGCTGGGAGAGAACGAGTTCACTTTTGAGGAAGAGGATGCTTCCTGCGTCTGGCGCAACCACTACGATGCGGAAAACCGCCGGGTGGAGATCACCGTGGACATCGACTACCGGGAGACCGGCGAGCATTTCCACGAACAGTTCTACGAGTACACCTACGACCTTGAGACTATCCGCGCGGCGCTGGAACAGCACGGCTTTGTGCTGGAAAGCGTCTGCGACGGCGAGACGTTCGGCCCTCTGACCGACGAGAGCGAGCGTTATTTCTTCTGTGCGGTCAAGCAGTATACCCAATTGGAGGAACAATAATATGTCGAATCTGATCCGCGGCCTGTCGGAGAACGGCGGCGTCGTGTTCTGCGGCGTGAACTCGACCGAGATCGTCCGCAAAGCCGAACAGCTCCATAAAACCAGCGCCACTTGCAGCGCGGCCCTTGGCCGTCTGCTGACGGGTGCCGCCATGATGGGCTCTATGCTCAAGGATGACCGCGATACCGTCACCCTGCGCGTCTCCGGCAACGGCCCGGCGGGTGTGCTGATCGCGTGCACCGACGGCACCGGCAACGTGAAGGGCTGCATCGACAACCCGCTGGTGGAGCTTCCGCTCAAGGAAAACGGCCACTTGGACGTGGGCGGGGCTGTCGGCAGGGACGGTGTTATGACCGTCATCCGCGATAACCGGCTGCAGAAGGAGCCCACCGTCGGGCAGGTGCCGCTGGTCTCCGGCGAGATCGCGGAGGATCTGACCAGCTACTACGCCTACAGCGAGCAGATCCCCACGGTCTGCGCTCTGGGCGTGCTGGTGGATACCGATCTGACCATTGCCTGTGCGGGCGGCTACCTCATCCAGCTCCTGCCCGGTGCGACCGATGCCGAGATCACGCAGCTGGAACAGAACATTGCCGCCATGCCCTCCGTCACAGAGCTGCTCCGCGCGGGCAAGACGCCGGAGGATATGATGGAACTGGCGCTCAAGGGCTTCAACCCCAATGTCCTCGACGAGCGGGAGGTGGCCTACCAGTGCGATTGCAGCCACGAGCGCACCGAAGAGATGCTGCTCAGTCTCGGCAAAAAGGAGCTGGAAAAGCTCCGCGACGAAGACCCCCACTGCGAGGTCGTCTGCCACTTCTGCCACACCAAGTATCAGTTTGATCTGAACAAGCTGGTCAAAAAGGCGGTGGACAAGCAGAGCGCCCCGGCAGAAGAAGCGGAATAATTGACGTTCCAAAGGCGGCAGAGAGTTTCTCGCTCTCTGCCGCCTTTTAGTCTGCGCAGATATCGGCAATAATCGTATAAACGACCCGGTAACGCAGGGTATCATTTTCGGTGGAGATATCTTCTTTCTGGGCCACAAATTCCGCCTCCGGGGCAGCGGCGAAAAGTGCTTGCAGGCTGTGGAGTTTTGCCAAGGCCAGCGCCTGTTCTTCGGTGTAGGAAATTTCCTGCTCGGTCTGCTCGTAATAAGTGGTTTCTGCGATGGAAAAGGGAAGGCACAGCCCCAGCCACTCCGGCTGTACGGTGCGGGAAATGGCCAGCGCCGTTTCTTCTGAAAATTGCTTCCAGACCGGCAGGGGAAAGTTCCATCCATTGAACGAAACGACACGGCGGCTGAATTGCCGCCCGGTCAGACGCTTTGTGGAAACGATCAGCGGCTCTGTCTGCACGTGCTCCCAATCGAATCGGGCGAAGACGGCCCCGGCGGCGGGTTCGAAGATGGGGGTGCCGTCCCGCTCTGTGCGGGCTGTGCCGATGAGGGGCTGCCCGGCCTCCACGGCCTGTCCGGGGGTGACCAGCATCGTGCCGCCGGTGAGATTGGTGCGGACCACGGTTCCGGCGGTTTTGGCCAATACGCCGTCCAGCTTTCCGGCGGCGATGTCCGGCACCGGCTTTGCGGCGGCCGCTTCCACCACGAGCCGTCCGTCCTGAAAATTCAGGCTCACCCACGAAAACTCTCCGCTCTGCAAAAGGGCGTATTCCCCGGCGGTCAGCTTTTCCTGCGTGATGAAGCTGCCGGGGGCAATCGAGCACGCTTCCCGCAGGATCTGCTTGGCCCGTGCTTGCTGCCCGGCGGAAAGGCTGCTGGGATCCACAGCCCAGACAAAATTCTGCGACCACAGCAGCAGGGGAACGAAGAGCAGCAGTCCCGCCCAGAGCCCCCGCCGCCGGAGAAAGGGCCGAAGGAAAAAGTAAAGGCCGGTGCGCTGAGCGATGTGCAGCCGCACCCGCCGCTTCCGGGCCAGCGCTGCGAGCTTTCGGTAGCGCCACGCCGCACACCGGGCCGCAAAGCCGCCGGGCTGCGGCGTGACCTCGGAGAGGTGAAGGCCCGTCCGTGCCGCTTCAGAGAGGAGCCCCTCCCCATTCCCGTTTCGCGCGGAAAACCTTACCCCAGCCCAGAGCAACTGCAATTCCATCCGTTCCGCCTCCTAACTGCTGGAAAATTCGGTGCGCAGAAAGATGCCCCGCAGGGTGATGCGGTGGGCGGCCAGCGTTTCGATCCGCATCCCGTCGCCGTAAACGGTGAACCGCCCGCGCCGGAATTCGAGGCAGAGCTTTTCTTCATCGTAGAGGAGGATGCGCTGAAACTGTTCGATCTCCATCCGGTCGCCGCTGCGGTAGACGGAGGGCTGGCCGTAAAAGCCTCGCACAGGCTGTCGGAACATCCGCTGGAACCACTCCCGTAGGGAAAGACGTCCGGTCCGCTGTTGTTTCACGCCCGCTCCCTCCCCATACTTGCTGTGCAAAGCTCCGCCCATTGTTCCATATATATGGAAGCGGAGGGGTTTTGTATGTATCAAATCGGATTCTTTCTTCTGGCGGTGCTGGCCGGAGTGCTGCCGTTTGCGGCTCCGGGACCATGCAAACAGGCCCTGCGGGAGGGGCTGGTGCTCTGCGGCGGGCCGCTGCTGCTGTCCCTGTTTCCGTTCTTGGTGGTGTCGTCGCTGCTGATGCAGTGCCCGGCCAGCGACCTGCTGGCTGTCCCATTCCGTCCGCTGGCACGGGGAATCGGGGTGCACAGCCCCTGCGCCGCGCGGGTGCTGATGATCGGCTTCTTCGGGGGCTTTGCTCCGGCAGCCAACGCGGCGGCTCAGGCCGTGCGGACCGGGCAGCTCACCGCGCGGGAAGCGGACGCCCTGCTGCCCGCGTGTGTCTGCTCCGGGCCGTCCTTTGTGGTGCTGACGGTGGGGGAGAGTATGCTGGGCAGCGCTGAACTCGGCGTGCTGCTGTTTGGCGCGCAGCTGGCGGCCGGCTATCTGACGGCGGCGCTGCTGTGCCGGATGGCACCGGCCGGGGAAGGGATGCGGACCATTTCTGCGCAGCCCTCGCCGGAGCCGCCGCACCTGACGGATGTTCTCACCGGCGCAGCGATCGGCTATGTAAAGCTCTGTGGCTTCGTGCTCTTTTTCCGGATGCTGGCAGCCGGGGCCGGGGCGCTCCTCCCGCCCATGGCAGGAACGCTCTGCGCCATGCTGCTGGAAGTCTGTTCCGGGTGTGATCTGGCGGCCCGCACCGGGCGGTGGGCCAGCCTCCTTTGCTGCGCGGCTCTCAGTGTGCAGGGACTTTCGGTCCTGCTCCAAGTCCGGGCCCTCTGCCCGCCGGAAATGACGCTCCGGCCCCTATACACAGCACGCCTTTTGCACCTGCCGCTTTCACTGGGGCTGTTTTATCTGCTGCTGCCGAGCGGGGAGCAGAGCGTATTCAGCACCCTGCCGCCGCAGGTGGTGCCGATGCGCCGTCTGCCGCCGGACTGTCTGCTGCTGGTGTTCTTCGTCTGCTGCCTGTGCGTGTGTGAACTGAGCCGCCTTTTGCAAAAGCCGACCCCGGAACCAAAAGAAACGGTTGTGAATCGGAGAAAAAGATGATATAATAAACACAGGCATTGAACGGCAGGGAGGTCTCCCTGCAAAGATGGAAATAAAATGAATGAGCATACGCTTATTTTGGATGGAGGACCTAGAATGGATTTACAGAATATGGATCTGAACGGCGGGACCCTGCAGATTTCCACCGAAGTCATCGGCAAGATCGCACGCTGCGCTGCACTGGAAGTGGACGGTGTGTCCGAGGTTTCCTGCGGCAAGCAGAACAAAAAGGTGAAGGATTTTCTGGAAGCTGCCAGCATCCAGCCGCCCGTGATCGTGGAAATGCGGGACGGCACCGCGGAACTGACCCTGAATCTGGTGGTCGCCTTTGGCGCGCGCATCCCCGCTGTGGCTGAAAAGGTGCAGGAAAATGTGAAGACTGCTGTTCAGAGCATGACCAACGTGACCGTGAGCCGCGTCAATCTGGTCATCGCCGGTGTTGCTGCCGCAGAACAGGAATAAGTGAGAGGAATAGAAGACTACTATGGAAAATGTTTTGCCCCGTCGTGAAGCCCGCGAAAATGCGTTTTTGTTGGCTTTTTCGCAGACCTTTGGTGATATCCCCCTGCAGGAGGCTCTGCTCAACAACACGGAAGATGAAGAGCACCCGGTGGATGTGTTCGGCAAGCGGCTTTTGAACGCTTACTACGACCACTCCGCGGAGGTGGATGACCTTATCAACAGCCATCTGCGCAACTGGACCATGGCCCGTCTGCCCCGCGTGAGCCTGACGGTGCTGCGTCTGGCACTGGCCGAGATGCTGTACGGCGACGAGAAGAAGGTCGCCGTCGTCATCAACGAGGCCGTGGAGCTGACCAAGAAATACGGAGCAGATGAGGATCACCAGTTCGTCAACGGTCTGCTGGGCACGGTGGCCCGTGAGCAGGGGCTGGACACTGCCGAGGATGCAGCGTCCGAAACACTGTGAGCCGCTATACACTGGGCATCGACACAAGCAACTATGCAACCTCTCTGGCGGTTTTTGATACAGCCGGAGAGGTTGTTTGTGCAAAGAAGCGGTTTCTCCCAGTCAAGGAGGGGCAGCTCGGCTTGCGTCAGAGCGATGCACTGTTCCACCACACCACCGCCCTGCCCGAAATGCTGGAGGAATTGAGCGGGGAGTTCGACCTGACGCAGATCTCTGCTGTGGGCGTCTCCCAGAAGCCGCGCCCGGTGGAGGGCAGCTATATGCCTTGCTTCCTTGCGGGCGTCAGCGCGGCCACGGCCTTTTCCAAGGCCCGCGGCATCCCGCTGATCCGCACGACCCACCAGCAGGGCCACGCCGCAGCAGCGCTGTTTGCCGCAAAAGGGGAGGAGCTGTTCCGCCAGAAGGTGCTGCTCTTCCACATTTCCGGCGGCACCACCGACCTGCTGCTCTGCGATCAGGTGGAACGGATCGAGACGCTGGGCACCAGCACCGACCTTTACGCCGGGCAGGCGGTGGACCGCGTGGGCGTCAAGCTGGGCTTTGGTTTTCCGGCCGGTGTCGAAGTCTCCCGCCTTGCGGCGTTGTGTGGGGAACCCATCAAGCCGAAATCCAGCGTCAAGGGAATGCAGTGCAGCCTTTCCGGGCTGGAAAACCAGTGCAATGCCCTGCTTGCCGCTGGGAAAAGCCCGGACTATGTATGCAAATACTGCTTGCTCTGCGTGGCGGATACCGTTGTGAAGATGACCAAGGCCGCGCAGAAAGAATATCCGGGGCTTCCGGTGGTCTGCGCGGGCGGCGTCATGAGCAGCGATATCATCCGCCAATGGGTGCAGCAGCGTCTGCCGCAGGTGTATTTTGTGCCGGGCCTGTATTCCAGCGACAACGCCATCGGGGTGTCGATCCTTGCCGCACGGGAGGTCGGATCATGGCTGAAGTGATCTCTGTCTCGGCTTTGAACCGCTACGTCAAGACCCTGCTCGATGCGAACGACCTGCTGTTTGACCTTGCGCTCCGGGGCGAGATCGCAAACTTTGTCCAGAACGCCCGGAGCGGCCACTGCTATTTTTCCCTGCGGGATGAGACCGCCAGCGTGAAAGCTGTCATGTTCCGCTCCGACGCGCGGCGGCTGGGATTCCGCCCCGAAGAGGGAATGAAGGTCGTTGTACGCTGCCGGGTCACCCTTTATGAGCGGGACGGTGCGTTTCAGGTCTATGTCAACGACATGTTCCCGGATGGCATCGGTTCGGCGCAGCTGGCCTTTGAGCAGTTGAAGGCAAAGCTCGACCAAGAGGGGCTGTTTGCAGTGGAGCATAAAAAGCCGCTGCCGCAGTTTCCCCGGTGCATCGGCCTTGTCACCAGCAAGACCGGTGCCGCGCTGCAGGATATCCGCAATGTCATCGGGCGGCGTTGGCCCGCCGTGAAGCTGCTGCTCTGCCCGGTCAACGTGCAGGGCTTTGAAGCGGCGGATGAGATCGCCGCGGCCATCGACCGGCTCGACAAGAGCGGCAGAGTCGATGAGATCATCGTGGCGCGGGGCGGCGGCAGCAGGGAAGACCTCTGGGTCTTCAATGCGGAGCGGATCGCGCGGGCAGCCTACCGCTGCAAAACGCCCCTCATCAGCGCCATCGGCCATGAGATCGATTTCACGATTCTGGACTTCGTAGCGGACCAGCGGGCACCGACCCCCTCGGCGGCGGCAGAGCTTGCCGTGCCGGATCGGGCCGAGTATGCGCGAAAATTATTCATTTTGGAAGAAAATATTCACAATTCTATCCAAAACAAGCTGGAGTTATGTTATAATAGACTGGACGAAACGGCACAGGCGTTTTCCCGCCCGCAGATGCAGGGCCAGCTTGCCCAGTGCCAGCAGCAATTGCAGATGCTGACCGGGCAGCTCAGTGCAGCGGCGCGGGCAAAGCAGCAGAGCTGTGCGCTCCAAATGAACCATGCCGCGTCACTGGCGGCATCGCTGAACCCTTATGGCGTCCTTGCGCGGGGCTACGCGCTGGTGCAGGACGAAAAGGGCCGCATCTGCGCCCCGGATGCGCTCCGGGCGGGGCAGAGCATTACGCTCTGCGGCGCAAAGAACCGCATCCGCTGTACCGTGGATGCCGTGGAGGAACCCAATGAGAGCACCCAAAAGCTTTGAAGAAGGTATGAACCGGCTGGAAGCCATCCTCGACCAGATGCAGCAGCCGGAGACCACGCTGGCAGAATCGGTCAAGCTGTATGCCGAAGCGGCATCGCTGACCGAATATTGCCGCAATACACTGGAAAAGGCTTCCCTGCAGTTGGATGAGATCGACGCCAAGTGTGCCGAAGCTCAGACGCCGGAAGCGGATCACTAAGGAGGATTTTCGTATGGATTACGCGACGCAGTATCAGGAGTATTTGGCACGGGTTAACCGCGCACTGGAAACTGCCTGTGATGCCTTTCTGCCCGAAGAATCGGAGGTCTGCCGTGCAGCGCGGTACAGCCTTCTCGGCGGCGGCAAGCGCATCCGTGCGGTGCTGGTGCTGGCCGTCTGCGATATGCTGAACGGCGATGCGGCCGCTGCCGAACAGTTTGCGGCGGCGGTGGAGATGCTGCACTGCTACTCGCTGATCCACGACGACCTGCCCTGCATGGACAACGACGACCTGCGCCGGGGCAAGCCCTCCTGCCACAAAGCCTTTGGCGAAGCCACGGCTATGCTGGCGGGTGATGTGCTGCTGACCGAGGCGTTCGAGGTCATCGCGAACGTGGCGGCTCCCGCCATCGTGAATGTCCGGGCGGCCAAGGCGCTGGGTGCCGGTGCGGGCAGCCGCGGCATGGTCTACGGGCAGGAGCTTGACCTGAAATATGAGGCACTGGCCGCAACGGAAGAGCAGCTCCGCCTCATCCATCGCAATAAGACCGGTGCGCTCATCAACGCCGCCGTCCAGATGGGCGCTGCCGCCGCACAGGCCAACGAGACCCAGTGCAAAGAGCTGGAGGCGTACGCCTTCGGCATCGGGCTGGTGTTCCAGATCGTTGACGATGTGCTGGACGTGACCGGTTCGCAGGAGCAGTTGGGCAAGCCCATCGGCAGCGACAGCGAAAACGGCAAGACCACCTTCGTTACCCTTTACGGTACCGACGGTGCCATGGAGCTGGCCCAGAAGCTGAACGACCGGACCTGCGCCTCCCTGCGCGCAGAATTTGGCGAAAAGAGCGCCTTTTTGGAGCAGCTTACCAAGGAGCTGCTGGTGCGCCGCAGCTAAGAAAGAAGAAAGAGAGCAGAACATGCAATTCATTCGCGAGGTTTTGTCCCTAAATCAGATCCTGACGGTTTCGCTCCTGAGCTGGTTTGTGGCACAGGTGCTGAAGACCATCATCAACTTTATCCTGCTGGGCAAATTTCAGTTGGAACGGATGTGGGGAGACGGTGGAATGCCCAGCGCCCACAGCGCGACCGTCTGCGCCATGGTCATTGCCACGGCCCGGAGCGAGGGCATCAACTCGGCTATTTTTGCCGTGGCTGCCGTCGTTGCCATCATCACGATGCACGATGCCATGGGTGTCCGCCGCGAGACCGGCGAACAGGCCAAGGTTCTGAATAAAATGATCGAGCAGTGGATCGAGGTGACCGAGAAAAACAACCCCTTCCTCCAGAACATGCACCTGAAGGAAATGGTCGGCCATACGCCGCTGCAGGTGCTGGCCGGCTTTGTGGTCGGCTGCATGGTCGGGCTTCTGTACCCGATGGTGTGATCAGACCTTGGGCGGGCAGACCGCTCAAATCCATTATGTGAGAAGGACGTGAATCTATGAATTCGCCTTTGCTGGAGAAAATCTCGCAGCCCAGTGATCTGAAAAAGCTGTCCGGCCAGCAGGTCGTGCAGCTTTGTGCGGACATCCGCGAATTTTTATTGGAAAACGTATCTAAGACCGGCGGCCATCTGGCATCCAATCTGGGGGCCGTGGAACTGACGGTCGCGCTGCACCGCGTCTTTACGACGCCGCAGGATGAGATCGTGTTCGACGTGGGCCACCAGTGCTATACCCATAAGCTGCTGACCGGCCGCCGCGAAGGTTTTGCAAAACTGCGCCAGCTGGACGGTCTGTCCGGCTTCCCGAACCCGAACGAGAGCGAGCACGACGCCTTTATTTCCGGTCACGGCAACACGGCACTGTCCGTTGCCATCGGCATCGCGTGGGCCAAAAAGCTGCGCGGAGAGCCGGGGCAGGTCATCGCCGTCATCGGCGACGGTGCCTTTACCGGCGGCATGGTCTATGAGGGAATGAACAACATCGGCGGGCTGGACAACCTGCTGGTCGTCCTGAACGACAACAAGATGTCCATTTCCAAAAACGTCGGTGCGCTGTCCCGTTATTTGAAGCGTCTGCGCACGACCAACCGCTACTTTGATGCCAAGGAAAATGTGCGCGGCTTCCTTGATCGGGTGCCTGTGATCGGCCCGCCGCTGAAAATGACGATCCATAGCGGAAAAACCTTGGTGCGCCGTGCTCTGTACCACTCCACCATGTTCGAGGATATGGGCTTCCACTATTACGGCCCCTTTGATGGGAATAACGAACAGGAAGTCGAGCAGATCCTGCGGAGCATCCACAAGCAGCCCGGCCCCCATTTCCTGCACATCGTTACGAAAAAGGGCAAGGGATATGCCCCCGCCGAGAGCAACCCCGGCAACTTCCACGGTGTTTCGAAGTTCGACCTTGTGGACAGCATTCCCGACCCGGAAGTAGCCCCGAAGGAATCCTTCTCGAATGTGTTCGGCAATGTCCTGAACAAAGAGGGAACCACCAACGAGAAGATCTGCGCCATTACTGCAGCCATGAAGTACGGCACCGGTCTGCAATTCTTTGCCCACACCCACCCGAAGCGCTTCTTTGATGTGGGCATGGCCGAGCAGCACGCTGTGACCTTTGCAGCCGGTCTGGCCAGTCAGGGAATTCTGCCGGTGGTCTGCATCTATTCCACCTTCCTGCAGCGCTCCTATGACCAGATCATCCACGACGTCAATCTGCTGAACGAAAACGTTGTGCTTGCCATTGACCGCGCCGGTTTTGTTCCGGCCGACGGCGAGACCCATCAGGGCATCTACGATCCGGCTTTCCTGAGCCAGATCGGCATCCCGACCTATTCGCCTTCGAACTACGCCGAGCTGCGTCATTGGCTGCCGGTGCTGCTCAGTGACGAGCAGAAGGGCCCGCGTGCCATCCGCTACCCGCGCGGCGGCGAGAGCGAGGTGCTGGCTGCTTACGGCTGCTCCGGCCGGGAGTACGATCATCTCTATACCGCCCCCGATGCAAAGGCTGCTTTCATCAGTTATGCCGACGAAGTGGAGGATGTGCTCTGTGCGGCAAAGCTTCTGGGCGAGGAAAAACTGCCCTGCGACGTTTACAAGCTTGTAAAGATATATCCCTTTACAGATGAATTCATCAAAGAAATTTCGCGCTATGATGTAATTCTGTTCGCCGAGGAGTGCGTCGCATGCGGCGGCATCGGCGAACATCTGGAAGCCGCCCTTTACCGCTCCGGCTGGAAGGGTACGTACATCCACCGGGCCGTCGAGAACCTTCGTCTGCCCCATGCAACAGTCCCGCAGATCAAAGAAGCAACGGGTCTGGACGCTGCCCATCTGGCGCAGACCCTCCGCGAGACCGTGAAAGGAGAAACTGTATCTTGAAAATCCGATTGGATCAATATCTGGTTCAGCATGGCCTGATCCAGAGCCGTGAGCGCGCCAAGGCCATGATCATGTCCGGCGTCGTTTTCGTCAACGAGCAGAAGGTGGACAAGGCCGGCGAGATGATCAAGGAAGACGCCAAGGTCGAGGTGCGCGGCCACGACATCGGCTACGTCAGCCGTGGCGGACTGAAGCTGGAAAAGGCGATGCAGTGCTTCCCGCTGACGCCGAACGGCAAGGTCTGCATGGACATCGGCGCCTCCACCGGCGGCTTCACCGACTGTATGCTGCAGAACGGGGCCGTCAAGGTCTATGCCGTGGATGTCGGTTACGGCCAGCTCGCTTGGAAGCTGCGCACCGACGAGCGCGTCGTCAATATGGAGCGCACCAACATCCGCAGCGTAACGCCCGACCAACTGGGCGAACCCATTGAGTTCTTCAGCGTGGACGTCTCTTTCATCTCGCTGCATCATATCTTCCCGGTGGCACAGGCCATCACCACGCCGGACGCTATGGGCGTCTGTCTGGTCAAGCCGCAGTTCGAGGCGGGCCGTGAAAAGGTCGGCAAGAACGGCGTCGTGCGTGACCCGGCCACCCACTGCGAAGTGCTCCACAATGCGATGGGCTATGCCGCCGCCAACGGCTTCGCGGTGCGCGGGCTGGACTTCAGCCCTGTCAAGGGCCCGGAAGGCAACATCGAATATCTGATGTTCGTTCAGAAGAGCGACGAGCCCGCTGTGCTGGACGACAGTGTGGCAAAGCAGGTCGTGGAGGCCAGCCATTCCACGCTGGATCGCTGAATCTGACGATTTAGAAGAGGTGAAGGACGTGACGGTCTATATTTCGCCCAACCCCGGCAAGCCGATGGCCTACGGCATCTCCCAGCGGGCCGCGCAGATCCTGATGGCCCACGGTGCCAAGGTGCTGATGCAGATGAATCTCCGGGAGGAGTGCAACACCATGGGGGTGCAGTTCCTGCCCCAAAAGGAGTGCCTTGAAAAGACCGATGTCATCCTGACCATCGGCGGCGACGGAACCATCCTGCACGAAGCAAACCTCTCGCTGGAATACCACAAGCCCATCCTCGGCATCAATCTGGGCCGATGCGGCTTTCTGGCCACCTGCGAGGTCGATGAAATGGAGCAGAAGCTCTCTGCCGTCGCGCGCGGGGACTACATGCTGGACACCCGGATGCTGCTCTACGTCCGGGTGTTGGGCGACGACAGCTGGGAGGGCCACGCTCTGAACGATGTCGTTATGACCAAAGGCCGCTTGCAGCAAGCCATCGACTTCAGCATCTACTGCGACGATATCCTTGTGGAGCACTACCGTGGAGATGGTGTGATCGTTGCTACGCCCACCGGCTCCACCGCCTATTCGCTGGCGGCGGGCGGCCCGATTCTGGACTCGCAGACCAAGGGCGTGGTCGTCACCCCCATCTGCCCCCACAGCCTTGCCAGCCCGGCTATGGTCTTTGCGCAGGAGCGCAAGATCAACATCTGTGTCGGGCAGGTGGCGGACGAGGAAGTATTCATCAGCTGCGACGGTGCCGCCGGGTATTCGCTCTGCGCCGGTGCCACCGCCGAGGTGCGCCTGAGCGACCAGATCGTTCAGCTCATCACCTTCAGCAAAGCCGACCAGTTTCAGGCCATTGACCAGAAACTGCGCGGCAGACGGTAAGTTTTGATAGAAAGGGGAAACCGTATGGCCAGCAGCCGAGGCGATGCCAAAAGCAAACGGGAGCGTCAGCAGACGATCCTGCGCCTGATCCAAGAATATCCGATCAGCCGTCAGGAGTCTCTGCTCGACTATCTGCGGAAGGAAGGGTTCGACGCCACACAGGCCACCATCTCCCGTGATATCCGGGAACTCAGCCTTGTAAAAGCCGCGACGAGCACCGGTTACCGGTATGTTTCCAGCCACAACGAAGCGCTGAACCCTAAAATTCAGGGCCGTTTTGAGACGATCTTTCACGAATCCGTCCTCGGCGTGGACTATGCCGGACATGTGGTTCTCGTCAAATGCTACTCCGGTATGGCGAACGCGGCCTGTGAGGTGTTCGACGCTTTGAAATGGAAAAATGTTGTCGGAACACTGTCCGGCGACGATACGTTCCTGATCGTGGCGCGCTCGGAACGGGATGCCAAAACCATCTGCACCGAGCTGACCCACCACATCGGACAAAAATAATGCGGGAGAAATTACCATGCTGAGTAGTCTGCAAATCGAAAATGTTGCAGTCATCCAGAAAGCCAATGTGCATTTTGAAAAGGGGCTGAACGTCCTCACCGGCGAAACAGGCGCGGGCAAATCGATCCTGATTGATTCCATCAACGCCATCCTTGGCAACCGGACGTCCAAGGATCTCGTGCGCACCGGAGCTGCCAAGGCGGTCATCCGCGCTGCCTTCGACGATGTGCCCCCTTCGGTTCTGGACAGTCTGGAGAAGGCGGGGTACGAGCGCTCGGACGCGCTGACCCTGAGCCGGGAGATCACCGCCGAGGGCAAGAGCACCTGCCGCATCAACGGGATGCCCGCCACAGCGGCCATCCTGCGGGAGCTGTGCGGCGGACTGATTAACATCAACGGCCAGCACGACTCGGTGGGTCTATTGAACCCGGCCCGCCACGAGGGCATTCTGGACGCCTATGCCCAGAACGGCGCAGAATTTCAGGAATATTATGCGGTCTACCGGGAACTCATCAAGGTCAAAAAGGAACTGGATGCCATCATCACCGATGAAGCAGAAAAACAGCGACGCATCGACCTGTTGAGCTATCAGGTTCAGGAGATCGAGGACGCCGCGCTGACGGCAGGAGAAGAGGAAACGCTGGATGCCCGCCGCAGAGTACTGGCGAACGCCTCCACCATCCGGGAGCGCATCTCCCAGAGCTACGCTCTGCTTTCGGGTGACGACGAGACGCCCGGTGCAGTCGATCTGCTGGGCGAAGCTTCCAATGCCATTGACGCCGCTGCACAGGTGGACGGGAGCCTTTCCACTGCTGCTGGGCAGCTGCTGGACCTCTATTATTCCGCCAAGGATTTATCCGCCGACCTCATCAACCGGCTCGATGGATACGATACAAATGATGCAGAACTGGACGAGATCGAACAGCGCATCGATCGGATCTACAAGCTCAAGCGCAAGTACGGCGACACGGTAGAAGACATCATCGCTTTTGGCCAGCGGGCGCGAGAAGAGCTGGAACGCATCCAGTTCTCGGAGGAGCGGGCCGAACAGATGCAAGCGGAAAAGCACCGGCTTTATGTGCTGGCGCGGGATAAGGCCGAGGCGCTGACCCAGACCCGCCTGAAAGCTTTTGAAGAGCTGAACAAACGCATTTCCGGCACGCTGGATTTTCTGAACATGCCCGGCGTCCGAATGACGCTCCGCCACACAAGGGGGCCGCTGGCCAGCCATGGACAGGACAGCGTGGAATTTTATATCTCCACCAACCCCGGTGAGGCCCCGAAGCCGCTGGCAAAGATCGCGTCCGGCGGCGAGCTGAGCCGCATCACGCTGGCCATCAAGAACGCAATGGCGGATAAGGACGCCGTGCCCACCGTCATCTACGATGAGATCGACAGCGGCGTTTCGGGCAAGGCTGCCAGCCGCATCGGCGAGGTGCTCAAGCAGAGCGCAAAGGACCACCAGATCCTCTGCATCACCCACACCGCACAGATCGCTGCACTGGCTGACTGCCATCTGCTCATCCAGAAAAATGTTGCAAACGAGCGCACCTATACCGAGATCCATCCCCTTGATCAGGAGGGCCGGGTGGATGCGCTGGCGCATATCATTTCCGGCGATTATGTCACCGAGCTTTCCCGTGCCAACGCGCGGGAGATGCTGGGCATTGCCGAGCGGGAAACTCGTGATTGACAAGCTTCCGGAAATGTGTTAAACTGGCTTTCGTTGAAAGGCGAAGAAGGGAATAAGTACCCTGAAGCGCTCTGCCCAGAGAGGCCCCGGTTGGTGAAAGGGGCGTGCAGAGCAGCGGGGGAAATACCTCCCGGAGCTGCAAGCTGAATGAGAAGCTTTCTCTAGTAGGCCGTGCCGCGTGCGAGCGTTACAAACGCAGGAGTGTCGTCCTACTCTGGGGCATGCACTCGTGAGGCCGTTTCCGTGAGGAGGCGGCAAACAGAGGTGGTACCGCGATTTTTTCTCGCCCTCTGCCAAATTTATTTTGGCAGGGGGCGTTTTCTTTTCCCTCTGCCCACAACAACAGGAGGAACTATCCATGACTCTCTACGAAGAACTCAAGGCTCGCGGTCTGGTCGCCCAGATCACCGATGAGGAGATCATCGACCTCATCAACAACGGCAAAGCCACCTTCTACATCGGCTTTGACTGCACGGCCGACAGCCTGACTGCCGGTCACTTCATGGCGCTGACCCTGATGAAGCGTCTGCAGATGGCGGGCAATAAGCCTATCGCTCTGATCGGCGGCGGCACCACCATGATCGGCGACCCCTCCGGCCGCACCGACATGCGCAAGATGCTGACCAAGGAAGACATTGCTCACAACGCGGCATGCTTCAAGAAGCAGATGGAAAAATTCATCGACTTCTCCGACGGCAAGGCTCTGATGCTGAACAACGCCGACTGGCTGCTGAACCTGAATTACGTGGAGCTGCTGCGCGATGTGGGCGCTTGCTTCTCCGTCAACAATATGCTGCGCGCCAAGTGCTATGAGCAGCGGATGGAGAAGGGCCTGTCCTTCCTCGAATTCAACTACATGATCATGCAGAGCTACGACTTCTACTACATGTTCCAGCACT
>ENA-OZGD01000057-OZGD01000057.1-human-gut-metagenome-genome-assembly--contig:-NODE-57-length-57116-cov-10.597291_pt1 | contig 57116 bp, 78 predicted proteins | sample MGYA00244653_ERZ653652 | MGnify/ENA primary metagenome ERZ653652 (study PRJEB26926, sample SAMN06164983) | human gut metagenome | biome: ENVO:00009003; feature: ENVO:2100002; material: ENVO:00002003... | reverse complement strand
GTCGGCAGCGTCAGATGTGTATAAGAGACAGCACATGTCTCCAATGTCTTCGGCGCTATTTTGCCAATTGAGCGCATCGCGCAGCTCTGCCGCAGCGCAAGCGTGCCGCTCATCATCGACGCGTCTCAATCCGCGGGCTCGCTGCCGATCGACTTTTCCGCGCTCGCGCCCGCATTCCTTGCCATGCCGGGGCATAAGGGACTTTACGGCCCGCAGGGGACGGGGCTGCTGCTCTGCGGCGGCGATGCCCAGCCTCTGCTGTTCGGGGGGACGGGCAGCGACTCCGTCAATCAGGCCATGCCGGATTACCTGCCTGACCGTCTGGAAGCGGGGACGCTGAACGTGCCTGGCTACGCGGGACTGACGGAGGGACTGCGGTTTGTCCGCCGTACAGGTGTGGAGAACATTTTCCGACGGGAGCACCGGCAGCTGGAACGGTGTGCCGAGGGCTTGCAGAAATTGGGGATGGAGGTATTCGCCGGGGCGCATCAGGCATCGACGGTGTCCTTCCGGCCGGGGATGGACTGTGAGGAAGCGGCGGCGTTTCTGGCGAAGCAGGGCATTGCGGTCCGTGCGGGTCTGCACTGCGCCCCCTTTGCCCACGAAAGCGCGGGGACGCTGGAATCGGGGACGGTGCGGGTCAGCTTTGGCCACGACGCATCCGACGCCCAAACCGACGCGTTTCTCCGAACGGTATCCAAACTTCCCAGAGTTTAGCCGCAATTTTTTTACAGATTGGCTATTGCCATCAGCGCCGGTATTCGTTATAATAGAACAGATAATAGTAAATTTACGATAGCGGAGTATGCGCTATACAAAAGTTGACATAAAAGGGGTAAGAACGTTTATGGAGAGCATTCAGAATTTGCTGCATCAGATACAGCGGATGCAGTGGTCAGACTATCTGGATATCGCCGTAGTCGCGTTTCTGATATATAAAATTCTTCCGCTGATCAAGACACCCAGCACCACCCGGATCGCCAAGGCCGTGGTCGCGGTGCTGATCATCGCGTGGCTGACGGATTTCCTGCATCTGTACACGGTGGGCTTCATCATGAACCAGTTCCTGGCCATCGGACTGCTGGCGCTGGTGATCCTGTTCCAGCCGGAGCTGCGGCGGATGCTGGATCATTTGGGCAGCGTGAAGCTGACGAGTATCTTCGGCGTCAACAAGCCCGTACAGCAGGAGATGGACGCGGTCATCACCCAGACCGTGCGTGCCTGCGAGGCCATGGGGCGGGAAAAGGTGGGCGCGCTGATCGTCTTCGCCCGGGAGCAGCGGCTGGAGGAATACTTCAAAACCGGCACCCAGATCGACGGTCAGGTTTCCGAGCAGCTGATCCGGAACATTTTCTTTAAGAATTCCCCCCTCCACGACGGCGCAATGATCATCCGGGACGGCCGGGTCGCCGCAGCGGGGTGTGTGCTGCCCCTGTCCGACAGCAACCGTCTCAGCTCGGACTTGGGCACCCGGCATCGCGCTGGCGTGGGCATGAGCGAGGCTTCCGACGCGGTGGTGGTGATCGTCTCCGAGGAGACCGGCACCATTTCCGTGGCGGTGGGCGGAATGCTCAAGCGGCACCTTGCGCCCCAGACGCTGGACAAGCTGCTGCACAATGAACTGTGCCCTGCCAACGACGGGGACGAGAAGCAGGACTTGAGTCTGCGGCTGAAGCAGAAGCTGCAGCCCCGCAGAAAGGAGACGGACGACAATGAAAAATAGACTTGGCTCCATTCTGCTGTCCATCGTCATCGCCTTTGGCCTCTGGCTGTACGTCATCACTTACGTCAGCCCCAATTCCGAGGAGACTTACTACAACATCCCGGTGGTGCTGGAGGGCGAGAGCGTCCTGAACGAGCGGGGGCTGATGTGTACCTCCACATCTTCCTCCACGGTGTCGCTGCAGCTGGCAGGCGCCAGAAGCGATCTGATCAAGGTCAACCAGAACAATATTACGGTCAAGGCCAACCTGTCCGCGATCACCGAGCCGGGGCAGAAGATCAATCTGCGCTACACCATTTCCTACCCCGGAAACGTGGCGCAGAATGCCTTCGAGACGCTGTCCCAGAGCGACTTTTATGTAGATGTGGAATACCGCCGGGTGAAGGATGTGCCGGTGGTGGTGCAATATGACGGCACCCGGTCGGAGGATTATCTGTACGACACGGAAAACGTCCAGCTGGACTATTCCACGGTGAACATCATCGGCCCCGCCTCCGTCGCCGACAAAATCCGGCAGGCGGTAATCGAGGTGGATCTGACAGATCAGGTGGAATCCATCAGCGAGAGCTACCGCTATACCCTCTGCGACGAGAAGGGCAACCCCGTGGACGCGGCGGAGATCACCACGGATGTGGAAGAAATCCATCTGGACATGAAGATCCAGAGGATCAAGGAGCTGCAGCTGGTGGCGCAGGTCACCTACGGCGGCGGTGCTACGGAAGAAAACACCACCATAACGGTCAACCCTGCGTCCATCCGGGTCACGGGCAGCGACGCCGCGCTGGCAGAGCTGGGCGACAGCTATACCCTGGCCGAAATCGACCTGCGGTCGGTGGAAAAATCCCAGAATATGCTCTACACCATCAACCTGCCCGACGGCATTACCAACCAGACCGGCGTGAACGAGGCCACGGTGAGCATTCAGTTCTCCGGCCTGAGTACCAGAGAATATACCGTAGACAATTTTGAGGCCATCAACGTGCCGGAGGGCATGGAGGTGGAGATCATCAACGCCAGCCTGACAGTGCGGGTGCGGGGCGCTGCCGGACAGATCAGCCAGCTGACGGGAGACGACATCAAGGTCGTGGTGGACTTCTCCAACGCCGTGGCGGGAACGGCCACCTACAAGGCATCCATCACCTTCGGCGAGGAATTCACGGCAGTGGGCGCGGTAATGGGGCCGTATTCCGTATCGGCAACGGTAAAGGGGTGACGGCATGGAACAGCTCGTCCGGGTAAAGGAAACCTATGACGACGGTACGGCGCTGGTGTTCCGTATCCGGGAAAGCGCCTGTTCCGGCGACTGCCACAAATGTTCCGGCTGCGGCGCGGCGAAGGAAACGGTGACGTTTACGGCAAAGAACCCCATCGGCGCGCGCCGGGGGGAGCTGGTAAAGGTGGAATCCGAGACTGCCCCGGTGCTGAAAGCGGCGGCGGTACTGTATGTTGTGCCGCTGGTGCTGTTCTTCTCAGGGTACTATCTGGGCTTCCGGTTGGGCGGCTTCGGCGCGCTGGTCGGGGGGCTTGGGTTTGTGCTTGGCATCGCATTGGTGCTGGTGTACGACCGCAAAGTGGTGAGAAAGGCCAATATTGACTATACGATCACAGCTTTCGCAAGGAAAATATGAGAAAAGCCATGAAAAAAGGGGATAATGAGTTTGGTTAAAAGTATGACCGGCTACGGCCGCGCCGTGGAGACCGTGAACGGAAGAGAATTTACGGTGGAGCTGCGCTCCGTCAACAACCGCTATCTGGACTGCACCGTGAAGCTGCCCCGCAGCCTGTCCTTTGGAGAGGACGCGGTGAAGCAGGCCGTGAAGAACGCCATCTCCCGGGGCAAGGTGGACGTGTTCCTGTCCGTCCGCTCCGAGGGTGCCGCCGACGTAAAGGTCACCCTGAATGAATCCATGGTGGCGGGGTATCTGGCCGCTATGAAGCAGATGGCGGAAAATTTCGATGTGAAAGAGGACATCAGCGTGTCGCTTCTGTCCCGGATGCCGGATGTGTTTACCGTGGAGAAGCCGGAGGTGGACGAGCAGCAGCTGCTGGACGATATGCTGTCCGTTGTGAATAAGGCTTTGGCAGGCTTCAACGCCATGCGTACCACGGAGGGCAAGGCGCTGGAGAACGATCTGCGCAGCCGGGGACAGACGATCCTGTCGCTGGTCAGTCAGGTGGAAGCGGGCGGCGCCCAGACTGTGCTGGACTACCGCACCCGTCTGGAAAATAAGATCAAAGAGGTTCTGGCGAGCACCGCCATTGACGAAAGCCGCATCCTGACGGAAGCCGCTATTTTCGCCGACAAGGTGGCGGTGGACGAGGAGACCGTCCGCTTAAGAAGCCACTTGGAGCAGATGAACAACATGCTCACCACCGGCGGCGCCGTCGGACGGAAGCTGGACTTTCTGCTGCAGGAAATGAACCGGGAGGCCAACACCATCGGCTCCAAGTGCACCGATGTGCGTCTGGCACGGGTCGTGGTGGAGATCAAGGCCGAGCTGGAAAAAATCCGGGAGCAGACCCAGAACATCGAATAAGGAGTAGCTATGAAGCTTGTGAACATCGGTTTCGGCAGCATGGTCGCCGCGGGGCGGGTGCTTGCCATTGTAGCGCCGGACTCCGCACCCATCAAGCGGGTCATCCAGGAGGCGAGAGACCGGGGAATGCTCATTGACGCATCCTACGGGCGCAAGACAAAGGCCGTGCTTCTCATGGATACCGACCACGTGATCCTCTCCGGCATCCCCACCGAGACGCTGTATGCCCGGTGGATGGATAAACCGGAGGAAGAGATAAAGGAGGACGAAACGTGAGCAAAGGAAAGCTGTTTGTGATCTCCGGCGCTTCCGGCGTGGGGAAAAGCACCGTCCTGAAGCAGGTGATGGACGGCCGGGACGACCTGAAATTTTCCGTCTCCGCCACCACCCGCGCGCCCCGGCCCGGGGAGACGGACGGGGTACACTACTACTTCGTGACCAAGGCGCGCTTCGAGGAAATGATCCGGGAAAATGCGTTTCTGGAATACGACGCCCACGCGGGCAACTACTACGGCACCCCCCGCGCTCAGGCGGAGGAAAAAATGGAGCAGGGACTGCTGCTTCTGGACATCGAGCCGATGGGCGCGAAGCAGGTGAAGCAGTCCGCCCCTGACGCGGTGCTGATCTTCATCATGCCGCCGTCCCGGGAGGAGCTGGAGCGCCGTCTGCGCAGCCGGGGCGATACCTCGGAGGAACAGATCAAAATGCGTCTGGAACGGGCGTCATGGGAAATGGAGCAGCGAAGCTGGTACGATTACACCGTTGTTAACGACGACGCGAAGCGCTGCGCCGAAGAAATTCTGACAATCATTGCCAATCTGGCTGACTGAATATATTGCTACTTTATTGGAGGAACGAAATTATGCTATACCCCCCTGTTGCTGATTTGCTGAAGAAAGTGGACAGCCGTTATCTGCTGGTGAATCTGGTGGCGCACCGCGCCCGTCAGATCGCCGCTGAGGCCGAGGCGTTTCAGGAAGATCTGCCGGAAAAGCCCGTGACCATGGCCATTGAGGAAGTGGCGGACGGCGAGCTTTCCGCTACCGTGAAGGAAGAGTATATGAAATGATGCTTTTCCGGGGGACGCAAACGTCCTCCGGAAAAGCAGCGGAAAGGATGGGGTGAAGGATGATTGCGAAAATCGCGGTTTCCGCCGCGACCTATGCCATTGACAAGCCCTATTCCTACAAAATCCCCGAGGGGATGACCCTGCAGCCCGGCCAGCGGGTGCAGCTGCCCTTCGGCCGCGCCAACAAGCGCACCGAGGGCGTGGTTCTCACCGTGGAGACGGGCAGCGAGGAAAAGCTGAAAGCCGTGGAGCGGTGTCTGGACGAAGCGCCGATTCTGTCGGAACATCAGCTGCGGCTGGCGGCATTTTTGCGGGAGCGGTATTTCTGCACCTTTTATGAGTGCCTCCGGGTCATGCTCCCGGCGGGACTGTGGTTTCAGGCGCGGGAACGGATATCTCTCACCGGCGACCGCTCATGGAAGGAAAAGGCCATCCGTAAGGACGGCGCGGCGGAGGTGCTTGCGCTGCTGGAAAATCTGGGCGGTCAGGCGGAGGAATCTGCTCTGCGCGCTCTGATTCCCGACGAGGAAACCCTTTCCGGCGTGATCGCGTATCTTGCGCGGAAAAAGTGGATATCCGCCGAAACGGAATATCTGCGCCGCGCCAATGACAAGACGGAGAAAATCGCCGCTCTGGCGGTTTCCGCCGAGGAAGCCATGGAGTACGCCTCCCACCGCCCCAAATCCGCCGCCATGCAGAGAAATGTGCTGGAGCTGATGTGCGGCGTGGGCAGCGTGTCCGTGAAGGAGCTGTGCTATTTTACCGGCGCTTCTACCGCGACGGTGAACCGGCTGGAAAAGCTGGGGTATCTGACGCTGACCGAGCAGCCGGTCCTTCGATGCCGGGAAATCCGTCCGGCAAAGCTGGACGGGCCGCTGGTGCTCAGCCCCGATCAGCAGCGCTGCTATGACGGACTTGCGGAGCAAATGACGCAGGAAAATCCGGGGGTCGCGCTCCTTCGGGGGGTGACCGGCTCGGGAAAGACTTCCGTCTATATCAAACTCATCCAAACCTGTCTGGAAACGGGCAGAAGCACCCTGCTTCTGGTGCCGGAAATCGCCCTGACGCCCCAGCTGCTGGGGCTGATGACGGCCTATTTCGGCGCTCAGGTGGCGGTGCTGCACAGCAGCCTTGGGGCGGGGGAACGGTACGACCAGTGGAAGCGCGTCCGAAGCGGCGACGCGAAAGTGGTCGTAGGGACCCGCTCGGCGGTGTTTGCCCCATGTACCCCCGGCCTGATCATTCTGGACGAGGAACAGGAGCATTCCTATAAATCCGAAAATTCCCCCCGCTACAGCGCCAAAGAGGTCGCCATCTGGCGGGGCGCGAAGGAAGGCGCACTGGTGCTGCTCGGCTCCGCGACGCCCTCCGTGGAAAGCATGTACCGGGCGAAGACCGGCGCTTACAGCCTGTACACTATGGCGGAACGCTATGGCGGACGGAAGCTGCCCGCCGTGGACATCGTGGATATGCGGGAGGAGCTGAAGCTGGGAAACGATCTTTCCCTGAGCATCCCTCTGCGGGAAGCGCTGTCCGACAACCGGGACGCGGGAAAGCAGACGATTCTGCTGCTCAACCGCCGGGGAAACAGCCGGGCGCTGGTGTGTGTGGACTGCCGGAAAGCGCCGGAATGTCCCCGGTGCAGCGTCCGCCTGACCTATCACAGCGCCAACAACCGGCTGATGTGCCACTACTGCGGCTTTTCCCAGCCGGTGCCGGAGCGCTGCCCGGCGTGCGGCGGCCCGCTGAAAACCATTGGCACCGGTACCCAGAAGGTGCAGGAGGAGCTGGAGTTCCTCTTCCCCGACATGGAGACCGACCGGATGGACGCTGACACGGTAAGCGCCGTGAATACACACGAAAAAATTCTGGAACACTTCCAAAAGGAGAACGTTCCCGTGCTCCTTGGCACCCAGATGGTGGCCAAGGGGTTGAACCTCCCCAACGTCACGCTGGTGGGAGTGCTGGACGCCGATCTGAGCCTGTACACCGGCGGGTATCTGGCAGGGGAGACCACCTTCAATATGCTCACCCAGGTGGTGGGCAGAGCCGGCCGGGGAGACAGCCCCGGAAAGGCTATCATTCAGACGATGGTGCCCGACCATCAGGTCATCCGGTACGCGGCGGAGCAGGATTACGACGGATTTTACGATCTGGAGATTCAGCTGCGCCGGGTACAGAACGCGCCGCCCTTCGGCGATCTCGCCGTCGTGGTGGTGACGGGACGGGAGGAAACGGCGGTGCTTCGGGGTGCGGCAAAATTCCGGGACAGTCTGATCGCGTGTCTGCGTCAGGAAGCCTACCGGGAGGAGCGCTGCGCGGTGCTGGGGCCTGCGCCCTGCGCCGTGCCGAAGGTCAACTACCATTTCCGCTACCAGCTGACCCTGCGCTGCCGCCTGACCCGGACGATGCGCCAGCTGCTTTCCTATCTCCTCCGGGAGTTCGGAAAGGACAAGGCAAACCGGGGTGTCAGCGCCTACATTGATGTGAACGGATTCGACTGACCGGCAACCCGTTTACCATAAGAGAAACGAGGTAATATCATGGGACTGCGCAAAATTCTGACATACAAAGACCCGGCGCTGCACAAGGTATGCCGTCCGGTGGAGAAGTTCGACTGGCGGCTGCACAAACTGCTGAACGACATGACCGATACCCTGGCCGAAGCTAACGGCGTGGGACTGGCCGCCCCCCAGGTGGGCATTCTGCGCCGGGTTGTGATCGTGGATACCGGCGAGGAAATTCTGGAGCTGGTGAATCCGGAGCTGGTGGAGACCAGCGGTGAGCAGTGCGGCGCGGAGGGGTGTCTCAGCGTTCCGGGCAAGTACGGTCTGGTGAAGCGCCCCAACTATGCCAAGGTTCGCGCGCAGGACCGGAACGGTGAGTGGTTCGAGGCTGAGGGCGAGGAACTGATCGCCCGGTGCTTCTGCCATGAGCTGGATCATCTGGACGGCATCGTCTACACCGAGGTCATGGAGCGGTTCCTGACGGAGGAAGAACTGGAGCAAGAAAAGTAACGGAGGGATCATCCTTGCGTGTTGTGTTTATGGGTACGCCGGACATCGCGGCGACCTGCCTGAAAAAAATTCTGGCCGACGGCTTCGACGTGGTGGGCGTCTACACACAGCCTGACCGCCCCAAGGGACGGGGCATGAAGCTGGTGGCGTCCCCGGTGAAGGAGGTGGCGGTGGCTGCCGGAATCCCCGTATTCCAGCCGGAAAATTTCCGGGAGGAAGAGACGGTGGAGCAGCTCCGCGCCTTGCAGCCGGATATCTGCGCCGTGGTGGCCTACGGGCGCATCCTGCCCCAGAAGGTGCTGGACGTGCCGAAATACGGCTGCATCAACATCCACGCCAGCCTGCTGCCAAAGTACCGCGGTTCCGCCCCCTATCAGTGGGCGGTGCTGGACGGCCTGACGGAGACCGGCGTTACCGCTATGTACCTGACCCGGGAAATGGACGCCGGGGATATCATTGACATTTCCAAGACACCCATCGGCGAAAACGAAACGGCGGGGGAGCTGCTGGAGCATCTGGCGGTGCTGGGCGCGGAACTGCTGAGCAGGACCCTGACCCGGTTTGAAAGCGGGAAGGTGCCTGCCACGCCTCAGGATGCGTCGGGGGTCAGCTATGCTCCCATGCTGGACAAGTCCATGTGCCCCATCGATTGGACGAAGACGGCGCAGCAGGTGCATAACCACGTCCGGGGGCTGCACCCCTGGCCGGTGGCGACCATGGAATTGCAGGGCAAGACCTTCAAAGTCCACGCTACACGGGTAGTGGAGGGCAGCGGCAAGCCCGGCGAGATTCTGGGCCTGACGAAGACCGGACTGCGCATCGCCTGTGGCGAAGGCGCGGTGGAGATCATTTCCCTGCAAGCCGAGGGCGGCAAGCGCATGGCGGCGCCCGATTATTTCCGGGGTCATCCCTTGGAGCGCTGATGGGCGCGAGAGAAACGGCGCTGAACGCGCTGATCGCCTGCCGTAAAAGCGGCGCATGGCCGAACGGGGCGCTGAAAGAATATATTGCCCGGGACCGCCTGTCCCCAAGGGACGCGGCGCTGGCTACGCGGCTGTGCTACGGCGTCCTGCAAAACCGGAACAAGCTGGATTTTTACCTGAAGCAGCTCCTGACGGGGCGGCTGAAAGACCTCCATCCCGTGGTGCGGGACATCCTCCATCTGGGGCTGTACCAGATTTATGAGCTGGACAAGGTCCCAGAAAGCGCCGCCGTGAATGAATCGGTGACGCTGGCAAAAAAATATTGCAAAAATCCGAAGGCCGGGGCGCTGGTGAATGCCGTTCTGCGCAAGGCGGCGGCGACAAAGGGAACCTTGCAGGAGCCGGTGTCCTATGCCGACCGCTACAGCCACCCGGACGAGCTGATCTCCCTGCTAAAGGCCAACCTGCCCAAGGGAAAGCTGGAACCCATGCTCATTGCCGACAATGCCGCACCCCGGACGGTGGTGCAGGTGAACACCCTCCGGATATCTGCGGAGAAACTGGCCGAGCGGCTGACGGCGGAACACGTCTGCGTCAAACCTCACGAGTGGATGGCGGACTGTCTGGTGCTGTCCGGCACGGGAAGCTTAGAGCAGCTGCCGGCGTTTCGGGAAGGGCTGTTCTATGTGCAGGACCCGGCGGCGAAGCTCAGCGTTCTGTGCGCGGGGCTGCCGGAATCCGGCGGAAACGTGCTGGACTGCTGTGCGGCACCGGGGGGCAAGAGCTTCGCCGCGGCCATTGCCATGGGCGGTAAGGGAAGCATCGTCTCCTGTGATATTTACCCTCACAAGACTGCCCTGATCGAAAACGGTGCGGCGCGTCTGGGACTGACGAACATTACGGCGCGCCAACAGGACGCATCCCAGGTTGTGCCGGAGTGGGTCGGCGCCATGGACACCGTGATTGCTGACGTGCCCTGCTCCGGTCTGGGCATCATCCGGAAAAAGCCGGATATCCGATACAAAAACCTGAAAGAGCTGGAAGACCTTCCGGCCTTGCAGTTGAAAATTCTGGAGACTCAGGCGTCCTATGTCAGACCCGGCGGCACGCTGCTGTATTCCACCTGCACCGTGCTGAAGCGGGAAAACGATGACGTGGTTTCCGCATTCCTTGCAGCGCATGGCGAATTCACGACGGAACCGCTGCCGCTGCCGGATGTATTTCCCAAAAACGAAACCGGGATGCTCACCCTGATCCCCGGCGAGTATGATACCGACGGCTTCTTTATCTGCCGTCTGCGGAGAAAAGCATGAATCTGAAATCCATGACCCTGCCGGAGTTGACGGCGGTTCTGAAAGAATTGGGGCAGCCTGCGTTCCGCGCCAAACAGGTTTACACCTGGCTGCACAAGGGCGTCCGCGCCTATGACGAAATGACGAACCTGCCCAAGTCCCTCCGGGACACGTTGGCGCGGGAATATCCCATCTGCGCCCCCAAGGTGGTGCGCAGGCAGGAATCCGCACGGGACGGCACGATCAAATACCTCTGGGAACTGTCCGACGGCAACTGCGTGGAGACGGTGCTGATGCGCTATCACTACGGGAACACCGTGTGCATTTCCACGGAGGTGGGCTGCCGCATGGGCTGCGCCTTCTGCGCCTCCACCATCGGCGGACTGGTGCGGCGGCTGGAACCCTATGAAATGCTGGACGAGGTGCTGTTCACGCAGGTGGACTCCGGCCTGCCCATTTCCCACATCGTGCTGATGGGCATTGGCGAGCCGCTGGACAATTTTGACAATGTGATGCGTTTTCTGGAGCTGGTGAACAGCCCGGAGGGCATGAACATTTCCATGCGGCATATCAGTCTCAGTACCTGCGGGCTGGTGCCGAAGATCGACGAGCTGGCGAAGCGGAAACTGCAGCTGACGCTGTCGGTTTCCCTCCACGCGCCCAACGACGAGGTGCGGGACCGGATCATGCCGGTGAACAAAGCCTATCCCAGCGAGGAACTGCTGGCGGCCTGCCGCCGGTATTATCAGGCGACCTCCCGGCGGATTTCCTTTGAATACGCCATGATCGACGGGGTCAACGACCGCCCGGAGGACGCCAAAGAGCTGCTCCGGCGGTTAAAGGGGCTGCCTGCCCACTTCAATCTGATCCCCTTAAACCATGTGGAGGAAAGCCCCCTGAAGCCCAGTACCCGGGCGGCAGTGGCGGCGTTCCAGAAAACGCTGGAAGACGGCGGCGTCACTGCCACCGTCCGCAGAACGCTGGGCGGCGACATCGACGCCTCCTGCGGGCAGCTGAGACGAAAGTACAATCAAAGCAAAGAGAAGCGATAGAGAAAAGGGGGCGCGAGCCTATGCAGAGCTGGGGATTGACCGATCCCGGTTGTGTCCGGAAACAGAATCAGGATTCCTACAGAATTGAACAGCTTGACCGCGGCAACCTGCTGTGCATCGTCTGCGACGGCATGGGCGGCGCCAAATCCGGAAACATTGCCAGTTCTCTGGCGGTGGACGTGTTTGTGGAGGAAGTCCGCCGCTGCTGGAAGCCTGTCATGGAACAGGACAAGGTTGACCAGATGCTCCGCAGCGCTGTGAAGCTGGCGAACTTCACCGTGTATGACCAGTCCCGGCAGTTCGAGGAATTCGACGGCATGGGCACCACGCTGGTGGCGGTGATGGTGCGTGGCCGGAAGGCGACCGTAGTTAACGTGGGGGACAGCCGCGCCTATCACGTGGGCAAAAGCGGCATCCGGCAGGTGACCAAGGATCATTCTCTGGTGCAGATGATGGTGGACAGGGGAGAGCTGACTCCGGAGGTGGCGAAAAGCTATCCCGGCAAGAACTTCATCACCCGTGCCATCGGAACGGAGACAACCGTGCTGTGCGACATCTTCCATCTGGACGTGGGTAAGGGAGACTACCTGTTGCTGTGCAGCGACGGACTGAGTAATCTTCTGGACGATCAGGAAATCCTTTTCGAGGTCGTCCACGGCGTGTACAAGCAGAATTGCTGCAAGCGTCTGCTGAACATTGCCAAAAACCGGGGCGCGCCGGACAATGTCACCAGCGTGCTGATCGCCATTTGAGTACCGCGAAAGGAGCAATTTCTGAATATGGATCAATATATTGGACGGCTCTTGGACGACCGGTACGAAATTCTGGAGATCATCGGTACCGGCGGCATGGCCGTCGTCTATAAGGCGCGTGACCACCGGCTGAACCGGTTGGTAGCCGTCAAAATACTCAAGGATGAATTTGCCCGGGATGAGGAATTCCGCCGCCGGTTCCGCGCCGAGGGCGAAGCCGTGGCCATGCTGAGCCATCCCAACATCGTGCAGGTCTACGACGTTTCCGCCTCCGACAGCGCCAATTACATCGTCATGGAGCTGATCGACGGCATTTCCCTCAAGCAGTACATGGAGAAAAAGGGGGTGCTCAACTGGAAGGAGACGCTGCATTTTGCCATGCAGATCGCCAAAGGATTGGAGCACGCCCACAGCCGGGGGATCATCCACCGGGACATCAAGCCCCATAACGTCATGGTGCTGAAAAACGGCTCCGTCAAGGTGATGGACTTCGGCATTGCCCGGGTCATGAGCAAGAGCAACACCCTGACGAAGGAAGCACTGGGAAGCGTCCATTACATCTCCCCGGAGCAGGCCAAGGGCGGCCATACCGACAACCGTTCCGACATTTATTCTCTGGCCGTGGTCATGTACGAGATGATGACCGGCCGCCCGCCCTATGACGGGGAATCCCCCGTGGCGGTTGCCATTCAGCATATCAACGGCGGCGCGCCGCTGCCCTCCACCCTGAACCCCAATATTCCCAGAGGGTTGGAGCAGATCATCATGAAGGGCATGGCGCTGGAAGTCAACGACCGGTACGTCTCCGCCACGGAAATGCTCCACGATATGGAGGAGTTCCGGCAGAACCCGGACATGATCTTCGATTACCATACCATGGTGGACGATGCGACGCGGGTGCTCCCCAACCTCTCCCGCGGCATGACCACGGCGGAGAAAAAGGTGCAGGCCAAAACCGGGGCGGCGCCCGTCCGGACGTCCTCGGACAGCATCCGCCTGCACCAGAACGCCCAGGCGGGGCAGGACAACGAGTCCATCCGCCGCGCCCAGCAGCGCCGCCAGGGGCAGCAGCAGCAGCGCAAAGAGGAACGCAAGGAGGAGCGCAGCCGGGTCGCCACCACGGCCATCGTGGTTTGCAGCGCCGTGACGGTAATTGCGATCTTCATCTTCCTGATGGCACTGTTCAACGGCGCGCTGCTGAGCAAGGAAAAGGCGCTGGTGGAGGTGCCCTATCTGGAGGGAAGCATTTACGACGAAAGTCTTGCGTCCCAGTACCCGGATTTTACCATCAAGCTTCAGCAGCAGTACGACGATACGAAGCCAAAGGGAGAAATCCTCCACACGGAGCCGACCGGCGGCAGCAAGGTGGTCAAAGGCTCGGAGCTTTGGATCACCGTCAGCCTGGGGCAGCGGCCGGAAGCCAAGACCATGGACAATTTCGTAGGCACCAGCGCGGAGGAGGCAAAGTCCATCCTGCTGGGGCAGGGCTTTGAGCCGATCACCCGCAACGAGATCAGCTACGTATACGAGGCGGGGCAGGTCATCCGCACGGAGCCGTCCGCCGGTACGGAAATGACGGCGGGACAGACGGTGTACATCTATGTCAGCACTGGCCCGGACGTGATCACGGCGAAAATGCTCAACGTGATGGGGCTGGATGTGGACAAGGCCAAGGAGCTGCTGGGTCAGGCGGGCTTCAGCAATATCAAGACCGAGGAGGTGGAGAGCCTGAAACCCAAGGGCGAGGTCATCCACCAGTCGGCGGCGAAGAACGCGGAGATCGACGTGAACACGGAGATCGTTCTGCAAATCTCCAAAGGGCCGGAGGAAACCACAGGCCCCACCCAGGCCACGACCCCCAAAGACCCCAACGAGCCGGTGACCATCGGGGTGCAGTTCTCCCTGCCGGAACGGGATGAGCCGTACATTCTGAGCATTTTCCTGAACGGCAAGGAGGTCATCGAGTCCCGGGAGATCGTGCCGGGGACATCCAGCTTTGTCTGCGACCTGACAGGCACCGGAACCCAGACCTATGACATTTACATCGACGGAGAATTCTACCAGTCCAAGGAAGTGCCGTTCAATTGAGTATGGAAAAACAGCATACCGGGCGGATCGTCCGTTCCATCAGCGGATTTTATGACGTGCAGACGGGGGGCGCGGTGATCACCTGCCGCGCCCGTGGCATTCTGCGAAAGGAAAACTGCACGCCCCTCACCGGCGACATGGTGGACATCACCGTGGAGCGGGGGAAGGGCATGGTGGAAAAGGTACTGCCCCGGCGGAACTGCTTCGTCCGCCCCGCCGTCGCCAACATTGACGCGCTGGTGGTATTCGCGGCCAACGTCAATCCGGTGACGGAGCCGTTCCTCATTGACCGGGTGGCGGCCATTGCGGGGGATCAGGAGGTGCCGGTCTGCCTGTGCGTCAACAAGTGCGACCTTGACCCGGCGGTGGACTTGGTGCGTATCTACCGGAACGCCGGTTTCCCCGTCATCTGCACCAGCGCCGAGACCGGCGGCGGTGTGGAGGAGCTTCGGACATTGATCCGCGGCAAGCTGGTGGCATTCACCGGAAATTCCGGCGTGGGCAAAAGCAGCATCCTCAACCGTCTGGCGCCGGAGCTGAACCTCTCCACCGGCGAGGTTTCCGAAAAGCTTGGCCGGGGGCGGCATACCACCCGGCATGTGGAGCTGTACAGTCTGGGCGACGACACCTTCGTCATGGATACCCCCGGATTTTCCTCCTTCGACACCGATGAAATGGACGTGATCCTCAAGGAGAATCTGCAATACGCCTTCACGGATTTCGGGGCGTATCTGGGAAAGTGCCGTTTTGACGACTGCACTCACCGCAGGGAGCCGGGCTGCGCCGTCCGGGAAGCCTGCGGGGAGGGGAAGATCGAAAAGACCCGGTACGAAAGTTACCTGAAGCTGTACGAGAAGGCAAGTCAGGTTAAAGCCTGGGAGCTGAAATAACAAAAAGCGCTTCTGCTGGCGGCAGAAGCGCTTTTCGTGTGGTAAGAGCGGCGTCAGAACCGATTATCGTCAGGGAAATGCTCCATAATGTCCTCAACCCGGCATTGCAGGATGTTGCAGAGCTTGTCTATGGTATTGACCTCCACGTTTTCGTTGTGCCGGAGCCGGTTGAGCTGGGAGCGGTTTACATTATAATGGGTATAAAGATCGTACTGCGAAATGCCCCGCTGCTTCATGGTCTGCCACAGACGGTCGTATGTTATCATTTTCATCCCCCCGTCGCTTTATTTTAATATGGATCGCCGCAAATTGCAACTGGAATCGTGTCCTTATAAGAACCCTGACGGAAGACAGAAGAATTCTCTGTTTTTACCGAAAATAAATACAAAACTTCGTGAAAAATTCTGAAAAAGTTCTTGACAAATGGGGAAACAGATGGTATCATAATCGAGCGCGTGTAGGGAGATTCTGCGCGTGCACTGCGATGATGCGGGAGATTGCGTTGAAAAACGGTAACTTCCGCGGAGTATGTCCGGTCATCGGGCGGCTGAACTGCTTCTGGAAGCGCTGGCGTATATCGCCGGGAACGGAAGAAGGGTCGGCCTCGGTCGGCCATTTTTCATGGCTCGGAATGATACGCACGGCGGCGCGGACAATAGTAGTTCGACCGTACCCAGACACTACGCAAACTGAGTACGTAATTCAAGGAGGAAAACAAACATGGCAAACCAGATGATCCGCATCCGGCTGAAGGCTTACGATCACCAGCTGATCGACTCCAGCGCTGCAAAGATCGTGGAGACCGCGAAGCGCAACGGCGCTCAGGTTTCCGGCCCCATCCCGCTGCCCACCAAGAAGGAAGTCGTCACCATCCTTCGGGCTGTCCACAAGTACAAGGACTCCCGTGAGCAGTTCGAGCGCAGAACCCACAAGCGTCTGATCGATATCCTCAACCCCAACCAGAAGACCGTCGAGGCTCTGATGAGTCTGGATCTTCCCGCTGGTGTTGAGATTGAGATAAAGCTGTAACGGCGCGCAAGCGAAGTTATGGCAGCCCGCACTGTCTGGCATCGGGCGGACGGGTCATGTCGGCTGGCCTCCCAATGGGCTGCCGACCAATAACCTATAAAAAAGGAGAAACCAAACCATGCAGAAAGCAATCATCGGCAAAAAAGTGGGTATGACCCAGATCTTCGATGAGAGCGGCAAGGTGATCCCTGTGACCGTCGTGGAAGCAGGCCCCTGCGTCGTTACCCAGAAGAAGACCGTTGAGACCGACGGCTACACAGCCGTCCAGCTGGGCTTTGGCGACGTCGCCGAGAAGAAGCTCAGCAAGCCGGAGGCAGGCCACCTGAAGAAGGCCGGCGTTGCCCCCAAGAAGTACCTGAAGGAGTTCAAGCTGGACGGCGCTGCCGACATGAACGTCGGCGACGAAGTCAAGGCGGACACCTTCGCTGCCGGCGACAAGATCGACGTTACCGGCATCAGCAAAGGCCACGGCTATCAGGGCGTTGTGAAGCGCCACGGCGCAGGCCGCACCCCCATGACCCACGGCGGCGGCCCTGTCCACCGCCATGCCGGTTCCATGGGTGCATCTTCTCATCAGTCCCGTATCTTCCCCGGCAAGATCGGCGCCGGCCAGATGGGCAATGAGCAGGTCACCATTGAGAATCTGGATGTTGTGAAGGTGGACGCAGAGCTGAACATGATCGTCATCCGCGGCGCCATCCCCGGCCCCAAGGGCGGTCTGGTCTACATCCGCAACACCGTCAAGAACAACAAGGTCAAGAATGTCGAGCTCGGCATCAGCAAGAACCCGCAGAAGGCTTCCGGCAGAAATCCCCAGAAGGCTTCCGCAAGAGGCTAAGGAAAGGAGATCTTAAATCATGCTTAAGACCAATGTTTATGATATGTCCGGCAAGCTGGTTGGCGAGATCGAACTCTCCGAAGCAGTTTTCGGCATCACCCCCAATGAGTCTGTGGTTCATGACGTTGTCAAGAACCATCTGGCCAACAAGCGTCAGGGCACCCAGAGCGCTCTGACCCGCGCTGAGGTTTCCGGCGGCGGCCGTAAGCCCTGGCGTCAGAAGGGCACCGGCCGGGCCCGTCAGGGCAGCACCCGTGCTCCCCAGTGGACCCACGGCGGCATCGTGTTCGCCCCCAAGCCCCGCTCCTACAGCTACACCCTGAATAAGAAGGCCAAGCGTCTGGCGCTGAAGAGCGTCCTGAGCGCCAAGGCTTCCGAGGCAAATATCGTGGTCATCGACGCCATCAAGATGGACGCTCCCAAGACCTCCGAGTTTGCCAAGTTCCTGAAGGCCGTCGGCTGCGAAGGCAAGACTCTGGTCGTCACTGCCGCCGCCGACCAGAACGTGGTAAAGTCCGGCCGCAACATCCCCGGCTGCGAAGTCACCTTCGCCGGCGTGCTGAACGTTTACGACGTGCTGAACGCCACCAAGCTGGTCGTTGACAAGGCTGCTCTGGCCACGATTGAGGAGGTATTCGCATAATGAACGCTTACGATATCATCAGAAGACCTGTCATCACCGAGCAGTCCATGGAGTCTGTCGCTGACAAGAAGTACGTTTTTATGGTGGACGTGAACGCCAACAAGACCGAGATCAAGGCCGCAATCGAAGAGATTTTCGGCGTGAAGGTCGCGAAGGTCAACACCGTCCGTATGCAGGGCAAGGTCAAGCGCACCGGCGCTTATCCCGCCGGCAAGCAGGCCGCCTACAAGAAGGCTGTCGTCACCCTGACCGCCGACTCCAAGACCATCGAGTTCTTCGAGGGTATGGTCTAAACCAAATCTCAATAAAGGAGAGAAACGCAAATGGCTATTAAGACTTTCAAGCCTTACACCCCCGCCCGCAGAAACATGACTGTTTCCGCTTTCGACGGTGTTGATAAGAAGGCAAAACCTGAGCGTAGCCTGGTTGAGACCCTCAAGAAGAACGCAGGTCGCAACAGCTACGGTCACATCACCGTCCGCCATCGCGGCGGCGGCAACAAGCGCAAGTACCGCGTCATCGACTTCAAGCGTCTGAAGACCGACATGAGCGCTACCGTGCAGCGCATCGAGTACGATCCCAACCGCTCCGCTTTCATCGCGCTGATCAAGTACGAGGACGGCACCCTGAGCTACATTCTGGCTCCCTACGGCCTGAATGTGGGCGATCAGGTCCTTTCCTCCGCCGGCGCCGATATCAAGCCCGGCAACTGCCTGCCCATCGCCAACATCCCCGTCGGTACCGTGATCCACAACGTGGAGCTGCAGCCCGGCCACGGCGCTCAGCTGGTTCGTTCCGCCGGTACCGCCTCGCAGCTGATGGCCAAGGAAGGCGAGCTGGCGCAGATCCGTCTGCCCTCCGGCGAAGTCCGCTACGTTCACACCAACTGCACCGCCTGCATCGGTCAGGTGGGCAACCTGGATCACGAGAACGTCCACGTCGGCAAGGCCGGCCGTACCCGTCACATGGGTATCCGTCCCACCGTCCGCGGCTCCGTCATGAACCCCAACGACCATCCTCACGGTGGTGGTGAGGGCCGCGCCCCTGTCGGCCGTCCCGGCCCTGTTACCCCCTGGGGCAAGCCTGCTATGGGTTATAAGACTCGTAAGACGAAGAACCCCACCAATAAGTTCATCGTCAAGCGCAGAAACAGCAAGTAAGGAGGAAATGAAATGAGCAGAAGTATCAAGAAGGGCCCTTTCGTAGCTCCTGAGCTGTACAAGCGCGTGGAGGAGCTGAACAAGGCCGGTGACAAGAAGGTTCTGAAGACCTGGTCCAGATCTTCCACCATCTTCCCCTCCTTCGTCGGTCACACCATCGCCGTTCACGACGGCCGGAAGCATGTTCCCGTCTATATCACGGAAGATATGGTCGGCCACAAGCTGGGTGAGTTCGTTCCCACCCGGACTTTCCGCGGCCACTCCGGCAACAAGACCGCGAACGCCAAGTAAGGAGGTACGAAAATGGAAGCATTTGCATATGTTAAATTTGTCCGTATGTCTCCTCGTAAGGTCAAGCTGGTTTGTGATATGATCCGTGGTCAGGACGTCAAGACCGCCACTGCTTACCTGAGCCAGACCTCCAAGGCAGCCTGCGAGCCTATGGCCAAGCTGCTGAAGAGCGCTGTTGCCAACGCTGAGCACAACCACGGCATGAACGCTGACAATCTGTACGTCTCCACCGCCGTTGCCAATCCCGGCCCCATCCTGAAGCGCGGCCGCATTGCATCCCGCCGTGGTTTTGTACGGATCAATAAGAGAACCACTCACATCACCATCGGTGTGAGCGAGAAGGCTTAATCAGGAGGTAGCTATGGGACAGAAAGTTAATCCCCATGGACTGCGGGTTGGCGTAATCAAGGACTGGGATTCCCGCTGGTACGCCCGCGAGGACAAGGTCGGTGACCTGGTCGTCGAAGATTACAACATCCGTAAGTATCTGAAGAACAAGCTGTACGCCGCCGGCGTGGCTAAGATCGAGATCGAGCGTTCCAACGGCAAGGTCAAGATCAACCTGTGGTGCTCCCGCCCCGGTGTCGTCATCGGTAAGGCTGGCGCCGAAATCGAGAACCTGCGCAAGGAAATGGAAGCCAAGCTCGGCAAGAGCGTGAACCTGAACATCGTTGAGGTTCGCTCCCCCGACCTGAACGCTCAGCTGGTGGCCGAGAACATCGCCCAGCAGCTGGAGAAGCGTATCTCCTTCCGCCGCGCCATGAAGAAGGCCATGCAGCAGGCCACCCGCCTGGGTGCCAAGGGCATCAAGGTCACCTGCGGCGGCCGTCTGGGCGGCGCTGAAATCGCCCGCTCCGAGAGCTACCACGAGGGCACCATCCCCCTGCAGACCATCCGCGCCGACATCGAGTACGGCTTCGCGGAAGCTGCCACCACCTATGGCCGCATCGGCGTGAAGGTGTGGATCTACAAGGGCGAAGTCCTGAACACCACTCTGCGTGCCGCGACTCCCGAACCCGCTCCCCGTGAGCGCCGCGAGCGTCGTGACCGTCGGCAGGGCGACCGCCGTCAGGGCGGCGACCGTCGGCAGGGCGGCGAGAGAAGAAATTACAACCGTGAAGGAGGAAACCGCTAATGCTGATGCCGAAAAGAGCAAAGTACCGCAAGGTTCAGCGTGGCCGTATGACCGGCGCTGCCTCCCGCGGTAACAAGGTTAGCTACGGTGAATTTGGCATCCAGGCTCTGGAGCCCGGCTGGATCACCGGCAACCAGATCGAAGCAGCCCGTATCGCCATGACCCGTTATACCAAGCGTGGCGGTAAGGTCTGGATCAAGATCTTCCCCGACAAGCCTTATTCCAAGAAGGGCCTGGGCACCCGTATGGGTTCCGGTAAAGGCGCTCCCGAAGGCTGGGTCGCAGTCGTTAAGAATCAGAAGGTGATGTTTGAGATCGGCGGCGTGACGGAGGACGTTGCCCGCGAGGCTCTGCGTCTGGCACAGCACAAGCTGCCCATCAAGACCCGGATCATCACCAAGGAAGTCGAAACTGAGATTGGTGGTGAATAATGATGAAGGCAAAGGAAATCAAGAACCTGTCCGCGGAAGAGCTGAACAAGAAGCTTGACGAGCTGAAGAAGGATCTGTTCATGCTGAGAATGCAGCATGCGACCAACCAGCTGGACAACCCCATGCAGATCGCCGCTGTCAAAAAGGACATTGCCCGCATCAAGACCATTATTCGTGAGAAAGAGACCAACGTCTGAGGAGGAAACGTAAATGACTGAGAATAGAGCATTCCGTAAAACCAGAATCGGTCAGGTCGTCTCCGATAAGATGGACAAGACCATTGTGGTTGCAATCGAGGACAGCGTGCAGCATCCTCTGTACAAGAAGACCATGAAGCGGACTTACAAGCTGAAGGCTCACGACGAGAACAACGAGTGCGGCATCGGCGACACCGTGGAGGTCATGGAGACCCGTCCCCTGTCTAAGGACAAGCGCTGGAGACTGGTCCGTATCATCGAAAAGGCGAAGTAAGGAGGTCGGAAACTTATGATTCAGGAAGAAAGCTATCTGAAGGTTGCCGACAACACCGGCGCTAAGGAAATCCACTGCATCCGCGTTTTGGGCGGCTCCAAGCGGAAATACGGCAACATCGGCGATGTGATCGTGGCTTCCGTTCGTAAGGCTGCTCCCGGCGGCACTGTGAAGAAGGGCGAGGTCGTCAAGGCGGTTATCGTCCGTACCAAGCGGGGCGTTCGCCGTGAGGACGGCAGCTATGTCCGCTTTGATGAGAACGCTGCCGTTATCATCAAGGAAGACAAGAACCCCAAGGGTACCCGTATCTTTGGACCGGTGGCGCGCGAGCTCAGAGAAAGAGATTACATGAAGATCCTCTCTCTGGCACCCGAAGTCATCTAAGGGGGAACCGAAGAAATGAACATTAAGAAGAATGATACCGTTATCGTTCTGTCCGGCAAGGACAAGGGCGTTAAGGGCAAGGTCCTGACGGCCATGCCCAAGGAGAACAAGGTCATCGTGGAGAAGGTCAACGTTGCCACCTGCCACACCAAGCCCCGCCGTCAGGGCGAGGCCGGCGGCATCGTCAAGCGCGAGACCCCCATCCGCTCCTGCAAGGTGGCACTGTTCTGCGAGAAGTGCAACAAGGGCGTTCGCGTCGGCTACAAGATGGACGGCGACAAGAAGGTCCGCATCTGCCGCAAGTGCGGCGCCGAAATCTGATGAGAGGAGAGTAATTTCATGGCTAGCAGAATGAAAGAAAGATATGTCGCCGAGATCGCTCCCGCTCTGAACAAGAAGTTCGGCTACAAGAGCGTTATGCAGATCCCCAAGCTGGACAAGGTCATCGTGAACGTCGGCTGCGGCGAAAGCAAGAACAACGCCAAGGAAATCGAAGCCATCTGCAAGGACATCGCCACCATCACCGGCCAGAAGCCCATCACCTGCAAGGCCCGCAAGAGCGTGGCTAACTTCAAGGTGCGTGAAGGCGAGACCGTCGGCGTGAAGGTCACCCTCCGGGGCGACAAGATGTACGAGTTCCTGGACCGTCTGTTCAGCGTGGCGCTGCCCCGTGTCCGTGACTTCCGGGGCATCAACCCCAATTCCTTCGACGGCCGCGGCAACTACGCCTTCGGTCTGAAGGAGCAGCTGATTTTCCCTGAGATCGAGTATGACAAGGTGGACAAGATCCGTGGTATGGACATCTGCATCTGCACCACCGCTGCCACCGACGAGGAGGCCAAGGAGCTGCTGACGCTTCTGGGCGCTCCCTTCACCGCTTGATTTAGGAGGAATCAATAAATGGCTAAAAAGTCTATGATCCTGAAGCAGCAGGCTGAGCCGAAGTTCTCCAGCCGCCGCTATAACCGCTGCAAGATCTGCGGCAGACCCCATGCTTACCTGCGGGATTACGGCGTATGCCGTATCTGCTTCCGGGAGCTGGCCTACAAGGGTCAGATCCCCGGTGTCCGCAAGGCCAGCTGGTAAGGTAAGGTCGAATCCAAATGTGAAAAAGATTCAGAGAGTCCCGGGAAGATGGCTCCGCGTCAGAGCGGAGCGCATTCCCCGGATACCTTTGGGTCTCCACGGGTAAAGCCCGTAACTTCTATAAGGAGGATATAAACATGCAAATCACCGATCCCGTAGCAGACATGCTGACCCGCATCCGCAATGCGAACAGCGCAAAGCACGAAACCGTGGATGTCCCCGCTTCCAACCTGAAGAAGGCCATTGCCCAGATTCTGCTGGATGAGGGCTACATCAAGTCCTTCTCTCTGCAGGACAACGGCAATCAGGGCGTCATTCACATCACCCTGAAGTATCTGGGCAAGAAGCAGCCTGCCCTGTCCGGGCTGAAGCGCGTTTCCAAGCCCGGCCTGCGTATCTACGCCGGCGCCGATGAGCTGCCCAAGGTTCTCAAGGGTCTGGGCATCGCCATCGTTTCCACTTCCAAGGGCGTTATGACCGACAAGAAGGCTCGCGAAAACCACATCGGCGGCGAAGTCCTGGCATTCGTCTGGTAAGGAGGGTTTCGTAAATGTCTAGAATTGGTAAGAAGCCGGTTATTATCCCGGCAAACGTTACGGTGACCATTGCCGATGGCAACGTCGTCACCGTGAAGGGACCCAAGGGTACCCTGACTCACACCTTCCATCCCGACATGATCCTGAAGATCGAGGGCAACGAGCTGATCGTTGACCGTCCCGATGATGAGCATCTGCACAAGTCCCTGCACGGCCTGACCCGTACCCTGATCCACAACATGGTAGAGGGTGTTGAGAAGGGCTTTACCAAGGAACTGGAAGTCAACGGCGTTGGCTACCGTGCCGAGAAGAAGGGCAGCCAGCTGGTCATGCGTCTGGGCTACTCCCACGAAGTGTTCGTGGACGAGATCCCCGGCATCACCATTGAGGTTCCCGCTCCCAACAAGATCATCATCCACGGCATCGACAAGCAGACCGTTGGTCAGTTCGCCGCCGAAGTCCGCGGCAAGCGTCCCCCCGAACCCTACAAGGGCAAGGGCATCAAGTATACCACTGAGGTCATCCGCCGCAAGGTCGGTAAGACCGGTGGCAAGAAGTAATGGAGGTGTGCCGAAATGGTTAGCAAGATCAATAAGAAAGCAATGCGCATGCATCGGCATGTCCGCGTTCGTGGCAAGATCTCCGGCACTCCTGAGCGTCCCCGTCTGAACGTGTTCCGTTCCAACGCGAACATCTACGCCCAGATCATCGACGACGTCAATGGCGTGACTCTGGTTTCCGCCAATACGCTGGAGAAGGAATTTGAGGGCGCGACCGGCAACTGCGAGGCTGCCAAGAAGGTCGGCGCTGTTCTGGCTGAGCGTGCCAAGGAAAAGGGCATCGAGGAGGTCGTTTTCGACCGCGGCGGTTATGTGTACCATGGCCGTATCGCTGCTCTGGCCGATGGCGCCCGTGAAGCCGGACTCAAGTTCTAAGAGTGAGGAGGAAAGATAATGGCTTATAATAAGACGAACAATGATGCTCCTGAGCTCATTGAGAAGGTCGTTTACCTGAACCGTGTCAGCAAGACCGTTAAGGGCGGCCGTGTCATGAAGTTCTCCGCTCTGGTTGTTGTTGGCGACGGCAAGGGTACCGTGGGTTACGGTCTGGGCAAGGCTGCCGAAGTTTCCGAGGCCATTCTGAAGGGCATCGCCGATGCCAAGAAGAACATGGTCAAGGTTTCTCTGGCGGGCACCACCATTCCCCATGACACCATCGGCATCTTCGGTGCTGGCACCGTTCTGCTGAAGCCCGCTCCCGAAGGCACCGGCGTTATCGCCGGCGGCGCTGTCCGTGCCGTTATGGAGGCTGTTGGCATCAAGAACATCTGCGCCAAGTGCCTGCGTTCCAACAATCCCCAGAACGTTGTCAAGGCCACTATGGCTGGTCTGACTTCCCTGCGTTCCCCCGAGCAGGTTGCTGCTATCCGTGGTAAGAGCGTAGAGCAAATCGTAGGTTAAGGAGGGCAATTAACATGGCAAACCTGAAAATCAAGCTTGTTAAGAGCCTGAACGGCCGTCTGGAAAAGCACATCGCTACTGCTGAGAGCCTGGGTCTGCGCAAGATCGGCCAGGTGACCATCCAGCCGGACAACACCCAGACCCGCGGCAAGATCGCCAAGATCGGTTATCTGCTGCAGGTCACCGAAGTTGAATAAGGAGGGGAAGAATATGAAGCTTCATGAACTTTCTCCTGTTGCTGGCTCCACTCAGGTGGGCAAGCGTAAGGGTCGTGGTACCGGTTCCGGCAACGGCAAGACCGGCGGTCGTGGCCACAAGGGTCAGAAGGCCCGCTCCGGCGGCAAGGTTCGCGTGGGATTTGAAGGCGGCCAGATGCCTCTGGCACGTCGTATCCCCAAGCGCGGTTTCCACAACATCCACGCGAAGCCGCTGACTGCTGTCAACGTTGCTGCGCTGAACTGCTTTGAGGACGGCGCTGTTGTGGATGCAGCCGCTCTGATCGAGGCCGGCGTCATCTCCGCCTGCCCCTATGGCCTGAAGGTGCTGTCCAACGGCACCCTGACCAAGAAGGTTACCGTTAAGGCCGCGGCTTTCTCTGAGTCTGCCAAGGAAAAGATTGAGCAGGCAGGCGGAAAGGCCGAGGTGGTATAAGTGCTGCAGACACTCAAGAATGCCTGGAAGATTCCTGAACTGCGGAAGAAGCTCCTCTTCACCCTGTTCATTCTGCTGATTTACCGTTTGGGCAGCGTCATTCCGGTTCCGTTCATTGACGTGACCACTCTGGCGAATTACTTCGACAGCGTTCTGTCCAGTACTATCCTGGGCCTGTACAATGCAATGTCCGGCAGCGCGTTCTCCCGCGCCACCGTGCTTGCACTGGGCATTCAGCCCTACATTAACGCCTCCATCATCATCCAGCTGCTGACCGTCGCCATCCCCGCTCTTGAGCGGCTGGCGAAGGACGGCGGCGAGGATGGCAAGAAGAAAATTGAGCGCATCACACGCTACACCACGGTCGGCCTTGGCCTGCTGATGGGCTGGGCGTACTACATGATGCTGCGCAACTACTCTTCTCAGATCTCCATCATCACCTCCGAGGGCCTCCTGCCCGCGCTGGTCATCATTCTGGCGTTCACCGCCGGCTCCGCTCTGGTCATGTGGCTGGGCGAGCAGATCACGGAATTCGGTATCGGCAATGGTATCTCCATGATCCTGTTTGCCAACATCATCTCCAGCATCCCCGGAATGGTCGGCACTCTGGCGACTCTGGTCTGGTGGCAGATCATCATCGTTCTGGTTGGCATTGTTGCTCTCGTGCTGTTCATCGTCTTCATCAATGACGCCGAGCGCCGCATCCCCATTCAGTACGCCAAGCGCGTTGTGGGCCGGAAGGTCTACGGCGGCCAGAACACCAACCTGCCCATCAAGGTGGCAATGTCCGGCGTTATGCCTATCATCTTTGCCCAGTCCATCTGCAGCCTGCCCGCTACCATCTGCGCCTTTACCGGCAAGACCAGCGGCTGGTGGTATGACCACGTCTGGAGCTCCTCCAGCTGGATCTACGCAGTGATCTACTTCATCATGATCTTCTTCTTCAGCTGGTTCTACTCCACCATCCAGTACGATACCGTGGAGATCTCCAACAACCTGAAGTCCAACGGCGGCTTCATCCCGGGCTTCCGTCCCGGCAAGCCCACCGCCGACTTCATCCAGAAGGTCATCAACAAGATCATCGTCTTTGGTTCCGTATATCTCGGCATTGTCGCACTGCTGCCCATTATCGCGGGCAACCTGATGGAAGGCGTCAAGAACCTGGCCATCGGCGGCACCTCCGTCATCATCGTTGTGGGCGTTGCCCTTGAGACGGTGAAGGCGCTGGAAGCACAGATGCTGATGCGGCACTACAAGGGCTTCCTGGACTAAGCAGGAGGTATGGCAGGATGAATCTCATTCTACTGGGCGCTCCCGGCGCCGGAAAGGGAACACAAGCAGAGCTTCTTGTTAAGAAGCTCTCCATTCCCGCCATTTCTACCGGGAACATGCTCCGTGAGGCTATGGCCAACGGCACGGAGCTGGGAAAAAAGGCCAAGCAATACATGGACGAAGGCGCGCTTGTCCCCGATGAGCTGATCCTCGGCATCGTTGCCGACCGGGTGGCTCAGAGCGACTGCGCAAACGGCTTCATTCTGGACGGCGTGCCCCGCACGCTGGCCCAGGCCGAAGCGCTGGAAGCCAAGGGAATTCGTATCGACCATGTAGTTTCCATCGAGGTTGACGACAGTGCGATTGAGAGCCGGATGACCGGGCGGCGTGTCTGCCCCAAGTGCGGCGCCAGCTATCACATCGTCGCCAATCCTCCCAAAAAGGATGGCATCTGTGACGCCTGCGGCAGCGAGCTGATCGTCCGCAAGGACGACGCACCGGAGACGGTGCGCAAGCGCCTGCAGGTCTACCACGCTTCCACCGAAGTCCTGAAGGACTTCTACGGCAAGCTGGGCAGACTCCGCACAGTGAACGGAAGCCAGTCCATTGAAGGTGCCAATGAGGATATCCTCAAGGCGATAGGGGCAAAGGCATGATCTCAATCAAAAATGAACATGAGCTGGAAGCGATGCGCGAGGCCTGCAAAATTACCGCGGCAGCCCGTGCTTTGGCAGGGAAAATGGTAAGACCCGGCGTATCGACAAAGGCGATCGATCAGGCCGTTCACGATTATATCGTGTCTCAGGGCGCGAAACCGTCGTTCCTGAACTACAGCGGCTACCCCGCCAGTGCGTGCATCAGCGTCAACAGCACGGTCATCCACGGAATTCCGGGACATTACATCCTGAGAGACGGGGACATCGTGTCGGTGGACGTGGGCGCGTACTACAAGGGATTTCATGGCGATTGTGCAGCAACCTATGCCTGCGGCAGCATCAGCACCGAAGCGCAGAAGCTCATTGACGTGACCCGGCAGTCCTTCTTCGAGGGCATCCGGTTCGCCAAAAAGGGCATGCGTGTGCAAGATATCTCCCACGCGGTTCAAACGTATGTGGAGTCTAACGGTTTTGCAGTTGTGCGTTCCTTCGTAGGTCACGGCGTAGGACGCAACCTGCATGAGGAGCCGGAAGTTCCGAATTTCGGAAATCCCGGCCGGGGGCCAAGGTTGCTCCCCGGCATGACCATCGCGGTAGAGCCGATGGTGAACATGGGCACCTATGAAGTCCGTGTTCTCAAGGATGGCTGGACCACGGTGACTGCCGACGGAAAGCTCTCGGCTCACTATGAAAATACTGTACTCATCACCGACGGCGAGCCGGAAATACTCACCGTCACCGAAGGACTTTGATCTATGGACTCCGATTTGCCAGACATTCAGATTTCGGACGTGGTGATGTCGACCGCCGGACGGGATCAGGGCGAATGGTTTTACGTGATAGACGCAGATCCTGTTTACCTGTTCCTGGCCAACGGGAAAGACCGCACCATAGAGAAACCCAAGCGGAAAAAACGGAAGCACACAAAAAAAGTCCTTCGCTCTGAGACCAGAGTTGCCGGCAAGATCCTTTCCGGCGACAAAGTGCTCAACAGCGAATTACGAAGAGACCTGGCGTTCCTCGCCAGGGAAATGCAAGCGAACAACCTGGGAGGGTAATTAACTTGGCGAAAGACGACGTAATCGAGATTGAGGGCATCGTAACAGATGCTTTGCCGAACGCTATGTTCAAAGTTGACATCGGCAACGGACACACCATTCTGGCACACATTTCCGGCAAGCTCAGAATGAATTTCATTAAGATCTTGCCCGGTGACAAAGTAACCGTTCAAATGTCTCCGTATGACCTGACCCAAGGCCGGATCACATGGAGAAGCAAGTAAATTCAGAGAAGACATTCTCATATGGAGGTTAAACAGTATGAAGGTAAGACCGTCCGTTAAACCCATGTGCGAAAAGTGTAAGATCATCAAGCGCAAGGGTCGCGTTATGGTAATTTGCGAAAACCCCAAGCACAAGCAGAGACAAGGCTAATAGGAGGTGCTGAAAGAATATGGCACGTATTTCTGGTATTGATCTTCCCCGCGACAAGCGGATCGAGGTTGCTCTGACCTATATCTATGGCATCGGCCCCGCCCGTGCAGCCAAGGTTCTGGAAGTGACCGGTATCGACCCCGATATCCGCGTCAAGGACCTGACCGAGGAACAGGAAGCCAAGCTGCGTGATGCGATCGAGCATCACTATATCATCGAAGGCGACCTGCGCCGGGAGACCGCTATGAACATCAAGCGGCTGAGTGAGATCGGCTGCTATCGCGGCATGCGTCATCGCCGCGGCCTGCCTGTGCACGGCCAGCGGACGAAGACCAACGCCCGTACCCGCAAGGGTCCCAAGAAGACCATTGCAAACAAGAAGAAGTAAGGAGGGATATGTAAATGGCTGCTAAAGCTGCTGCTAAGAAGGTTATCAAGCGCCGTCGCGAGCGCAAGAACGTAGAAAAGGGTGCGGCACATATCCGTTCCTCTTTCAACAACACCATGGTCACCATCACCGATCTGGAAGGCAATGCCCTGTCTTGGGCTTCCTCCGGCGGACTGGGCTTCCGTGGTTCCAAGAAGTCCACTCCCTTCGCTGCCCAGACCGCGGCTGAGACCGCTGCCAAGGCTGCGATGGAGCATGGCCTGAAGACCGTTGAGGTCTATGTGAAGGGCCCCGGTCAGGGACGTGAGGCTGCTATCCGCGCCCTGCAGACTGCCGGCCTGGAAGTCGTTATGATCAAGGACGTGACTCCCATTCCTCACAATGGCTGCCGTCCTCCCAAGAGACGTCGTGTCTGATTAAGGTATAGGAGGAATTTGCGTTATGGCTAAGAATATGCAGCCCGTGCTGAAGCGTTGCAGAACGCTGGGCGTTTCTCCTGCCGCGATGGGTTACAACAAGACTTCCAACAAGAACCCCGGCGGCCAGAGAAGAGCGAAGAAGTCTGAGTACGCCACTCAGCTGACCGAGAAGCAGAAGGTCAAATTTGTTTACGGTATTCAGGAGAAGCAGTTCCGGAACTACTACGACAAGGCCGCCCGCGCCGAGGGCAACACCGGTGAGGTGCTGCTGACCTACTGCGAGCGCCGGCTGGACAACGTCGTGTACCGTCTGGGCTTCGCCAATACCCGCCGTCAGGCTCGCCAGCTGGTGAACCACGGTCATTTCACCGTCAACGGCAACCATGTCAACATCCCCAGCTACCTGATCAAGGTTGGCGATGTGGTCGCTGTTTCCGAGAAAGCCTCCTCCAACGCTTTCTTCAAGAAGCTGAAGGAAGACGATGCTTTCGTTGCTGCCCCCAAGTGGCTGGATCGTGATAAGAACACCCTCCAGGGTAAGGTCATTGCTCTGCCCACCAAGGCAGATATCGACTTCGATATCGCAGTGCATCTCATCGTCGAGTTGTACTCCAAGTAATGCCATCCCCCCTACAGTACGCATCATTGTTATGTGGGGAGACATCCTCCCCATACCATTAAGGAGGGTTTTGATTCATGGTAGAAATTGAAAAGCCCCGTATCACCTGTCTTGATGCCCCTGAGGATCCCTCTTACGGCAAGTATGTAGTGGAGCCTCTGGAGCGCGGTTACGGCATGACTTTGGGCAACTCCCTGCGCCGCATTCTGCTGAGCAGTCTGCCGGGCTATGCTGCAACTTCTGTGAAGATTCAGGGCGTGCAGCACGAGTTCTCCACCATCCCCGGTGTCACCGAGGATGTGACGGAGATTGTCCTGAACGTCAAGCGGATAACCCCGAAGCTGCACTGCGCAGGCGTCAAAACCGTGCATATCGACGCAGTTGGCCCCTGTGAGGTCACTGCCGGCGATATCAAGGCCGATGCCGAGGTTGAGATTCTGAACCCGGAGCTGCACATCTGCACTCTGGGCGAGGACGCCACGTTTAATATGGAGATCACTCTGGCACAGGGTCGCGGCTATGTTTCCTCTGACCGGAACAAGACGCCCCAGACCGTCATCGGCGTGATTCCCATTGACTCCATCTATTCGCCTGTTACCAAGGTGAATTACACGGTGGAGCCGACTCGAGTCGGCGACAAGACCGATTTCGACAAGCTGACCCTTGAGGTCTGGACGGATTCCACCATCACTGCCAAGGACGCCGTGTCTTTGGGTGCGAAGATCCTGAGCGATCATCTGACGGTTTTTACCAACCTGTCCGATTCCGTCAGCACTTCCTCCACGGTCGTGGAGAAGACCGCTGACCGCCCCGACGCCAAGCTGTCCATGACCATTGATGAGCTGGATCTGTCTGTCCGCAGCTTCAACTGCCTGAAGCGTGCCAACATCAACACCGTCGCCGACCTGATCAACAAGACCGGCGAGGACATGATGAAGGTTCGCAACATGGGCAAGAAGTCTCTGGACGAGGTACAGAAGAAGCTGGAGATGATGGGGCTGTCCCTGGCCAGCGAGGATTCTGGCAGCAACACATGAGGAAACTCTGAATCAATCGTCTGCGGCTGAGCAGCGGTCCTTTTGCCCCCATGCCGCGGGCTGAAAAACGGGAAATACATTCAGTACCCCCCGTTTTCCAGCCTTTGCATGGGAACAAAATCCCTCGCTGTCAACTCTTGCCGATTTCATCAGAGCTTCCTGAGATAAGTATCGAGATACCTTTCAAAAAAGGAGGAAACGTTCATGTTCGGCACTCGTAAGCTGGGTAAAACCAGCGCACAGAGAAAGGCCCTGCTGCGTCAGCAGGTAACCGACCTGCTGGCCAATGGCAAGATGGAGACCACCTTCTATCGTGCCAAGGAAGTCCAGCCTGTGGTTGAGAAAATGATTACTCTGGGCAAGAAGGGCAACCTGGCAGCTTACCGTAAGGCGCTGTCTTTCATCACCAAGGAAGACGTTGCCAACAAGCTGTTCAAGGAGATCGCTCCGAAGTACGCTGACCGTAACGGCGGCTACACCAGAGTGACCCGCACCGGCGCCCGCCGGGGAGATGCTGCTGAGATGGCAGTCATCGAGCTGGTGTAAACCTTGCAAAATGAGGAAAAAACGCCTGCCGTCATACGCGGCGGCAGGCGCTTCTTCCGGCAAGTAAAATCCTGCTTTTTTCGCAAAAAAAGCTTGACAATTCGCAGACTCTATTATATAATAGTGAAGCTGTCCGGGTGAAGCGGACGCAGAAATGAATATGCTGCTATAGCTCAGTCGGTAGAGCGCATCCTTGGTAAGGATGAGGTCGCCAGTTCAAATCTGGCTAGCAGCTCCATGTTTATTCAACACTTTAGATGCAACTTGAAATAAGTTGCATCTAAAGCGCTTTTTAGGATAATTTCAAGAGAAATCAACTGAGATTAGTTTTGAAATCAAAGGTAAAATGTGAACACGATTTTTTTCAGTTTCATAGATGCAAACATGCTGTGATGCATCTTTTGAACTGTATCAGCCATATGCAGTCAGAGATTGAGCAGCGCCCTTTCTGATTTCGGAGGAAATTTGAAAAAAGGGCGCTGCTTTTTTATAGAGTTTTCAGAAATTTATCATTTGGAAACCTGCCGTGATTTTTGTGGTGTGAAGTCATAAGAATCCCGGCTTTTTTCATTTTCAAAAAGGGCGCTGGCTTCCAGCTCCTGATTATCAGTCGTTCTTCCTTAAGCGGGAAGGGCGGCTTTTTTCGTTTTCGGAGTAAATTACCTGCGTCTGAAAAAGGGCGCCGGAGAATATGGAGGTTAAAAGTGAAAAATCAAATGAGTTCCAAACCTATGAGAACCGTCCCGGAATACCGTGACCACACCGGCCCTCCCGGTTTTGCAGAGAAACCCATCTGTAGGGCATCCCCACTGTGCGAGGGGTGCCCTTTTCCCAGCCATGGATTTTTGTGCCAGGGCGGTGACGGGGATTGTATGCGCACGCGATTGATGAAATTATCTGAAAAGGAGAAAACGAAATGAATATGCCATTTCCCAGCCGTGAGCAGGTGGAGTTTATTCGAAAGAACTATCCACCCGGCACACGTGTTATTCTGAACAACATGAATGATCCATATTCCCCAGTGGAATCTGGAACCAGAGGAACCGTGCGGTATGTGGATGATGCTGGCACCCTCGCCGTTGCCTGGGACAATGGGCGCTGCCTTTCTCTCATTCCCGGTGAAGACAGATTCCGCAAACTGACCCAGCAGGAAATAATTCAGGAGCAGGGAATGAAAATGGGGGAGATGGAGCTGTGAGCATACGGCTGATTTCAACGGAGCAGCTCCGTCGTATGGAGGACCAGGAGGGACTTGTCCTTCAAGGCTGCGGCGGCGACCCACAGGAGTGGCTGGATGGCATCAATGAGATTCTCGCTCAGGAAGGCATTCTCAAAAAGGGCGCTGGCTTTGAAGAAGCCTATACCTTCCGGCATGACGGGCTGACCTGTATGCTGTTCCCCTTCAAAGAGGATATTGAACTGGATGTGGGAAAGCTTGCCGCATGGCGGCTGGCATTCTATTCCACCTTCGGCGGAACATGGCTGTCTGACTATGTACCGAACCGACTGGGCGGTTTTATTCAGAAACAGAAGTCCTCGCTTGAAGGTGCTAAACCCGACTGTCCGCTCATAGGTGAGGACGGGAACATATTCCGCATTATGGGAATTGCCTCAGAGGCACTCCGGGAGAATGGAATGCAGGAACAGGCGGAGGAAATGCGCAGCAGAATTTTTCAATGCCAGGGCTATGATTCCGCCCTGAGCATTATTGGGGATTATGTGAATATCACAGCCAAAGAGCAATCTGAAGAACTGTCCATGGAAATGAATTAAGGCCGTTATGGAATCCGAGAGGAAACCATAACGGCTTTTTTGCTTTCTGCAGAGGATACTTGACTTTTCCTAAAATCATGCTATCGAAGTGCGATGCTTCAAAACCATGGAGGGGGTGATGAATATGAAAGACCGACGCAAATTTAGGGACAGGTGTCCTGAATACAGGAAGAAGTGCAAACTTAACGGCCGATACGGCAGCCTGACCGCAGGCACTGTACCGGCCGTTTCTATTATGAATGGAGCGTGAGATAACCTATCAGAACACCCATAACCCGCATTGGAAACAAGACAAACCTGCTGCCGATCATCCTGTCTGTGTTCCCCAGAAAATTCGGACGGTATATTGAAATCTTCGGCGGCAGCGGCGCTGTGCTGCTGGGAAAGGAACCCGGCAAATTTGAGGTCTACAACGATATCGAGGGGGAACTGGTGAATTTCTTCCGGGTAGTGAAGAACCGTCCGGCAGAGTTGCTGCTGGAGTTGGATCTGCTGCCCCTGAATTCAAGAGAGGAGTTTACCAGCTGGCTCCACTTCCACGACGGCGGCAATGAACCCACCATCCATTTGGCGGATCAGCTGGAGATTATCGACAGGACGACGCCGACCTCTCTGATGGGAGAAGCAGAGAAGCTGAAAACATCCCTCCGGAAGCGCTCGGACTACCGGGATGTCCGGCAGGCGGCGGCTTACCTGATGCGCGTGCGCAACAGCTATTCCAGCTCCGGACGGAGCTTTGCCTGCCAGCCCTTCAGTGTGCGCACCCTGTTTACACAGATTTGGGAGATGTCCCGGCGGTTGGAAAACGTCATCATCGAGCAGCAGAGCTTTGAGGTGCTTATCCCTCACTACGACCGGGATGACAGCTTCTTCTACGGCGACCCGCCCTATTATGACAGCGAGTATGTCTATGACGCGGAGTTCGGCTGGGATCACCATGTCCTACTCCGGGACACGCTGGCAAAATGCAAGGGCAAGTGGCTGGTTTCCCAGGTGGACTGCCAGGAGATCCGGTATCTGTTCAGGGAGTATCAGATTCTGGACTTTAAGCGCATCCACCCCATGGTGCAGAAGTATGCCCCCGGTAAGCAGTTTGGGGAGCTGCTCATCGGAAACTACGATCTTCTGGAACGGGAGCGGGAGGTTCCCCTACAGATGTCCCTGAATGAACTGCTGGGAGAGACAATCCCGGTAGAACAAATTTTGAAGGAGCGAATTATACCATGCAAAAACCGAACAACGAATTTGTAGAAACCGTTCTTATGGCCATTCCGGCGGACATGCTGGAGGAAGTGGGGATTGAACCCTGTTCCACTGTCCAGATGCATGTATCCCGGGGACGTATCATCATTCAGGCGGTGGACGAGGAGGCGTGCGGCGGCAGCCGGTATTGTCCCTGTGACTGCTGTGAGGGGTGCCGGGAATGAAGATTTTCCGGATCATCGGCAGGGAAGGCAGGATCACCATTCCCTGGGCAATCCGGCAGAAGGCTGGCTTTCAGCCGGATGATGTGGTGTCCTTCCAACTCATGGAGGATGACAGTGTGCTGGTGCGGCGGGAGAGTACCTGCGGGAAAGAGAAGAACCCCGGCGCTGGACGGGATGCTGCCATTACGGCATTTCTGGACAGTCTGGATGAAAAGCAGCGTTACAGCGCGCTGGTGCATCTTTCTGTCCTCTGGGCGCAGAGCCATGATAACCCTAAGAGGGGGGAGCTTGAATGAACCAATACCGGGTCGTGTATGTGGAGCCGGAAAAGCCTGCTGTGGAGAAGAAGATCGGCACGAAGCTGGAAAACCTGCAGGCGGAAGTTGGTGGGCTGATCGAATGCATTTATTGCCACCGTGACGGAACCCTCATTGTGGCAAACGATGAAGCTAAGCTGCTGGGTATGGAGGGCAACCGCCGGTTGGACGGTGGTTCCGTCATTGCGGGGCCATTTTTCGTCATTGGCGACGCGGGGGAGAACTTCCGCTCGCTGACAGATGCGGAGGTAAATCGCTATCTGCAAGTGTACGCGGAACCCCAGCAGATTTCCCAGCGGGAAGTTCGGGCGGACATGGGTATGACATTCTACTGTTTCTGAGGTGCGACATGAAGATCAAAGCAAAAATCGACCGGATGGTGAATTCCGGCAATGTGAAAGCAATTGCCTCCGTCTCCCTGGACGGGATGTTTGTGGTCAAAAACCTGAAAATCATGGACGGAAAGAAGGGGTTGTTTGTCTCCATGCCTCAGGAAACCTATTCCGGGAAGGACGGGCAGAAGAAGTACAGCAATCTGTTTTTCGCTCTGACCAACTCCGCGAAGCTGGAGCTGCAGGAGACGGTTCTGCAGGCATACCAGCAGCAGATCGATCCCAACTATACACCAAAGCAGAGCTATGAGGAACAGGGGATTTTGCAGGAAGTCCAGCACCAGCGGGAGTATTATCCCCAGCCTCCATATCCCGAGCCTCAGTACCCGGACTGGGTGAATGACTGTGATGACGGGATGCTTCCCCTGGAGATGGGTGGAATGTAACCTAAGGAACCTCTGAATAAATCGTCTGCGACTGTGAGCGGATATTTTTGCCCACAGCTCTTGTCGATTTAATCAGAGGTTTTCTAATATCGGTGACTTGCCTCTGCGAAAGCAGGGGTTATTTTTTAATGGAAAGGAAGACCCAATGATAGTAAACCTGAAACGCTGTCTCTTAATTCTCCTCGCAGTGGTGCTTCTCATCGGCATCATCCCCGCTGCTTACGCTGTGGAATCGGGTGCGGACAGCATCCAGTCGGGGGAAGCAGTCTCCGAGGGGACAGAACCAACCGATGGTATTGACCCTACTGAACCCACGGAGCCGACAGAACCGCCGGATATTCCGGATACGCAGGACGATTATGCGGTAATGTCTGTCGGCAGTACCCAGAAAAGCATCCTGCTGTTTGACTACGCGGACAATGGCAACTATACGACCGTCCTGAAGTCGCAGGTTTCCTGCGAGTACAAACCCAATGGCACCGGCGCTGCCCGGACAGCCTATATCAAAAACCTGGGCTGGCATTTCGCTCGGTATGGCGGTGTTGCCTATCCGGACGAACCGCTGTACTGCATTGAACCATGGCGCAGCTACGGCGCCAGTACCTCCGGAAACTCCGTTGACCGGGGTGTGACTCTGGACGGCAGCGGCAGTACCGCGGGCAGCAATGTGTGGTACGCCATGCCGGAAGATTACCGGGAGGCCATTGGCCTGATTCTCCTGTACAGTGACCAGATGTGGGATCACTCCGTCAGCGTGACCACCACGAAAAAGGACAGCAACCCCAATGTCCCCCTGCGGATCGCCACCCAGTTCCTTATTTACGAGATCGTCTGCGGTCTGCGTGACCCTGCCACATTCAAAAGCAATTCCGTGAATTCGTGCGGCACCTCGGGCGATATATTTTACAATGCGGGGGAAGCCAGCGTGCCGTATTTTGCGCCCAAGTATAACGCTCTGGTAGACGCGATTCATGCGGCGAAGAAGATACCCAGCTTTACCGGCGCCTCCGTCAGCAGCGCCCCCACCATTACCCTGACAGGGGAGGAAACCTCGGTGACGGACAGCAACGGCGTCTTGTTCAACTTTTCCTTTACGGATGGGAATGGCGCGAAATTTTACAAGAGCGGGAATACGCTGTATATCACCCAGACCGGGGATATCTCCGAGTCCACGGTATATAAGGCAGCCCGGAATCTGCCCTCCGCGTTCGACTCCACATACCGAATCTGGTATATGTCCGGCTCCAGCTACCAGACAACGGTATCTCTGGACACCGCATCCGCGGGGAGTCTCAATGCCTACTTCAAGCTGAAAGCTGCTCCACGGCCGGGAAGTATCCGCCTGACCAAAACCACCGAGGATGGGAAGAACCTCTCCGGATGGAAATTCGGTATCTATTCGGATGCCGCCTGTACGAAACTGGTATCCGGCCCTCATACCACCGATAGCGGCGGCAAGATTTCCGCTGCCGGTCTGTCGGCGGGGACTTACTACGTCAAGGAGCTGGGACATACGGACAGCGCTATCGGTGAGATGTATTACTGTTCCGGTGCAAATCCGCAGAAGGTGACGGTAACGGCTGGCGCGGCGGCGACAGTCAGCTTTACAAACAAACGGAATACCGGCGGCGTAAAGATCATAAAGACTATGCAGGACGGCGGTAGCACTGCCGGTTGGAAATTTGAAGTCTATGACAGCAATCATAAGCTGGTGGGGAGTTATACCACCGCATCTGACGGAACCATTCTGACGGATTATCTTCTTCCTGGAACCTACACAGTCAAGGAAATCATCCCGGAGGACAGCCCCTACACCTGTGACGCGCCCAACCCCCAAATCGTTGCGATCTCGGCAGGCCAGACGGCGGAGGTGACCTTCACCAACCGCATGAAGCCCGGAGAGATCCGGATTCAGAAGACGGATACCCACAGCGAGCCGCTTGCCGGGGCAGAGTTCCTGCTGGAATGGTCAAAGGACGGCCGGCAGTGGCAGACGGTGACTTATACGGATTCTCCGGATGTCACGGAGGGAACCTGCGCAACGGAAGGACTTGCGGACGGAAAGCTCACCAGCGGGGCGGACGGCGTGGTACGGTTCACCGGCTTGTACTCCGGCAGTCTCTACCGGGTGACGGAAGTCAAGGCACCGAAGGGGTATCAGCTCCTGACGGAACCTGTCTATGAGGGGAGCATCCAGAAGGATGACGGGAATTTCATCCGGCTGACCGTGGTGAATGCTCCCGTATTTGAACTGCCTATGACCGGCTCTACAGGCTATACCGCCATGACTGCCATACAGGTCGGAACCGGCGTCGTTCTGCTGTTTATCCTGATTTGGCTGGCAAAGAAACGGAAATAGCTCCATGAACCCGCCCTATAGAGCAAGGGACAGGCCGCTGCCTGTGGATACGCCATGGCTGAATAATACACTGACATTACGAAAGGAAATGCTTCTTATGAAAAAGTTTACCAAAGTGATCGCCCTGATTCTCTCCCTGACGCTGCTTCTCTGCTTCCCCATCGGCGTTTCCGCCGCTGAGCCGGAAGATACCGCCGCCAAAGGCTCCCTGACCATTTACAAGGTGGATCTGACCAGCGCCGAGAAGGACGGCGCATGGGACTCCAGCTACGTGTCTACTGGAGTCTACGACCAAAACGTGAATGATACCCTCAACAGCTATGCCTTGAAGGATGTGGAATTTACCTATCTCCGGGTCGCGGATGTTGTTCAGCTTACGGGGTCTGCGGCGGACGGTGCGGACTCTGACCATGTGGAGACCCTCTACGGCATCAGCAAGACCGCGGGAGCAGACCTCCTGAACGCACTGGGACTGGGAAACGGCGCCAACCGTTATGAAAAGGCGGATGGTTCTGACCAACTGGACGATTCCAAATACTACTACCAGTCCGATGTCCTTATTTCTGCCCTGAGTACCGCGCTGAAAGCCAATGCCACCACTGTGAAGAACGCTCTGGAAGCCTACGTCACTGAGAGCGGTACTGCCATGCCCCTGACCGATACTTACGGCAAAACCAAGGCCGAGAATCTGGAGCTGGGACTGTATCTCGTGGTGGAAACCAGAGTGCCGGAAATGGTCACCAGTACCTGCAATCCCTTCTTCATCTGCCTGCCCATGACGTCCAGCGGCGGCAGCTGGATTTACGACGTGACTGTATACCCAAAGAACCTGACCGGTAATCCGACGCTGGACAAGACCCTGCGGGAGAGCAAGGACGATACCGGCAAGCATAACGGCAGCGGCAGCATCACCGACGGCTATGCGGACACCGGCACGGCTTCGGACGGGGACAGTGTTGACTATCAGATCATCAGCACATTGCCCAGTATTACCTCCGCATCTACCTATCTGACCTGCTACACCTTTGCCGACACCCTGAGCAAAGGTATCACCTACAACAAACACGATGTGGTGCTGGAATTCTTTACGGACGCGGCCTGCACCGATCCCGTTGCCAGATGGGCGGAAACGGATGGAAAGTTTACCGTTACCTACAGTACCACGGATACCGGCGAGTCCGGAATGACCATTGAAATGACGGCGGATGGCCTGAAGGAAATGAACACGGCGGTGTATTCCGACGCATCCATGGTCAACTCCGGCTATTCGGATTGCACCCTGCGGATCACCTATGCCGCGACCGTGAACAGCAGCGCCGATGTGGTCTACGGCGACAACGGCAACCCCAACGAGGTGGTGCTGACCTGGAAGCGTACCTCCCAGAATTCCTATGATACCCTGAAGGATGACGCCAGGGTCTTCACCTATGGCCTGGAACTGACGAAGCTGTTCTCCGACGGCAAGGGGGATTTCTCCAAGGTGCAGTTCACCATGCAGAATAAGACAGACGGCTATTATGTGAAGGCCAGACTGGATGAAGCCACCGGCGTTTACTATGTCACGAGCCATGCCACGGACAAGAAAGACGCCACCCGGTTTGTTCCGATTGCCAAGGATGGAAAAGGAAAGATTCTTGTCAAGGGTTTGGAGGATGACGAATATACCGTCACCGAAATCAAGACGGCGGACGGCTACACCCTGCTGAAAAAGGGAATTGCCGTGGTGATTTCCCGGAAGGACGCTTCCGCCTCTGCCACCGTGGATGGGAAACAGGCCGCGATGCTGGCAGACAATGGAAGCGCCAATGCCCTTGTACCCCTCAGCGTAGTGAACACCAGCGGTTTTGACCTTCCGGCCACCGGCGACCGGGGTGTGTGGATGTATGGTCTGGCCGGTATCCTGCTCATGACCGCCTCCGCTGCCTGCATCATCATTGCCCGGAAGAGATTCAAGTAACCGGAAGAAATTCAAGTAAATTGTACCTGCCCCGGAAAACCCTTCCGGGGCAGTGCCGCGTCAGGAGGGGAGAACATGAAGCGGGGACATTGGCAGATACTTCTGGCGGCTGTGCTGTTTCTGCTGGCATTGGGGCTGACGCTGTACCCCGTTGTCAGCAACTGGTATATCGGGCGGCACCAATCCCGGATACAGACCGAATACCGGGAGGTGCTGGAACAGACGGATTCCACAGAAATAGAAAGCATCCGGGAAAGTGCAGCGGCGTACAACAAAACCATCACCCCCGGAGCGGCGGAGGAAGCCTACTCGCAGAAATCCATTCGACTTGCTGCGGAAGATTATGTTAACCAACTGAATGTAAGTGGAAGCGGGATAATGGGGTATGTGGAAATACCGAAAATCGGCGTGGACCTTCCCACCTACCATGGAACAGGCGCGGATTCTCTGGACAGGGGAACGGGACATCTTCTGGGTTCCTCTTTGCCGGTGGGCGGAGAAAGCACCCATACCATCATTACCGGTCACAGCGGCATGGCTTCCCAGAAGATGTTCACGGATCTGGAGCAGCTGCGGGAGAGGGATATTTTCTACCTGCATGTTCTGGATGAAACCCTTGCCTATGAGGTGAGGGAAATTCATACGGTTCTGCCCCATGATACCACCTATCTGGGAATTGAACCCGGTGAGGATCTGTGTACGCTGGTGACCTGTACGCCCACCGGCGTAAATACTCACCGCCTGCTGGTGCAGGGGAGCCGTATCCCGTATGTCCCGGCGGAAGAAACAGAGGCTTCTGCTGAGACTCAGGAGGAAAATACGGATTCCCACTGGGAGAAACAGTATTGGCTTGGTGTTCGTCTGGGGCTGGCGGCGATGGTTTTCCTGACGCTGGTGGCAGGCGCGGTGCTGTATATCCGGAGAAACAGAGGAAGGGCAGTCCATAGGAAAGGAGGGCGCTATGTCAGAAAGTAAGGGAAAGATCCTTTTTGTGATTTTGGCAATTTTGCTTCTGCTGTTCGGCGGCGGAACGATTCTTTATCCGTCTCTCAACGGATTATGGGTTGAACGAACCATGCACAGGGATTCAGAGGACTTCCTGCTTCTGTTGGAGGAAGACGCGGAGAGAACAGCGGAGGAGAACTCCTATGTTATCCCGGGGGAGCCGGAGAGCGAGAAACCCGACCTACCGGAACAGTACTCCCAACTCTGGCTGGATATGAAAGCCTACAACGAAGCCATCTTCCGGGAGGGGCAGAATGGGCTGGCTGACCCTTCTGCTTATGAAGACGCCTGTTTCTGGCTTTCCGACTATGGCCTGGACAGCGAGGTGTTTGGCGTTCTCTCTATTCCAAAGCTGAATTTACAGATGCCCATCTATATGGGGGCCACAAAAGAAAATATGGCAGCCGGTGCGGCGGTCATGGGGCAGACCAGTCTGCCCATAGGCGGCAGCGATACCAACTGTGTCCTTGCCGGACATCGGGGATGGAACGGCGCGGCATATTTTCTGTACATCAACCAGCTGGAACCGGGAGATACCGTCACCGTTACCAATCTATGGGAGACGCTGAATTACAAAGTATCAGAAGTGAGGGTGATATCGCCCAATGATGTGGAAGCCATTCTCATCCAGCCGGGGCATGAATTATTAACTCTGCTCACCTGCCATCCGCCTGCTTCCGGAGGAAAGCAGCGGTATCTGGTGTTTTGTGAAAGAACCTATCTGTAAATTTATGACATAAGGGACTTCGCATCTGCTCGTTACCGAGCAGAAACCTTAAATACTGGTTTATGGTCGCAACGAATTGGGGTGAAGCGCCCTGCGCTTCGAAATGGAGGTTTCATGAAGAAGAAAAGAATTGTAAGACTGTTCACCATGTTCTGTGTCCTGACCCTGCTTGCGGCGTTTATGGCCATTCCCGCCAGCGCCGCCGCAAGCAATGTGTCCGGCGCCATTGAAGGCACCTGGAATGCGGCCAAAGGACAGGTGCAGACCATTGTCAACAACGTAGTGTTCCCCGTCATCGACATGATTCTGGCGGTTCTGTTGTTCGTCAAGATCGCAACGGCGTATATGGACTATAGAAAACACGGACAATTTGAGTTCACCGCACCGGCGATTTTGTTTGCCTGTCTGCTGTTCGCCCTGACGGCACCCAGTTATATCTGGAGTATCCTTGGCTGAGAAAGGGAAAACGGTGACGGCCTTTGTTTGACTGGTTAGGGGATATCCTCTCAGGGCTGGGAGACGCCCTGAGTGTGGTATTCGAGGGAATCGGCGCGGACATCGCCGTGGATATCTGGAACGCGCTGGTGGAATGGATTTACAACACGGTTTTTGACGCGGTGGCTGACCTGTTCACCAGCATGAACAATATGGGCGCTGAGATTTTCAGCCTCAGCTGGGTGAACGCTGTGGTGCGGCTGTTCACCCTCTTCGGCTGGGCACTTTTCATGGTGGGGGTGGTCGGCGCTGTGTTCGAGGTGGCTATAGAGTCGCAGTCCGGCAGGGTCAGTATCAAGGGTGCTGCGCTGAATGTGCTGAAAGGCTTCTTTGCCTGCGCGCTGATAGGCGTACTCCCGGTGGAGTTGTATAAGTTCTGTGTTTCCCTGCAAAACAGCTTCGCCGGTGACCTGACCCGAATCTTCTCCAGCGCCCAAGGTACCACAATCGGGGAAATCGCGGTGTTTATTCTGCGCGCGGTGTTTCGGCTGGGAACGCCGTCGGAGCCTGTGCTGAAGCTGCTGTTCTTTTTGCTGGCCTTTTCCTACTGTACCATCAAGGTGTTCTTCGCCAATATCAAGCGGGGCGGTATCCTGCTGATCCAGATCGCGGTGGGGTCGCTGTATATGTTCAGCGTACCCCGCGGGTATACGGATGGCTTCAACCAGTGGTGCAAGCAGGTCATGGCAATTTGCCTGACGGCCTTTTTGCAGACCACGCTGCTGTTCCTTGGGATGCTGACCTTGCAGGACAGTATGCTGATGGGACTTGGAATTATGTTAACCGCCAATGAGGTGCCGCGGATCGCTCAGCAGTTCGGCCTGGATTCCAGCGTCCGGGTAAATGTATCCAGTATGGTGTACAGCACCTCCTCGGCAATCAATCTGGCGAAGAACCTGATGAGAAAGTGAGGACACCTATGAAAACCTATATCTACCCGCAGAACCTGAAGGCCAAGCCCCACCTGTGGCTTTGGGGGATGCGGGATTTTGTGATTCTGGCCATCGCGGCTCTGCTGTCGGTGGTGCTGCTGGTGCATTCGGGACTGCTGTTCCCTCTGGCGGGGGCGCTGTGCTTTGCATTCATGACCATCCGCATGGAGGATACCACCGTCATGGACTATCTGGGCTACGCCGTCCGGCATTTTGTGACCAGCCAGAAATACTACGAATGGAGATGAAAAATGAAAGACAAAAAGCGAAAGGAGAAAAAGCGGCAGCGGGGGCGTTCCGTACAGGAGCTTATGGGTATTTACGGCTTTACCCGGTATGGCCTTGCCACTACAGCCGGGGAGCTGCTGTTTTTCCGGGTATCCCCCGTCAATATTTCGGTGCTGTCCGCATCCAATATCGACGTGAAGATTCACAACCTGCAAACCGCCCTGACGGTGATGCCGGATCTGGAGATCGTCTGTACGGATTCCTGTGAATGCTTTGACGCAAACAAGGCGTACCTTCGCCAGCGGGAGCGGGAGGAGCGCAACGCCTGTGTCCGGCGGCTTCTGCATCAGGATGGAGAGATGCTGACCGAGCTGCAGGCGGAGATGTCCACTGCCCGGCAGTTCGTGTTCCTGCGCCGCTGCTCTGGCTGGAAGCCTGAACAGGTGCTGAGTCTGGCAAATGAGACTCACAAGCAGCTGGCAGGGGCGGGCTTTGAGGTGCAGCGGATGAAGAAAGCGGATATCAAACGGTTCCTTGCCATCTATTTCGGTGCTTCCATGGACGGTGACCGGATGCCGGATGTGGACGGGGCGCAGTATGTGCGGGGAGGGAAGAAAGCATGAGCCTGTTTGGACGGAAAAAGAAGGTGCAGAATGGGGACACGGGAGTCCGTACCAAGGATTTCTTTGATTGTATCCTACCGGGAACAATGAAATTCTTCGCCAATTACTACATTGTCGGCGACACCTACCGCTGCGTGTGGGTCATTCGGGAGTACCCGCCTACGACCGAGGAACAGGCGATTTTGGCGCAGCTTGCCGACCGTACCGGGGTCACCCTGCGGCTGTACCACCGCCGGGTCACGCCGGTGGAGGAAAAGCAGATCGTGAACAATGCCGCCCGGAAAAACCGGCTCATGGCGGGAGATCACGACATCACCCAGGCCATGGAGGCAGAGGGAAATTTGCAGGATGTGCAGACACTTCTCGCTACCATGCGCAACAACCGGGAAATTCTGCTTCATTGCAGTGTGTACATGGAGCTGAAGGCCAGAAGCATGGAAACGCTGGAGCAGCTTCAGTCCCAGATCGCCATGGAGCTGACCCGCGCCAAGATCACGGTGGACAAGCTGACCCTGCGGCAGCAGGAAGGCTTTCTGTCTGTGCTGCCCTTTGGCCGGAACCAGTTTGGCGACCAGTATGAACGGGTACTGCCTGCCGGTTCCGTCGCCAATATGTATCCTTTGAGCTTTTCCGGTAAGACCGACCCCAAGGGCTTCTATGTAGGCAGGGACAAGTACGGCACCAATATTCTGGTGGATCTTGACCGCCGCAGCAATGACAAGACCAACGGCAGTGCCCTGATTCTGGGCAACTCCGGGCAGGGAAAATCCTACCTGATGAAGCTGCTGCTGACCAATTTCCGGGAGTCTGGCAAGGCGGTGATCTGTCTGGATGTGGAAGCGGAATATGAGGATCTGACCCGGAATCTGGGCGGCTGTTATGTGGACTATATGACCGGAGAGTACATCATCAACCCATTGGAGCCGAAGGTGTGGTCTGTGGATGCGGAAGAGCCTGACACAGATGAGGAGAGTCCCGAAGCCTTCCGGAAGGTCACCCGGCTGAGCCAGCACATTGCCTTTCTCAAGGACTTTTTCCGCAGCTACAAGGATTTTACGGATGCTCAGGTGGACACCATGGAGATCCTGCTGGAAAAGCTATATGCCCAGCGGGGGATTACGGACAGCACGGACTTTTCCGCCCTCAGCCCTATTCACTACCCAGTCATGGCGGAATTCTATTGGCTGTGCCAGAAGGAGTATCTGGAATACGACCCCGGCGAAAAGCACCTGTACACCCAGGAGATGCTCCGGGAGATCTGCCTCGGTATCCACTCCATGTGCGTCGGCTCGGAAAGCCGGTACTTTAACGGCCACACCAACATCGTGGACGACAAGTTCCTTTGCTTCGGCGTAAAGGGGCTTATGGACACCAACAAACGCCTGAAGGATGCCATCCTGTTCAACATCCTGTCGTATATGAGCAATCGGCTGATAGGCATTGGCGACAGCGTAGCCGCCATTGATGAGCTGTACCTGTTCCTGACCAACCAGACTGCCATTGAGTATATCCGCAATTCCATGAAGCGTGTCCGGAAAAAGGATTCCTGTGTGGTGCTGGCGTCTCAGAACATTGAGGATTTCCTGATTCCCTCCATCCGGGAGTTCACAAAGCCCATGTTCTCCATTCCCACCCACCAGTTCCTGTTCTATCCCGGCGCCATCAACCCAAAGGACTATATGGATGCCCTGCAGGTGGATGAGGCGGAGTATGAGCTGATCCGCAATCCTGACCGCGGCGTATGCCTGTACCGCTGCGGCGGGGAGCGGTACTATCTGCAGGTGCAGGTGCCGGACTACAAGGAAGCTCTGTTCGGGAAAGCGGGAGGCCGCTGATGAGCGTAACCGTCGGCGCGGCGCTCAAAAAGATAGCGGTCGCGCTGCTGTCGGACAAAAAGACACTGAAGAAAGCGGCAATGGCGATTCTGGTTGTGATCGTTGCCCTGTTCATGCCAATGGCGGCCATCATCACCGTATTCAGCGGGACCCTGAAACTGGATGTTGGCGCGCTCCAGGAGCAGATCGTGGAGGAGATGTCCGACGGCGACCGGCAAATGCTTCAGCAGGTAGAGGACACCATGAACGCCATCCAGACCGCTCTGCGGGATGCGGATATGCCCAGCCGTGTCCGGGAAGCCCAGGTGCTGTACATCCTTGCCTTATATGACCATTCCGACCAGCCGGGATTTGTGCCTCGGCTGGTCGGCTGCTTTCAGCCGGAGCAGACGGATGACCAGCTGATCGCCGCCGTCAACAGTGCCTTCGGAACGAATATTGCCGCTGAGGATTTTACAAAGTTGGTGGGCAATGTGCGCTCTCAGTATGTGGACACCTCCAACTATGTCTATCCCACCACCAAGAATAATCTGGATCTGGTGCAGTGGGCAATCTCGGCGGAAGCAGCGGGCTGGGGGTATGTGTGGGGAACCTTTGGACAGGTGCTGACAAGGGACACGCTGGCGGCAAAGGCAGCACAGTATCCGGACAATGTGGGCGTCTATGAGGAGTACATCCGCAGTCACTATCTGGGCAGGCGTACTGCCGACTGCGTGGGCTTTATCAAGGGGTACTGCTGGTACGACCCGGAAACGGATTCGGTAAACTATGCCACCAATGGTATGCCGGATATCGGCGCTGACCAGATGTACCGCGCGGCAGCGGAAAAAGGCCCCATATCCACCATGCCGGAGATTCCGGGACTCGCTGTGTGGCATCAGGGACATATCGGCATCTACATCGGAAACGGCTATGCCATTGAAGCTATGGGAACCCGCTACGGTGCGGTGAAGACCCGGGTCGCTGCCCGCAGCTGGACACACTGGCTGAAAATCCCGTACATCAACTACATTGAGGAAACGGAGGAAGACACATGAAACTGAATGCAATCTTTCAGGGCAAACAGCCTGCCATGGAAGAAGCGCCCTGTGAAGTCTGCAAGGTCATCTGCCTGACAGATAAGGAATATGCGTTTTTCAAAAAGCATTTGATGTACGAGTATGACTTCCTCCGTAAGAATGCGGATGGGATGGGCTTTCGCAATGGCATCCGGCAGTGCGTTCTGGTTATGGGGGAGACCTCCGAGGACGGTGTGCTGGTGGACAGCAGCGGGTATGGCTATGCCCGGTACACCGCGCCTTTTCTGGGAGCCAGAAGCTACATGACTTTGCGGGACCAGAATCTGCTGGTGCGCGAGGAACCGGAAAACCTGACAGTGGAACCGGACTTGGAGGGAAGCGGCAGCCCTTGTATGTCTATGGGCTAATTTATTGCATTTGCTTCCTCTCCGCTGAAATTTTTGTTGCTTACTGTGAATAGCTATTTCCCGTCGCTTGGGGTATGCTTGCTTTGCAAATCAGGAAAGGAGAAGCACCTATGGAAGCAACCCGCAACCTCTGCGCCCAGATCCCTGCCTCTCTGCACGACAGGGTGAGGGAAGAAAGGGAATCGTTGGGGCAGTCCCTCAGCGAATACGTTACCCAAATTCTCAGAGAACATTTTGAAGGAGGCAAATCCATCATGACAGCAACCAAGACACTGGCGTTTCAGATCCCGGAGGAGCTGGATATGCGGATCAAGAAGTATCTGGCATCGGAAAAGGAGCGCACCGGGAAAAAGGTCAGTCAGCGGGAGTTCATCGTCAGGCTGATTGAGCAGGCGCTGGACACCTATGAAGCAGCGAACACCATCGGAGAGTAGTTGGGGATCACACATGCCGCCGGGAGATCATCCCGGCGGCACAATTTTTTGGAGGTCAATATGAAAAAGTGCATTATGGTCGGATATGAGGAAGAAAAGCTGCTGGCACTGCGGATGTATGCGGAGCAGCGTGGGGTATCTGTTGAGGAGGAGCTGGCGCAGGCGGCGGAGGCCATGTATCAGAAAGTCGTCCCTGCCAATGTCCGCGCCTTCGTGGACATGAAGGTGGAGAGCCAGAAGCCAAAAAGAAAGGGAAAGGATGCTTCCGCCTCTGCTGTCGGGGACTGAGTGTGGAGGAACGAATCACCCGGGGGAAAGCAATCCGGCTGAAGTGTCTGGATTGCTGCTGTGGAAGCGCCATGGAGGTTCGCTTGTGTGAGTGCCGGAAATGCCCGCTCTGGCGGTTTCGCATGGGACGGGAATCCACGGAGGATGCGCGGGATTTTGATACGGAGAATGTGGGTGAAGTTCCTGCCCATCCGGGAGGACAGGCAAGATGAAAACACGGGCATGCGCAGAAAAATCCGGCGCTCCCAGCCCCTTCTGCACCGCAGTCAGGTGGTGATCCTGCCTGAGAGATCAGAACTTCGGTATTGAGATCGAAATGACGGGCATCACCCGGAGCGCGGCGGCCAGAATCATTGCCGGACATTTTCATTCTTCTGCTGTTCATGTGGGCGGTACCTACGACACATACACAGTGGAGGATAACACCGGACGGAAATGGAAGGTGGTTTCAGATGCCAGCATCAAGTGTCAGTCCCGGGGGGAGCGGACTGCCAGCCGCCTGTACGCGGTGGAGATGGTAACGCCTATCTGCAAGTATGAGGACATCGAGACGATCCAGCAGCTGGTGCGTGAGCTGCGCCGGGGCGGAGCCAGAGTAAACGACAGCTGCGGAATCCACATCCACGTGGACGCATCCCGGCACGATCCCAAGACCCTGCGCAACATCGTCAACATCATGGCGTCCAAGGAGGATCTGCTGTACAAGGCGTTGAATGTGCAGATCGACCGGGAGTGCTATTGTCAGAAGGCAGACCTGCGGTTTCTGGAGGATGTGAACCTGAAGCACCCCAAGTCCATGGCTGAATTTGAGACCCTGTGGTACAACGGTGATTCCCGGCGGAATGTACATTATGACTACTCCCGCTATCACGCGCTGAATTTGCACAGCGTGTTCAGCAAGGGAACTGTTGAGTTCCGGATGTTCAATTCCACCCTCCACGCCGGGGAAGTCAAGAGCTATATCCAGCTGTGTCTGGCAATTTCCCATCAGGCGCTGGTACAGCAGCGGGCGATGCGCGCCAGAACCCACTCGGAAAATGAAAAGTACACCTTCCGCACTTGGCTCTTGCGGCTGGGGCTGATAGGTGACGAGTTCAAAACTGCCCGCCAGCATTTGCTGAAAAATCTGGAGGGCAATATCGCATGGAAAGACCCGGCGCAGGCAGAGCGTCAGCGGGAGCGCCTGATGCAGCAGCGGCTGGAGCAGGCCCGCGCTTCCGCTGCCGATACGGTACAGGAAGCACGACAGGAAATTATGATGGAATATGGTTAGGAGGAACTATGGCAAAATTGTATGTTGCCTATGGCAGCAATCTGAACAAGGAGCAGATGCGCTACCGCTGCCCCGCGGCAAAGTTTGTGGGGACAGGAATTATTGAGGGCTATGAGCTGCAATTCAAAGGAGCGCTTCATGGCGCCTGCGCTACCATCGCGCCGAAGGAAGGCACTGCTGTCCCAGTGGGGATCTGGACGATCCAGAGGGCGGATGAAAAACGTCTGGATATCTATGAGGGTTACCATGAGCATGGACACAGCTTTTACGATAAGGAGCAGATAGCCGTGAAGATGGACGATGGCAGTACCATCACCGGCATGGTCTACATCATGGATCCCGGAATGGATTTCGGAAATCCCAGCGCGGGGTACTACGACATTGTCCACAGAGGGTATGAGGATTGCGGACTGGACACGGCTGTGCTGAATCGAGCGGTGAGCGACAGCATGGATCTGGCACAGCACAGGATGGAGCGTGAGGGACTGCGGTTTTGCTAGGGGGGATCTGTGTGTCAAAGCAAAAACGCCTGAAAAAACAGCTGGGAACAGGCTACCAGTTCGAGCAGCGGTTTTCCGCAAAGAATCTGGCGCGGATGCTGCAGCGGCTGGAGGGGAGCAATCACTTTCGTGTTGCGGCGATCCTGTCTGCGGGAGCCGTGCGGCTGGAAGCGGTGGTGTACTGGGACAATGGCAAATATTCTCTGGGGTATGACCTCCTGGTGAAGGACACACCGTTCAGTCCGGATTGGATCTGCTATGAGAATCTGCCTGACCCGGTGCGCTACGATGTCCGGAATCTGGAACGGGAGATGTTTCAGGTGTTGGACAGGGCTGTGAAAAAGTACGACCTGAGCTTCACAGAGTGCCGGTTCCCCAAGCTGGACGGCAGCAGCGGGAAGCGAAAGTGAGTGACCAAGTAAGGGAATATTTTGATGTTTGGAGGTGAGGATTTTGAAAAAGAAGTGGATCGCGGCACTGGCCGCTCTGGTGGTGATTGGCGCTGCCGTGGCCGGTTTCCTTCGTTGGAAGCGATAAAGCCGGTGGGTCGAAAAACAAGCAGGAGAAAGGCTGTGGGTCGTAAACGCCCCACAGCAAGCCTACAGGGGCGGGCAATGCCCGCCCCACCAAAGGTTTTCGGATTCAGAAGGTGTGGGTCGGTTGGGAGAGGTCAGGGTCAACCTGTGGGTCAGAACAGCGGAAAGTCCTTGGTGCTGCAGCAAATTCGCGTGGGTCAGGCTGTGGGTTGTGGCCAGAACAGGAGGTGTTTTGCCTGATATGGCAGAGAATACAGAGGGAAAACGAAAATTCGCGCTCTGGATACGGGAATCCTCGCTGGAGCAGGTGCGCAAGTGGTATAAGGCGGATAATTGTTCCAGCCAGAGTGAGTTCATTGAGAAAGCAGTCCATTTTTACATTGGCTATATTTCCTCGGAGAATGGCAGCGATTATCTGCCCAAGATCATTACGTCCACGGTCAAGGGTATCGTGAATGACAGTGACAACCGGATCGGCCGCATCCTGTTCAAGCTGGCGGTGGAGCAGGCGATTACCATGAATGTGGTGGCTGCTGCCTGCAACATTGGCCGGGAGCAGCTGGAAAAGCTCCGGGGTACCTGCGTTGCGCAGGTCAAGCGCAGCAACGGCGTCTACTCCTTTGAGAATGCCTTTGACTTTCAAAAGAGATAGATAAATGCCAAGACTGGTAACAAAATTCAAGTACCTGAAGCCGGGGGCGGGCGGCAGATCCGTGGGAGGATATGCCCGCTATATCGCTACACGGGAAGGGGTGGAAAGAATAGATGATACCCACCGGCATGCCCCCGCGACAAAAAGGCAGCAGGTGCTGATTGAGAAAATTCTCCGGGACTTTCCGGACACAAAGCAGAGCCATGAATACCGGGATTTTCGACAGGAGCGGACGGCTGGAAACGCCTCGGAATTTATCTCTATGGCGATGGAGGAAAATCTGGATGCGGTTGTCAATACGAAAACCTATGCCGACTACATTGCCACCCGACCCAGAGCGGAACGGTTCGGGAGCCATGGGCTGTTTACGGACGATGGCGTAGAGGTGCAGCTGAGCGAAGTCTCAAAAGAGCTGAATGCCTACCGGGGCAATGTGTATACGGCGATTCTGTCTCTAAAACGGGAAGATGCCGCCCGGTTGGGCTTCGACCACGGGAGCCGTTGGCGGGATTTCCTCCGGGGACAAACACCGACCCTTTCCGAAAATCTCAAGATTCCAATGAACCATCTGCGGTGGTATGCGGCTTTTCATAACGAGGGACACCATCCCCATGTCCATCTCATTGCCTACTCCACGGTGCCGGGAGAGGGACACCTCAGTACCAAGGGCGTGGAGAAAATGCGAAGCGAATTTGCAAGGGACATTTTTTCACAGGAACTCCTTTTCACATACCAACAGCAGACGGAATACCGTGACCGCCTTTCCTGCACAACGGGGAAGAAGGTGTATGGCTATCTCAAATCGGATGTGAAGGCTATCGTCGACCAAATTGTAGCGGAGCTTGCCGGGGACGAGAATATCCGGGAGCTGTACGATCTGTGGTACGAGCAGCGGGAGAGTGTGCTTTGCACCTATACAGACCATTTCCCGGAACGTGTGCCGCTGGAACAGAACAAGGAATTCAAGTCCATCCGCAACGCTGTGATACAGGAATCGTTGAAAATCAACGACCGGATCCGGCAGGCGGCGGAGCCGGAACCGCAGCAGGATGTGATGGAAACGGAATTCCCGTCAGTAGAGGAGCCTGACTGGTGGAGCGATCACGACCACCCCCGGTTTATTCAGAAAGAAACCGGTGGGGAAGCTGATACCTATGAGAACTGTGCCGCAGAGAATGCAACTGTTCACCGTGCTTCTGACGGCAGAGATTGGTGGTCGTATCCCTACAAACAGGCTCGCAGATTTTTATATGGGACAGAGAAAGAAAAGCCGGATTTCCAGAAAGCGATGCCCCTGCTGCACATGGAGGCACGCGAGGGAAATGGCTATGCCTGCTATGATTTGGGACGAATGTACCTGCTTGGGCTGGGCTGTGACGCGGATGAGGAAGAAGCACAGACTTGGTTCCGGAGTGCGCTGGGAGCCTTTCAGAAGGCGGAGCAAATGGCTGAGAAGAAAGGCTATTTGCGATACCGGATAGGAAAATGCCATGCCCTTGGTCACGGGACAGAACAGAACTATGAGGAATCTGCCCGGTGGTTTCGTCAGGCGGTGGAAGAAAATAACCCATTTGCCGTCTATTCCCTGGGTGGACAGTACCTCCGGGGGCAGGGCGTGGAGCAGAGCAATACGGAGGCATACAGACTGTACACCATGGCGGCAGTTCGGGGCAATGCTTATGCCCAGTACCAGCTTGGAAGGATGTATCAGGATGGTATCGGGACAGAGGCTAATCTGGAAGAATCCAAGCGATGGTATGCCAAAGCATACGCAGGATTTCTCACCATGGAAGCGACTATGGCGGACGACAAGCTATGCTATCGCCTTGGCTCCATGAACATGACCGGAACCGGCACCGAAGTGGATTTGGAAAAGAGCCGGTACTATTTTGAGAAAGCGGTGGAGCTGGGCAGCGTGGATGCCCTGTATGGTCTTGGCAAGCTGTATCTAAAGCCGGAGTTTTCAGAATATGACCCTGAAAAAGCGGTGGAATATCTGGAACTGGCGGCGGCAAAAGACAATGCCTTTGCCAGGTACCAGCTTGGAAAGCTGTTTTGTCAGGGAAAATTGGTGCAGAAGGATATTGCCAGAGGACTGCCATTGCTGGAGGAACTCGCGGAAGCGGGTGTCACTTCTGCGGCCTATATTGCTGGAAAAGTCTACCTCAAGGAAGAAGGCTGGCAGGATGTGCAAAAAGCCATCCGCTGCTTCCATATGGCAGCGGAGGACGGCAATTCCTATGCGGAATACCAGCTTGGTAAGATCTACTATTTCGGAAATGGTATCCGTGCTGACCGGGAAAAGGGACTGGAATACTTGGCGCGATCTGCTGCCCATGGCAATATGTATGCGGAAAATCTGCTGCGGGTGATCCAACAGCAGCACATAAGGGGTGCGGCCTCTCTAATCGCCCAGCTTGGGCGGATGTTTCAGGAGAAGGAGCAGCAGGATAGAGTCCAGCACCAACAGCCTGACCGTAAGCAGCGCCGTCAGATCGACGAGAAGAAGCAGGCTTTGGGTATCCGGGACTGATATGAAATATGTGCCCGCCAAGGGGGGAGTCTAGCCATGCGGTGACACCAGCTCCCTGTCACGATGACACCAGAAGTGAACCTCCCACCTGAAGATGTTACAGCAGATAGGAAAGGTTTGATACTCTATACGGACAAATTATGCAAATATATCTATCCCTCACTTGAAGAAATGATTCGGAGGTAAAATGAGCTATATACCGTTTACGGAGCAGCAGCGGGAACAGGCCAGACGAACAGATCTGGCGGCATTTCTGCGGCAATGTGGGGAGGAAGTGAAACGATCCGGCTCGGAGAATATGTGGCTGGATCACGGGCAGAAAGTGACCATCCGGGGCAATCTGTGGTTCCACCAGTACGAACAGGTGGGGGGAGACGCCATTGACTTTGCCTGCCGGTTCTACAACATGGAGTACCCGGAAGCGGTGCAGCTAATGCTCGCCATGGATGCCGGTACCATCCGGGAACCGGTAGAACCTTTCCCTCAGAAACCATTGGAGATTCCCCAGAAGCATGAGAACATGCGCCGGGTCTACGGTTACCTGCTTCGGCACCGGGGCATCGACAAAGAGGTGCTGGATGCTTTTTCCTACCGGGGGCTTGTCTACGAATCCGCGGATTACCACAACGCCGTATTCGTGGGCATAGACCGGGAGGGAAAACCACGGCACATTCACAAGCACAGTACCGCCGCACAGGGCAGCTTCAAGGGAAACGCTCCCGGAAGTGACCCGGAGTACAGCTTTCACTGGGTCGGCGGTGGGGAGACCCTGTTTTTGTTTGAAGCTCCGATTGACATGCTGTCGTTTATTTCCATGCACAAACAGCACTGGAAATCCAGCAGCTATGCCGCGGCCTGCGGCGTTTCGGACAAGGTGCTGTGGAAGACGATGGAGGGCAGACAATTCATCCGCAATGTGTGCATCTGCCTGGACAACGATGAAACCGGCCAAAGGGCAGCACAGAGAATTTCCAAGGCATTAACGGAAAAGAACATACGAAATCAAATCCTCGTTCCCACCCGAAAGGACTGGAACGAGGATTTGCTGTTTCTGCGGAAGGAGGACAGAAGTAGAGATGCCAGAGGAACTGGACAGGAAGTGTCAGGCACTGATCCGAAAGAAATTTGTGCGGAAAAAGCGCCAGCATGCACTTGAGGCTTTGGGGAGAGCTTCCAAATGGGCTGCGGTCCTCACAATTATACTGCTGGGCACATTTTCTGCTCTGTTTTTGACGGTGGATGCAGTCCGAACGCCTGTGATTAACCTTTATCTAAAGAATATGGGGAATCATTCGGTCTTAACCATTGGACAACCGAGTCAGCAGTCCATGCAGGAAAGTCTGGGAGACGGATTCACAGATATTCTGGTTAGTAAATTGGCGGAATTGCTTCCAGCAGGGTACACTTTAGACGAAGGGTACTTCGATGAAAACGGTGTCGGCTTTGCATGTTTTACAAACCGGGAGAAATCGGATATTAACCTCAACATTATGAATGGCAATTCCTTTTATGCGGTGGACACAGAAAATTGTGATATATGCGAGAGGCTTTCAGGAGAGGGAATCGAGGGTTACTACATAGAGAAGGGAGATCGAAAATCAGTGGTATGGCTGAATAATTCCGAAGGCAAAATCTACACATTGGCATCAGGCGCTTTAGGAAAGGACAGCCTTCTGCAAATTGCAAACACATTACAAGGGCTTGAAGACACAAATTCATAATAATGATCAGAAAGGAAATCTTATGAAACGTTTTGCTTCTTTTTTGCTCGCTTTTGTTCTGGTTTTTTCCATGGCAATTCCTGCATTTGCCACAGAGAATCCGCAGGTACAGCGTAGATTTAAGCATATCATTAGCTTTGGCACCAGCATTACGTACGGAGACTGGGGAATTGCCACATGCAGCTCGTCGGTCATAATTGATTCAGGATATAAGGTTAGTTTGACGCTGACGCTACAGAAATCGAGTGGAAATGATGTCTGGGAAGACGTGGAATCCTGGTCGTCAGAAGGAAATGCGGGAGCTGCGATTTCGGAGCGCCGTGCGCTTTACAGTAAATATAGCTATCGCGTTAAGGCTACAGCCACAGTGTATGACCTGAATGGGAACTGGATTGAAAGCGAGACCCAAATTGACTACTGACTTGTGATACGGCACCATTCTGCCGGATACGGCATTTCTGTGTGCTGCGGTGGTCGATTACTATTATTCCTGTGCTATAACCAATACATCCCTACAAAAACGCTGACCCAAGACCCCGTGATGCATATATAGACGTTTCCCTCGAAAGGCGTCCATGAAAAATCCCTCATGCCGGTTTCGAAAGCCTTGGCGACCCCTTTTTAAAATGCGAACAGCGCAGGCGATTTCCAAGTCGCCTGCGCTGTTCTTTCCTGTGACACCGTTCTCCAACATCCGCTATCAAAACATGACGGATATTGGAGAGCGGTGTCGTTTCTATTTGCTGTGTTCGGCAAGATTTTGCCAACAGTGTACTAAAAAGCAGAAATTCTCTGATTTGCACGAGAAATCATCGGTATTCTTACCCCCAATTCGCGCGCCCCCTTCTGAAATTTGAACTAACTTGTCAAATTTCAATTCTAAGGAGGTCTGCGTTATGGCAGATAAGGAAAAATATGTGATCAAAATTCAGGGGCAACTAGTGGAAGTGTCCCCGGAAGTTTACTATGCTTATTTTCATATGGAGCGGCAGGAGCGCTGGCAGGAGGAGAAACAACAGGAACACGGGGTTATGTCCTATGACGCTTTGGATAACGCTGAAACGGTTGGGCAAGAAAATATTGCGGATGCTGGCAGCCCCGGATTGGAAGAAAACATAATTGCTGAGGAGCTTCGGAGCAGGGTTCGACATGCTGTGGCAGCACTTCCCAAGGCAGAACGGGAGCTTATTCAGGCAATCTATTACGAAGGGCTGAGTGAGCGTGTGTATGCGAAACAGCACGGGATCAGCCAGAGAGGAGCCAATAAACAGCGCAGAAAAATCCTGTCGAAGTTAAAAATGTTTTTAGATTTTATGGGAATTTTTTGACTTTTTGTTCTCAGAAGTTTCTTAAAACCGGATAAGTAGTGAGGGAAACTTTCCTGAAACGTCAGGAGAATCCGTCATGAACCTTGTCAATTACATATCCAGAAGCGGAAATACATCCGCTGGTGTGCCATGCAAAGACAG